>ENA-OWRC01000040-OWRC01000040.1-human-gut-metagenome-genome-assembly--contig:-NODE-40-length-176174-cov-21.148434_pt1 | contig 176174 bp, 141 predicted proteins | sample MGYA00248268_ERZ651895 | MGnify/ENA primary metagenome ERZ651895 (study PRJEB26924, sample SAMEA4378242) | human gut metagenome | biome: human gut; feature: human-associated habitat; material...
ACGACCTTGCCAAGGTCGGGGTCGCGAGTTCGAGTCTCGTTTCCCGCTCCAAATTTCTTCCTTTATCCAGTTTATCCACAGTGCGAAATCGCGCCGGGGATGATTTTCATTGCCTATCCAAAAATACTGTAAACAGAGTTATCCACAGGCTGTCGTTTGGCTGACGGCGCGATAAATGCTTCACTTTGTAAATAGTATTGTCGTATCTGATTGAAATTTAACATTTAAATTTCATTTCAAACTGTTAATTCGATCACTTGACGTACGTCTGCCCGTTGAAACGCAATGTGTTTTTGTTTTTATTCACAGCCTGTGAATGAATCAGGCATCGCGTGGCAATCCTTTCTCGACCACCCTGACCAGGCGTAATTTCTGCGGCAACTGCACTTCGATAACGTTGGCGTTTCGCTTTTCGATCTGCTGCGCAACCGCCCATTCAATGTGTTCATCGAGAAGTGGGTGCTCACCTCGGCGACTTTCCAGCGCGACCAGATTGGCTTCATTCCAGGGAGCATTACCGAGCGCGACGGCGATATTGCGTAACCAGCGTAAGTGACCGATACGGCGTATCGCCGATCCCTCAGTGACTTTCAGGAACCAGGCTTCGCTCCAGGCGAACAGCTCAATCAGCTGCGGCGCATGTAGCGCTTTACGCGGGCTGAAGTCCTCTTCATCGGTGAGCTGCGAAAAACGGTTCCACGGACATATCAACTGGCAATCATCGCAGCCGTAAATACGGTTGCCGATAAGCGGACGAAATTCTTCCGGGATGGCGCCTTCCAGCTCGATGGTCAGATAGGAGATGCAGCGTCGCGCGTCAACGGTATAGGGCTCGACGATGGCGCCGGTGGGGCAGATAGTCATACAGGCGACACAGCGTCCGCACTCTTCGGCAACCGGCTGGTCTACCGGTAGCGGAAGATCAATAAGCAGCTCGCCGAGGAAGAAAAACGATCCGGCGTCGCGGCTTAAGATAAGTGAGTGCTTACCTGTCCAGCCAAGGCCCGCTTTTTCAGCGATTGGCCGCTCCAGGATAGGCGCGGAATCGACAAACGGTCTAAAATTGAGCGAAGCACACTGTTCCTGAATCATCTCGCCGAGTTTTTTCAGGCGGTTACGTAGCAGCTTATGATAATCACGCCCCAGGGCATAACGGCTGACGTAACCCAGCGTGGGATCTTTCAGAGTGCTGGCGAAAGCAGCATTGGCGGGCAGGTAGTTCATGCGCACGCTAATCACGCGTAGCGTACCGGGCAGCAGTTCATGCGGCCGGGCGCGCATCATGCCGTGGCGAGCCATCCATTCCATTTCGCCATGGTATTGTTTATCCAGCCATGCCTGTAGTTTAGGTTCGCTGGCGCTGAGATCGGTATCGGTAATGCCGACCTGCTGGAAGCCAAGCTCGGTGCCCCATTGTTTGATTTGCTGCGCTAACTGATTGAGATCGAGGGGCTGTGACATGATGGACCATACAATGACGAAAAACCCTGACAGTATACCACACATCGTATGGCCAGCGGAGACGCTGCGCCAGGCGGAAAGAGAGGCGGCGGATAGTCTCGGGCTGACGCTTTTTGAATTGATGCGGCGTGCCGGCGAGGCGGCGTTTCAACTGGCCCGAAGCCTTTATCCCGCCAGCCAGCACTGGTTGATTCTTTGCGGCCACGGCAATAACGGCGGCGACGGCTATGTCGTCGCGCGGCTGGCGCAGGCGCAGGGCATCGCGGTAACGCTACTGGCGTTGGAAAGCGATAAGCCGCTGCCGGAAGAGGCGCAGGCCGCGCGGGAAGAGTGGCTCAATGCCGGCGGCGTCATCCACGCCGCCGATAGCGGCTGGCCGGATGATATCTCATTGATTATTGACGGGCTGCTCGGCACCGGCCTGCATAGCGCGCCGCGCGCTAACGTCGCCGGGCTGATTGAACTGGCGAATGCCTATTCCGCGCCGGTTATTGCGCTTGATATCCCCTCCGGGCTGAACGCGCAAACCGGCGCGACGCCTGGCGCGGTAATCCACGCCGCCCATACCCTGACGTTTATCGCGCTAAAACCCGGACTACTGACCGGCAACGCCCGCGACGTCGTCGGGCGCTTACATCATCATGCGCTCGGGCTGGAGCGCTGGCTTGCCGGGCAAAACACCGCTATTCGCCGTTTTTCCGCAGCGCAACTGGCAGGCTGGTTGCCGCCGCGTCGCCCGACGTCGCATAAAGGCTCGCATGGTCGGCTGGTGATTATCGGCGGCGATCGCGGCACCGCTGGCGCCATTCGTATGGCAGGTGAGGCCGCGCTGCGTGCCGGCGCGGGTTTAGTACGCGTGCTGACCAGGGCGGAAAATATCGCGGGCATTGTGACTGCCAGACCGGAATTGATGGTCCATGAGCTGAACGGTGACTCTCTTGCCGAGAGCCTGGAGTGGGCGGATGTCGTGGCGATTGGTCCCGGTCTTGGGCAAAGCGAATGGGGTAAAGCGGCGCTGCGGCAGGTAGAGAATTTTCGCAAACCGATGGTCTGGGATGCCGACGCGTTGAACCTGCTGGCAATCAATCCCGATAAACGTCACAATCGCGTGTTAACCCCGCATCCTGGCGAAGCCGCCCGTTTATTGAATATCAGCGTGGCAGAAGTTGAAAGCGATCGCTTACATTCTGTACAACGTCTGGTAAAACGGTATGGCGGCGTGGTGGTGCTAAAAGGCGCAGGAACCGTCGTGGCGAATAACGCGGGGGAAATTGGTATCATTGATGCCGGTAATCCCGGAATGGCCAGCGGCGGGATGGGCGATGTGCTCACCGGCATTATCGCCGCACTGTTGGGGCAGGGGCTGACCCCATATGATGCCGCTTGCGCAGGCTGCGTGGCGCACGGCGAAGCCGCAGACCGGCTGGCCGCCAGAGATGGCGCCCGCGGGATGCTGGCGACCGATCTTTTTTGCACGCTGAGGCGTGTTGTTAACCCGGATGTGATTGACCTAGACCATGATTAACCGTGTGATTCCTTTACCCGACGAGCAGGCGACATTAGACCTTGGCAACCGCGTAGCGCAGGCCTGTAGCGGCGCGACGGTTATCTATCTGTATGGCGATTTAGGCGCGGGTAAAACCACCTTCAGCCGCGGTTTTCTGCAGGCCCTTGGCCACCGCGGCAATGTCAAAAGCCCAACGTATACGCTGGTGGAGCCTTACACCCTCGACAATCTGATGGTGTATCACTTCGACCTCTACCGGCTGGCGGATCCTGAGGAGCTCGAATTTATGGGGATCCGCGATTACTTCGCTAACGATGCCATCTGCCTGGTAGAATGGCCGCAACAAGGCGCGGGTGTACTGCCTGACCCGGATGTCGAAATTCACCTGAATTATCAGGCGCAAGGGCGTGAGGCGCGCGTAACGGCGGTCTCTTCATTGGGTGAGTCTTTATTGGCGCGTTTAGCCATTTAGCCTAAAGGATGACGGGATGAAGTATCGTATAACCAGTTGGCTGGCCGCCGCTCTGATGCTGCTCGGCACTCAGGCATCCGCGGCAAGTTTATCCGATATCCAGGTCTCAAACGGCGATCGGCAGGCCCGCATCACGCTAAGTTTTGTCGGCGATCCTGAATATTCTTTCACCCCGCAAGGTAAGCGGGCGGTGGCGTTGGATATCAAACAAACCGGCGTACTTCAGGGGCTGCCGCTGCAGTTTAGCGGTAATAATCTGGTCAAGAGCATTCGTTCCGGCTCGCCTCAGGATACGCAATCGCTGCGTCTGTTGGTCGATCTGACGGAAGATGGTAAAACGCGGGCGGTGAAGCAGCAAAATGGCGCCAACTATACCGTCGTCTTTACCATTAACGCCGATGTGCCGCCGCCACCTCCTCCGCCAGTGATAGCGAAACGGGTCGAAGCGCCGGTAGTGGCGTCGCGTCCGAGCACGCCGCCGCGCAATCCGTTTAAAAACTCTGGCAGCGACAGAACCACGGTGGTGACCAGCAGTCAGCCGGCGATGACCAACAACCAGACCATCAGCCGTCCGGCGGCGCGTACCGTCTCTTCTGACGATAAAATTATTATCGCCATTGACGCCGGTCACGGCGGCCAGGATCCTGGCGCCATCGGACCGGGCGGCACCAAAGAGAAAAACGTCACGATTGCTATCGCCCATAAACTCCGGGCGTTGCTCAACGACGATCCGCAGTTTAAACCGGTGCTAACCCGCAACGGCGACTACTTCATCTCGGTTATGGGGCGTTCGGACGTGGCGCGCAAACAAAACGCCAATTTCCTTGTCTCTATCCATGCCGATGCGGCCCCGAACCGCGACGCGACCGGCGCATCGGTGTGGGTGCTCTCTAACCGCCGCGCGAATAGTGAGATGGCCGGCTGGCTAGAACAGCATGAGAAACAATCCGAACTTTTGGGCGGTGCGGGCGACGTGCTGGCGAATAGTCAGTCGGATCCTTATCTGAGCCAGGCGGTGCTGGATTTACAGTTCGGCCATTCCCAGCGCGTCGGTTATGATGTGGCGACGGATGTACTAAGCCAGCTGCAGCGGGTCGGTAATCTCCATAAACGCCGCCCGGAGCATGCCAGCCTTGGCGTTCTGCGCTCGCCGGATATTCCGTCGATCCTCGTCGAAACCGGCTTTATTAGTAATAACGGCGAAGAGCGCCTGCTGGGTAGCGATGATTACCAACAGCAGATTGCAGAGGCGATTTATAAAGGGCTGCGTAACTATTATATGCAGCACCCGCTGCAATCAGCGCCGCGCGGCACGGCTGCGCAAACCGCCAGCGCCAGTTCGCCTGGCGGGACGTTGATTAACTAAGGAGAAGGTCATGCCGATTCAGGTTCTACCGCCGCAGCTCGCCAACCAGATTGCCGCTGGCGAGGTGGTGGAACGTCCGGCGTCGGTAGTGAAGGAGCTGGTTGAGAACAGCCTTGATGCCGGCGCAACCCGTATCGACATTGATATCGAACGCGGGGGCGCGAAGCTTATCCGTATTCGCGATAACGGCTGTGGGATCAAAAAAGATGAGCTGGCGCTGGCGCTGGCTCGTCACGCCACCAGTAAAATCGCCTCGCTGGATGACCTTGAGGCGATCATCAGCCTTGGCTTTCGCGGCGAAGCGTTGGCCAGTATCAGTTCCGTCGCCCGCCTGACGCTGACTTCGCGTACCGCGGAGCAGCACGAGGCATGGCAGGCTTATGCTGAAGGGCGCGACCAGGCAGTGACGGTGAAACCGGCGGCGCATCCGATAGGCACCACGCTGGAAGTCCTGGATCTGTTTTACAACACCCCTGCGCGGCGCAAGTTCATGCGCACCGAAAAAACCGAGTTTAATCATATTGATGAAATCGTCCGCCGCATCGCGCTGGCGCGTTTCGATGTAACGATTAATCTCAGCCATAACGGCAAAATGATGCGCCAGTATCGCGCAGTGGCGGAAGGCGGCCCGCGTGAACGCCGCCTCGGCTCGATTTGCGGCGCGGCGTTTCTGGAACACGCGTTGGCCATTGAGTGGCAGCATGGCGATCTGACGCTGCGCGGCTGGGTTGCCGATCCGTTGCATACCAATCCGGCATTAGCGGAAATCCAGTACTGCTACGTCAACGGGCGTATGATGCGCGACCGGCTGATCAACCATGCCATTCGCCAGGCCTGTGAAGACAAGCTGGGCGCTGACCAGCAGCCGGCGTTTGTGCTGTATCTGGAGATTGACCCGCATCAGGTTGATGTCAACGTGCATCCGGCGAAGCACGAAGTACGTTTCCATCAATCGCGGCTGGTGCATGATTTTATCTACCAAGGCGTACTGAGCGTGCTGCAGCAGCAACTGGATGCGCCGTTGGCGGAAGAAGACGAAGCGCCCGCGTCGCGGCCGGTGCCGGAAAATCGCGTAGCGGCGGGCGCTAACCATTTCGCTCGCCCATCGCCTGCCCGGGAACCGGCGGCGGGTTATGATACCCGCGTGCTGCGGGAACCTGCCGCCGGCGGCGGCTATAGCGCAGGCGGCGCCAACTGGCCCCACGCGCAGCCGGGCTATCAAAAACAGCAGGGGGCGCTTTACCGTCAACTGCTGCAAACCCCGGCGGCGGAAAAGCCACCCGTTGCGCCGGCGCCTGCGGAAAGCCTGGCAGCCCATAGCCAAAGCTTTGGCCGGGTGCTGACTATTATCGGCAGCGATTGCGCGCTGCTCGAGCGCGGCGGCACATTGGCGTTGCTGGCGCTGCCGGTGGCGGAGCGCTGGCTGCGTCAGGCGCAGCTAACGCCGGGCGCGGAAGCGGTTTGCGCGCAGCCGCTGCTGATCCCGCTGCGTCTTAAAGTGAGTGAAGCAGAACGTAAGGCGCTGGAAAAGGCGCAGCCGGCGCTGGCGCAATTGGGTATCGATTTACAAGCAGATGCTCAGCACGTGACGGTTCGCGCGGTGCCTTTACCCTTAAGACAACAAAATTTACAAATCTTGATTCCTGAACTGATAGGCTACCTGGCGCAGCTAACGGCATTCGACGTCGGCGACATTGCCCAGTGGACGGCGCGTAATCTGACGAGCGAGCACGCGCAGTGGAGTATGGCGCAGGCGATTTCCGTGCTGGCGGACGTTGAGCGTTTATGTCCGCAGCTGATTAAAGCGCCGCCGGGTGGTCTGTTACAACCTGTTGATTTACATTCGGCGATGACAGCCCTGAAAGATGAGTGATGTAACTGAGGCGAGCCTGCCTAAGGCAATTTTTTTAATGGGGCCGACGGCCTCCGGTAAAACCGCATTAGCTATCGCCTTGCGTAAAGTTTTGCCCGTAGAGTTGATTAGCGTCGATTCCGCCCTCATCTATCGAGGAATGGATATCGGCACGGCCAAACCCGATGCCGCGGAGCTTAGCGCTGCGCCGCATCGGTTGCTGGATATCCTTGATCCGGCAGAGTCGTACTCGGCGGCGGATTTTCGCCGCGATGCGTTGGCGGAAATGGCGGATATCGTCGCCGCCGGGCGCATCCCGCTGCTGGTCGGCGGAACAATGTTGTACTTCAAAGCGTTGTTGGAAGGGTTATCGCCGCTGCCTTCGGCGGATCCCGCAGTCAGGGCCAGAATTGAGCAACAAGCAGCAGAGCAGGGGTGGCACGCATTGCACCGGCAGTTACAGGACATCGATCCCGTGGCCGCCGCGCGTATTCATCCAAATGATCCGCAAAGACTTTCCCGAGCACTGGAAGTTTTTTTCATTTCGGGTAAAACTTTAACGGAACTGACGCAAACGTCAGGAGAGGCTCTGCCGTATCAGGTGCATCAGTTCGCCATCGCCCCGGCGAGCCGTGAACTGCTACATCAACGCATTGAGCAGCGTTTTCATCAGATGTTGGCTTCAGGTTTTGAAGCAGAAGTGCGGGCGCTATTTGCCCGTGGAGATTTGCATACGGATATGCCTTCCATTCGTTGTGTCGGATACCGCCAGATGTGGTCATACCTTGAAGGCGAGGTCCCGTATGATGAAATGGTTTATCGAGGTGTTTGCGCGACGAGACAGTTAGCTAAACGTCAGGTCACCTGGCTGCGTGGTTGGGAAGATGTTCACTGGTTAGACAGTGAGCAACCTGAACAAGCGCTCAACAAAGTATTACAGGTTGTTGGTGCTAGCCAGAACTGAACGTGTACAATTGAATGGTATCGTGCGTAATTTTTTTTAAGAATCGTAAGGTTCTGAGTACAAAACAAGCATACATATAAGGAAAAGAGAGAATGGCTAAGGGGCAATCTTTACAAGATCCGTTCCTGAACGCTTTGCGTCGGGAACGTGTTCCGGTTTCTATTTATTTGGTGAATGGTATTAAGCTGCAAGGGCAAATTGAGTCTTTCGATCAGTTCGTGATCCTGTTGAAGAACACGGTCAGCCAGATGGTCTATAAGCACGCAATTTCTACTGTTGTTCCGTCCCGTCCGGTGTCTCACCACAGCAATAATGCTGGCGGCGGTGCAAACAACTATCACCACGGTGGTAGCGCGCAAGGTTCTTCTGCGCCGCAGCAAGACAGCGACGACGCCGAATAAGGCTAATGCTGTTTTTCCACGTCGGGGAGCCAGGTTTTCTGCGTTCCCCGCTGGTATTTTATAAGGGGTTTACGCTTGTTTGACCGTTATGATGCCGGTGAGCAGGCGGTACTGGTACACATCTATTTTTCGCAAGACAAAGATATGGAGGATCTCCAGGAGTTTGAATCCCTGGTCTCTTCCGCCGGTGTCGAAGCAATGCAGGTGATTACCGGTAGCCGTAAAGCACCGCACCCGAAGTATTTTGTTGGTGAAGGTAAGGCTGTTGAAATTGCGGAAGCCGTAAAAGCGACCGGCGCCTCGGTCGTGCTGTTCGATCATGCCTTGAGTCCGGCCCAGGAACGTAACCTGGAGCAGCTTTGCGAATGCCGGGTTATCGATCGCACCGGTCTGATTTTAGATATTTTTGCCCAGCGAGCGCGTACCCACGAAGGGAAACTGCAGGTTGAGCTGGCGCAGCTGCGCCATCTGGCCACCCGTCTGGTACGCGGCTGGACCCACCTTGAAAGGCAGAAGGGCGGGATTGGTTTGCGCGGACCGGGTGAAACCCAGCTCGAAACCGACCGTCGATTGCTGCGTAACCGTATTATGCAGATCCTGTCGCGACTGGAAAAAGTAGAAAAGCAGCGCGAGCAAGGTCGGCGGTCACGCGCTAAGGCCGATATCCCTACCGTCTCGCTGGTGGGATATACCAACGCCGGAAAATCAACGCTGTTCAACCAGATAACCGAAGCGGAAGTCTATGCCGCGGACCAACTGTTCGCCACCCTGGACCCGACGCTGCGCCGTATTAACGTCACCGACGTCGGCGAAACGGTACTGGCAGACACCGTAGGCTTTATTCGTCATCTGCCGCACGACCTGGTGGCGGCGTTTAAAGCGACGCTGCAGGAGACGCGTCAGGCGACGCTGCTGCTGCATGTGATTGACGCGGCGGATGTCCGCGTGCAGGAAAATATTGATGCAGTAAATACGGTCCTTGCTGAAATCGAGGCCGATGAAATTCCGTCATTGCTGGTGATGAACAAAATCGATGTGCTTGACGATTTTGAACCGCGCATCGATCGGGATGAAGAGAATAAACCGATTCGGGTCTGGCTCTCCGCCCAGACCGGGATTGGCGTACCACTGCTTTTTCAGGCGTTAACAGAGCGTCTTTCCGGCGAAGTGGCGCAGCATACGCTGCGCTTACCGCCGCAGGAAGGTCGCCTGAGAAGCCGTTTCTATCAGCTTCAGGCGATAGAAAAAGAGTGGATGGAGGATGACGGCAGCGTAAGCCTGCAAGTGCGCATGCCCATCGTGGACTGGCGTCGCCTCTGCAAACAAGAGCCTGCGTTGGTCGACTACGTGGTTTGACCTGGCCTGAAGATATTAACCCCTGTGGGGATATCAAAAACAAATATGGAGCATATACATGGCGTGGAATCAGCCCGGTAATAACGGACAGGACCGCGACCCGTGGGGAAGCAGCAAGAATGGCGGCAACTCTGAGGGAAATGGCAACAAAGGCGGTCGCGATCAGGGGCCGCCCGATCTGGATGATATCTTCCGCAAGTTAAGCAAAAAACTTGGCGGTCTCGGCGGCGGTAAAGGCGGCCAGGGTGGCGGTAATGTGACGCAGGGGCCGCGCGGCCCGATGGGCGGGCGCATTGTCGGCATCGTTGCTGCAGCGGCGGTGATTATCTGGGCAGCCAGCGGTTTCTATACCATCAAGGAAGCGGAACGTGGTGTGGTGACACGCTTTGGCAAGTTCAGCCATCTGGTTGAGCCAGGTCTGAACTGGAAGCCAACCTTTGTCGATAATGTGCAAGCGGTGAACGTCGAGTCGGTTCGTGAGCTGGCCGCATCTGGTGTGATGCTGACTTCCGATGAGAACGTCGTGCGCGTTGAGATGAACGTACAGTACCGGGTGACCGATCCGGAGCGCTACCTGTTTAGCGTGACCAGCGCCGACGATAGTCTGCGTCAGGCCACCGACAGCGCCCTGCGCGGCGTCATCGGTAAGTACACCATGGACCGTATCCTGACCGAAGGTCGTACCGTTATCCGTAGCGATACCCAGCGCGAGCTGGAAGAGACCATTCGTCCGTACAACATGGGGATTACCCTGCTGGACGTCAACTTCCAGACGGCGCGTCCGCCGGAAGAGGTGAAGGCCGCGTTTGATGATGCCATTGCCGCGCGTGAGAACGAGCAGCAGTACATCCGCGAAGCGGAAGCTTATACCAACGAAGTTCAGCCGCGTGCGAACGGTCAGGCGCAGCGTATCCTCGAAGAGGCGCGTGCGTATAAAACCCAGACCGTACTGGAAGCACAGGGTGAAGTCGCTCGCTTTGCGAAGATCCTGCCGGAATATAAAGCCGCGCCGGAAATTACCCGCGAGCGTCTGTATATCGAAACCATGGAAAAAGTGCTGAGCCATACCCGCAAAGTGCTGGTTAATGACAGCAAGGGCGGCAACCTGATGGTTCTGCCGTTGGATCAGATGCTGAAAGGCGCCACTGGTGCGCCGGCAAAGAGCGATAGCAGTGGCGCAAGCGATCTGCTGCGCCTGCCGCCTGCGTCCAGCTCAAGCAGCGCCAGCACCTCATCAACCTCGAGTTCAACCGGGGGTACCATTATGGACCAACGCCGCGCCAACGCGCAGCGTAACGACTACCAGCGTCAGGGGGAATAACGATGCGTAAATCTGTTATCGCGATCATTGTCGTCGTGCTGGTAGTGCTCTACATGTCTGTCTTCGTGGTGAAAGAAGGCGAGCGTGGCATTACGCTGCGCTTTGGCAAAGTTCTGCGCGACGATGAGAACAAGCCGCTGGTGTATGCGCCGGGTCTGCACTTCAAGATCCCGTTCATTGAATCCGTGAAAATGCTGGATGCGCGTATCCAGACCATGGACAACCAGGCTGACCGCTTTGTTACCAAAGAGAAGAAAGACCTGATCGTCGACTCCTATATCAAGTGGCGCATCAGTGACTTCAGTCGTTACTATCTGGCGACCGGCGGCGGCGACGTCTCCCAGGCCGAAGTTCTGCTGAAGCGTAAGTTCTCTGACCGTCTGCGCTCTGAGATTGGTCGTCTGGACGTGAAAGACATCGTGACTGATTCCCGCGGTCGTTTGACCCTGGAAGTGCGTGATGCGCTGAACTCCGGTTCTGCAGGTACAGAAGATGAAGTCTCGACGCCGGCAGCCGATGACGCTATCGCTAAAGCGGCAGAACGGGTAGAAGCTGAAACTAACGGTAAGGTTCAGGTAATCAACCCGAACAGTATGGCGGCGCTGGGTATTGAAGTCGTTGACGTACGTATCAAGCAGATCAACCTGCCGGCTGAAGTGTCTGAAGCGATCTACAACCGTATGCGCGCCGAGCGTGAAGCGGTTGCTCGTCGCCATCGTTCACAAGGTCAGGAAGAAGCGGAAAAACTGCGCGCGACCGCGGACTATGAAGTGACCAAGACCCTGGCGGAAGCCGAGCGTCAAGGGCGTATTCTGCGCGGTGAAGGCGATGCCGAGTCGGCAAAACTGTTTGCCGATGCATTCAGTCAGGATCCGGGCTTCTATGCCTTTATCCGTAGCCTGCGTGCTTACGAGAAGAGCTTCCAGAGCAACCAGGACGTGATGGTCCTCAGCCCGGATAGCGATTTCTTCCGTTACATGAAGTCACCGGATTCTGTGCGTAAATAAGCCGGGTCAGTGTGAAATCAGAAGGCGCCTTGCAAGAGGCGCCTTTTTTCATGCCATAGATTGTGATTTTTCTCTCAGCTAGTGGTTTCATATTGCCTGTGAAATGCCGGAGAATGTGAAGAAAGAAAAGGGTTTTGCGGTAATACTCACCGGCGCCAAACTGGCGGCGGTTTTGTTTTTCTATAAGGGTCATCAATAATGAATGCAACAATTTGGCTGGCACTGGCGCTGGTTTTAGTTCTCGAAGGTCTTGGCCCACTGCTTTATCCCCGCGCCTGGCGCAAGATGGTAGCGACCATGAGCCAACTGCCGGATAATTTATTGCGTCGCTTTGGCGGCGGTCTTGTGGTAGCTGGTATCGTCATCTACTACATGTTGAGGAAATCGATTGGCTGATCAAAAAACAATCGTATTACCCTCATTTTGAGTGCAAAAAGTGCTGTAACTCTGAAAAAGCGATGGTAGAATCCATTTTTAAGCAAACGGTGATTTTGAAAAAATGGGTAACAACGTCGTCGTACTGGGCACCCAATGGGGTGACGAAGGTAAAGGGAAGATCGTCGATCTCCTGACTGAACGGGCTAAATATGTTGTGCGCTACCAGGGTGGCCATAACGCAGGCCATACTCTCGTAATCAACGGTGAAAAAACCGTCCTCCATCTTATTCCATCAGGTATTCTCCGTGAGAATGTAACCAGCATCATCGGTAACGGTGTTGTGCTGTCTCCGGCTGCGCTGATGAAAGAGATGAAAGGTCTGGAAGACCGTGGTATCCCTGTTCGTGAGCGTCTGCTGCTGTCCGAAGCCTGTCCGCTTATTCTCGACTATCACGTTGCGCTGGATGTTGCGCGTGAGAAAGCACGCGGTGCGAAAGCTATCGGTACAACCGGTCGCGGTATCGGCCCGGCTTACGAAGATAAAGTCGCCCGTCGCGGCCTGCGCGTTGGCGACCTGTTTGATAAAGCTACCTTCGCTGACAAACTGAAAGAAGTGATGGAATATCACAACTTCCAGTTGGTGAACTTCTATAAAGCAGAAGCGGTCGACTATCAAAAAGTGCTGGACGATGTGATGGCGATTGCCGACATCCTGACCAGCATGGTCGTTGACGTCTCCGATCTGCTGGATCAGGCGCGTCAGCGCGGCGACTTCGTGATGTTCGAAGGCGCGCAGGGCACGCTGCTGGATATCGACCACGGTACCTATCCGTATGTAACTTCCTCCAACACCACTGCTGGTGGCGTGGCGACCGGCTCCGGCCTGGGCCCGCGTTATGTGGATTACGTTCTGGGTATCATCAAAGCTTACTCTACTCGTGTAGGCGCGGGTCCGTTCCCGACCGAGCTGTTTGATGAAACCGGCGAGTTCCTGTGCAAGCAGGGTAACGAATTCGGCGCCACTACCGGCCGTCGTCGTCGTACCGGCTGGCTGGACGCTGTCGCGGTACGCCGCGCGGTGCAGATTAACTCCCTGTCCGGCTTCTGCCTGACCAAACTGGACGTCCTGGACGGCCTGAAAGAAGTGAAAATCTGCGTCGGCTACCGTATGCCGGACGGCCGTGAAGTGACCACCACTCCGCTGGCTGCCGACAACTGGGAAGGTATCGAGCCTATCTACGAAACCATGCCGGGTTGGTCCGAAACCACCTTCGGCGTGAAAGAGCGCAGCGGTCTGCCGCAGGCAGCGCTGAACTACATCCAGCGTATTGAAGAGCTGACCGGCGTGCCGGTTGATATCATCTCTACCGGTCCTGACCGTACTGAGACTATGATTCTGCGCGACCCGTTCGACGCGTAATCATCATCCAGGGGCGCCGTTCGGGCGCCCTTGTTTTTGCAGTTCGCCCGCCCCATTTCAAATAAATTAGCGGCCTGAGTGCTGGCTGGTTTATCATCAATAGAGTTAATACCCGCGGATTCACCGCTTTCCCCTTACCCTGAGGTTGATGTGCAGTTAACGAGTTTCACCGATTATGGATTACGTGCGCTGATTTATATGGCGTCGTTGCCGGATGACCGAATGACCAGTATTTCCGAGGTGACGGATGTCTATGGCGTTTCCCGTAATCATATGGTCAAAATAATCAATCAGTTAAGCCGTGCTGGCTACGTGACGGCCGTGCGGGGAAAGAATGGGGGGATTCGCCTTGGCAAGCCAGCTAAAATGATTCGCGTGGGTGATGTTGTGCGCGATCTTGAGCCGCTATCGCTGGTGAATTGCAGCAGCGAATTTTGCCACATTACTCCCGCTTGCCGCCTGAAACAGGCACTTGCCGAAGCCGCGCAAAGTTTCCTGAAGGAACTGGATAACTACACGCTGGCCGATTTGGTTGAAAAGAATCAACCGCTATATAAATTATTACTGGTGGAAGAAAAGCGCTGAGTGATTCGCGCCGCAGCGTAAAGAGAACTCACAAAGCGGCGGCGTGCGCCACCCAGAGACTTTCATCGGAGATGACAACGGAGGAACCGATATGTCACAAGATCCATTCCTGGAACGCGAAGCTGAGAAGTACGCGAATCCAATCCCGAGCCGGGAATTTATCCTCGAACATTTAACCAAACGCGAAAAACCGGCCAGCCGTGATGAGCTGGCGATTGAGTTAAATATTGAGGGCGAAGAACAAACCGAAGCGCTGCGTCGTCGCCTGCGTGCAATGGAACGTGACGGCCAGTTGGTCTTCACTCGTCGTCAGTGCTATGCGCTGCCGGAACGTCTCGATTTAGTCAAAGGCGTCGTTATTGGCCACCGCGACGGCTACGGCTTTTTACGCGTCGAAGGGCGCAAAGACGACCTGTATCTTTCATCTGAGCAGATGAAAATGTGTATCCATGGCGATCAGGTGCTGGCCCAGCCGTTGGGTGCCGATCGTAAGGGTCGTCGCGAAGCGCGCATCGTTCGCGTGCTGGTGCCGAAAACCAGCCAGATCGTCGGCCGTTATTTCACCGATGCCGGTGTAGGCTTCGTGGTGCCGGATGACAGCCGTCTTAGCTTCGATATCCTGATCCCGCCTGAAGAGATCATGGGCGCGCGTATGGGCTACGTGGTGGTGGTCGAGCTGACCCAGCGTCCAACCCGCCGTACCAAAGCGGTCGGCAAAATAGTTGAAGTGCTGGGCGACAATATGGGCACCGGCATGGCCGTTGATATGGCGCTGCGTACCCATGAGATCCCTTACGTCTGGCCGCCGGCGGTGGAAAAACAGGTTTCCGGCCTCAAAGAGCAGGTGCCCGAAGAAGCAAAAGCCGGGCGCGTCGATTTGCGCTCTCTGCCGCTGGTCACTATTGACGGCGAAGATGCCCGCGACTTCGATGACGCGGTGTATTGCGAGAAAAAACGCGGTGGCGGCTGGCGACTGTGGGTGGCTATCGCCGACGTGAGCTACTACGTGCGCCCCGGTACACCGCTGGACGGCGAAGCGCGCAGCCGCGGGACGTCAGTCTACTTCCCTTCGCAGGTCGTACCGATGCTGCCAGAGGTGCTGTCCAACGGCCTGTGTTCGCTGAACCCACAGGTCGATCGCCTGTGTATGGTCTGCGAAATGACGATCTCGTCAAAAGGCCGGCTGACCGGCTTTAAATTCTATGAAGCGGTGATGAGCTCTCACGCCCGCCTGACCTATACCAAGGTGTGGCATATGCTGCAGGGCGATCAGGAGCTACGCGAGCACTATGCGCCGCTGGTGAAGCATATTGAAGAGCTGCATAACCTCTACAAGGTGCTGGATGGTGCCCGTGAAGAGCGCGGCGGTATCTCATTTGAGAGTGAAGAAGCTAAATTCATCTTCAACGCCGAGCGCCGTATCGAGCGTATTGAACAGACTCAGCGTAATGATGCGCACAAGCTGATTGAAGAGTGCATGATCCTGGCGAACATCTCCGCGGCGCGTTTCGTTGAGAAAGCGCAGGAGCCGGCGCTGTTCCGTATTCACGATAAGCCAAGCACCGAAGCGATTACCGCCTTCCGTACCGTGCTGGCGGAGCTGGGGCTGGAACTACCGGGCGGCAACAAGCCGGAGCCGCGCGATTACGCCGAGCTGTTGACTTCCATCGCCGATCGCCCGGATGCGGAAATGCTGCAGACGATGCTGCTGCGTTCCATGAAGCAGGCGGTCTACGATCCGGAAAACCGCGGCCACTTCGGCCTGGCGCTGCAGTCATACGCCCACTTCACCTCGCCGATCCGTCGTTATCCTGACCTGTCGCTGCATCGCGCTATTAAGTATTTACTGGCGAAAGAGCAGGGACATAAAGGCAATAGCACCGAGACCGGCGGCTGGCACTACAGCATGGAAGAGATGCTGCAGCTGGGCGAGCACTGTTCGATGACCGAGCGCCGCGCCGATGAAGCGACGCGCGAAGTGTCCGACTGGCTGAAGTGCGACTTCATGCAGGATCAGGTGGGCAACACCTTCTCCGGCGTGATCGCAAGCGTCACCGGCTTTGGCTTCTTCGTCCGCCTGAACGATCTGTTTATCGATGGTCTGGTTCATGTCTCCTCGCTGGATAATGACTACTATCGCTTCGACCAGGTAGGGCAGCGGCTGATCGGCGAGTCCGGCGGCCAGACTTACCGCCTGGGCGACCGCGTGGAAGTGCGCGTCGAAGCGGTCAATATGGATGAGCGTAAGATTGATTTCAGCCTGATTTCCAGTGAACGCGGCCCGCGTAATGTCGGCAAAACTGCACGCGAAAAAGCGAAGAAGGGCGCGCCGGGTAAAAACGGCGGCGGCCGTCGTCGCCAGGTTGGCAAGCAGGTAAACTTCGAGCCGGATAGCGCCTTCCGCAAGGAAAAAGAGAAAGCTAAAGCCAAACCGAAAGGCGAGAAGAAAGCGAAAAAGCCGTCGGCGAAAACGCAGAAAATCGCCGCGGCAACCAAAGCCAAGCGCGCGGCGAAAAAGAAGAACGCCGAGTGATTGACGTCCCTTTACCCTGAAGCCTGCTGGCGCGGGGCGGGGTGATGGGGACGGATAACAGAACCTAAAACGAGTACATCAATGAGTGAAATGATTTACGGCATCCATGCGGTGCAGGCACTGCTGGAACGCGCACCTGAGCGTTTTCAGGAAGTTTTTATTCTGAAAGGCCGTGAGGATAAGCGTCTGCTGCCGCTGATTCATGCCCTTGAAGCGCAGGGCGTGGTGATTCAGGTTGCCAGCCGCCAGTTTCTCGATGAGAAAAGCGAAGGCGCGGTGCACCAGGGCATTATTGCTCGCGTGAAGCCGGGACGTCAGTATCAGGAAAACGATCTGCCGGATCTGCTGGCGCAGTTCGATCAACCGTTCCTGCTGATCCTCGACGGCGTCACCGATCCGCACAACCTCGGCGCCTGCCTGCGTAGCGCCGACGCCGCCGGCGTGCATGCGGTGATCGTGCCGCGCGATCGTTCCGCTCAGCTCAACGCTACGGCGAAGAAAGTCGCCTGCGGCGCGGCGGAAAGCGTGCCGCTGATCCGCGTCACTAACCTGGCGCGGACCATGCGTCTGCTGCAGGAAGAAAACGTGTGGATCGTTGGTACCGCCGGCGAAGCCGACCATACGCTGTTCCAGAGCAAAATGACCGGCCCGATGGCGCTGGTGATGGGCGCGGAAGGCGAAGGTATGCGTCGTCTGACCCGCGAACATTGTGATGAACTGATCAGTATCCCGATGGCAGGTAGCGTCTCTTCGCTGAACGTCTCCGTCGCCACCGGTATTTGCCTGTTTGAAGCGGTGCGCCAGCGCAGCTAAGCCGCCGCGGGCGCGGTAGGTTAGTCGTCCAGCGCCCGCAAATGATCGTTCTTATTGAGCGTCATCAGCGCGGCAATACTGACGACGGCCGTCGCCATCACGTAGTACGCCGGAATATCCAGATTACCGGTCTGTTTAATCAGGCCGGTAATAATCAACCCGGCACAGCCGGAGAAGACAGCATTCGAAAGCGAATAGGCTAAACCCAGCCCGGTATAACGCACTCTGGTTGGGAACATCTCCGCCAGCATCGCCGGCCCAGGCCCGGCCAGAATCCCCACCAGGCCACCCGCAATCAGCACCACGATACCTTTCACCAGCAGCGTACTGCTTTCCGCCTGCAATATTTTCAGCAGCGGTAGCGCCAGTACCAGCAGCAATACCGCAGCCGCGACCATCACCCGCCGACGTCCCCACTTATCGCTGAGCATCCCGGCAGGCAAAATGGTGATGGCGAAGCCAATGTTAGAGATCACCGCAATTAGCAGCGCCTGATTAAAACCGGTGTGCAGCGCGGACTGAAGGTATGAGGGCATGATCACCAGGTAGGTATAACCCGCCGCCGACCATACCATCAGCCGGCCAATGCCGGTGAGAATCGCTTTGAGCGTCTGGCGCAAACTGGCGCGGGTTTCCGCGGGCGGCGTAGCCTGCTGCTGGCGTAAAAAGCCCGGCGTCTCTTCCATTTTAACGCGTAGCCACAGCGCGACGATGCCCATCGGTATGGCGAGGAAGAAGGGGATGCGCCAGCCCCAGTCATGCAGCGATTCGGGGCTAAGCATGGCGGAAATCAGAGCGACCACGCCTGCGCCTGCCAGCAGCCCCAGCGCGACGGTAAAAGATTGCCATGCGCCATACAGACCACGCTTACCTTTAGGGGCGAACTCGGTCATCAGCGATACCGCACCTCCGTATTCGCCGCCGGCAAACAATCCCTGAAGAATACGTAATCCGGTCAGAATCAGCGGCGCGGCAATACCGATGCTGGCGTAAACCGGCACCAGTCCGATTGCCGTGGTGGCGAGCGTCATCAGCACCAATACGATAATCAGCGTCGGCTTGCGGCCGATGCGGTCGCCGAGACGGCCAAAAACGATGGCGCCCAGCGGGCGAAAGAAGAACGCTATCGCGAAAGAGGCGTAAGTCAGAATCAGCCCGGTCAGCGGCGCTTCTCCAGTCATTTGGAAAAAATTTTTCGCAATTACGGTCGCCAGAAAGCCATAGACCGCGAACTCGTACCATTCAATAAAGTTACCGATAGAACCGGCGATCAGCGCGCGTTTTTGCGCTGCCGATGTTGTGCTGGCGGTGTGCATAGGAAGCCCCGACTGATACAAAACAGTAACGAATGAATAAATTATTCCATACATTTTTAATGAGAAAATTTTAAATTCTTATGCCTGTGATGGGCTTCACGAAGGCGGAGCGGTTTTTTTGTGAGCGTCTATGCGGCCGACCATACTTACTGTCAGAGCCATTGACGGAGGGAGACATCATGCACTGGCAAACGCATACCGTATTCAATCAACCGACGCCGTTGTGTAACAGTAATCTGTTTTTGTCCGATACCGCGCTTTGTGAGGCAGTGACGCGTGAAGGCGCTGGCTGGGATAGCGATCTGCTCGCCAGCATCGGCCAGCAGTTAGGCACGGCGGAATCGCTGGAGTTGGGGCGTCTGGCCAATAGTAATCCGCCGGAACTGCTACGCTACGACGCCACCGGCGCCCGATTGGATGACGTGCGGTTTCACCCCGCCTGGCATTTGCTAATGCAGGGACTGTGCGCCAACCGGGTGCATAATCTTGCCTGGCAGGAGGATGCCCGCGCGGGTTCGTTTGTTGCCCGTACTGCCCGCTTTATGCTGCATGCCCAGGTGGAGGCGGGAACGTTATGCCCGATAACCATGACCTTCGCCGCAACGCCGCTGCTACAGCGCGCGCTGCCCACCGTCTTTAGCGACTGGCTGCCGCCGTTGCTCAGCGACCGCTATGACCCGCATCTGGCGCCCGGCGATCAGAAGCGTGGGTTGCTGATTGGTATGGGAATGACCGAAAAACAGGGCGGTTCCGATGTGCTCAGTAATACCACCCGGGCGGAAAAAACGGCGGAAGGATTCTATCGGCTGGTGGGGCATAAATGGTTCTTCTCGGTGCCGCAGAGCGATGCGCATTTGGTGCTGGCTCAGGCGTCGGGTGGGCTCTCCTGTTTCTTTGTGCCGCGCTTTTTACCCGATGGCCAACGCAATGGCGTGCGTCTTGAGAGGCTGAAAGATAAATTAGGCAACCGCTCTAACGCCAGTAGCGAAGCCGAATTCTTTGACGCCTGCGGGTGGCTGATAGGCGAAGAAGGCGACGGCGTGCGGCAAATTCTCAAGATGGGCGCGCTGACCCGCTTCGACTGCGCCGCCGGCAGCCATGCCCTGATGCGCCGCGCTTACTCGGTGGCGCTGTATCATGCGCTGCAGCGTCAGGCGTTCTGCAAGAATCTGGCCGATCAGCCGATGATGCGTCAGGTGCTGGGCCAGATGGCGCTGCGTCTTGAAGGACAAACCGCTTTTCTGTTCCGTTTGGCTCGCGCCTGGGATCGGCGCGACGATGCGCATGAAGTGCTATGGGCCCGGTTATTTACCCCAGCCGCCAAATTTGCTATCTGTCGCGCCGGTATACCGTTTGTCGCCGAGGCGATGGAAGCGCTGGGCGGTATCGGTTATTGCGAAGAGAGCGAGCTCCCACGTTTATACCGTGAGATGCCGGTGAATAGTATCTGGGAAGGCTCCGGCAATATTATGTGTCTCGACGTGATGCGGGTGCTTGGCAAGCAGCCGGCGGCGCTAGAAATGCTGGCGGCGGAGTGTGCGGAAGTCAAAGGGCAAAATCGCCATTACGATCGCGCGTGGCGACAGCTTCAGCAACTTTTACGGCGGCCGGTTGAGGCGCAGGGACGAGAAATAGCGCGTCTGGTGTATTGCCTGGGGGCGGGTGCGCAGATGCTGCGCTTTGCGTCGCCGCCGCTGGCCCAGGCATGGTGCCGAATGATGCTGGATACGCGAGGAAGTGTCCGCCTGGACGCTCAACTGCTTGACGATGCGCTGCTGCGAGCAATGGGGCGCGGACGACAGCCGTCTCAGGCGTAGAGAATGGCCTGCACCCGCCAGCTATCCGGCTGCGGCTCTTCATACATCTGAACGATACGATACCAGGAAGCGCCCTGCTCATCGGCTTTTACGGCAATGGCGTGCTCGACATCCTGCTGACTGCCGGAGATATTATTGACGGAAATCAGACCAATTTCGTTCAGGCCGGTGACGCAATCCGCACTGGCGAATTCGGCTGACTGAGCGGAAGTATTGGCCGTCGCGGTGGTCAGCAACAGGCTGGGTAAGGTCAGTGATCGTTTCATCGTCAGCTCCATTTCACGTAATCCCGAGGGCAGTCCGTTTGCTAACGTTCTGCCAAAAAGGCTGGCCGAACGTTATTATGCGCAGGAGAACGTGAATGGACGCAAAGCAGTGTAAAGCTGATTAAAAGCGCATCACGCTGCTATTTATGATACAGAATCGCTTGCGAATACCACTGGCCGGGAACCATGGTGTCATCGATCATGACGATGACGTAGTAATCCGCTTTTGCGGCTTCTGCTTTGGCTTTCAACGCGGTCTCGACATCCATCGGCGAACCGTACATTAGCACGCTGACGGTACCTATCTTTTGCAGGCCCTCAGTCTGATTGCGACGAATCTCCTGCGGATGATCGCTTGCCGGCGGCGGTGCCTCCGGCGTACCCTGCAGGACGCTACATCCGCTTAAGGCGAGAGCCAGTAACCACGGTGTAAACCTACGCATGACCATATCTCGTTTCCTGATAGTGATAGTGTAGTGGTAGCCTGAACATCATTTCTGGGGAATGTTCCCGAATTGTTATCTATCGCGCGATTTTCGAATGAAAATGTTATGAAAGCGTAACCGAGCTCTCAACATTATAATTCACGGCAAAAGCAGAATTTTGGTGGTTGCTTTTTGCGCATTGCGTGATGCCACTATAAAGAAGGAGACGATAAATGATAACACTCGAAATGCGCAATCTGGCGGGCGGTGAAGTGATTCACGCCTGTCCGGCTGGGATGGCGGAGAAACCGCTGCCGGTTATCGTCTTCTATCACGGTTTTACCTCTTCCAAACTGGTCTACAGCTACTTTGCCGTCGCGCTGGCCGAAGCCGGCTTCCGGGTGATTATGCCGGATGCCGCCGAACATGGCGCGCGTTTTCACGGCGATGATGCCGGGCGAATGCTGCGCTTTTGGCCGATCCTGCGACAAAACTTTGTTGAGTTTGCCGCACTGCGGGAAGCGATTATCGCTGAGGGGTGGCTGGAAGACGAGCGGCTGGCGGTGGCCGGCGCATCAATGGGCGGCATGACCGCGCTCGGCATCATGACTCATCATCCTGAACTTAAATGCGTGGCCTGCCTGATGGGCTCGGGCTATTTCAGCACCCTCGCACAGACGCTGTTTCCGTCGCCCGGATTCGATACGGCAAGCCTGGCGGAGTGGGACGTGACTCATCAACTGGCGGCGCTGGCCGACAAGCCGCTGCTGCTGTGGCACGGTGATGCCGATGATGTGGTTCCACCTGGTGACACTTTCCGTCTGCAGCAGGCGTTAACGCAGAGCGGCCTGGCAACTAACCTGACCTGCCACTGGCAAAAGGGCGTGCGTCACCGCATCACCCCGGAAGCGCTGCACGCGACTACCGCCTTTTTTCTACAGCACCTTTAAACGCGGATAACCTGCACGCCCTGATCCTCAAGCTGCTTGAGGATCGTTTCATCGGCCTGCTTACCGGTGATAACCAGGTCGATTCGGCTGGCCTGGCTGAACAGCATCCCGGCGCGTTCGCCGACTTTGCTGCTATCGACCAGTACCGCCAGTTTGCCGACGACGTTAAGCATTTTCTGCTCGGCCATCGCAGTCAACATATCCGTTTTGTACAATCCCTCGGCGGTTAACCCTTTGCCGCTGGTGAACATCCAGTGCCCGGCATACAGGCTGTTTTCGCTACCCTGCGGGCTGAGGGTGATGAAGTGGCTGTGGTTATATTGCCCCCCCATAATGATCACGCTGTCATGCTCCTGATCAATCAGATAGTTGGCCAGCGGCAGGTAGTTGGTGATGATCTGCACCGGTTTGCCGCATAGTTCGCGGCCGAGCAGGAAGGCGGTGGAGCCGCAGTTGATAACAATGCTTTCGCCCGGCGACACCAGCTGCGAGGCGGCGCGGGCAATCCGCACTTTCTCATCATGGTTTTGCGCCTGATGAATGTTCATTGGCGACCAACGTGGGCGCTGTTCGCTGATGGCTTCCGCGCCATTACGGACTTTCTTCAGCTTACCGTTTTCATCCAGCTTATTAATATCGCGTCTTGCTGTCGCCGGAGAGATGCCGAGACGGGAAATTACCTGTTCAACGGTGACGAATCCCGTCTGCGCCAGCAAATCCAGTAAAATTTGATGTCTTTGCGCTTCAGTCATGAGCGAATCCGATTAAAAGTGACAAGCAAAGATGATATTTGAAATCAACGCTAAATACTAATGCGGAAAGGGAATTCCGGCGGGCGCGCCCGCCGGAATACGGTTACAAGAAGGATTTGAACGGCAGGTCCGGCTCAATGGTAAAGCAGTCGTCGAACCCGCGTGGGTAGTGGTACTCGAAATTGTCTTTATCCAGCGGCCAGGTAAATTTACCGCCGACCTGCCAGATAAACGGCTTGAAGCCGTATTTCAGACGATCTTTTTTCATCTCCCACAGTACGCGGATCTCTTGCGGGTCGGCCTGGAAGTTGGACCAGATATCGTGATGGAACGGGATAACCACTTTGGTATTCAGCGATTCCGCCATGCGCAGGATATCGGCGCTGGTCATTTTGTCGGTGATGCCGCGCGGGTTTTCCCCGTAGGAACCGAGGGCGACGTCAATCTGATGCTCGTTGCCGTGCTTCGCGTAGTAGTTGGAGTAGTGGGAGTCGCCGCTATGGTACAGGTTGCCGGCCGGCGTTTTGAACAGATAGTTGACCGCACGTTGGTCCATGCCGTCCGGCAGCACGCCGGCGGCTTTTTGATCGGCTGGCAGGGTAATGAGCGCAGTACGATCGAATGCGTCGAGCGCGTGGATCTCAATATCTTTGATCTTCACCACATCGCCCGGTTTCATGACGATGCAGCGTTCTGCCGGCACGCCCCAACCAATCCACAGGTCAACGCAGGTTTTCGGCCCGATAAACGGCACATCGGCGGCGCAGTTTTGCATCACCGCGGCGGCGACGTTAACGTCGATATGATCGTTGTGATCGTGCGTCGCCAGCACAGCGTCAATTTGACGGATGGCGAAAGGATCGAGCACGAATGGCGTAGTGCGCAGGTTCGGCTGCAGTTTTTTCACCCCGGCCATGCGCTGCATCTGGTGGCCGGTTTTCATCAGCGGATTACCGTGGCTCTGCTTACCGGTGCCGCACCAGAAATCGACGCAAATATTAGCGCCGCCTTCCGATTTAAGCCAAATACCGGTGCATCCCAGCCACCACATGGCAAAGGTGCCCGGCGCAACCTGCTCTTGTTCGATCTCTTCATTCAGCCAGCTGCCCCATTCCGGGAAAGTGCTCAAAATCCAGGATTCACGGGTGATGGTTTGCACTTTACTCATCTATCTCTTCCTCTTTTATTTCAAAAGTAATCAATCAGTGATTTGTTTTGATTGATATTGTCACTGTTTTTTCAGGAATGCAATCGGCTATTTTCGATAAAAAGCGCTGATATCGTTGCGCTAACGCGCTGATAAACCCTGAATTTAATATCATGGATGTATGTATATTGTTGATATTAGTGGTTTGTTTTGTTGTGATATGACGCAGTGGAAAATACACGCATAAAAAATGTGATTATTTGCGTGATGCGTCACATTTAATCAAATTCAATCTTGTTGTGATTGTTTTTGATTATTAGAGTGAGGGCGACGACAACTGCTGAGCGTCATGCGCGTTCAAAGCCTTCCTCTTCTGGAGTGTGTTATGGAGATCCTCTACAACATCTTTACCGTCTTCTTTAATCAGGTAATGACTAATGCCCCGCTGCTGCTGGGTATCGTGACCTGCCTTGGCTATATCTTGTTGCGTAAAAGCGTCAGCGTGATTATCAAAGGCACGATCAAAACCATCATAGGTTTCATGCTGTTACAAGCCGGCTCCGGCATTCTTACCAGCACCTTTAAGCCGGTGGTGGCGAAAATGTCAGAGGTTTATGGCATCAATGGCGCGATTTCCGACACCTACGCCTCAATGATGGCGACCATCGACCGGATGGGTGAAGCCTATAGCTGGGTGGGGTATGCGGTGCTGTTGGCGCTGGCGCTAAATATCTGTTACGTCCTGCTGCGCCGCATTACCGGCATCCGCACTATCATGCTGACTGGCCATATCATGTTTCAGCAGGCGGGGCTGATTGCGGTCTCTTTCTTCATCTTCGGCTACTCCATGTGGACGACCATTATCTGTACCGCGGTACTGGTCTCCCTGTATTGGGGGATCACCTCCAACATGATGTTCAAGCCGACTCAACTGGTTACCGACGGTTGCGGCTTCTCTATCGGACACCAACAGCAGTTTGCCTCGTGGATTGCCTATAAAGTGGCGCCGTATCTGGGGAAAAAAGAGGAGAGCGTCGAAGACCTCAAGCTGCCGGGCTGGCTCAATATCTTCCACGACAACATCGTCTCTACCGCGATTGTGATGACCATTTTCTTTGGCGCCATTCTGCTCTCCTTTGGCATCGACGTTGTACAGGCGATGGCGGGCAAAACCCACTGGACGGTCTATATCCTGCAGACCGGCTTCTCCTTCGCCGTGGCTATTTTCATCATTACCCAGGGCGTGCGTATGTTCGTCGCCGAGCTGTCCGAAGCCTTTAACGGCATCTCTCAGCGCCTGATCCCCGGCGCTGTGCTGGCGATCGACTGCGCCGCTATCTATAGCTTCGCGCCGAATGCCGTGGTCTGGGGCTTTATGTGGGGCACCATCGGCCAACTGATTGCCGTGGGTATTCTCGTCGGCGTTGGTTCCTCCATCCTGATCATCCCGGGCTTTATCCCAATGTTCTTCTCTAACGCGACGATTGGCGTCTTTGCTAACCACTTCGGCGGCTGGCGCGCGGCGCTCAAAATCTGTCTGGTGATGGGCATGATTGAAATCTTCGGCTGCGTGTGGGCGGTGAAGTTGACCGGAATGAGCGCCTGGATGGGCATGGCGGATTGGTCAATCCTGGCGCCGCCGATGATGCAGGGCTTCGCATCGATAGGGCTGGCGTTTATGGCCGTCATTATTCTGATTTCACTGGCTTATATGTTCTTCGCCGGCCGCGCGCTGCGCGCCGAGGAAGACGCGGAAAAACAACTGGCAGAAGCCTCTGCTCAATAAGGAGTTCTGATTATGACCGTACGTATTCTGGCTGTGTGTGGCAACGGGCAAGGTAGTTCCATGATCATGAAAATGAAGGTGGACCAGTTCCTGACGCAATCAAACATCGACCACACGGTGAACAGCTGCGCGGTAGGTGAGTATAAAAGCGAGCTAAACGGCGCGGATATCATTATTGCCTCGACCCACATCGCAGGCGAAATCACCGTCACTGGCAATAAATATGTGGTTGGCGTGCGCAATATGCTGTCGCCTGCGGATTTCGGCCCAAAACTGCTTGAAGTGATCAAAGCCCACTTCCCGCAGGATGTGAAATAAGGAGCCGCCATGAAACTTCATGATTCTCTGGCGCAGAACCACTCCATACGCCTGCAGGCGGAGGCGGAAAGCTGGCAGGAGGCGGTGAAAATCGGCGTCGATCTGCTGGTGGCCGCCGACGTAGTGGAACCGCGTTACTACCAGGCGATCCTCGATGGCGTCGCTCAGCATGGCCCCTATTTTGTTATCGCGCCGGGGCTGGCGATGCCGCACGGCCGTCCGGAAGAGGGGGTTAAGAAAACCGGCTTTGCGCTGGTGACGCTCAAAAAACCGCTAATTTTCAATCACGAAGATAACGACCCGGTCGACATTCTGATCACCATGGCGGCAGTTGACGCCACCACCCACCAGGAGGTGGGCATCATGCAGATCGTTAACCTGTTTGATGACGAAGCCAATTTCGACCGTTTACGCGCCTGCCGCACCGAGCAGGAAGTGCTGGATTTAATTGAAAACGCCACTGCGGCGGCTGTTTAAGAGGGAGTTGATACGATGTCTCAGTTACCAATGTTGCAGGTTGCGCTGGATAACCAAACCCTGTCTCACGCCTATGAGACCACCCGGCTGATCGCCGAAGAGGTGGATATCATTGAAGTCGGCACTATTCTCTGCGTCGGCGAAGGGGTGCGCGCGGTGCGCGATCTGAAAGCGCTGTATCCGCATAAAATCGTGCTGGCGGATGCCAAAATCGCCGATGCCGGTAAAATCCTGTCGCGGATGTGCTTTGAAGCCAACGCCGACTGGGTGACCGTGATCTGCTGCGCCGATATCAACACCGCCAAAGGGGCGCTGGATGTCGCCAAAGAGTTCAATGGCGACGTACAAATTGAACTGACCGGCTTCTGGACCTGGGAGCAGGCGCAGGCGTGGCGTGATGCGGGTATTCAGCAGGTGGTCTATCACCGCAGCCGAGACGCGCAGGCCGCGGGCGTGGCGTGGAGCGAGGCGGATATCAGCGCGATTAAGCGCCTTTCCGATATGGGCTTCAAAGTCACCGTGACCGGCGGACTGGCGCTGGAAGACCTGCCGCTGTTCGCCGGTATCCCTATTCACGTCTTTATTGCCGGGCGCAGCATCCGCGATGCCGCCTCGCCGGTGGAAGCGGCTCGCCAGTTTAAACGCTCTATCGCCCAGCTGTGGGGTTAAGGAGCGGTTATGTTGTCGAAACAAATTCCGCTCGGTATCTATGAAAAAGCGCTCCCCGCCGGGGAGTGCTGGCTGGAGCGGTTACAGCTTGCGAAAGCGCTGGGTTTTGATTTTGTTGAAATGTCGCTTGATGAAACCGATGCCCGTCTCGCCCGGCTGGACTGGAGCCAGGAGCAGCGCCTCGCGCTGGTCAAGGCGGTAGCCGAAACCGGCGTCCGGGTACCATCGATGTGCCTTAGCGCCCATCGTCGTTTTCCGCTCGGCAGCGAAGATGACGCGGTGCGCAAGCAGGGGCTGGATATCATGCGTAAAGCCATTCAGCTGGCGCAGGATGTGGGGATTCGGGTGATCCAACTGGCGGGCTACGATGTTTATTATCAGCAGGCGAATGATGAAACGCGCCGCCGTTTTCGTGAAGGCCTGAAAGAGAGCGTCGAGATGGCCAGCCGGGCTCAGGTCACGCTGGCGATGGAAATCATGGACTATCCGCTGATGAACTCGATCAGTAAGGCGCTGGGTTATGCCCACTACCTGAACAATCCGTGGTTCCAGCTTTATCCGGATATTGGCAATTTATCGGCGTGGGATAACGACGTACAGATGGAATTGCAGGCCGGCATGGGGCATATCGTGGCGGTACATGTCAAAGATACGAAGCCCGGCGTCTTTAAAAACGTGCCGTTTGGTGAAGGGATCGTCGATTTTGAACGTTGCTTCAAAACGCTCAAGCAGACGGGCTACTGCGGTCCGTATCTGATTGAGATGTGGAGCGAAACCACCGATGACCCGGCGGCGGAAGTCGCGAAAGCCCGTGACTGGGTGAAGGCGCGGATGGCCCGCGCAGGCCTGACGGAGGCGGCATAATGCAGCAGCTTAAACAGCAGGTATTTGCAGCTAATATGGATCTGCCGCGCTACGGGCTGGTGACCTTTACCTGGGGCAACGTCAGCGCAATCGACCGGCAACGTGGGCTGGTGGTGATTAAGCCCAGCGGCGTAGCCTACGAGTCAATGACCGTCGATGATATGGTGGTGGTCGATTTGCAGGGCAACGTGGTGGAAGGGCGCTGGCGTCCCTCTTCTGATACCGCTACCCACCTTGCGTTATACCGCCGTTATTCCGGCCTTGGCGGGGTGGTGCATACCCACTCGACGCACGCTACCGCCTGGGCGCAGGCGGGGCTGGCAATCCCGGCGCTCGGCACCACCCACGCGGACTACTTCTTCGGTGATATCCCCTGCACCCGGGCGCTCAGCGCACAGGAGGTGGAAGAGGCCTATGAGCTGAACACCGGGAAGGTGATTATCGAAACGCTGGGCGAGGCCAACCCGTTACATACGCCGGGAATTGTGGTGTATCAGCACGGACCCTTCTCCTGGGGGAAAGATGCCCACGAGGCGGTGCACAATGCGGTGGTGATGGAAGAAGTGGCGCGAATGGCGTGGATCGCCCGCGGCATTAATCCGCAGCTACAGCCCATCGACAGCTGGCTAATGGAGAAACATTTTCTGCGTAAACACGGGCCTGACGCCTACTACGGGCAGAAGTAAGCTACGCGCTCCGGGGCTTTCACCTCAGGGTGAAGCAACTGGTCTGGCCCCGGAGCCGTTTTTAACCCTGACGATAGGCCGATGGCATACAGCGCATGCCGATGAGCGTCAGCAGACAGATAACCGCGCCGGCGTAAAACGTCGATGCGGCGCCGAAGCTTTCCCAGAGTATCCCCGCGCCGGTACTGGCCAGCAGCAGCGCCAGCCCGCTCATCAGGTTGAACATGCCGAATGCCGTACCGCGTAGTTCCGGCGGCGCGGTATGCGCAACCATGGCCGCCAGTAGGCCTTGAGTCATCCCCATGTGAATCCCCCACAGCGCGACGCCGATCAGCAGCGTGCTCCAGTGGCCGCTGAGCGCCAGCACGATATCGGCGAGGATCAGCACCAGCAGCCCCCATTGCAGCAGTTTACTGTGGCTCATGCTGTCAGAGAGCTTACCGAACGGGTAAGCCGTGAGGCTGTAGACCAGGTTCATCGCGACCATGACCAGCGGAATAGTAAACAGCGGGATCTCCATCTGCTGGGCGCGCAGTACCAAAAAGGCTTCGCTGAAGCGGGCGAGGGTGAAAATACTGCCGATCGCCACCACCCACCAGTAAGCGGCAGAGAGCTTTTTCAGGTTTTCGCGCTTCAGCGGGTTGCTACGTTTGTGCGCGATGGCGGATTTCGGCTCCTGCAGGCCAAAGCCCAGTAGAGCAATGGATAGTACGGCGGGAATGACCGCCACCCAGAAGATAGCGTGAAAATCGTTGGCCCAGATGAACATCAGCAGCACCGCCAGCAGCGGGCCGAGAAAGGCGCCGACGGTATCCAGCGCCTGGCGTAACCCGTAGGCAGCGCCACGGATCTCCGGCGGTGTTACGTCGGCGACCAGCGCATCGCGCGGCGCTCCGCGGATACCTTTTCCGACGCGGTCGATCATGCGGGCGCTAAATACCACCCCGGCGCTCGGCGCGAGGGCAAACAGCGGTTTACTCAGCGCCCCCAGCCCGTAGCCAAGCAGCGCCAGCCCTTTGCGTTTGCCAACGTAGTCGCTAATGACGCCGGAGAAGACTTTGAGAATTAAGGCGGTGGCTTCGGCTAGCCCTTCGATAAGACCGATAATAATGACGCTGGCGCCGAGCGTGGTGGCCATAAACAGCGGGAGCAGGCTGTGGATCATCTCGGATGAGACATCCATTAGCAGGCTGACGCCGCCGAGCACCCAAACTCCTTTCGGGATGCGACCTAACGTCGCGAAACGCGGGACCATCAATCACTCCTGATTAACAAACGGTGAATTGATGATTAAATCAGGTTGCGATGACGCTGGTAAGTCAGTTTGGAAAATAATTCTCAATTGCGTTTACATCGGCTATCGCTTCGCCCCTCGTGAGGAGAGGCGAAGCATCGACCTGGGGTTAGCGGTAAATAGCGGCGCTGGCATGAATAAGGCCATTGCTCTGCGGTTCGTGAATCAGGATTGGCTGGAAGTACTTCGCTCCCAGGGCATCGCTTTCCTGGTTCAGGGCCTGGTCGGCCTCTTGCTCGCTAGCCATATTATGGTTGATATAAATTACGCCCAGACTCTGCACATCGTCCATGTTGCGAGCCTGACGCCCATCGATTTTGATGGCTGCCAGCGCGTTGGCGCTAAGGAGTAGCGCAGCCATAACGGCGATGATAATGCTTTTCATAGAACGCTCCTTACTGACAGTACGGGTAAAACGCTGGACTCCTCTTGCTGGTGTCTGGCCATTGATTAAATTGTAATCGCTGGCGCGTCGCCTGATAGCGACCTTTTCTGATGCAGTTGTTCAAAAAAATGCCGCGTTCGTTATTGGTTAATTTTAAATCACCCACTTAGCCCAGCTTGGCGCTTAGTGCGAATTATTTGTGCAAATGCGCTTGTGTTCCTGGGGGCGCGCAATTAGAATGACGCGTCAATTTTTCAGCCGCCCTTTAACACGTTCCTTGCCTCCATGGGCCGCGGCTGACCCAGACAGGAGGCTGAATAATCCGTAAGGAGCAATTCGATGCGTCATTACGAAATCGTTTTTATGGTCCATCCTGACCAGAGCGAACAGGTTCCGGGCATGATCGAACGTTACACTGGTGCAATCACTGCAGCAGAAGGTACGATCCACCGTCTGGAAGACTGGGGCCGCCGTCAGCTGGCTTATCCGATCAACAAACTGCACAAAGCTCACTACGTTCTGCTGAACGTTGAAGCGCCGCAGGAAGCGATCGATGAGCTGGAAACTAACTTCCGCTTCAACGACGCCGTTATCCGCAGCATGGTAATGCGTACTAAGCACGCTGTTACCGAAGCATCTCCGATGGTTAAAGCGAAAGACGAGCGCCGTGAGCGTCGTGAAGATTTCGCTAACGAAACCGCAGATGATTCTGAAGCTGGGGATTCTGAAGAGTAATCCTGATGACCAACCGTCTGGTGTTGTCCGGCACCGTGTGCAGGATGCCCCTTCGAAAGGTCAGCCCGTCAGGAATTCCTCATTGCCAGTTCGTGCTTGAGCATCGTTCTGTGCAGGAGGAAGCCGGTTTTCACCGGCAGGCGTGGTGCCAAATGCCCGTTATTATTAGCGGACACGAGAACCAGGCCATTACTCACAGTATAACGGTCGGTAGCGCAGTCACCGTTCAAGGGTTCATTAGTTGCCATAAGGCAAAGAACGGCTTGAGTAAAATGGTTCTGCATGCCGAGCAGATTGAATTGATAGATTCTGGAGACTAGCCATATGGCACGTTATTTCCGTCGTCGCAAGTTCTGCCGTTTCACCGCGGAAGGCGTTCAAGAGATCGACTATAAAGATATCGCTACGCTGAAAAACTACATCACCGAAAGCGGTAAGATTGTCCCAAGCCGTATCACCGGTACCCGTGCAAAATATCAGCGTCAGCTGGCTCGCGCTATCAAACGCGCACGCTACCTGTCCCTGCTGCCGTACACTGATCGTCATCAGTAATCGGTCACGGTCCATTAATACGACTTTGAGAGGATAAGGTAATGCAAGTTATTCTGCTTGATAAAGTAGCAAACCTGGGTAGCCTGGGTGATCAGGTAAACGTTAAAGCGGGCTATGCTCGTAACTTCTTGGTACCACAGGGTAAAGCTGTTCCAGCTACCAAGAAAAACGTTGAGTTCTTCGAAGCGCGCCGCGCTGAACTGGAAGCCAAACTGGCTGACGTTCTGGCCGCTGCTAACGCACGTGCTGAAGCAATCAACGCACTGGGCACCGTTACCATCGCGTCCAAATCTGGCGACGAAGGTAAACTGTTCGGTTCCATCGGTACTCGCGACATCGCTGACGCTGTTTCTGCAGCTGGCGTTGCCGTTGCGAAGAGCGAAGTTCGCCTGCCGAACGGCGTTCTGCGCACCACCGGTGAGCACGAAGTAGACTTCCAGGTTCACAGCGAAGTCTTCGCTAAACTGGTTGTTAACGTTGTAGCTGAGTAATTTTTTACTCAACTCACGTCGATGCGCCGGCCTTGTGCCGGCGTTTTGCTTTTTAGCGCCAGCCTGATTTTTATCTGGTATGGTAGCTATTCTCTCCACTTTCTGGATGATAAAATAAAACACGATTTTATTTCCGGTAAAGTTAATGGACGCTTCCTTTCCGACCCCCTCGATTTTTGCCAATAAAAAAGTAGCTTATGTCTGCGCGACCCTATGCTGTCTGCTGTGGGGCAGTTCTTATCCGGCGATTAAAAACGGCTATGAGCTTCTGCACATCGCCACCGATGATGTTCCCTCAAAAATTGTTTTTGCCGGATATCGCTTCCTGTTTGCGGGCTTATTGTTGCTGCTGTTTGCGCTCGCGCAGCGCAAACCCATCGCCCGGCTCAATGGCCGCCAGTGCGGGCAGCTGGCGATGCTGGGGCTGACGCAGACCGCTATCCAGTACGCCTTCTTCTACGTTGGCCTGGCATTCACCACCGGAGTGAAGGGATCGATTATGAATGCCACCGGGACGTTCTTCAGCGTTCTGCTGGCGCATTTTATCTACCAGAATGACCGGCTCAGCTATAACAAAACTATCGGCTGTGTGCTGGGCTTCGTCGGCGTGATGTTGGTGAACTTCAACACCTCATTGGGCGATTTTAATTTTGTCTGGCAGGGGGATGGATTTGTCGTGCTGGCGGCGTTCATCCTCTCGGCGGCGACGCTCTACGGCAAACGCATCTCGCAAACCGTCGACCCAACGGTGATGACCGGCTGGCAACTGGCCTTCGGCGGCCTGGTGCTGGTGGCGGGCGGGTATTTGACCGGCGGGGAGCTACGGATGCACAGCCTGACCGCAGCGATGATCCTTGGCTATTTAACTCTGCTGTCGTCGATAGCTTTCGCACTATGGAGCGTGCTGCTCAAACACAACCGCGTCAGTATGATTGCGCCGTTTAACTTTGTTATCCCGGTGGCCGGGACGGTGCTGTCGGCGATCTTTCTTGGCGAGAATATTTTTGAGTGGAAGTACGCGATCGCACTGGTGTTGGTATGCGTAGGGATCCGCTGGGTGAACAAAAACCAGGCGCGTTAGGCCGGGTGTTCGACCCGACCTAAGCGAAGTGTTTATCGCGCGCGCACGAAGCTGCCGTTCGACTGGCGGGTGAACAGCACCTGCTGGCCGTTGCCGGTATCGATAGTGAGGCCGGTGACGACGCCGTTGGCGTTCTGGCGAATTTGCACCGTTTGTCCACTTTGCAAGGTGCTTAATGGTTTGCCGGCGCCTTCGACCTGCGCCATGGCATAGACGTCAGTGGCTGGCAGTCCGTGGTCGCGGAACAGCTGCGCCAGCGTTTTGCCGGATTCAATCCGGTAGGTGCGCCACTGCTGTTCAATGCCCGGAGCAGACTGCTGCTGCGCCGGTTGTTGATACGGCTGAGAAGAGGAAGCGGTTTGCGTCTGGTCTGGCTGTTCATCCTGAATGGCTTCAGGCGCCACAGGCGCAACCTGGTCGGCATCGCTGACCGTCGGTGTATTGGTGATTGGCGGAAGCGGCACGGCCTGATTGCCCGAACCTTGCGGCTGAGACTGGGACTGCAGATCGAGATTAGCTTCGCGGCTGGCCTGGGTCGGCGTGCTGTTATCGCCGGAGGGGAGCAGGAAACCAATAATGACCAGCAGGAAGCCGGCGATGATGCCGCGGCGATGCATGGGCGGTAGCGGATCCATGAGACGAAGTTGATCCGGGGCGTGCCAGATCTTCGCCAGGGTAGATGTCAATTCAAAGCGCCCGGGCATGGCTTTCCTCCTGCTCCGCATATTTTTATCCTGCTTATGAGTATAGACGGCTAACGTCCTGAAGGTAGAGGTTAACCTGATATCGCCTATTGTTTCTGTTTCGCTGAGATTTGTCATCATCCGCCGACAAAGTTTTACCCATTCCTCTATGGCTGTTATGCTTTCGAACGCTTTTCTCAAGATGTTTATCACCCAAAAAAGGAACAAAGATGGCAACCCCGACTTTTGACACTATCGAAGCGCAGGCAAGTTACGGTATCGGCTTGCAGGTTGGACAACAACTGAGCGAATCCGGCCTGCAGGGGCTGCTGCCGGAAGCGCTGGTTGCCGGCATTGCCGATGCGCTGGAAGGTAATCAGCCGCAGGTGCCGGTTGAAGCCGTACATCGCGCGCTGCGTGAAATCCATGAACGCGCTGACGCCGTGCGTCGCGAGCGCTTCCAGGCGATGGCCGCTGATGGCCAGAAATACCTCGATGAAAACCGTGAAAAAGAAGGCGTGAACAGCACTGAATCCGGCCTGCAGTTCCGCGTACTGACGCAGGGCGAAGGCCCGATCCCGGCGCGCACCGACCGCGTACGCGTTCATTATACTGGTAAGCTTATCGACGGTACCGTGTTCGATAGCTCCGTAGCCCGCGGCGAACCGGCTGAATTCCCGGTGACCGGCGTGATCGGCGGCTGGATCGAAGCGCTGACCCTGATGCCGGTAGGTTCCAAATGGGAACTGACCATTCCGCACAACCTGGCTTACGGCGAGCGCGGCGCGGGCGCTTCTATCCCGCCATTCAGCACCCTCATCTTTGAAGTTGAGCTGCTGGACATTATTTAAGCACCAGGGGCTTCCTCTCCCGCAGAGGGGAGGGAGCCAATAAAAATAGTGCAAAATCCTTAAGTTATAAATTTATTGGAATTTTATATTGCATATAAGTTTGTTGAGTGTATTTTTGTGAGCTGTTTCGCGTTACATTGGTGATATAACACTCACTTTAAACATAAAATTAACATTATATCTAAATCATAGTATTCATCCCTCCGATTCTTACCTAATATCGATAAACCCTCTTGCCAGGGTTGCGACAAATGACAGGCCAACAGAGCCTGAACAACACAGACAGGTACAACAGGAAGAAAATCACATGGTAGATCAGGTCAAAGTCGTTGCCGACGAGCAGGAGACGACTGAACAATCGCTACGGCGAAATCTCACTAACCGGCATATTCAGCTTATTGCTATCGGCGGGGCGATCGGCACCGGGCTGTTTATGGGGTCTGGCAAGACCATCAGTCTCGCCGGGCCATCCATTATTTTTGTTTATATGATCATCGGTTTTATGCTGTTTTTCGTCATGCGTGCAATGGGCGAATTACTGCTGTCGAACCTCGAATATAAATCATTCAGTGATTTCGCTTCCGACCTGTTAGGGCCGTGGGCGGGGTATTTTACCGGCTGGACCTACTGGTTCTGTTGGGTGGTCACCGGGATGGCGGACGTTGTCGCCATCACCGCCTACGCGCAGTTCTGGTTCCCCGGGCTTTCTGACTGGGTCGCTTCGTTAGCGGTTATCCTGCTGCTGCTGGGCCTGAACCTCGCAACCGTGAAGATGTTTGGCGAAATGGAGTTCTGGTTCGCGATGATCAAAATCGTCGCCATCGTGGCGCTGATCGTGGTCGGCCTGGTGATGGTGATGATGCACTTTAAATCGCCGACCGGCGTCGAAGCCTCATTCGCGCATCTGTGGAATGACGGCGGCTGGTTCCCGAAAGGCCTCAGCGGTTTCTTTGCCGGCTTCCAGATAGCGGTATTCGCCTTCGTGGGGATTGAGCTGGTGGGTACTACCGCGGCGGAAACCAAAGACCCGGAAAAATCACTGCCGCGGGCGATCAACTCCATCCCGCTGCGTATCATTATGTTCTACGTCTTCGCGCTGATTGTGATTATGTCGGTGACGCCGTGGAGCTCCGTCGTGCCGAGCAAGAGCCCGTTCGTTGAGCTGTTTGTTCTGGTCGGCCTGCCGGCTGCCGCCAGCCTGATCAACTTCGTGGTACTGACTTCCGCCGCCTCTTCCGCTAACAGCGGAGTGTTCTCCACCAGCCGTATGCTGTTCGGTCTGGCGCAGGAAGGCCAGGCGCCGAAAATGTTCGCCAAGCTGTCTAAACGCGCGGTGCCGGCGAAGGGCTTAACCTTCTCCTGCATGTGCCTGCTGGGCGGCGTGGTGATGCTGATGGTCAACCCGAGCGTGATTGCCGCGTTCACCATGATCACCACGGTGTCGGCGATTCTGTTCATGTTCGTCTGGACCATCATCCTCTGCTCTTACCTGGTCTATCGTAAAAAGCGTCCGCAGCTGCACGAGAAGTCCATCTATAAGATGCCGCTGGGTAAAGTGATGTGCTGGGTGTGCATGGCCTTCTTCGTCTTCGTACTGGTGCTGTTGACGCTGGAAGATGATACCCGCGAAGCGCTGATGGTTACCCCGTTGTGGTTTGTTCTGCTGGGCGCGGGCTGGCTGTTTGCCGGTAAAAAACGTCTGGCGAAATAAAAAAGGCCACCCGGAGTGGCCAATAAACTGACAATGTCGAGAGGGCGCCTGCGGGCGCCTTTTTTTATGGTTTTCCGGCGAGGGCACGCGGGAACAGCACGTTATTTTCCAGACTGATGTGCTCCATCAGGTCGTCAATCATCTCGTTAATGCCGTTGTACATCGCTTTCCAGGTGGTGCAGGCTTCCGGCGGCGGTGTCACGTTATGGGTGATGTGCTTGATGACTTCCAACAGTTCGCCCGCTTCGTCGTGCTCGCTTTCCATCACGCTGATAGGACTACCGGCCTGGGTTCCCATCCCCTGCTTGATCATCGGGAACAGGATTTGCTCCTCTTTCATCATGTGGCTGGAGAGTTCCTGGTGCAGCATGGTCAGATATTTGGTTAGTCCTTTTGGTACGTTCGGCTTATCGGCGTGGACGCGTTCAACCTTGGTTGCCTGCAGAATCAGTTCCGGCAGCTGTTCGCGGTGACGATCATGATAGCGAACGATGATGTGGTCGATGATGTCGGTGAACGGCGCGGCGCGCCAGTCGCGCTCGATCGGCTGCTCGGCCAGTTTTGTCAGCTCGGCTTCAATCGCCGCGACGTCCAGCGCTTTGCGCGCCGCCGCGCGATCCAGGGTTTGTTTGCCGCCGCAGCAGTAATCCATATCGTATTTACGGAACAGCGCGGAGGCGCGCGGGATGCTCAGCGCCAGCTCGCCTAAAGGTTGGTCACGGAAAGCCATAGCAATTACCTCGTCATCAAGAATATAAGGTGCACATTAAATGCATCTTTAATCCATGGGAATACCCCTTTAGGATACCAGGCTATTTTTTTGGCTCGACGCGCAGTTCCTGCAGAACCGGTTTTTCCGGGCGGGCGCGAACCGCCGACACCACGCCGAGCACCAGCAGCAGGATCCCGCTCAGCGTCAGCAGCGGCGGCAGGCTCTGGCGGAGCAGGAAGGTGTACAGCAGACCAGCCAGCGTCTCGAAGACGATCAGCGGCCCGAGGATCACCGTCGGCAGACGCTGGCTGGCGACGTTCCAGCACAGCGCGCCCACCCACGAGCAGAGCACGGCAATCGCCAGCATCAGCGCGATGAATACAGCCGGGCGCGGGCCGAAGGGGAGCGGAAAGTTGAGGTGTTGGCCCTGCAGCCACCAGCAGGCGGCGATGTAACCGACCAGCGAGAGCGGCAGGGTGACCAACGCCTGCGCGGTGGCCCACATCATCGGCGGCTTATCCGGGTTTTCACGCAGCCAGCGGGCGTTGCGCAGGGCATACCACGCCCAGCAGACGACGGCGATCAGCGCGAGAACAATGCCCGAACCATAGCGCCACGGGCTGAAATCAGGAAGCCCGTGCTGCAGCTCCGCCACGTTGACGCACACCAGCCCCAGGGCAATACAGATTAGCGCCGGAAATAGCCGCCGCCACGGCAGCTTGCCATCGCGCTGGCTATAAAGCAGGTTGGCGCACACCGGCAGTACTACCGGCAGGGTGCCGATAATCATTGTCGATACCGGCGCGCCGGTGCGCTGAATGGCGCTGGCCAGACAGAAGTAATAGATCAGGTTTCCCATCATGGTCAGCGCCAGCGCGGTCCACCAGTCCTTGCCGTTCAGTTGGCGTAGACGCGCGCGGCCGAGCCACGCCAGCGGCAGAGCGATAAGTCCCAGCGCCAGATAGCGCCCCATCGACTGCAGCACCGCCGGATATTCCGGCACCAGCAACGGGCCGACGAAAATCAGCCCCCACATTAACCCCGCCAGCATGGCATACAACACGCCGCTAATCATGATGACATCCATCTTCAGTTTGCTTGCGCCAAGTGTAGGAGGGTACGAGGGAAAGAATATTGTATGAGATTGCGCTTTAGCGCCCGGCGACCTGCTTTTGGTAACGCACCGGTGTGATGCCGTAGCGACGGGTGAAGGCACGGGTTAAATGTGACTGGTCGGTTAACCCGGCGGCGATGGCCACTTCGGCGGCAGGCATGCCGTGGGTCAGAAACGCCTTGGCGCGCCACAGGCGAATCGCCATCAGCATCTGGTGCGGGGTAACGTGAAAGTGGGCTTTAAACTGGCGCTGGAAGTGATAGGGGCTGAGCGCTGCCACCTGCGCCAGTTCATCAAGGCTGACGGCGCGCATATAGTTATCGTGCAGGTAGTCGCGTACCCGATCGAAGCGGTGCGCCGCTTCCGGCGCCATTGGCGCATGGTGGGCCAGCGGGCGGAAGATATCAACCAGGTCGAGCAGTATCCCTTGCTGCGCCAGCGGATCGTCAGCGTGCCACAGGCCGTAAATCAGTTGGCCGATTTGCCGGGCACGCTGCGGCTCCTGGCGCACAACCTCGCTGAACCACCAGTGGCGAACACCGGTGAAGGCTTCCAGCCGATCCGGCTCCAGATAAATCATCCGGTAGCGCCAGCCTTCGGCGGTTTCCGCCTCGCCGGTATGGAGCTCATCCGGATTCATGGTGACGATGGAATTGGCTGAAGCGACGTGCTGGCTGCCGCGATAGCGAAAGCGTTCGGCGCCTTGTTCAATCACGCCGATGCCGAAGGCTTCGTGGGTATGCGGTTCAAAGGCATAACGAGAAATATGGGCGTGATAGAGCTCAACGCCGGGAAGTTGTTCGAGATGGCGAAAGCGCGCGCGGTCTTTTTCATCGCTAAATTGTGGTGGTACGCCCTGCATGCCGTGTCTCCCGACGATTCATCCCTTCAATATTAGAGATGAAGCGCCGGGACGCAACCGCAAAAACTGACAGGGAGCGGTTAAATGATGCCTTTTACGCTATCGGCAAGCGACGTGGTCGGGCGGCCAATCAGTTTGCTCAGAGTGCGGCTGTCGTCAAACAGTCCGCCTTTCGACGCGCCGGTATCGGAATCCGCCAGCATATCGGCAAGCCCGGACGGCAGGCCGACGTTTTTCAGCGCGGCGGCGAAATCGGCTTCGCTGAGGTTTTGATAAACCACATTTTTCCCGCTTTGCTTGCTCAGCTCTGCAGCCAGTTCGCTCAGGGTCCAGGCGTTGTCCCCCGCCAGTTCGTAAACTTTCCCGGCATGACCCTCACCGGCAATAACGTGAGCGGCGGCGGCGGCATAATCGGCACGGGTGGCGGAGGCGATTTTACCCTCCCCGGCGGCGCCGATAAACACGCCGTGTTCCAGCGCCGGCGGCGCGCTGGCCAGATAGTTTTCGGTATACCAGCCGTTACGCAGCAGCGCGTAAGGAATACCGGAATCAGCCAGCATTTGTTCGGTTTCGATATGTTCACCGGCCAGGCCCAGCGGTGAGGTGTCGGCATGCAACAGGCTGGTATAGGCGATAAATTTCACCCCAGCGGCTTTGGCGGCGTTAATGACGTTACGGTGCTGGACGGCGCGCTGGCCGACTTCGCTGGAGGAGATTAATAGCAGTTTATCAACCCCTTGCAACGCGGCGGTAAGGGCGGCTTCATCGCCGTACTCGGCCTGCCGCACAGTGACGCCCTGCTGGCTGAGCGCTTGCGCTTTCGCCGGGTTGCGGACAATCGCCACAATCTGGCTGGCGGGGACGGTTTTTAACAGATCATGCAGTACGTGCTGGCCAAGCTGGCCGGTGGCGCCGGTAATCGCGATCATAGGTCTTCTCCTTCGTGTTCATTGGCAGTTGTGGTAAGCTAACACCTTAACTAACTTTTAGTAAGTACGTACAAAAAGGTAAGTATAAAATGGCCGAACCGACGCTGAGCGACAAACTGCGCAACGGGAATCTGTTTGCTGAACAGTGCCCGTCGCGTGATGTGCTAAAACACGTGACCAGCCGCTGGGGCGTGTTGATTCTGGTGGCGCTACGCGAGGGGACCCACCGCTTTAGCGATCTGCGGCGCAAAATGGGCGGCGTCAGCGAAAAGATGCTGGCGCAGTCCTTACAGGCGCTGGAACAGGATGGCTTTATCGACCGTGTTTCATATCCGGTGGTGCCGCCGCATGTTGAATATAGCCTGACGCCGCTCGGCTTGCAGGTGAGCGAGAAGGTGGCGGCGCTGGCGGACTGGATCGAGCTGAATCTCCCCGCGGTGCTGGCTAACCACGGGGAGTGAAAATGTATCACTCCCTGTAACCCCGGATAGCGGCAGGCGCCTTATCCGGGCTACCGGCTAGCTTCGCTTTGTAGCCCCGGTAAGCGCAGCGCCACCGGGGAGATGTACCCGGATAGCGGCAGGCGCCTTATCCGGGTTGCCGGCCAGCTCCGCTTTGTAGCCCCGGTAAGCGCAGCGCCACCGGGGAACAGGCATTACTGACTCAAATCCAGCTGATAAATAGCGAAACCGATATCATCGGTCGCCACCTGCCGCATCGGATACTGTGCTTTCTCTTTGATAAACGCCGCGGCTTTGTCGCCAGGCGAGGTCTCAAAGCGAATATCCAACGGCGTTTTGCTGTGGATCGGCGCCAGTCGCCAGTTGTTATCCGCCGCCGGATGGATCGCGCCATCTTTCTTCGACTGTGCGCCAATCCACGCCGCCAGCACCGAACGGTTTTCGTCCGGGGAGGCAAAAGCGATATGGCTGTCGCCGGTACCGGCGAATTTGCCGCCGTAGGCGCGATAGTTATTGGTGGCGACGAGGAAGGTGGCCTGCGGATCGATAGGCTTACCGTTAAAGGTCAGGTCTTTGATGCGTTCTGACTGCGGGTGAATCATCTGGCACTCGCCGTCGTAGCGCGCCGGTTGGCTGACGTCGATCTGGTAATTGACGCCGTCAATCACGTCGAAGTTATAGGTGCGGAACCCGTCCCAGTTAATCAGCGACTGTGGTTTGCTGCTGGCGGGGTCAATCTGGTTAAACTGCCCGGCGGAGCATTCGAGCCACTCCTTGACCTCTTTACCGCTGACCTTCATCACCACCAGCGTGTTCGGGTAGAGATAGAGGTCGGCGGCGTTACGGAAGGTGAGCTGGCCTTTTTCCACTTCGACAAAGCTTGCCGGATCGTTTTTACGCCCACCGACTTTAAACGGCGCGGCGGCGGAGAGTACCGGCAGTTTCGCCAGATCCGGATCGCCCTGAATGTAGTGTTCGACATAGGCCTTTTGCGCCATGTTGACCACCTGCACCGTCGGGTCGTCCTGCACCAGCGCCAGGTAGCTGTACATGTTGTCGGCGGACTTGCCGATAGGCTTGCTGACGAATTCGCGAGTGGCGTCGTGATCGGCTTTCAGCACCGCCACCATTTTACTATCTTCCGCCGCCAGTGATTTTTTCGCTACCGCGTCGTAAATAGGTCGCGCTTCGGCTTTAGCCTGCGTCACTTGCCATTTACCGCTGTCGTTATTCAGCACCAAATCGACCACCCCGAGATGATCGCCCCACATTCCCGGCATCACCGCCGGAATACCGTTTAGCGTACCTTTGGCGATATCCGCGCCTTTAATGGTGGCGAAGTCTTTACCGGGGAACACCGCGTGGGCGTGGCCGAACATAATGGCGTCAACGCCGGGTACCTGGCTTAAGTAGTAGACCGAGTTTTCCGCCATTGCCTGATAGGGGTCGGCGGAGAGGCCGGAATGCGCAACCACGACCACCACATCAGCGCCTTTCGCGCGCATCTCCGGTACATACTTACGCGCGGTTTCAGTGATGTCGTTGACCTTCACCTTGCCGTTGAGGTTAGCTTTATCCCAGGTCATGATCTGCGGCGGCACAAAACCGATATAGCCGATGCGCAGGGTATGGGATTGACCATCGCTATCCTGAACCTCGGTATCCTGAATCAGATAGGGCGTAAACATCGGTTTGCCGGTTTTGAGATCGATAATGTTGGCGTTAACGTAGGGGAATTTCGCCCCGGCCAGCGCCTTGTGCAGGAAGTCGAGACCGTAGTTGAATTCATGGTTGCCCAGGTTGCCGACGGCGTAATTCAGGGTGTTCATCGCCTTATAAACCGGATGCACATCCCCCTCTTTAAGTCCTTTTGCCGCCATATAGTCGCCCAGTGGGCTACCCTGAATAACATCGCCGTTATCCACCAGCACGCTGTTTTTCGCTTCCGCGCGGGCTTTTTCAATCAGGCTGGCGGTTCTGACCAGGCCGAATTTTTCCGTCGCGGCATCTTTGTAGTAATCGAAATCCATCATATTGCTGTGCAGATCGGTGGTTTCCATGATCCGCAGGTCGACCGTCGCCGCGTTGACGCTGGCCGCCACCAGCGTGGCCAGCAGCGTTGCGCTAAACTTAATCATCAGAGGCGTCCTTTTTTATGAGCAATGGCACAAAAGAAAATGTATTTACATTCTGTTGCTTACAGAATTGTGAATTCTGCCAGAAAAGCGTGAATGGAAACCGCTAGTGTTATCACAGATAGCGGAACTGGTGATGATGCGATATAAATAAAACAACGAGTTAACGCCACTGTAACCAGAAGAGGTGGAGAATGTTAGAACAAGTATGTCAGCTTGCACGGACCGCGGGCGATGCCATCATGGATGTCTACGATGGGAACCAGCCGATGGATGTGAGCAGCAAAAAGGATGATTCTCCCGTTACCGCGGCGGATATCGCCGCGCATAAAGTCATTGTCAGCGGCCTGCAGGCGCTGGATGCAGCAATCCCGATCCTCTCCGAAGAGGATCCGCCGGCGTGGGAAGTGCGGCAGCACTGGCAGCGCTACTGGCTGGTCGATCCGCTGGACGGCACCAAAGAATTTATCAAGCGCAATGGCGAATTCACCGTTAATATCGCGCTGATTGAAAACGGCAAACCGACGCTGGGCGTGGTGTACGCGCCGGTGATGAAAGTGATGTACAGTGCGCAAAATGGCAAGGCGTGGAAAGAAGAGTGCGGCGTGCGCAAGCAGATTCAGGTTCGCGATGCTCGCCCGCCGCTGGTGGTGATTAGCCGCTCCCATGGTAACGATCCGGAGCTGCAGGAGTATCTGGAGCAACTGGGCGAGCACCAGACCACCTCAATCGGTTCGTCTCTGAAATTCTGCCTGGTGGCGGAAGGCCAGGCGCAGCTCTATCCGCGCTTCGGGCCGACCAGCACCTGGGACACCGCCGCCGGTCATGCGGTCGCGGTAGCCGCCGGGGCGCACGTTCACGACTGGCAGGGTAAAACCCTCGACTACACGCCGCGTGAATCCTTCCTCAACCCCGGCTTCCGCGTCTCTATTTATTAAGCAGCTTATGCAGCAGGCCGACAACCTGCTGCACCTCTTGCTGGGTCAGCGCGCCGTCTTTTGCCCACTGAACACGCCCGTCTTTATCTAACACCACAATTGCCGAACTGCCTTCATCGAGCTGCCAGGCTTTGCGCGCGAGGCCGTTGCTGTCGACGATAAACTGCGACCACGGATAGAGCTGCTTATTGCTCTCAATACTGCTGCGCACGAACATCCCGGAGCCGGGGATAGCGTCGTCGGTATTGACGATGGTAGTGGTCTGATAGCGGTCGTGCGGCAGGCCAGCCGCCTTAATCGCCTCAATCAAATTGGCATTTTTCTCTTTTGCCGAGGTACGCCCGGCAATATGCTGGATGACGCGCACTTTTCCCGCCAGCTGCGAGCTATTCCAGTTTTTGTAGCTAAACTTATCGTTATTCAGTATTAGTTCTCCGCGATCGGCGATGCCTACCGGCGCGACGCGTTGACCGTCGACAAAATTATGTGCCGAAGCCATTAACGGCAACAGGAGGGCGGAAACCGCCAGCAACTTACGTAGGGTCATGAGATATCCTTTTTTATATGCAGGTGATCCGACCACTTGGTCTTGTTTAATGATAAGTGCGAATTGTCGCCATTACCCGCAAGCGTGATGCCAGTTTGCGTGCCAACGCACACATTCAATAAAAAACGGAAACTTATACTAACAACTACGTATGCCTGAAACGAAAATTCTGAATTATTGTCATCAAAGGGTAAAAAAACTTCTACAGACTGGGTGACTTCGGAAATCTGGACTATAGTTTTAGGGCATTAAAATTTGCGCTCCCGATACGCGGGCTAACTGTGGCACCGCAGGAGCGTAACCCTGGCAGGAGACAACAATGAAAATTTTCCAACGCTACAATCCGCTGCAAGTGGCGAAGTACGTGAAGATCCTGTTTCGTGGACGGTTGTACATCAAGGACGTTGGCGCTTTTGAATTTGATAAGGGAAAAATCCTTATCCCGAAGGTTAAGGACAAGCTGCACTTCTCAGTGATGTCCGAAGTCAATCGTCAGGTTATGCGTCTGCAAACTGAGACCGCATAACGTGGTATGACGGCACGAAAAAAGACGGCTCCCGATGGGAGCCGTTGATGTTTTCAGGGCCGCTTACGCCGCGCCTTTCTCTTTTTTCGCCGCTTCTTCGATATCAGGCAGTTTCGGTACCAGTACCGTTGGTTTGTTGTCGATGCGGGTGACCAGCAGCTGGTCGATACGGTAGTTATCGATATCCACCACTTCAAACTTGTAACCGGAGAACTTCACCGCATCGGTGCGTTTCGGGATCTTACGCAGCATGAACATCATAAAGCCGCCGATGGTCTCGTAATTATCGGACTGCGGGAATTCATCGATATCCAGCACGCGCATCACGTCGTCGATCGGCGTCCCGCCGTCAATCAGCCAGGAGTTCTCATCGCGGGCGACGATTTGCTCTTCCAGCCCCTGGCCGACCAGGTCGCCCATCAGGGTAGTCATGACGTCGTTGAGGGTGATAATCCCCACCACCAGCGCGTATTCGTTCATGATCACCGCGAAGTCTTCGCCGGCGGTTTTAAAGCTTTCCAGCGCTTCAGAGAGCGTCAGGGTATCCGGCACGATCAGCGTATTGCGGATCTGCACGCCGCCGGTTAACACCAGGCTCTGGTTTGCCAGCACGCGGTTCAGCAGGTCTTTTGAATCGACGTAACCGATGATGTGATCGATATCTTCGTTACATACCAGGAACTTGGAGTGCGGGTGTTCCGCCACTTTATTCTTCAGGCTCTGCTCGTCTTCGTGCAGATCGAACCAGATCACGTTTTCACGCGGCGTCATCGAAGAGGGGACGGTACGGGATTCCAGCTCAAAGACGTTTTCAATTAATTCGTGTTCCTGTTTACGCAGTACCCCGGCCAGCGCACCGGCTTCCACCACCGCGTAAATATCATCAGAGGTGATGTCGTCTTTACGCACCATTGGGATTTTAAACAGGCGGAAGATGTTGTTCGCCATGCCGTTAAACAGCCACACCAGCGGGCGGAAGACCAGTAAACAGAAGCGCATCGGGTTGATGATGCGCAAAGCCACGGCTTCTGGCGCAATCATACCGATGCGTTTCGGCGTCAGGTCAGCAAACAGGATGAACAGGCTGGTGACCAGGGTGAAGGAGAAAATAAAGCTCAGCTGCTCGGAAAGCTCCGGCGACATGTAGCGGCTCAGTACGCTGTGGAAAGCAGGCGAAAAGGCGGCATCGCCGACGATACCACCGAGAATGGCCACGGCGTTAAGGCCGATCTGCACGACGGTGAAGAAGGTGCCAGGGTTTTCCTGCATTTTGAGAACGCGCTGCGCGTTCACATTGCCTTCATCAGCCAGCAATTTGAGTTTGATTTTACGTGATGCGGCCAGTGAGATTTCAGAGATCGAAAAAAATGCACTGACGGCAATAAGGAAAAGTATTACTAAAATACTGTTTAACATATCTTTTCTGACCGTTGAGGCCAGATCCTCGGAAGGGAAGTGGATAACTCTTTTAATGTGGAATACATAAAAAACCGGTCCGAAGGCGCTGGACCGGCTATGACACAGCGTAGTATAGCGTAAATGTCTGTAAAGCCACCAGAGCGATAATTATTCTCGCCAGCGGCCTTACTCTTCAGGATTACGCCTGCGGGGGGAGGCAAACGCCAATCCCGCCGATACCGCAGTAGCCGTACGGATTTTTGTGCAGATACTGCTGATGATCGTCCTCGGCATAGTAGAACGGTTTCGCCGTGGCGATTTCGGTGGTGATCTCGCGGGTGTCGTTGGCGTCGCGCATCGCTGCCTGGTAACGCAGCATGCTGGCCTGCGCCGCTTCAAGCTGCTCTGGCGTCAGCGGGTAGATAGCTGAACGGTACTGCGTGCCGTGGTCGTTACCCTGCTGCATCCCTTGCGCCGGATCGTGGTTCTCCCAGAAAACCTGCAGCAGTTGTTCATAGCTGATGACCTGCGGGTCATACACCACACGCACCGCTTCCGCGTGCCCGGTGTCGCCGCTGCAGACTTCGCGATAGGTTGGATTTGGCGTGTAGCCGCCGGTATAGCCCGCCGCGGTGCTGTAGACCCCCGGCAATTGCCAGAACAGACGCTCGACGCCCCAGAAGCAGCCCATCGCGAACAGCGCGACCTCCATTCCTTCAGGAACATTGGTCATTGAGTGGCCGTTAACGGCGTGGAGCGTTGCTACCGGCATCGGCGTGTTGCGCCCCGGTAGTGCATCCGCCTGGGCGACAAGATGCGTTTTATCAAATAGACTCACGGTTGGCCTCGCAATTTGTGGTTAAGGTTGTAACGTCGCGTATCTTTTTAGACAATAAACACGCTCAATACGTCTAAATTTAAACATAAGAATTATTTGGGTTACCGTCACTTTTTCAACCCTTAGTTGTTAGGGTTTTGTTAAGCCGTGGAGCGGCACTTGCGTTTCCTTCGGGGGGAAACAAGGATATTCAGGAGAACACGTGCAACAAATCCGCCAGATATGCGTTACCAGCCTTTTGCTGGTCAGCGGGGTCGCCAGCGCAGCGAATGTGCGTTTGCAGGTTGAGGGGTTATCCGGGGAACTGGAAAAAAACGTCCGCGCCCAACTATCCACGATCCAGAGCGATGAGGTCACGCCGGACCGTCGCTTTCGCGCGCGCGTCGATGACGCCATCCGCGAGGGCCTGAAAGCGCTGGGTTATTATGAACCCACTATCGATTTCGATCTGCGTCCGCCGCCCAAAAAAGGGCGTCAGGTACTGATTGCCAAAGTAACTCCCGGCGAGCCGGTGCGCATTGGCGGTACCGAGGTTATCCTGCGCGGCGGCGCGCGCACCGACCACGATTATCTGGACCTGCTGAAAACGCGTCCGGCAATTGGCACGGTACTCAATCACAGCGATTATGACGGCTTCAAAAGCTCGCTCACCAAGGTGGCGCTGCGTAAAGGCTATTTCGATAGCGAGTTCAATAAAAGCCAGCTCGGCGTGTCGCTCGACCGCCATCAGGCTTTCTGGGATATAGATTACAACAGCGGCGAGCGCTACCGCTTTGGTCCGGTAAGTTTTACCGGTTCGCAGATCCGCGAAGAGTACCTGCAAAGCCTGGTGCCCTTTAAACAGGGTGATTATTACACCTCGCAGGATTTGGCGGAGCTGAACCGCCGCCTGGCGGCGACCGGCTGGTTTAACTCGGTGGTCGTCGCGCCGCAGTTTGATAAATCACGCAAAACCAAGGTGCTGCCTCTGCAGGGCGTCGTTTCGCCACGCAAAGAGAACACCGTGGAAACCGGGGTCGGCTATTCGACAGACGTCGGGCCGCGCGTGAAAGCAACGTGGAAAAAGCCGTGGATGAACTCCTACGGCCACAGCCTGAGCTCCAGCATCAGCCTCTCCGCGCCGGAACAGCAGTTCGATTTCAGCTACAAAGTCCCGCTGTTAAAAAGCCCGCTTGAGCAGTATTACCTGATGCAGGGCGGTTTTAAGCGTACCGACCTTAACGATACCAAGGCCGACTCCACCACCCTGGCGCTGTCGCGCTATTGGGAGATGTCGAGTGGCTGGCAGCGCGCGATTAATTTGCGCTGGAGTCTGGACCACTTTACCCAGGCGAACGTCACCAATACCACCATGCTGCTTTATCCCGGCGTCTCGGTAAACCGCACCCGCTCCCGCGGCGGCCTGATGCCGACCTGGGGCGATTCCCAGCGCTATTCGGTGGACTACTCCAACACCATGTGGGGCTCGGACATTAACTTTATTGTCATGCAGGCGCAGGACGTGTGGATCCGCACCCTCTATGACCGCCACCGCTTCGTGGTGCGCGGCAACCTTGGCTGGATTGAAGCCGATGACTTCAGCAAAGTCCCGCCGGATCTGCGTTTCTTCGCTGGTGGCGACCGCAGCATTCGTGGTTATAAATACAAGTCGATCTCGCCGAAAGACGACGACGGCAAGCTGATCGGTGCGTCAAAGCTGGCGACAGGCTCGCTGGAGTATCAATACAACGTCACCGGAAAATGGTGGGGGGCGATGTTTATTGACAGCGGCGAAGCGGTGAGCGACATCCGTAAAAGCGATTTTAAAACCGGCGCGGGCGTCGGCGTGCGCTGGCAATCGCCGGTCGGGCCGATCAAGCTGGATATCGCCAGACCTATCGGCGACAAAGAAGAACACGGTTTACAGTTTTATATCGGTCTGGGGCCTGAATTATGAGTTTATGGAAGAAGATAAGCCTCGGCGTATTACTCTTTTTAGTGTTGCTGATTGGCGCGGTCGGCTTTTTAGTCGGCACTACTACCGGTTTGCATCTGGTACTGAAAGCGGCGGACCGCTGGGTGCCGGGGCTGGAGATCGGCAAGGTTACCGGCGGCTGGCGTGACCTGACCTTACAGAACGTGCGCTTCGAACAGCCGGGCGTGGCGGTGACGGCCGGCCAGTTCCATCTCGGCGTCAAGCTGCGCTGCCTGTGGGATAGCAGCCTGTGCGTAAACGATATCTCGCTGCGTGATATCTACGTCGCTATCGATACCAAAAAGATGCCGCCTTCGGCGCCGGTAGAGGAAGAAGATTCCGGCCCGCTGAACCTCTCGACGCCATACCCCATTACCCTCAGCCGCGTGGCGCTGCATAACGTCAATGTCAAAATCGACGACACCGCCGTTTCGCTGCGCGATTTCTCCACCGGCCTGAACTGGCAGGAGAAAAACCTGACTCTGACGCCGACTTCGCTCCAGGGCTTGCTCATCGCCCTGCCGAAGGTGGCGAAAGTGGCGCAGGAGCAGGTGGTGGAGCCGAAAATTGACCATCCGAAACCGGAAGAGAAGCCGCTTGGCGAGACGATGAAAGATCTGTTCTCGCAGCCGGTGCTACCGGAGATGGTCGATGTGCATCTGCCGCTGAACCTTAATATTCAGGAGTTCCGCGGCGAACAGCTGCGCCTGACCGGCGACACCGATATGACCGTCTACAACCTGCTGCTGAAGGTGAGCAGCATCGACGGGCAGATGAAACTTGATGCGCTGGACGTCGATTCCGACCAGGGCAAGGTTACCGCTTCCGGCACCGCGCAACTGCAGGATAACTGGCCGGTCGACATCACCCTCGACAGCACGCTGAACATCGACCCGCTGAAAGGCGAGAAGGTAAAGCTGAAAGTTGGCGGCGAACTGCGTAAAAAACTGCAGGTCGGCGTTGATTTAGCCGGCTCGGTGGCCATGACCCTGCGCGCCGAAGCGCAGCTGGCGGAAGCCGGTCTGCCGCTGAATATGGAAGTGAAGAGTAAGCAGCTGTACTGGCCGTTTACCGGCGAGAAACAGTTCCAGGCGGATGATCTGCATCTGAAATTCAGCGGCAAAATGACCGACTACACCATGGCGTTTAGTACCGCGGTGAAAGGACAGTCGCTGCCGCCGGCTAAAATTACCCTTAATGCTAAAGGCAATGAACAGCAGGTGAACCTGGATAAGCTGACCGTAGCGGCGCTGGAGGGGAAAACCGAACTGAAAGCGTTGCTCGACTGGCAGCAGGCGATCAGCTGGCGCGGCGAATTGACCCTCGATGGCATTAATACCGCCAAAGAGGTGCCGGACTGGCCGTCGAAGCTGAACGGGATTATCAAAACCCAGGGTAGCCTGTATGGCAGCAGTTGGCAGATGGCGGTTCCTGAGCTGAAAATTACCGGCAACGTGAAACAGAATAAAGTGGATGTCCACGGTTCGCTGCAGGGTAACAGCTATATGCAGTGGAAAGTGCCTGGACTGCATCTGGCGCTTGGCCCAAACAGCGCCGATGTGAAAGGCGAGCTGGGGGTGAAAGACCTCAATCTCGACGCCACCATCGATGCGCCGCATCTCGATAACGCGTTGCCGGGGCTCGGCGGTACGGCGAAAGGTCTGCTGAAGGTGCGCGGCACCATCGATGCGCCGCAGCTGCTGGCGGATATCACCGCCCGCGCTTTACGCTGGCAGGAACTGACGGTAGCTCAGGTCAACGTCAAAGGCGACGTCAAATCCAGCGACCAGATTGGCGGTAATCTTGACGTACGCGTCGATCGTATCAGCCAGCCGGGCGTTAACATCAGCCTGGTGCAGTTGAATGCCAAAGGGACTGAGAAGCAGCATGATTTACAGCTGCGCGTACAGGGCGAGCCGGTGTCGGGCCAGTTGACGCTGGCGGGCAGCTTCGATCGTAAAGAGGAGCGCTGGAAGGGCACCCTGAGCAATACCCGTTTCCAGACGCCGGTTGGGCCGGTGGCGCTGACGCGCAACATTGCGCTGGATTACCGTAATCAGGAACAGAAAATCAGCATCGGGCCGCACTGCTGGAGCAACCCGAATGCCGAGCTGTGCGTACCGCAGACCATCGATGCCGGCGCCAGCGGGCGCGCGGTGGTCAATCTCAACCGTTTCGATCTGGCGATGCTGAAGCCGTTTATGCCGGAGGCGACCCAGGCAAGCGGCGTGTTTAGCGGTAACGCCGATGTGAGCTGGGACACCACCAAAGAGGGGCTGCCGCAGGGCAAAGTCACCCTCAGCGGGCGCAACGTCAAAGTCACCCAGACGGTCAACGACGCACCGTTGCCGGTGGCTTTCGATACGCTTAACCTCAGCGCCGACCTGCATAACAACCGGGCGCAGTTGGGCTGGCTGATACGCCTGACCAACAACGGCCAGCTTGATGGCCAGGTGGAGGTGACCGACCCGCAGGGGCGGCGTAACCTGGGCGGCAACGTCAACATTAGCAACTTCTCGCTGGCGATGATTAACCCGATCTTCGCTCGCGGCGAGAAAGCAGAAGGCAAGCTTAATGCCCGTCTGCGTCTGGGCGGCAACTTACAGAGCCCGCAACTGTTTGGTCAGATGCAGTTGAGCGGCGTTGATATCGACGGCAACTTTATGCCGTTTGATATGCAGCCGAGCCAGCTGGCGATGAACTTCAATGGAACGCGTTCGACCCTGCAGGGGACGGTGAATACCAAACAGGGGCAGATTGCGCTGAGCGGCAACGCCGACTGGACGCAAATCGACAACTGGCGCGCGCAGATTGCGGCGAAGGGTAGCCGGGTGCGCATTACCGTGCCGCCGATGGTCCGCCTGGATGTCTCTCCGGATGTGGTGTTTACCGCCACGCCAAGCCTGTTTAACCTCGATGGCCGCGTTGACGTACCTTGGGCGCGTATTGTGGTGAACGAGGTGCCGGAGAGCGCGGTGGGCGTCTCTTCTGATGAGGTGATGCTGGATAAAGATCTGAAGCCGATTAAGCCGCAGAGCGCCGGTATTCCGATCAACAGCAACCTGACGATTCACGTCGGCAACAACGTGCGTCTGGACGCTTTCGGCCTGAAAGCGCGTCTGACCGGCGATCTGAAAGTGGCGCAGGATAAGCAGGGGCTGGGGCTCAATGGCCAGATCAATATTCCGGAAGGTCGTTTCCACGCTTATGGTCAGGATCTGATCGTGCGTAAAGGCGAGCTGCTGTTCTCCGGGCCGCCGGATCAGCCGCTGCTCAATATCGAAGCGATTCGTAACCCGGAAGCCACCGAAGACGACGTGATCGCCGGTGTTCGCGTCACCGGTTCTGCCGATCAGCCGAAGGCCGAGATCTTCTCCGACCCGGCAATGTCGCAGCAGGAAGCGCTTTCTTATCTGTTACGCGGTCAGGGTTTAGGCAGCGAACAGAGCGATAGTGCGGCAATGACCTCAATGCTTATTGGAATGGGGGTTGCACAAAGTGGTCAGGTTGTGGGTAAAATCGGCGAGACGTTTGGCGTAAGCAATTTGGCGCTGGATACCCAGGGGGTAGGCGACTCCTCCCAGGTGGTGGTCAGCGGCTATGTGCTGCCAGGTCTTCAGGTAAAATACGGCGTCGGCATCTTCGACTCTTTGGCGACGCTTACCCTGCGTTATCGCCTGATGCCTAAGCTATATATGGAAGCGGTGTCTGGCGTAGACCAGGCTCTCGATTTGCTCTATCAGTTTGAGTTTTAGCAATGCGAATATTTGTTTACGGCAGTTTACGACGCAAACAAGGCAACAGCCACTGGATGACCAACGCCCAGTTGCTGGGCGCTCATAGTGTCGACGATTATCAGCTGTACAGCCTGGGCCACTATCCAGGCGCGGTGCCGGGCGAGGGCACAGTACATGGTGAAGTGTATCGTATCGACGCATCGACGCTGGCCGAGCTGGATGCGCTGCGCACCAAGGGCGGTGAATACGCGCGCCATCTGATCCAAACGCCTTACGGCAGCGCGTGGATGTATGTCTACCAGCGCTCCGTCGAGGGGTTTGCGCAGATTGAGAGCGGAAACTGGTTGGACAGAGACCAGTAATTGAAAACGGCAACGCCACCTTCGGGTGGCGTTGTTTTTTGGCCGTCTGAAACCAGAACAGGCCCATACAAAAACACCGCCCGGAGGCGGTGTTTTTTATGCTGGATAAACAGAATTACTTCTGTTTAGCGCGCTCGAAGGAAGCAACGATTTCAGCTTTAGCCGCTTCAGCGTTGTCCCAACCGTCGACTTTAACCCACTTGCCTTTTTCCAGATCTTTGTAGTGCTCGAAGAAGTGAGTGATCTGGGCTTTCAGCAGTTCCGGCAAGTCGTTCACATCTTTGATGTGATCGTATTCTTTGCTCAGCTTGGTGTGCGGTACCGCAACCAGCTTGGCATCTTCACCGGATTCGTCGGTCATTTTCAGTACGCCAACCGGACGGCAGCGGATAACTGAGCCTGGTTGCAGCGGGTACGGAGTCGGGACCAGCACGTCAACCGGGTCGCCGTCCAGGGACAGGGTGTGGTTGATGTAGCCGTAGTTGCACGGATAGAACATCGCAGTGGACATGAAACGGTCAACGAACAGTGCGCCGCTCTCTTTGTCAACTTCGTATTTGATTGGGTCTGCGTTAGCTGGGATTTCGATAACGACGTAGATGTCTTCCGGCAGCTCTTTGCCCGCAGGTACGTTGAGTAAGCTCATGTCTGTTTCCTTTAAAAATGTTTGGCAAACAAGTGCCCGGTATTATAGCCAACTCACATCGAATGTCTTCGCTTCTTTTTGCCAGACTATGGGGGGAAGCGTCTGAATTTCTCCTCATCAGATAACCCTAAAATCCATAAAGATAGCTACATTCTGAATAATTTTGTGTAACCGTTTTCAATGTTGCGAGCGGCGGTTATCCAGAAGGCAAATTTTCGTCATTAGCGCAGGGCATGCCGTTGGGCGGGAAGCCTTATCGCCGCTCAGCTCAGACAAATCGCACCAATTAACATTTTATTTACTTTTTCGAAGTGTGATGTAACGCATTCAGTTACATAACGGATTGTCTATAGTTTGTTCGCAGGTGAGCATTTAACCAACAATAACCCTACGAGGAACATCTTATGTGGAAGCGCTTACTTCTCGTCACCGCGGTTTCGGCAGCTATGTCGTCTATGGCGATGGCCGCCAACCTGACCGTAGGATTTTCGCAGGTCGGCTCTGAATCGGGCTGGCGCGCGGCCGAAACGAATGTTGCTAAGGAAGAAGCGGCGAAGCGTGGCATCACCCTGAAGATTGCCGATGGTCAGCAAAAACAGGAAAACCAGATTAAAGCCGTGCGCTCATTCATTGCCCAGGGCGTGGACGCGATCTTTATCGCGCCGGTGGTGGCGACCGGCTGGGAGCCGGTGCTAAAAGAAGCGAAAGAGGCCAATATCCCGGTGTTCCTCCTCGACCGTTCGATCGACGTTAAAGATAAGTCGCTGTATATGACCACCGTCACCGCCAACAACGTGCTGGAAGGCCAACTGATTGGCGACTGGTTGGTGAAAACCGTCGATGGCAAGCCGTGTAACGTCGTGGAGCTCCAGGGCACCGTGGGCGCCAGCGTCGCTATCGATCGTAAGAAAGGCTTCGCCGAGGCGATTGCCAAAGCGTCCAACATCAAGATTATCCGCTCGCAGTCCGGCGACTTCACCCGCAGTAAGGGGAAAGAGGTGATGGAGAGCTTTATCAAAGCGGAGAATAACGGCAAGAACATCTGCATGGTCTACGCCCATAACGATGACATGGTCATCGGCGCGATTCAGGCCATCAAAGAGGCCGGGCTGAAGCCGGGCAAAGATATCCTCACCGGTTCTATCGACGGCGTGCCGGATATTTATAAAGCGATGATCGCCGGTGAGGCGAATGCCAGCGTCGAGCTGACGCCGAATATGGCCGGTCCGGCGTTTGATGCGCTGGAAAAATACAAAAAAGACGGCACCCTGCCTGAGAAGCTGACCATCACCAAATCGACCCTCTACCTGCCGGATACGGCAAAAGAAGAGTTAGAGAAGAAGAAAAATATGGGCTACTAAGCCTTCATGAAAATGCCGGGGGCGCTACGCTTGCCCGGCCTACATTGCGCTCTTTTGTAGGCCGGATAAGCGTAGCGCCATCCGGCGTGATGCAGGGGGAATCATGACCACCGACCAACATCAGGAAATCCTCCGCACCGAAGGATTAAGCAAATTCTTTCCCGGCGTCAAAGCGCTGGATAACGTTAATTTCAGCCTACGGCGCGGCGAAATCATGGCCCTGTTGGGCGAAAACGGCGCCGGAAAATCGACGCTGATAAAAGCGCTCACCGGTGTGTACCATGCCGAACGCGGGGCGATTTGGCTGGAAGGGCAGCAAATATCGCCGAAAAACACCGCCCACGCTCAGCAGTTGGGTATCGGCACCGTTTACCAGGAAGTTAACCTGCTGCCAAATATGTCGGTGGCGGATAACCTGTTTATTGGCCGCGAGCCGAAGCGCTTTGGTCTGCTGCGGCGCAAAGAGATGGAAAAACGCGCTACCGCGCTGATGGCCTCTTACGGCTTCTCGCTCGACGTGCGCGAACCGCTGAACCGTTTTTCGGTGGCGATGCAGCAAATCGTCGCCATCTGCCGGGCCATCGACCTGTCGGCGAAAGTATTAATCCTCGATGAACCGACCGCCAGCCTGGATACTCAGGAAGTGGAGATGCTGTTCACCCTGATGCGTCAGCTGCGCGATAACGGCGTCAGCCTGATTTTCGTGACCCACTTTCTCGACCAGGTCTATGCCGTCAGCGACCGTATTACCGTGCTGCGCAATGGCAGTTTCGTCGGCTGTCGGGAGACCCGCGAGCTGCCGCAAATCGACCTGGTCAAAATGATGCTGGGGCGCGAGCTGGACCATCAGGCGCTGCAGCGCGCCGGGCGCACGCTGCTTAGCGATAAGCCGGTGGCGGCATTTGAAGATTTTGGCAAGAAGGGCACGATTGCGCCGTTTACTCTGCAGGTGCGGCCGGGCGAGATCGTCGGCCTGGCCGGGCTGTTGGGATCCGGGCGCACCGAAACGGCGGAGGTCATTTTTGGCATCAAGCCTGCCGACGGCGGTAAAGCGTGGATCAAGGGCAAGCCGCAAACGCTGCGCTCGCCGCATCAGGCTTCCTGCCTCGGCATTGGCTTCTGTCCGGAAGATCGTAAAACCGACGGCATCATCGCCGCTGCTTCGGTGCGGGAAAATATTGTGCTGGCGCTGCAGGCGCAGCGCGGCTGGCTGCGGCCGATCCCGCGCCGTGAACAGCATGAGATCGCCGAACGCTTTATTCGCCAGTTAGGTATCAGGACGCCCAGCGCCGAACAGCCGATCGAATTTCTCTCCGGCGGCAACCAGCAGAAGGTATTGCTGTCGCGCTGGCTGCTGACCAAACCCCAGTTCCTGATCCTCGATGAGCCGACGCGCGGTATCGATGTCGGCGCCCACGCCGAGATTATTCGCCTGATAGAAACCCTCTGCGCCGATGGCCTGGCGCTGCTGGTTATCTCCTCCGAACTGGAAGAGCTGGTGGGCTACGCCGACCGGGTGATCATCATGCGCGATCGCCAGCAGGTGGCGGAAATCCCGCTTGCCGAGCTATCGGTCCCGGCGATCATGAACGCGATTGCGGCATAAGGAGCCCAGCATGATGCCCAGAACCGTACCACAAAGCGGACAGCCAAAACGGCGCTTTAGCTGGCCGAAAGGGATGCCGCAAATTATCGCTCTCCTGCTGGTATTAGCGGTGGATAGCCTGGTGGCGCCGCATTTCTTCCAGGTGCTGCTGCAGGATGGGCGGCTGTTTGGTAGCCCGATTGACATTCTCAACCGCGCGGCGCCGGTGGCGCTGCTGGCGATTGGCATGACGCTGGTCATCGCCACCGGCGGCATCGATCTGTCGGTCGGTGCGGTGATGGCTATCGCCGGGGCGACCGCCGCCTCAATGACCGTCGCCGGGCACAGCCTGCCGGTGGTGCTGCTCGCCGCATTGGGCGCAGGCGCGCTGGCCGGCCTGTGGAATGGCATTCTGGTGGCCGTGCTGAAGATCCAGCCCTTCGTGGCCACGCTTATCCTGATGGTCGCCGGGCGCGGCGTCGCGCAGCTGATTACCTCCGGGCAGATAGTCACCTTTGATTCACCGGCGCTTTCCTGGCTCGGCAGCGGATCGCTGCTGTTGCTACCGACGCCGGTGATTATCGCCGTCGCAACGCTGCTGCTGTTCTGGCTGTTTACCCGCAAAACGGCGCTCGGCATGTTTATTGAGGCGGTGGGGATCAATATCCGTGCGGCAAAGAATGCCGGGGTGAATACCCGCATCGTGGTGATGCTGGCCTATGTACTAAGCGGTATTTGCGCGGCGATTGCCGGCATTATCGTCGCGGCGGATATCCGCGGCGCCGACGCCAACAACGCCGGATTGTGGCTGGAGCTGGACGCCATCCTGGCGGTGGTGATCGGCGGCGGTTCGCTGATGGGCGGGCGCTTCAATCTGCTGCTGTCGGTGGTGGGGGCATTGATTATCCAGGGGATGAACACCGGGATTTTACTCTCCGGTTTCCCGCCGGAGCTCAACCAGGTGGTGAAAGCGGTGGTGGTGCTGTGCGTACTGATCGTTCAGTCGCCGCGCTTTATCGGTCTACTGAAAGGGGTACGCGGCCGTGATAAAACGTAATTTACCTTTGATGATCACCCTCGCGGTATTCGTGCTGGGCTATCTCTACTGCCTGACCCAGTTTCCGGGTTTTGCTTCGACGCGGGTGATTTGCAATATCCTGACCGATAACGCTTTCCTTGGGATCATCGCCGTCGGCATGACCTTCGTGATCCTCAGCGGCGGTATCGATCTGTCGGTCGGGTCGGTGATTGCCTTCACCGGCGTGTTTCTGGCCAAAGCGATCGGCTTTTGGGGGATCTCGCCGCTGCTGGCCTTTCCGCTGGTACTGGCCATGGGCTGCGCCTTCGGCGCGTTTATGGGATTGCTGATCGATGCGCTGAAAATTCCGGCATTTATCATCACCCTCGCCGGTATGTTTTTCCTGCGCGGCGTGAGCTATCTGGTCTCGGAAGAGTCGATTCCTATTAACCATCCGCTGTATGACACTCTGTCCGGGCTGGCGTGGACCATCCCCGGCGGCGGCCGCCTGAGCGCGATGGGGCTGCTGATGCTGCTGGTGGTGGTGCTGGGAATTTTCCTCGCCCATCGTACCCGCTTTGGCAACCAGGTTTATGCTATCGGCGGCAACGCCACGTCGGCCAATTTGATGGGCATTTCGACGCGTAGCACCACCATTCGCATCTATATGTTGTCGACCGGGCTGGCGACGCTTGCCGGCATCGTCTTCTCTATCTACACCCAGGCGGGCTACGCGCTGGCGGGGGTCGGCGTGGAACTGGATGCTATCGCTTCGGTGGTGATAGGCGGCACGCTGCTTAGCGGTGGCGTCGGAACGGTACTGGGGACGCTGTTCGGCGTGGCGATTCAGGGGCTTATTCAGACCTACATCAACTTTGACGGTACGCTCAGTTCATGGTGGACGAAGATTGCCATCGGCATCCTGCTGTTTATCTTCATTGCGCTGCAGCGCGGGCTGACGGTGCTGTGGGAAAATCGCCAGAATGCGGCGGTGACTCGCGTGGGTGGGGCGGTGAATCGCTGACAGGGAACTCCCTTCCCGCAGGGCGGGAAGGGAAGGTAGAAATTAAGCGTCCGGGAACTCTTTAATGAAGTTCTCGACGTCTTCTACCATGTGGTCGTTGCCGACGAAGAACGAACGGCGCTGGTGCAGGCTTTCCGGGATGATATCGAGAATACGCTCTTTACCATCGCTGGCTTTGCCGCCCGCCTGTTCCGCCAGCATCGCCATCGGGTTGCATTCGTACAGTAAACGCAGTTTCCCTTGCGGGTGGCTGGCGGTGCTCGGATACAGGTAGATGCCGCCTTTCAGCAGGTTACGGTGGAAGTCGGCCACCAGAGAACCGATATAACGCGAGGTATACGGGCGCTGGGTCTCTTTATCTTCTTCCTGACAGTACTTGATGTATTTCTTCACGCCCATCGGGAACTTGATGTAGTTACCTTCGTTGATGGAGTAGGTTTTGCCTTTCTCCGGGAAGCGCATCCGCTCCTGGCTCAGGCAGAAGACGCCGAGTGACGGGTCGTAGGTAAAGGCGTGCACGCCGCAGCCGGTGGTGTAGACCAGCATGGTGGAGGAGCCGTAAACCACATAACCCGCGGCAACCTGTTTGTTACCCGGCTGCAGGAAGTCTTCTTCGGTGACCGGCGTACCGACCGGCGTGACGCGGCGGTAGATAGAGAAGATAGTCCCCACGGAGACGTTAACGTCAATGTTGGAGGAGCCATCCAGCGGATCCATCAGCACAACGTATTTGGCGTGTTCGCACCCTTCGAAGACCACGATTTCATCTTCTTCTTCCGAGGCGATACCGGCGACGATATCACGTGCGCGCAGTGCAGCTTTTAATTTTTCATTCGCGAACAGGTCCAGCTTCTGCTGAACTTCACCCTGAACGTTTTCCGCACCGCTGGCACCCAGGATATCGACCAGACCGGCCTTATTGATATCGCGGTGGATGATCTTGGCGCCCAATTTTATTGCCGACAACAAAGCAGTCAGCTCACCGGTAGCGTGGGAGAACTCGTGCTGCTTTTCGACAATAAATTCACCTAACGTTTTCATAACTCGTTCCCTGCATTTTTATGTTGAGTAAAACGAACGCAACAATCTTAACAAATAATAAAAAAACTGCGCACAGGTGAATCGCGCCAGCAAATGCAGATTTGCCTGAAATGCATTTCTCAGGGGACCTACATATGGGTAAAATGCGGGTCAGATTAATGAGGGAAGTAACGAATGCGCATTCATATTTTAGGAATCTGTGGCACGTTTATGGGGGGGCTGGCAATGCTGGCACGTTCCCTCGGGCATCAAGTAACCGGCTCGGATGCTAACGTTTATCCGCCAATGAGCACCCTGCTGGAAAATCAGGGTATCGATCTGATTCAGGGCTATGACGCCAGCCAACTGGACCCGCAGCCGGATCTGGTGATTATCGGCAACGCTATGACCCGCGGTAATCCGTGCGTCGAAGCGGTACTGGAAAACAACATTCCGTACATGTCCGGCCCGCAGTGGCTGCACGACTTCGTTCTGCGCGACCGCTGGGTGCTGGCCGTCGCCGGTACTCACGGTAAAACCACCACCGCCGGCATGGCGACGTGGATCCTCGAAGCCTGCGGCTATAAGCCGGGCTTCGTTATCGGCGGCGTACCGGGGAACTTCGATGTTTCCGCACGCCTGGGCGACAGCCCGTTCTTCGTGATTGAAGCCGACGAATATGACTGCGCCTTCTTCGACAAGCGTTCCAAGTTCGTTCACTACTGCCCGCGCACGCTGATCCTCAATAACCTTGAGTTTGACCATGCGGATATCTTTGACGACCTGAAAGCGATTCAGAAACAGTTCCACCACCTGGTGCGCATCGTGCCGGGCAAAGGCAAAATTATTCTGCCGGAGAGCGACATCAACCTGAAGCAGGTGATGGCGATGGGCTGCTGGAGCGAACAGGAGCTGGTGGGCGAACAGGGCCACTGGCAGGCGAAGAAACTCAATGCCGATGCCTCGCAGTGGGAAGTCCTGCTCGACGGCGAAAAAGTCGGCGAAGTGAACTGGGCGCTGGTCGGCGAACATAATATGCACAACGGCCTGATGGCGATTGCCGCGGCGCGTCATGTCGGCGTGGTGCCAGCGGATGCCGCTAACGCGCTGGGCAGCTTTATCAACGCCCGCCGCCGCCTTGAACTACGCGGCGAAGCCAACGGCGTGACCGTCTACGACGATTTTGCCCACCATCCGACGGCCATTCTCGCGACGCTGCAGGCGCTGCGCGGCAAAGTCGGCGGCACCGCGCGTATTCTGGCGGTGCTGGAGCCGCGCTCCAACACCATGAAAATGGGCGTCTGTAAAGACGATCTGGCGCCGTCTCTCGGCCGCGCCGATGAAGTCTTCCTGCTACAGCCGCAGCATATCCCGTGGCAGGTGGCGGAAGTGGCGGAAGCCTGCGTACAGCCGGCGCACTGGAGCGCCGACGTCGATACGCTGGTGGACATGATCGTGAAAACCGCGCATCCGGGTGACCATATTCTGGTGATGAGCAACGGCGGCTTCGGCGGCATTCATCAGAAGCTGCTGGATAAACTGGCGCAAAAAGCGGTCGCGGCAGAATAAGCGCGAACGCCTCCGGTTACTGCCCTCCGCGTGAGGGCAGTTTTGTTTTTGCCACCAGGGATTGTGTGATGCTGACCTGTGAAAGAGTACTTTCTACCGACTCGCCCCATTTCGCCACGCTTGACGCGCTGTACGCCCGCGCCTTTCCGTGGCACGAACAGCGCGAAAGCGACGCCAAACTTCAGGCGCTGAGCAACCCGCACTATGCGTTGGAAGCGTGGTTTGATGACGGGGGATTTATTGGCCTGAGCGGCTGCTGGCAGTTTGCCGGTTATAGCTATATCGAACATCTGGCGATTGACGACACCCTGCGTTCGCGCGGTTATGGCAAACAGCTGCTGGCGCAGATCCTGACGCGCGCGCCGCTGACCATTCTGGAAATCGATCCGCTCACCAGCGAAATCGCCCATAAACGGCTGCGTTTTTATCAGTCGATGGGATTCCATGCCAATGCCTGGGCGCACCGCCATCCGACCTATCATCAAGGGATCGACGATCATGAACTGCTGGTGTTGAGCTATCCGCAGCCGATCGATGCGGCGCAGTATCAGCAGTTTGCCCGCGATTTAGGGCGAGAGGTGATGGGGTAAGGTTTGCGCTGCGCTGACCGGAGCTAGCCACCGGATACCGATCCGTAGCCCGGATAAGGCGCAACGCGCCGCCATCCGGGAGATGGCGGTTAGCGTGGGGACTAGCCTTCGTTTTCGGCCAGTTCGCGCAGATACTGGAAGATCAGGCGCGCGGATTTCGGCGGCTTGTTGCCTTCTTTCTCTTTCTTGGCATTGCGAATCAGTGAGCGCAGCTGCTGACGGTCAGCGTCTGGCCACAGGTTCAATACTTCTGCGACCGCATCATCGCCATTATCAATCAGGCGATCGCGGATTTGTTCCAGCTTATGGAACAGCGCAACCTGCTGGTTGTGACGGTTCTTCAGCTTATCCAGCGCCTGGCGAATCGGATCGACGTCGCGGTTACGCAGCATTTTACCAATCAGCTGCAGCTGGCGGCGGCGGCCTTCTTTCTTGATACGCTGGGCGAGTTCAATGGCGTCGCGCAGGTCGGTATCGAGCGGCAGCTTATCCAGCGCGTTCTTACCAAGGTCTACCATTTCCGCGCCAAGACGCTTCAGTTCTTCCGCATCGCGCTTAATTTCACTCTTGCTGACCCAGATAATTTCATCATCTTCATCTTCAACGTCATCACCGGGCACGTCGTCGAGCCAGTCTTCGGGCTGCTTTGTCATCTCAGGCTCCTTAAAAAAGAGGCTAATGTTACCAGTTAAGGCGCGCACTGAAAAACGGTTCTCTGTTAGACTTCAGTTAACTCCTTCTTACATTATGGCATTAGCAATGAAAGTCATCTCTCAAGTTGCACAGCAGCGTAAGACGCTGGAAGAAGCCGTTAGTACGGCACTGGAACTGGCGGCAGGCAAATCCGACGGTGCGGAAGTCTCCGTCAGCAAGACCACCGGCATCGGCGTCAGCACCCGCTACGGTGAGGTGGAGAATGTTGAATTCAATAGCGACGGCGCGCTGGGCATCACCGTTTATCATCAAAACCGTAAAGGCAGCGCCTCGTCGACCGACCTGAGCCCGGACGCTATCGCCCGTACCGTGCAGGCGGCGCTGGATATCGCGCGTTACACCTCGCCGGACCCGTTTGCCGGCGTGGCGGATAAAGAACTGCTGGCCTTTGACGCCCCGGATCTGGACCTGTTCCATCCGGCGGAGGTCTCTCCGGATGAAGCCATCGAGCTGGCCGCCCGCGCCGAGCAGGCCGCCCTGCAGGCCGACAAACGCATTACCAATACCGAAGGCGGCAGCTTCAACAGCCACTATGGAATTAAAGTTTTCGGTAACAGCTACGGCATGCTCCAGAGCTACTGCTCTACCCGCCACTCGCTCTCCAGCTGCGTGATTGCCGAAGAAAACGGCGATATGGAACGCGACTATGCCTACACCATTGGCCGCGCTATCGGCGACTTACAGACCCCGGAGTGGGTCGGCAACGAATGCGCCCGTCGCACTTTGTCGCGCCTGGCGCCGCGTAAACTGTCGACGATGAAAGCGCCGGTTATCTTCGCCAACGAAGTGGCCACCGGGCTGTTTGGCCATCTGGTCGGGGCGATTGCCGGCGGCGCGGTCTACCGTAAATCGACCTTCCTGCTCGACTCCCTCGGCAAACAGATCCTGCCGGAGTGGCTGACCATCGAAGAACACCCGCATCTGCTGAAGGGGCTGGCCTCCACGCCGTTCGACAGCGAAGGTGTGCGTACCGAACGTCGCGACATCATCAAAGACGGCGTGCTGACCCAGTGGCTGCTGACTAACTACTCCGCGCGCAAGTTGGGTATGAAAAGCACCGGCCACGCCGGCGGTATCCATAACTGGCGCATCAACGGCCGCGGCCTGAGTTTTGCAAAGATGCTTAAAGAGATGGGCACCGGGCTTGTGGTCACCGAATTGATGGGGCAGGGTGTCAGTGGCGTGACCGGCGACTACTCGCGCGGCGCATCTGGTTTCTGGGTAGAAAACGGCGAAATTCAGTATCCGGTCAGTGAGATCACCATCGCCGGAAATCTGAAAGAAATGTGGCGTAATATTGTCACCGTCGGCGACGATATCGAAACGCGCAGCAATATTCAGTGTGGTTCCGTGCTGCTGCCGGAGATGAAAATCGCCGGTCAATGACCTGTGTGCCGGGCGCGTCCTGCCGCGCCCGTTTTATATCTTCATAATAAAAAGGAAGTGAGCAATGCGTAAAAAACTGTTAGCGATGCTGGCCGTCTCTGCTTTTGCGCTCGGTTCGGCATCGGCGTTCGCCGACCTTGGCGAAGACATGGACACCCTTGCGGAAAACCTGCAGGTGGTACAAAAAACCTCTGACATTGGCGAGCTGAAAGCGGCGCTGAATAAGATGCGCACCGCTGCGGTTGACGCGCAGAAAGAGACGCCGCCAAAACTGGAAGGCAAAGCGGCCGATAGCCCGGAGATGAAAGATTTCCGCCACGGTCTGGAAACGCTGGTCGGCCAGATCGACGGCGCGCTGAAGTTAGCTGACGCTGGTAAGCTGAAAGAGGCGCAGGCTGCCGCGGAGGACTTCAAAACTACCCGCAATACTTACCATAAGAAGTATCGCTAATCGCCATTTTCGGGAGGCGTCAGCCGATGTCTCCCGCCTAAAAGCCTACCTGTATCACATTTTTCCCTTTTCTTTTTCCGGTCTTTCTGCGGTCGTTTTCCGCTAAACCTCGCTCATTGTTGTGATGCGCATCACGTCATATCGCCTGTTTTTACATTTATCCGGCGAATATGTGGAGTCGATCACCTAAGCCTTCTCCCTTTCCACTTCGAAGTGGAAAACAACTCGCTACAAACTCCTGACCCCCGGCGCTACTTTGGATTCCAGAGACATCAGCGGGGTAACACAAGTGAATAACGGAGCGGTAATAAACGACGCAGGGGAGCAGGCGGCGCAGACCGAACGCCTGGCTGACAAGATGTTACAGCAGGTATTCGCCCTGTTAAGCCGTCACGACATCGTCCCTAACGACGTTCAGGAGCAAATGCTGACTTCCCACGTGCGGGCCATGGCCCACCGGTCAATCAGCGGCGAACCGCTACCGGAAGTGGATGCCAGTCTGTTCGAAGAAATTTCTGAAGATTCAATGATGCTGGCCCGCGAAGTGGTCGCACAGTTCGGCAACCTGCCTGATGAAGAGGCCTGGTTGTTGTCCGTCCACTTCGAAGTCGCAAAAGAAAACCTGTAAGGAGCAAAACATGGAACAAATCACCGTAGTTATTGGCGACCGTCTGGGTAAAGGACAAAAAGTCGCGGCAGGCGCAGAAAAAGCCGGCGCACGTGCAGTGGTCGTCCCTGGCGTTGCTGCAGATATGAAACTTGGCGACATGATGAAAGCGGAAAACGCCTCTTTCGGCATCTCCTTCTGCGGTAGCGGCGGCGCAGGCGCCATCACCGCGCAGACCAAGTACGGTTACAAAGCAAAATACGGCATGCGTTCTATTGAAGAGGGCGTCACCGCCATCAACGAAGGCTGCAACGTGCTGGGCTTCGGCTTCATGGATAAAGAAGAGCTGGGCGAGCGCCTGGTTGAAGCCTGGAAAAAGAAATACGGCGCATAAGTATGAAAGAGCAATTCACCACCACGGTGAGGGTTGCAGGCAAAGGCGAAAGCAAATCACGGGCCTTCGCCGATGCCCTTAACCATGTGCAGGCTGCGGTGATGAAATCATCATCGCGCATCCTACTGCGTATTGAGCCACAGGACGTGACGGTTGTTCATGCGCGCGAAGCGGTACGAAAAGAGGCGTTTCTGTTTATCTTTTTGCGCCGTGAACGACGGACCTACAGCGTGGAGCTGGACGTCACCGTCAACGTGACCGCCATCGATCTCGATAAAGTGGATTTCGTCACGCAAACCTGATTGTTACCAAAGGGTCAGACTATGTTCCTGATAATTTTAATAAAATCGCTCATCATCGGCGGCCTGGTCGGCGTCGGCGTGGGCGCCGGAGCGGCACGCATGTTTCACGCGCCCACCACGCAAGGGATGGGGGCGTTTCGTACCTTGGGCGAGCTGAATTCCTGCGAAGGCGATCCGGCTTCTCACTTCTCTTTTGGTCTCGGCTTCTTCTTTAACGCCTGGGCCTCTTCCGTTGCAGCAGGCTCCTTCACCCAGGACGTTGACCACCGCATTATCCCGAACTGGGGCGCGGCGGCGTTGATGGTGAAAAATCGTAACGTTGGCGAAACGCTACACGATCCGAAAAAAATGGCTATTGCCTGCGGCATCATCGGCATGATCGTCGTCGCCTTCCTTAACCTGACCGCCTCTTCCGTACCGGAAGCACTGCAGGTCACCGCCGTTAAGGTATTGGTTCCGGCGGCAAACCTGCTGGTGAACACCGTGATGCCGGTGATTTTCTGGCTGGCGGCTATCGATGCCGGTAAGAAATCAGGCTTCTGGGCGACGATTTTTGGCGGCGCGGCGCAGCTGATTATGGGGAACGCCGTACCGGGTCTGGTACTGGGGATCCTGATCGGTAAAGGCGTAGAAGAGAGCGGCTGGAACCGGGTAACCAAAGTGATGATGATCGCCATTGTCGCGTTGTTCGTCCTCAGCGGCTTCTTCCGCGGCTTCGACATGAAGATGCTCGAATCCTTCCATCTGACCGTGCCGAACTGGCTGGACATGATCCACAACTCACTCAGCGGCAAGTAACGGGAGCCTGATAATGGAACAGAATAAAGGTTTTTGGTATGCCGACTGGTCGTTCCCGATCTTTGTTGGCCTGCTCTCCTCCGGCGTCTTCGCCGGGACGCACATGTACTATCTGTACGGCATCGGCGCCTTTAACGAAGTGGCCTTCGTGGCGATGTTGAAGGCAGGGATTGATACCGGCGCGTACGGCGCGGTGGCGGCATTCGGCGCGAGCTTCCTGTTCGCCCGCATCATCGAAGGTTCGCTGGTGGGGATTCTGGATATCGGCGGCGCCATTCAGACCGGTATCGGCCTCGGCGTACCGGCGCTGCTGCTCGGCGCGGGCTTTGTCTTCCCGGTGGCGAACTTCGCCGCGTCGCTGGCAACCGGCCTGATCCTCGGCCTGGCGGTCGGCTACATCATCATTCTGGCGCGTAAGTTCACCATCAACCAGAGCGATTCCACCTACGGCGCCGACGTGATGATGGGGGCCGGTAACGCCTCCGGCCGCTTCCTCGGTCCATTGATCATCCTCAGCGCGATGACGGCGTCTATTCCTATCGGGATTGGTTCTTTGGTTGGCGCACTGCTGTTCTACATCTGGCAGAAACCGATCACCGGCGGCGCCATCCTCGGCGCGATGATCCTCGGTTCCATCTTCCCGATTGCGATTAGCTAATCGCCCGATGGCGCCGCGCTTATCGGGCCTGCAAGTCAGAGCGATTTGTAGGCCGGATAAGGCGGTACGCCGCCATCCGGCAACAGATTCACTCTTTCATCAGGAGATAGCTATGTTTGATTTACTCCTGCGCCGTGCGCGCCTCGTCGACGATACCCTGACTGATATCGCCATCCAGGACGGGAAAATCGCGGCGCTGGGCGAGATTAGCGCGCCCTCCCGTAAAACCATCGAGCTGAACGGCAAGGTTTACGTCAGCGCTGGCTGGATTGACTCTCACGTTCACTGCTACCCGAATTCACCAATTTATCACGATGAGCCGGATAGCGTCGGCATCGCCACCGGCGTCACCACCGTGATTGATGCCGGCAGCACTGGCGCCGACGACGTCGATGACTTCTATCAACTGACCCGTAAAGCGGCGACGGAAGTTTATGCGTTGCTCAACATCTCCCGCGTCGGGCTGATTGCGCAGAATGAGCTGGCGAATATGGCTAATATCGACGCCGCCGCGGTGAAGCAGGCGGTGCAACGTCATCCTGATTTTATCGTCGGCCTGAAGGCGCGGATGAGCAGCAGCGTCGTCGGCGAAAACGGCATTACGCCGCTGGCGCGCGCCAAAGCCATTCAGCAGGAAAACGGCGATCTGCCGTTGATGGTGCACATCGGCAATAACCCGCCGAACCTCGATGAAATCGCCGATCTGCTGAGCAGTGGCGACATCATTACCCACTGCTATAACGGCAAGCCGAACCGTATTCTTAATCCTGCCGGCGAGCTGCGCAGCTCCATTACTCGCGCTCTGCAGCGCGGCGTGCGCATCGATGTCGGCCACGGTACCGCCAGTTTCAGCTTTGAAGTGGCGCGGCGGGCGATTGCGATGGGCATTCTGCCGCACACCATTAGCTCCGATATTTACTGCCGTAACCGTATCGACGGCCCGGTGCGCTCGCTGGCGCTGGTGATGTCGAAATTCCTCGCCATCGGCATGACCCTGCCGCAGGTCATTGACTGCGTGACCGTCAGCGCCGCCGAGGGGCTGCGTCTGACGCGTAAAGGGCGCCTCGAAGAGGGCTTCGATGCCGATTTAACGCTATTTAGCCTGCAGCATCAGCCCACGTTGCTGGTAGATGCCGAAAAAGAGAGCCTGCAGGCTGACAACATTCTGGTGCCGCTGGCCGCGATTCGCGCGGGCAAGGGCTATCTGACCGAACAAGGGAGCGCGGAACATGTCTTCGATTTTTGAGAAATACCATTTAAAACAAGTTATTAACACTTCTGGCCGAATGACGGCGCTGGGCGTTTCCACGCCGCGCCCGGAAGTGGTTGAAGCCGCGATGGCCGGTATGAACCAGTACTTTGAAATGAAAGACCTGGTGAATAAAACCGGCGAGTACATCGCCAAACTGCTGGATGTGGAAGGGGCGACCGTTGTCTCCTGCGCGTCGGCGGGGATTGCCCAGTCGGTAGCGGCGGTGCTGGTGAAAGACAGCGACTGGCTGCTGGAAAACCTGCACGTTACCCCGATTGAAAATAACGAAATCGTGTTGCCGAAGGGCCACAACGTCAACTTCGGCGCGCCGGTTGGCACCATGGTGGCGCTGGGCGGCGGTAAGCTGGTGGAAGCGGGCTACGCCAACGAATGTTCTGCCCAACAGCTGGCGGCGGCGATCACTCCGCGCACCGCGGCGATTCTGTACATCAAATCCCACCACTGTGTGCAAAAAAGCATGCTTAACGTCGCGCAGGCCGCGGAAGTGGCGCGCCAGCATAACTTGCCGCTGATCGTCGATGCGGCGGCGGAAGAAGATCTGCAGTGCTACTACCGCATGGGCGCCGATTTGGTTATCTACAGCGGCGCGAAAGCGATTGAAGGGCCGACCAGCGGGCTGGTCATCGGCAAAACGCAGTACGTTGAGTGGGTTAAGCGCCAGTCGATGGGGATTGGCCGGGCGATGAAAGTGGGTAAAGAGGGCATTCTCGGCCTGACCTGCGCCATTGAACACTACCTGACGGCGACCAAAGAGAGCGGCCAGCAGATGGTGGACAAGATGACGCCGTTTATCGAACAGCTCAACACTCTCAACGGCGTGACCGCGCGGGTGGTGTGGGATAGCGCGGGCCGTGATATCGCCCGCGCCGAAATTAAATTTGATGAAGCGACCACCGGCGTGAATACCGGCGATCTGGTTAACGCCCTGAAGCAGGGCGAATACGCCATTTACTTCCGCGGCTATAAAGCGAATGAAGGCATTATCGAAGCCGATGTCCGCAGCGTGAACGCGCAGCAGCTGGAGGTGGTCGCTCGCCGCATCGCAGAAGTTCTGAATAAGGAGAAAAAAGCATGAAACTGACCCCAAACTTTTACCGTGACCGCGTGTGCCTGAACGTACTGGCGGGCAGCAAAGACAACGCCCGTGAAATTTACGACGCGGCGGAAGGTCACGTACTGGTCGGCGTGCTTTCCAAAAACTATCCGGACGTCGCCAGCGCGGTGGCCGATATGCGTGAATACGCGAAGCTGATTGATAACGCGCTCTCCGTCGGGCTGGGCGCAGGCGATCCAAACCAGTCGGCGATGGTGAGCGAGATTTCTCGCCAGGTGCAGCCGCAGCACGTCAACCAGGTCTTCACCGGCGTGGCTACCAGCCGCGCGCTGCTCGGGCAGAATGAGACCGTGGTGAATGGCCTGGTCTCGCCGACCGGCACGCCGGGAATGGTGAAGATCTCAACCGGCCCGCTGAGCAGCGGCGCGGCGGATGGGATTGTTCCGCTGGAAACCGCCATCGCGCTGTTAAAAGATATGGGCGGCAGCTCAATCAAATACTTCCCGATGGGCGGCCTGAAGCACCGCGCCGAGTTTGAAGCCGTCGCCAAAGCCTGCGCCGCGCACGATTTCTGGCTGGAACCGACCGGCGGTATCGATCTGGAAAACTACAGCGAGATCCTGAAAATCGCCCTGGATGCCGGCGTGAGTAAAATCATCCCGCATATTTACAGCTCGATTATCGATAAAGCCAGCGGCAACACCCGCCCGGCCGATGTGCGCCAGTTGCTGGAGATGACCAAACAGTTAGTGAAGTAGTGCTCTTGCCCCTCACCCTCAAAGGGTGAGGGGCAACTTATCCCACCGAACCATCAAGGAGTTACCATGCCAACCGCTCGTCACCTGCTTGTTGCTTCACTGTCTTTGCTTGCCGCCGGCGCCGCCGCGCAAACCCACTACGCCTGGATTGGTACCTATAATCCTAATGGCGAAGGTCTGTATCGCTTTACCGTCGATGCCAAAACCGGCGCTCTGCGCGATAAGGCGCTGGTGAGCTCGTTGCCGAACGTCGCGCAGTTAACCGTATCGCGCGATGGCAAAACGCTGTATGCCGCCAGTGAAGTCGAAAAAGGCGTGGTGCAGGCGTGGCGAATTGACAAGAACGGCGAGCTGACGGAACTCAACCAGGTTGCCTCCGGCGGCGCCGGGCCGGTGTATCTCTCCCTGACGCCGGATGGTAAATATCTGTTGGTGGCCAACTATGTTAGCGGCAGCACCGCCGTGCTACCGGTGAAAGAAGATGGTAGCCTGGGCGAGGCGGTGGATGTGCATCAGGATGAAGGACCGGCCGGCGCCGAACGTCCGGCGGCGGCCGTCGAGGGCAGCTTTGCCATTAGCGATCACAATGGCCCTCACGCCCATATGATCGCCGCGGATCCCAGTGGGAAGTTTGTTTACTCCACCGATCTCGGGCTGGATCGGATCTATCAGTACCGGCTGGATAGCGCCAGCGGTAAGCTGACGCCGAACGATCCGCCGTTTATCGCCGCCTCATCGCCGGGAGCCGGCCCGCGCCACTTCGTCTTTACGCCAAAGGGCGACGGTCTGTGGCTGATTAACGAAGAAGCGTCGACGCTGACCTTCTATCATCTTGATAAGCAAAGCGGCCTGCTGCGCGAAGGCAAAACCGTCTCCGCGCTGCCGAAAGAGTATAAGGGCACCAGCTTTGCCGCGGGCCTGGTGTTGAGCAACGATGGCAAACAGCTATATGTCGCCAACCGCCTGCATAACAGCATTGCCCACTTTAGCGTGCTGGCTGACGGCAGCCTGAGCCACCAGGAGGATATCTGGACGCGTGGGGATTACCCCCGTACGCTGACGCTGGATAATCAGGGGCAGTGGCTGTACGTCATGAACCAGCGTAGCGATAATATTACCCGTTTTAGCGTGGCGCCGAAGGATGGCAAATTAACCTTTGCCCCAGACTACACGCCGGTCGGTAGCCCATCGCAGATGGTGATATCCGCCCAACCCTGAGCCGTAACAACAAGGAACTGACATGCGATTTCCCAACCAACGCTTAGCGCAACTCTTCACCCTGCTGCGAAATGAAACGCTGCCGCAGGATGAACTGGCGCAGCGGCTGTCGGTTTCTACCCGTACCGTGCGCGCCGATATTACCGCGCTGAATGCGCTGTTGGCGCAGTATGGCGCGCAGTTTACGCTCAACCGCGGTAGCGGTTATCAGCTGAAGATTGACGACCGATCGCGTTTTCAGGCGCTGGAGGAGACGGCGCCGAAGACGCAGCACGTGCCGCGTACCGCCCAGGAGCGCATCCACTTTTTGCTGGTGCGTTTCCTGACCTCGGCGTTCTCCATCAAGCTGGAAGATCTGGCCGATGAGTGGTTCGTCAGCCGCGCCACGCTGCAAAATGATATGGTCGAGGTGCGCGAGCGCTTCCAGCGTTATCAGTTGACTCTTGAAACCCGCCCGCGCCACGGCATGAAGCTGTTCGGCAGCGAGGTATCGATTCGCGCCTGCCTGACCGATTTACTGTGGGAGCTGACGCTGCAGGGCGGCATGAATCCGCTGATTAGCGCCGAGGCGCTGGAAGCGGATGTTCCTGCGCAACTGGAACCGGTGCTGCAGGAGACGCTCACCCGGCATCATATTCGCCTCACCGATGTCGGCGAGCGCTTTATCTGCCTGTACGGCGCGGTTGTGGTACGCCGCGTGAGTGAAGGCTACCCGCTGGCCGATTTTAGCGCTGAAGATGTGGCGCAAAACGTCCGCGACGCCGCGCGCGATTTGGCGGGGGAGCTACAGCGGTTGGCCGGAAAACCCTTCTCGCCCGCCGAGGAAGAGTGGCTGTGCGTGCATATCGCCGCCCGTCAGGTACAGGATGTCGATCCGGAAACCATCAGCGCCGACGATGACGAAGCGCTGGTCAATTACATTCTGCGTTACATCAACAGTCAGTATAACTACAACCTACTGGACGACGCCCAGCTGCACGCCGATCTGCTGACCCACATTAAAACCATGATCACCCGCGTGCGCTATCAGATAATGATCCCCAATCCGCTGCTCGATAACATCAAACAGCACTATCCGATGGCATGGGATATGACACTCGCCGCGGTATCGAGCTGGGGCAAATACACGCCTTATACCATCAGCGAAAACGAAATCGGCTTTCTGGTGCTGCATATTGGCGTCGGGCTGGAACGCCACTACAACATCGGCTACCAGCGCCAGCCGCACGTACTGCTGGTGTGCGATACCAGTAATGCGATGGTGCGGATGATCGAAGCGATCCTGCAGCGTAAATATCCGCAGTTGGCGATCGCCGCTACCATTTCCCAGCGTGAATATGAGCAGCGGGAGGCGATCGATGAGGATTTTGTTATCTCAACGGTACGGATCGGCGAAAAAGACAAACCGGTGGTGACCATCGCGCCGTTCCTCACCGATTACCAGTTAGATCAGATTGGCAAGCTGGTGCTGGTGGATCGCACCCGTCCGTGGATGTTGAATAAATACTTCGATGCCGCCCACTTCCGGGTGATCGATAAGCCGATAGATCAGCAAACGCTGTTCGCCGAGCTGTGTCAGCAGCTGCAGCAGGAAGGCTTCGTCGATGCAGAATTTCATGATTCGGTGGTCGAGCGTGAAGCGATTGTCAGCACCATGCTGGGCGACGGTATTGCGCTGCCGCACGCCCTCGGCCTGTTAGCGAAAAAGACGGTGGTCTATACCGTGATCGCCCCGCAGGGTATCGCCTGGGGCGACGAAACCGCCCATATCATCTTCCTGCTCGCTATCAGCAAGAGCGAGTATGAAGAGGCGATGGCGATCTACGATATTTTCGTGACTTTCCTGCGCGAGCGCGCCATGAGCCGCCTTGCCGCGACCCGTAGCTTCGATGAGTTTAAAACGGTAGCCATGGAGTGCGTCAGCCGGTTTTGAGAGGCTGACGGAGAGGGGATTAACGCAAATGATGCACGACCTGGTTGCTGCTGCCGCGCCAGATAAGCGCCGGGTCTTTTAAATCCTGCACAAACTTACCGTCGACCAGCACGTTAATCAGGTTCACGACTTCCATCTGCCCGGCGTTCAGTTCGTCAATCTTATAGCCCGTCCAGACCCAGATATCTTTACCGGGGCATTCGGCGCGTACGCGCTGAACCAGATTGAGGATCTCCGCGACGTTTTGCGGATGCAGCGGATCGCCGCCGGAGAGTGAAAGCCCCTGGCGTTTGATGCGGGTATCGTTGAGGTCGGCAATGATGCGGTCGGCCATCCCGGTTGTGAACGGCATACCGGAATTTACCCGCCAGGTGCTTTTGTTGTAGCAGCCGGGGCATTCGTGGACGCAGCCGGAGACAAACAGGGTGCAGCGGGTGCCGGGGCCGTTGACGATGTCGACGGGGTAATACTGGTGATAATTCATTGTTTCCTCTTCTCATTTGCCGCTGCAGCGTCGTTGGCTGCGCTCGCTCGCCCGGGTCACTTACTCCAGTAAGCTCCCCGGGACTTACTCGTTTGCCGCCTTGCTCTGACGTTAATTGCTTTGCGAAAACGAAGGAGTGCGGCCATTTCCCGGCGTCGCTGCGCTCGGCCGGGCTACGACAGTGGCAGTGGTAGCCCGGATAAGGCGCTGCGCGCCGCTATCCGGGAAAAGCGCATTGATCTTTAACCAATCTGCCCATTGCCCAGGTGCTTCACGCGGCGCTTCACTTCTTCCTGCTTGCCGGCGTTGAACGGACGCGCGTCCGGGCTGCCGAGATAACCGCATACCCGGCGGGTCACCGATACGCGGGCGGCGTCGTGATTGCCGCATTTCGGGCAGGTAAAGCCCTTGCTGGTGCACTCGAACTCGCCGGTATATCCGCACTCGTAGCATTCATCGATCGGCGTATTGGTGCCGTAATACGGTACGTGCTGATAGCTGTAATCCCACACGTCTTCCAGCGCCTTGAGGTTATGCTGGATATTCGGATATTCGCCGTAGCAAATGAAGCCGCCGTTGGCCAGCGGCGGATACGGCGCTTCAAAATCGATCTTGTCGTACGGGTTAACCTTCTTCTCGACGTCGAGATGGAAGCTATTGGTGTAGTAGCCTTTTTCGGTCACGCCCGGTACCACGCCGAATTCGGCGGTATCGAGGCGGCAGAAGCGATCGCACAGGTTTTCGCTCGGCGTGCTGTACAGGCTGAAGCCGTAGCCGGTCTCTTCCTTCCATTGCTCAACGGCGTCGCGCAGACGCTGAACGATGGCGATGCCTTTTTCACGCAGCGCTTCGCTATCGTACATATGCTGATTGTTGTACAGCGCGTTGATGGTCTCGTGAATCCCGATGTAGCCCAGGGAAATGGACGCGCGGCCATTCTTGAAAATTTCCGCGACGTCATCGTCGGCTTTCAGACGCACGCCGCAGGCGCCTTCCATATACAGAATTGGCGCGACGCGGGCTTTCACCCCTTCCAGACGGGCGATACGGGTCATCAGCGCTTTGCGCGCCAGCAGCAGGCGCTCGTCCAGCAGCGCCCAGAAGGCGGCTTCGTCGCCTTTCGCTTCCAGCGCGATACGCGGCAGGTTCAGGCTGATAACGCCGAGGTTGTTGCGCCCATCGTGTACCTGTTCGCCGTTCTCGTTTTCCCATACACCGAGGAAACTGCGGCAGCCCATCGGCGTTTTAAACGACCCGGTGACTTTCACTACCTGATCGTAGTTGAGAATATCCGGGTACATGCGCTTGCTGGCGCACTCTAAGGCCAGCTGTTTGATGTCATAGTTCGCATCGCCGAACTTATGGTTCAGGCCGTCGCGAATGGCGAAGACCAGTTTCGGGAATACCGCCGTTTTGCGGTTTTTCCCGAGGCCGGCGATGCGGTTGCGCAGAATCGACTGCTGGATCAGGCGCGACTCCCAACTGGTGCCGAGGCCAAAACCAAAGGTGACGAACGGCGTCTGGCCGTTGGCGGTATGCAGCGTGTTGACCTCATACTCCAGCGACTGGAACGCGTCGTAGCACTCTTTTTCGGTCCGCGTACGGGCATAGCCTTCGGCATCCGGGATCTGCCACTCTTCGGCAATTTTACGATGCTTTTTGAAGCTCTCGGTGACGAACGGCGCCAGCACTTCATCGATACGGTTAATGGTGGTGCCGCCGTAAATATGGCTGGCGACCTGGGCGATAATCTGCGCCGTGACCGCGGTGGCGGTAGAGATAGACTTCGGCGGCTCAATTTCGGCATTGCCCATTTTAAAGCCGTGAGTCAGCATGCCTTTCAGGTCGATCAGCATGCAGTTGAACATCGGGAAGAACGGCGAATAGTCGAGATCGTGGTAGTGGATCTCGCCGCGCTCGTGCGCCTGCACCACATCGCGAGGCAGCAGGTGCTGACGGGCATAGTGTTTGGCCACGATACCGGCCAGCAGATCGCGCTGGGTCGGGATCACTTTACTGTCTTTGTTGGCGTTCTCGTTGAGCAGCGATGAGTTGGTTTGCTCGACCAGACCACGAATTTCCTGGTTCAGACGGCCGCGCTTTTCACGCTCGATATCGCGATCGTGGCGATATTCGATATAGGCGCGCGCCAGCTGTTTCCACGGGCCGGACATCAACTGGTTTTCCACGGCGGTCTGGATGTCGTTGATATCGACCTGCGCGCGGCCCTGCATTTGCTGGCTAACGACTTCTGCGACGGTGGCGCAATAGTCTGCGTCATCGACTCCCGCTGCTTTAGCTGCACGCAGAATTGCTTCTTTAATGCGCTCTGACTTGAACGGCACTTTACAGCCATCACGTTTCATCACATGCGGTGTCATGATCACTCCATATATAGAACAGGTTATCCACAGAGGCGGAAGGTCTCCCAAAAGCGCGCCACGCTACGAGTAGCGGCGTTTGCCTTCGGATCCGGCCCTTTTTATCCACATCTCATCACCGCCCAACAACGACAAGATATGGTGACATAATAGACGATTAATACAATATGTAGGGCCGAGGCGCATTTTAAGTTCTATATGTAGTGATTTGCATCAAAGATGTTTGCGATTTTATTGACCCAGAACAAGGTAAAAAGGTGAGAGTACGGATGATGGGCGCTAGCGTGAAATGTAAATTTAGGCGCTTAAAATATAAGCAAAAATGGGGCCCGATCGCGAAGGGAACGGGCAGAATATTCAGGCAATCAATGTATCGTTAAGCAGATCGACAAGCAGCAGCAGGGCGTAGCGGGCATGCTGCGGGTTGACGGGCAGGGGAAGCACGGCGCTGGCCATATCCGCCAGCGCGTGCTGTTCCGGGGTCAGAGCGATAATCGTCACCCCTTGCGTACGCGCCTGCAGCGTCGCGCTCTGTAATACGGCATTGGCATCGGCGGTGGCCAGCACCAGCAGCAGGTGATCGTCATTAAGGGTACTGGCAGTCATTCGCATCAGCGCCGCATCCTGGCAGAGATTAATCGCGATACCGGATGGCAGCAACTGGTGCTGAAGCAGCGCCGCCAGCGCCACGTCCTGGGCGCCGAGGGCGAAGCAATGCACCGCGCGGGCGCTCAGCAGGCGCGATTTGCACTTCTCCACCGCCGCTTCGGCGGTGTGGCCGAGCTGACGGGTTAGTGTATCGCCGAGGCTGCTAAGTTTGTCGCGCCAGGCGACGGGCAGGGCGGCGCTATCCGGCGTGAGCCAGCTGGCGCGCCGTTCGCTGGCCTGCGCCAGCTGTTTGCGTAAATCACGAATATCATCACAGCCCACTGAACGGGCGAAGCGGGTGATGGTGGCCGGGCTGACCCCCGCGCTGGCGGCCAGTTCGTCAATCGAGGCGCTGGCGGTAAAGCTAAGATTTTCCAGAATAAAGGCGGCGACGCGCGACTCCTGAGCGCTAAAGCGGACCAATCCGTCCTGTAGTTGACCTACGATATCCATCCTGATGTTCCCTTTGGCAGTACCCGGAATTGAAAATATTTTTCACTTAGTGAATAGCCGTTTTTATAGCACCTGCGCAGAATATTTCCTATGTCTGGCGTCGATGTTTCGCAATGGCATGAGGAAATGATGCGCAAAAATTGAGCCTCGATCACATCGGTGAAAATTATTTTCATATAGCCTTCACTATCACACAATATTAACAATATAGTCGCATAGGTCGTGAAGGCTGAAGCGATAAACACGCAAAGGGGAAGCGCAATGCCACGAATCGTACTCTGTTGTGCCGCAGGCATGTCGACCAGCATGCTGGTGAACAAAATGAAAGCGGAAGCCCAGCAGCGCGCGCTGGCGCTGGAAATCTATGCCGTAGCGGTGGCGGAATTTGAACGCGAACTGCCGAACGCCGACGTCATCCTGCTCGGGCCGCAGGTCAAATACGAAGCTGGCCGCCTGACCGCGCTGGCGGCGCCGCAGGGTAAAGCGGTGGCGGTGATTGATATGGCCGACTACGGCATGATGCGCGGCGCAGCGGTGCTGGATAAAGCGCTGGCCCTGCTCGAACGCTAATTTTCTAATCCCATTTTTATCACCCTCACGTGCGGTCCTGGCGATCGCGCGCGGCGATCTGCATGCCGAAAATGCGAATAGAGGTCACTATGCAAGCACTGAAAATCGCCGTTATCGGCGGCGGCAGCAGCTACACGCCGGAGCTTATTGAAGGGATTATCGTTCGTTATGAACAGCTTCCGGTCACCGAACTGGCGCTGGTGGATGTCGAATCCGGCAGGGAAAAGGTTGAGATCATTGCCGCGCTGGCCCGGCGGATGTTGAAACATAAAGGGCTGGAGCAGGTGGCGGTCAGCGTCCACTTTACGCTCGATGAGGCGATCCGCGGCGCCAGCTTTGTGCTGACGCAGCTACGCGTCGGGCAACTGGCGGCGCGCGCCGCGGATGAACGGCTGGGTCTCAAATATCATCTATTGGGCCAGGAGACCACCGGCGTCGGCGGGTTCGCCAAGGCGCTACGGACGATCCCGGTGATCCTCGAAGTTGCGCGCAAAGTGGAACAGCTGGCGCCGGAAGCGTTCATTCTTAACTTTACCAACCCGGCGGGGATCGTCACCGAGGCGGTCAGCCGCTACAGCACGGCGAAGATCATCGGCCTGTGCAACGTGCCGATCAACATGCAGCACATGATCGTCGGGATGTTAGGCGCGCAGGAGTCCGAAGTGAAATTGCGCTTTGCCGGGCTCAACCATATGGTCTGGGTGCATAAGGTGCTACAGGGGCGCGAGGATGTCACCGGCAAAGTGATCGATATGCTCTGCGACGGTAAGGCACTGTCGATGAACAACATTAAAGAACTGCCGTGGCCGGCGGAATTCCTCCGCGCGCTAAAGGCGATTCCGTGCCCTTATCATCGTTATTTCTGGCTGACGCCGGCGATGCTGGCGGAAGAGATCGCCGCAGCGAAAACCAAAGGCACCCGCGCCGAGCAGGTGATGAAGGTCGAGCAGGAGCTGTTTGCGCTGTACGCCGACCCGCAGCTGGAAGAAAAACCAGCGCAGCTGAGCTTTCGCGGCGGCGCTTACTACTCGGAAGTGGCCGTTGAGCTTATCAATGCGATTCACAACAACCTGGGCGCGGAGATGGTGGTAAACACCCGCAACAACGGCGCGATTCACGGCCTTGATGATGATGCGGTGGTGGAAACCAACAGCATTATTGATGCGCAAGGGGCACGGCCGCTGGCTTTCGGCCCGCTGCCGCCGGCGATGAACGGCCTGACGCAGCAGGTGAAGGCCTTTGAAAGGCTGACGATTGAAGCCGCGGTACACGGCTGCCGCGAGAGCGCGCTGCTGGCGCTGGTGGCTAACCCGTTGGTCGGTAACGTCACCGATGCCCAGGCGCTGCTGGATGAAGTGTTAACGATAAACCGTCAATGGCTGACGCAATTTAACTGACCGCTATTTCCCTCGGGAGCATACCATGTCGAATACAAGCTGGATTGAACGTTACGTCATGCCGGCGGCGCTGAAAATCGCCGGGCAAAAGCACGTCCTGTCGGTACGCGATGGCATCATTCTGAATATGCCGTTTATGCTGATTGGCTCGTTTTTCCTGATTTTCGCCTACCTGCCGATCCCCGGCTATGCCGACATGATGAGCGGCCTGTTTGGCGAGGTCTGGCGCGATAAAATGCTGTACCCGGTGAAAGCGACCTACGACATTATGGCGCTGATTTCCAGCTTCGGCATCGCCTATCGGCTGGCGGAGAAGTACCGCACCATCGACCCGCTGAGCGCCGGGGCGATGTCGCTGGTGGCCTTTGTGATGACTATCCCGCAGAACACCCTCTTTACCCCGGTACACGGCGCGGCGGAGGTGATTAAAGGGGTGATCCCGGTGAGCATGGTCGGCAGCCAGGGGCTGTTTGTCGCTATTGTCATTTCGCTGCTGTCGACGGAGATTTATCGTTTGGTCGCCAGCCGCAATCTCGTTATCCGCATGCCGGACGGCGTGCCGCCGGCAGTGGCGAAATCTTTCCTCGCCCTGATCCCCGGCTTCTGTGTTCTGGCGGTGGTGCTGGCGCTGCGCCTGGCGGTTGAGGCCTCGCCGTTCGGCGACATCAACAGCATGATCGCCACTTTGATCGGTATTCCGATGCATCACGTCGGCGGTACGCTGCCGGGGATGATTATTTCGGTGATAGTGATCGGTATTTTGTGGACGCTGGGCCTGCACGGCGACGCGATTGTGCTGGTATTTATTCAGCCGGTGTGGCTGTCGAATATGTCAGAGAACCTGACGGCCTTTCAGAACGGCCAGCCGATCCCGCATATCATTACCCAGCAATTTTACGATCTGTGGATTGCGCCCGGCGGCACCGGCGCGCTGCTGGGGCTGGTGATATTTATGTTGCTGCGCAGCCGTAGTCAGCAGATGAAACAGCTGGGGAAAATTGCCGCGCCGGGAGCGTTGTTTAACATCAGCGAGCCGATGGTATTCGGCATCCCGCTGGTGATGAACCCGTACTTCTTCCTGCCGTTTATTTTAACGCCGGTGCTGCTGGTGATCGTGTCCTATACCGCAATGGCGACCGGGCTGGTTGCGCCGCCGGCCGGAATCGCGCTGCCGTTCACTACGCCGATCTTCATCAGCGGCTATCTGGCGACCGGCGGCCATATTTCCGGCACCATACTGCAGGTCGTGAATTTAACTATTTCGCTGGTGGTTTACTATCCGTTCTTCCGCGCCTGGGATCGGCTGAAGGCCAAAGAGGAGCACGCCTCAGCGCAGCCGCAGGAGAGCGTTATCCTTCCTGACGCTGACCGCGCGTAATCTCCAGCCCCACGAACCGGTAGCCCCGGTGAGCGTAGCGCCACCGGGGAAAAGCTTTACGCCTGCAACCACCATACCGCTTCGAACGGCCGCAGCGTCATTGCCGCCGGGCGGTTGGACGTCTCCGCATAGTTGCCAATCAGCGCCCGCCAGTCGCCAGACATCTCCGGCGGCTGCCACGGCTGGAACTCACGGCTCAGGTTGGCGGCCACCACCAGCGTCTGCCCCTGCCACTGGCGGCGATAACACCACAGCGACGGATGGTCCGGCAGCAGATCCTGATAATCCCCCCAGGTCAGCACCGGCGTGGTTTTTCGCAGTGCGATCAGCTGCTGATAGGTGTAAAACACCGATTCCGGATCCGCCAGCGCCGCCTCGACGTTAATCTCGCGATAGTTATTACCCAACGCGATCCAGGGTTCTCCATCGCTGAAGCCGCCGTTCTCGCCATCGTGCCACGGCATCGGCGTGCGGCTATTGTCGCGCGATTTGCTGGCCAGAATCGCCAGCAGTTCATCCGGGCTTTGTCCCTGCGCCGCGCGCTCGATAAACATGTTATGGCTTTCCACGTCACGATAATCGCTGATGTTGCTGAAATGCGGGTTGGTCATGCCAATCTCTTCACCCTGATAGATATAGGGCGTGCCCTGCATGCCGTGCAGTACCATTGCCAGCATCTTCGCCGCCGGCACCCGGTACTCGCCCTCGTCGCCGAAGCGCGACACGATGCGCGGCTGATCGTGGTTACACCAGAACAGCGCATTCCACGCCCGGTTATGCATCCCTTGCTGCCAGTGGCGGAATAGCGCTTTCAGCGCCACGTAGTCCGGACGGGCGAGGGTCCATTTTTCACCGCCGGGATAATCGACTTTTAAGTGATGAAAATTAAACGTCATCGACAGTTCGCGGCCGTCCAGCGCGGCGTATTGCTGACAGTGCTCAAGCGAAGTGGAAGACATTTCGCCGACGGTCATCAGGCCACGAGGGGTAAAGACATCGCGGCTCATTTCCTGCAGGAACTCGTGAACCCGCGGGCCATCGGTGTAGAAGCGGCGTCCATCGCCAACGGTATCGGAGGGGAAGTCCTGCTCCTTGGAGATAAGATTGATGACATCGAGGCGCAGGCCATCAACGCCGCGATCGGCCCAGAACTCGCAGACTTTTTTCAGCTCGGCGCGTACCGTCGGGTTTTCCCAGTTGAGATCCGCCTGCTCGGTGGCGAAAAGATGCAAATAATACTGTTCGCTTTCCGCATGCCATTGCCAGGCGTTACCGCCGAATTTCGAACGCCAGTTATTCGGCAATGCTCCCGGCTCGCCGTCGCGCCAGATATAGAACTGGCGGTACGGGCTCGCCTTATTTAACGACTGGCGGAACCATTCGTGTTCCGTCGAGGTATGGTTAAACACCATATCCAGCACGATGCGGATACCGCGCGCTTTCGCTCCGGCGACCAGTTGGTCGAAATCCTCCAGCGTGCCGTATGAGGGATCGATAGCGGTGTAGTTCGCCACATCATAGCCGTTGTCCACCTGTGGCGAGACGTAGAACGGCGTCAGCCAGATAGCGTCGACGCCGAGCTTTTGCAGGTAGTCGAGACGGGCGGTGACGCCGCGTAAATCGCCGGTACCGCTGCCGGTGGTGTCCTGAAAACTCTTCGGGTAGATTTGATAAATAACGCCGTTTTGCCACCAGCGGGGAAGGGTATTCATATTACGTTCCTGCGAATAAAGGGGGCGCAAGCGGCGCCCCGAAAGAAGACGTTAGATAATCTGCAAGGTGCCCTGACGGTACTTGCGTTGATAAACCACGGTGGTGAGGATAATCGGCACTACCACGGCGATGGCCATCGCCGTGGCATAGACCTGCCAGTAGCTTGGCTGAATCGACAGGATGCCCGGCAGGCCGCCGACGCCGATACCGTTCGCCAGCACGCCGTTCAGGCCGCACAGCAGGCCCGCGAGGCCGGATCCGACCATCGCGCACAGCATCGGGAAGCGGTACTTCAGGTTGATGCCGTACATCGCCGGTTCGGTGACCCCGAGATAGGCGGAGATCGCCGCGGGTACCGAGATTTCGCGTTCATTCTGTTTACGGCTGGCAATAATAATGCCGACCACCGCCGACGCCTGAGCAATATTCGACAGCGCAATCAGCGGCCATACCGGCGTGCCGCCCATGCTTTGAATCATCTGCATATCGATAGCGAGGGTGGTCTGATGTACGCCGGTTATTACCAGCGGCGCATAGAGGAAGCCGAACAGCGCGGCGCCGATCGGCGCGAAGCTGCCGGTTAACAAGTGGCGCACCGCGAAGGCCACGCCGTCGCCAATCAGACGACCAAACGGGCCGATAAAAGCGTGAGCGAGGAACACCGCCAGAATCAACGAGCACACCGGCACCACCACCAGATAGAGGTAGTCAGGCACGATGCGCTTGAGACGTGTTTCGATAAAGCCCAGTGCCAACCCCGCCAGCAGAGCCGGGATCACCTGCGCCTGATAGCCGACTTTCGCAATGGTAAACAGGCCGAAGTTCCACACTTCCGGCACCTGCTGGCCGAGCAGGTAGGCGTTCATCAACTGTGGAGAGACCAGCGTGACGCCAAGCACGATCCCGAGGATCGGCGTGCCGCCCATTTTCTTCACCGCTGACCAGCAGATCCCCACCGGCAGATAGAAGAAGATAGCCTCGCCAATCAGCCACAAGAAGTCATAAATCGTTTTCAACGACGGGTGCATTTGCGCCAGCGTCTGGCCGTTGCTCATTGGCAGATCACCGATGACGTTACGGAAACCGAGGATCAGACCGCCGCTGATAAGCGCCGGCAGAAGCGGGAAAAAGATCTCGGCAAAGTGCGAGATCAACCGTTCATGCCACTTCATATTTTGCCGCGCGGCCTGTTTGGCCTGCTCTTTGTCGGCGGACGCCTGACCGGTGGTGGCCAGCAGCGCCTTATAGTAATCGCCGACTTCGGTGCCGATGACCACCTGAAACTGCCCGGCGTTAGTGAAGCATCCCTTCACCATGCGCAACTGCTCAATCTCTTTCGGTTTGGCGATGGCCGGATCGTTCAGCACAAAGCGCAAACGGGTAATACAGTGGCTGACGGTGGCAATGTTGCCGCGCCCGCCCACCAGTTCGATCAGTTTATCGATGTCCTGCTGGTTTACTTTGCTCATGATGAAGCCTCAAAAACAGAGGGGAGAGATGCCGTTTTTACCTTGCATGCATCCTAACCGTTCCGTTGGCAATGCAAAATGGGAACGTTCCCGAAACTCGGCGAAGATCACATAAATCGCCCGAACGAGATTAATTCAGGGCAGCGGGAATGACGATTTGGCGGGGTTCGGCATGGCCGGCGATCTGGTCGATCAGCTGCTGTGCCGCCTGGCGCCCGGCTTCGGCGTAGCCGGGATCGACGGTGAGGATCTCCGGATGCAGAAACTTCATCAGCGGCGTGCTGCCGACGCTGGCGAGTTGTAGCGTGTCGATACGCTGTTCCTGTAGATATTTACTGGCGCCGAGAGCGAGAGTATCGGTGGCGCAGACCAGCGCGCGGGTCTCGGGCGTCAGTACGCTGGCGACGCTTTCATAACCCTGCTTCATCGCCAGCCCCGGCAGGGCAGCGGTTGGCGTGAGCTTCTTTTGCGCGCAGAAATCGAGATACGCCTGATGACGGCGTTCCCCGGTGGTGACGTCGCTGTGCGGCACGCCGAGGAAGCTTATATGCCGGTGTCCGCGCTCATAGAGACGCTGCATCAGTAACTCGATCGCGCCATGATCGTCATAGCACACCGAAGCGAAGCCGGGGGCATCGCGCGCCAGCAGCACCAGCGTTTCGCGCCACGGCGCAAGCATCTCCTCGCTAATACCGGTAAAGCCGAACAGCACCACGCCGTCGATATTGCGCCGGGCGAGCATGCCCAGATGTTCTTCCACCAGTGCCGGAGAAAACTGGCTCTCCATCATGATCGGATCGTAGCCCTGCTGATAAAAGGCGGGCAGCATGGTCTGCACCGCTAAATTTTCCGACAGCGAATCCAGACGCGTGACGATAATCGCCACCACCTTATCGCTCTGACCACGCATGGCGCGGGCGGAGCGGGAAGGGGAGAAACCGTGCTGCTGCATCACCGCTTCCACCCGTTCGCGGGTGCGCTCGCTGACGCCGCTTTCGTTATTCAGCACGCGCGACACCGTCGACTTTCCGACGCCGCTTAAGCGGGCGATATCTTTGATTGTTAGCCGGTTTTGCATACGGGGTTCTCGCCATCGTCCGATTTGAGTGAGTCTAATGCTACTCAACGAATCCTCAATGAGCAAAGACTGGTTGATGTCTGGTTTAGTTGCCGGGCGGTATGATAGCCATAATAGCCACAAATAGTTTCCTGGTCGCGGTATACTCCGCGCCGTCTTGAGTCACTTACCGGAGAATTTTATGGACCCCGATCCCACTCCTCATCCTCGATGGATCAACCTTTCTTTCCGGTAAGCCTGTTTAGCACTGCTTTACCGGAAAGCGTAAAGCAGTGACGTCCACGATGTCCCTGCCCTATAAAAATAATGCCTGACAGGTAAGGCTTTGCCGCGCCTGTTGGCAACGCTGCGTTCGCTCGCGCGAGCGCGGAGGGACTGTTTATGCTGAAAAATTTTACCCGGCAGCTGTTCGCGCAGCTTAGCCGCCATTTACCACATCGTTTGATCCAGCGCGATCCGCTGCCCGATGCCCGCAATCTGGCCAGCGCGCCGATCCCGGATTCACTCGGCCAGCGCTGCCTGGACGTGGCGGCCATGGATGAGCAGGAGATCTGGCGCGCGTTCGATAGCCACCCTGAAGGGCTGAACGACGCCGAAGTGGCGGCGAAAATCGCCCTGCACGGCGATAACCAAATCCCGGCGCAGAAGCCGTCGCTGTGGTGGATTCATCTGTGGACCTGCTATCGCAACCCGTTCAACCTGCTGTTGACGGTGCTCGGCATCGTCTCCTATTCCACTGAAGATTTGTTCGCTGCGGGCGTTATCGCGCTGATGGTCGGCATCTCGACGCTGCTTAACTTCATTCAGGAAGCGCGCTCGACCAAAGCGGCGGATGCGCTGAAGGCGATGGTCAGCAATACCGCCACGGTGCTGCGGGTCATCAACGAACAGGGCGAGAGCCGCTGGCTCGAACTACCCATCGACCAACTGGTGCCGGGCGATATTGTCAGGCTATCGGCGGGAGATATGATCCCGGCAGACCTGCGCATCATTGTGGCGCGCGATTTGTTTGTCGCTCAGGCCTCGCTGACCGGCGAATCGCTGCCGGTTGAAAAAGTCGCGCGCACCCGCGATCCGCTACAAACCAATCCGCTGGAATGCGACACCCTGTGCTTTATGGGGACCAACGTGGTGAGCGGCTCGGCGCAGGCTATCGTCTACGCCACCGGCGGCAACACCTGGTTCGGCCAGCTTGCCGGGCGCGTCAGCGAGCAGGAAAGCGAGCCGAACGCCTTCCAGAAAGGCATCAGCCGGGTCAGCATGCTGCTGATCCGCTTTATGCTGGTGATGGCGCCGGTGGTGCTGCTGATCAACGGCTACACCAAAGGCGACTGGTGGGAAGCGGCGCTGTTCGCGCTGTCGGTGGCGGTCGGCCTGACGCCGGAGATGTTGCCGATGATCGTCACCTCGACGCTGGCGCGCGGGGCGGTGAAGCTGTCAAAACAAAAAGTGATCGTCAAACACCTCGACGCCATTCAAAACTTTGGCGCGATGGATATCCTCTGCACCGATAAAACCGGCACCCTGACCCAGGATAAAATCGTGCTGGAGAACCATACCGATGTTTCCGGTAAATCCAGCGAGAGAGTCCTGCACACCGCCTGGCTCAATAGCCATTATCAGACGGGTCTGAAAAACCTGCTCGACACCGCGGTGCTGGAAGGCGTGGAGCTGGATGCCGCTCGCGGTCTCGCGGAGCGCTGGCAGAAGGTGGATGAGATCCCGTTCGACTTCGAACGCCGCCGCATGTCGGTGGTGGTAAAAGAGCAGGACGACGCGCATCAGCTGATCTGTAAAGGGGCGCTGCAGGAGATCCTCAACGTCTCAACTCAGGTGCGCTACAACGGTGAAATCGTACCGTTGGACGACACCATGCTGCGCCGTATCCGCCGGGTGACCGATACCCTGAACCGTCAGGGGCTGCGGGTGGTGGCGGTGGCGACCAAATACCTGCCGGCGCGGGAAGGCGACTATCAGCGTGCGGATGAATCCGACCTGATCCTCGAAGGCTACATCGCCTTCCTCGATCCGCCGAAAGAGACCACCGCCCCGGCGCTGAAAGCGCTGAAGGCCAGCGGCATTACGGTAAAAATCCTCACCGGCGACAGCGAACTGGTGGCGGCGAAAGTGTGTCATGAAGTGGGGCTGGATGCGGGCGAAGTGGTGATTGGCAGCCAGATTGAAGCCATGAGCGACGACGAACTGGCAGCGCTGGCGAAACGCACCACGCTGTTCGCGCGCTTGGCGCCGCTGCATAAAGAGCGCATCGTGACGCTGCTGAAACGCGAAGGTCACGTGGTGGGCTTTATGGGTGACGGTATTAACGACGCCCCGGCGCTACGCGCGGCGGATATTGGCATTTCCGTTGACGGGGCGGTGGATATCGCCCGCGAGGCGGCGGATATCATTTTGCTGGAAAAAAGCCTGATGGTACTGGAGGAGGGGGTTATCGAAGGCCGCCGCACCTTCGCCAACATGCTCAAGTACATCAAAATGACCGCCAGCTCCAACTTCGGCAACGTCTTCAGCGTGCTGGTGGCCAGTGCCTTCCTGCCGTTCCTGCCGATGTTGCCGCTGCACCTGTTGATTCAGAACCTGCTGTACGATGTCTCCCAGGTGGCGATTCCGTTTGATAACGTCGACGATGAGCAGATCCGTAAACCGCAGCGCTGGAATCCGGCCGATCTCGGGCGTTTTATGGTCTTCTTCGGGCCGATCAGCTCGATTTTCGATATCCTCACCTTTGGCCTGATGTGGTGGGTGTTCCATGCCAACAGCGTCGAGATGCAGACCCTGTTCCAGTCCGGCTGGTTTATTGAAGGGCTGCTGTCGCAGACGCTGATTGTGCATATGATCCGTACCCGCCGCATCCCGTTCGTCCAGAGCCGCGCCGCGTGGCCGCTGTTCGCGATGACGCTGCTGGTGATGGCGGTGGGGATCGCGCTGCCGTTCTCGCCGCTGGCGGGCTACCTGCAGCTGCAGGCGCTGCCGCTCAGCTATTTCCCATGGCTGGTGGCGATTCTGGCGGGTTACATGGTGTTGACCCAGACCGTTAAAGGCTTCTACAGCCGCCGTTACGGCTGGCAGTAGCGGTTTCGCCCCTTTGCCGTTCGGCAGAGGGGCTTACCGGTATTTCTCTTAAATCTCATCAAGTTGTGAAGCCCGTCATCGCCATGTATTGACGCAATTTTGTGCGCATGTTAACCCAATGTTTTGCTTTTTTTGGCCCGTCATAAACAGGAACATTGATGATTAACACCGTGCGTTACAGTCTGCTGACCAGCGGAATATTACTGAGCAGCATGGCGCTTGCCGCCCCGGCGGGCGATCTGCCGTTGATGCCGTGGCCGGCCCATGTGGAGCGCCCGCAGGCGCAGGGGGCGTTGGCGCTAAATAATCAGCTGACGATCAACGTCAGCGGCGACGATCTGGGCGAGGCGGCCAACCGCTGGCGTGAACGTCTTGCGCGGCAAACCGGCTGGACGCTACAGCCGCAGACGGCGCCGGAAAAAAGCCCAACCATTAACGTGATCGTCAATAAGAAAGTGCCTTTCCTGCCGCAGCCTGATAGCGACGAAAGCTATCAGCTAACCGTTAACGCAGACGGCGCGACCCTGAAAGCCAATACGCGTTTTGGCGCGCTGCGCGGCATGGAAACGCTGCTACAGCTGGTACAAAACGGCCCTGACGGCACCACCATTCCTTATGTCGCCATTGACGATGCGCCGCGCTTCCCGTGGCGTGGACTGCTGCTGGATTCCGCCCGTCACTTTATGCCGCTGTCGGCGATCAAGCGGCAGATTGATGGTATGGCGGCGGCGAAGCTTAATGTACTGCACTGGCATCTGACCGACGATCAGGGCTGGCGCTTCGCCTCCAGCCGCTATCCGAAGCTGCAGCAGCAGGCCAGCGACGGCCTGTTTTATACCCAGGCGCAGATGAAAGACATTGTGCGTTACGCGGCTGAACGCGGTATTCGCGTGGTGCCGGAAATCGATATGCCGGGCCACGCCTCGGCGATCGCCGTGGCTTATCCGGAACTGATGAGCGCGCCGGGGCCTTACGCGATGGAGCGCCACTGGGGCGTGCTGAAACCGGTTCTCGACCCAACAAAAGAGGCCACCTACGCGTTTGCCGAGGCGATGGTCAGCGAACTGGCGGCTATCTTCCCCGATCCGTATCTGCATATCGGCGGTGATGAAGTCGATGATAGCCAGTGGCGAGCCAATCCGGCCATTCAGAAATTCCTCAAAGAGAAGGGGCTGGCGGACAGCCACGCGCTACAGGCGTACTTCAACCGGCGCCTGGAGAAGTTACTCGAAAAACATCACCGGCAGATGGTCGGCTGGGATGAAATCTACCACCCTGATTTACCGAAGAGCATTCTGATTCAGTCCTGGCAGGGGCAGGACGCATTAGGCGACGTCGCCAAACACGGCTATCGCGGCATTCTCTCCACCGGTTTTTACCTCGACCAGCCGCAGTACACCGCCTATCACTATCGTAATGAGATTATCCCGCAGGGGCTTAACGGTGTGGATACGATTACCGACAACGACAGCGCCCAGAGCTGGCAGTTTTCGATGCCGCGCCTGAAGGGCAGCGCGGTTGAGGGCAGCTTTACGCTGGTAAAAGGCGATAGCGGCTGGCGTGGATTTATTGATTTTAAAGGGAAATCACGGCGTGCCGTGCAGGAGATTGAATGGCTCGGCGACAATCAGGTGACGTTCCGCGTCGATACCTGGATGGGCGAGACCCGCCCGGTGCTAACCATTAACGACGACAAGCTCGCAGGCTACTTCCTGCTTGGCAACACCCGTTATCCTATTGACGGCAAGCGGCTGGATGCCGTGCCGCAGGGCATTCAGCCGACGCTGCCTGACGCGCAGCAACAGAAGAATCTGCTCGGCGGCGAGGCGGCGCTGTGGGCGGAAAACGTCGCCGCGCCGGTCATCGATATCAAGCTGTGGCCGCGGGCTTTTGCGGTGGCGGAGCGGCTGTGGTCGGCCGAAGACGTCAAAGACAGCGACAATATGTATCAGCGCCTGCAGGCGATGGACAGTTGGTCAACGGTCTCCGTCGGCCTGCAGCAGCACACTCAGCAGCTGGAGCAGTTCACCCGCCTGGCGAACAGCAGCCATACGCTGGCGTTGCAGATCCTCGCCGAGGCGCTGGAGCCGGCGCATTACTACACCCGTCAGCATCTCAAGTTCCAGGCGAACAATTACCATCAATTTGAACCGCTGAACCGGCTGGCCGATGCGTTACCGGCGGAGAGCGATACCGTACGCAGCCTGAACCAGTGGGCGGAGCGGCTGATCAGCGATGCCGAAGACACTGAGAGCGCCGATGCGCTGCGCCACGTCTTTACCCGCTGGCAGAACAACAGCGGCGATGCGCTGGCGCTGACCGACAATAACTATCAGCTGGCGGCGATTAAACCGGTGGTGCAGCAGGTTGATAAGCTGGCGAGCCTCGGGCTGCGCTTGACCGATCTGGTGGCGCGGCAGGGAACGCTGGACGATAAAGAGTACGCCTCAATCCAGGCGCAGCTGGATACGGCGGCGAAAACCCAGGATGAGCTGGTGATTGCGGCGGTCTATCCGCTGGAGAAACTGCTGCGGGCAACGAAGATAAAATAGGGCATTTCCCTCACCCCGCGGATGGCGCAAGCGCCTGGGGTGAGGGCAGAGAAGCGCTTAGCGACGGATCGCGATAGCTTCAATCTCAATCTTCACGTCTTTCGGCAGACGCGCGACTTCTACGCAGGAACGCGCCGGGAAAGTGGCGTTATGCTCGGTGAAGAACGCTTCATACGCGGCATTCACGGTGGCGAAATCGTTCAGATCTTTCACGAAAACGGTGGTTTTCACGATATCGCCCACTTTCAGGCCAGCGGCTTCAACGATAGCTTTTACGTTGTCCAGGGACTGACGCGCCTGCGCGGCGACATCTTCCGGCACGCTGCCGGTTTTCGGGTCTACTGGGATCTGGCCGGAAGTGATGATCATGCTACCCAGATCAACACCTTGTACATATGGGCCGATAGCTGCTGGTGCCTTTTCCGTCGCAATAGTTTTGCTCATAATATCTCCAGATGAACTGCAGTAATTAGGTCGTAGCCATTATAGGGAGGGCCGGTATTAATACCAACCGCAATTAGTTGGCCAGCACCACATAATGGGAAAACTCTTTTTCACAGTATTTGCATTTGAGTGCGATGTCATCGGCGCGTTTTTTCACTGCGAAACTCGACGAAACCGGCTCAGCGTGACTGATGCAGTTGCTGTTCGGGCAGACCAGCACGCTATTGATGCGCTCCGGCAGGCTCGGGCGGGATTTGCCCACCACTTCGTAATCATCAATACGGTTAACCGTTGCGTCCGGCGCATACAGCGCCAGCTGATTGACCTGCTCATCGGTCAGGAAGGTGTTCTCGATTTTAATCAAATCTTTACGGCCCATCTCGCCGGACGGCAGGTTCAGGCCGATGGTGATGCGCTGGTCGGTTTCGGTCAGCTTGAACAGGGTCAACAACTTGAAGCCGACCTGGGCCGGGATATGGTCGATCACGGTCCCGCGTTTAATGGCTTCTACTTGCAGTTTATTGTCGTGTGTCATCTCTCATTCCCCCTTATTGTGCCAGCTCGCTATTCAATACCAGTGCCAGTAACGCCTGGCGGGCGAAGATGCCGTTACCGGCCTGCTGGAAGTACCAGGCGTGCGGCGTTTTATCGACGTCGGTGGTGATTTCATCAACGCGCGGCAGCGGGTGCAGCACCTTCATGTTGACGCGGGCGCCTTCGAGATCCGCGGCGCGCAGCACGAACTGCGCCTTCACGTTGGCGTATTCCGATGGGTCAAGGCGCTCTTTCTGCACGCGAGTCATATACAGAATATCGACCTCTGCCATCACTTCGTCGATGGCGCTATGCAGGCTCCAGGCGATGCCTTTTTCATCCAGCATATCGAGAATGTACTGCGGCATCGCCAGCGCGTCCGGGGCGATGAAGTAGAAGCGGTTGCCGTTGAATTTGGCCAGCGCCTGGGTCAGCGAGTGTACGGTACGGCCATATTTCAGGTCGCCGACCATCGCGACATTGAGGTTCTCAAGGCGGCCCTGAGTTTCCTGAATGGTGAACAGGTCGAGCAGGGTTTGCGTTGGATGCTGATTGGCGCCGTCGCCGGCGTTGAGAATCGGTACGTTGCCGGAGAATTCGGTTGCCAGACGCGCGGCGCCCTCTTGCGGATGGCGCATCACGATAGCGTCGACGTAGGTGCTGATAACCGAAATGGTGTCGGCCAGGGTTTCGCCTTTCTTGCCGAGCGAGGTGTTGCTGCTGTCGGAGAAGCCAACCACGCTGGCGCCGAGGCGATGCATGGAGGTTTCAAAAGAGAGGCGAGTACGGGTGGAGGCTTCAAAGAAACAGCTGGCGATAACCTTATGCTTCAGCAGCTCGGGTTGCGGATTGGCTTTCAGCTTTGCGGCTGTCGCCAGCACCAGTTCGAGGTCTTCGCGGCTGAGATCGTTTATGGAAATGATATGTTTTTGATATAGCGGGTTAGCCATGCTTATCTCCTGACGCCTGAGCAAAAAAAAAGCCCCTTAAATAAGGGGCTTCGAGAATTCATTGAGCAACGGAAAGAAAAACGCCAGGCCAGCGCCTGCTTTCAGACGCGGTAAGACACAGCAATGTCGTACGCAATTGACCATATTTCCTCCCGGCAAAACGGCTGGCATTATACGCAGCTTTGATGAGCAATCAAGCGATTAATCCACAATTAGGGAAACGTTTGCCTGCGAAGGCTGCGCCAGCGCAAAAAACCGCGATAAAAATGTGGTCTGGTAGTGGTAAGCAGCGTATAAAACAAAAATGAAAAGCTGTTTTATATTTGAGGGCTACTATGATTATCGGCAATATTCATCATCTGCAATCCTGGCTGCCGGACGCGCTGCGTCAGGCGATTGAGCATGTTAAAGCCCACGTTAGCGAGTCGACGCCGCTCGGCAAGCACGACATCGACGGCAATAATCTGTTCTATCTGATTTCTGAAGACAGCACCGAAGCGCAGGCCGAGCGTCGCGCCGAGTATCACGCCCGCTATCTGGATATCCAGATTGTACTTCGCGGTCAGGAAGGGATGACTTTCAGCACCTTACCGGCAGGCGAGCCGCAGACTGACTGGCTGGCGGACAAAGACATCGCCTTCCTCGCCGAGGGAGCGCAGGAGAAAACCGTTATCCTTAACGAGGGCGATTTTGTAGTGTTTTATCCAGGCGAAGTGCATAAACCGCTCTGTGCGGTCGGGGCGCCGGCGAAGGTGCGCAAAGCGGTGGTGAAGGTGTTGATGGCTTAAAACGGGTAGCCCGGATACGCGTAGCGCGCTATCCGGGAACCTACCGTGATTAATGGTTATTTTCCAAGCGTCGCCACCATCACCGCTTTGATGGTGTGCATACGGTTTTCCGCCTGATCGAAGACGATGCTCGCTGGGGATTCAAAGACTTCATCGGTCACTTCCATACCGCCGTGCAGTCCATACTCCGCCGCCATCTGTTTGCCGAGAATGGTCTGGTCATCGTGGAACGCGGGCAGACAATGCAGGAATTTCACCTGCGGGTTGCCGGTTAATTGCAGCATGGCTTTATTCACCTGATAGCCGCGCAGCAGGGCGATACGCTCCGCCCATTTCTCTTTCGCCTCGCCCATCGATACCCACACGTCGGTATAAATGAAATCGGCGCCTTTTACGCCCGCGGCGATATCTTCCGTCAGGGTAATATTGCCGCCGTGCTTTTTCGCCAGCGCAGTGCATTCCGCCACTAAACCCTCTTCCGGCCAGCAGGCTTTCGGCGCCACCAGACGCAGGTCCAGCCCGGTCAGCGCGGCGGCTTCCAGCATGGAGTTACCCATGTTGTTACGCGCGTCGCCGGCGTAGACCAGCGTCATTTCATTAAATGCCTTACCCGGCAGGTGCTCTTGCATGGTCAGCAGGTCGGCCAGGAGCTGCGTTGGGTGGAATTCATCGGTCAGGCCGTTCCACACCGGCACGCCGGCATACTCCGCCAGGGTTTCCACCAGCTCCTGGCCGTAGCCGCGATACTGAATACCGTCATACATGCGGCCCAGCACGCGGGCGGTATCTTTCATGGATTCTTTGTGGCCGATTTGGCTTCCGCTGGAACCGAGATAGGTCACGCGGGCGCCCTGGTCGTAAGCGGCAACTTCGAAAGAGCATCGTGTGCGGGTTGAGTCTTTTTCGAAGATGAGCGCGATGTTTTTGCCCTTCAGTTTCTGGGCCTCGATGCCGTTTTTCTTATCGGCTTTTAATTGCGCGGCCAGGTCGACAAGGCCGGTAATTTCTGCAGCAGTAAAATCCAGTAATCTCAAGAAATGCTTCTGATATAACGCGGACATAATTCCCTCACCTGGCAAACGCCACTATTGAATTAAAATTCACTTTATATGTATGAATATTCATTTGCAACCCCGAGTTAGAAATCTTTTACACAGAAGGTGGAGGCAATCACGGCGGTATGTGACAATAGGAGTATCTGCCGCACATTATGAGGAACGAGCCATGGCAAACCCGGAACTACTGGAAGAACAGCGTGAGGAAACGCGTCTGATTATCGAAGAGCTGCTGGAAGATGGCAGCGATCCGGACGCGCTGTATACCATTGAGCATCATCTCTCTGCCGACGATTTCGAAACGTTGGAAAAAGTGGCGGTAGAGGCCTTCAAGATGGGTTATGAAGTCACCGAGCCGGAAGAGCTGGAAGTCGAAGAAGGTGAAGTGGTGATCTGCTGCGATATCCTGAGCGAAAGCGCGCTCAATGCCGATCTGATCGATGCCCAGGTTGAACAGCTGATGAACCTGGCGGAAAAATTCAACGTCGAGTACGACGGTTGGGGTACCTACTACGAAGACCCGAACGGCGAAGACGATGACGGCGAAGATGACGAAGATTTAATTGACGAAGACGATAACGGCGTACGCCACTAAGTCGTCAACGGATACGGCGGCGTCTGCCGCCGTATATACCCGTCCTGATTAGGGTATAGCCTGGAGCTTCAATGGATTACCCGCAAATACTTTCCCCGATTTTAGCATTCCTGCACTGCCCAACGCCGCAGGCGTGGATTGACGAAGCCCGTAAACCGGAAAACCTGCCGCTGCTGTTGACCGACCATATGGTATGCGAGCTGAAAGCGGCGCAAAACGCCATGCTGCTGGTACGCCGCTACGTCGCCGATAAAGATGGCGCCGACGAGCTGTTGGAATGCCTGAAACCGTACGAAGACTTTACCTATCGCCGTGGGCCGGAGCCGGATTTTGTCGCTCTGCATAAACGGATCAACAAAAGCGCCATGCCGCGAACCAACGACCCGTGGGGCAGCCAGTTGCTCGACAGCATGATTCTGCTTATCAAAGAGGAGCTGCACCACTTCTGGCAGGTGCGTGAGATCATGCTGGCGCGGGATATCCCTTACGTCAAAATCACCGCCAGCAACTATGCCCGCGGTATGCGCCGGGAGGTGCGATCCCATGAGCCGGTGATGCTAATCGATAAGCTGATTTGCGGCGCCTATATCGAAGCGCGCTCCTGCGAGCGATTTGCCGCGCTGGCGCCGTGGCTGGATGATGATCTCCAGAAGTTTTATCTGTCGCTGCTGCGCTCCGAGGCCCGGCATTATCAGGATTACCTGGACCTGGCGCAGAAGATAGCGGGGGGAGATATCAGCGAGCGCGTACGCCAGCTTGGCGAGGCGGAAGCGGCATTGATCCTCCGCCCGGAGCCCGAGTTCCGCTTCCACAGCGGCGTGCCGACGGCGTTGTAGCCCGCGGTATTCGGCCCCTGTAGCCACTAACACCGGCAGTTTCAGTAATCCTGGGGAGAGGGAGAGCGTTGAGAGCTTTAGCTCGCAATAGCACGGGCCGTAGGTCGGGTAAGGCGTTAGCCGCCACCCGACAAAAAACGACACCGCGGGTAGCCCCGATAAGCGTAGCGCTACCGGGGAGGCCCACGGTAGCGAGGCGTTACAGCGTTTTCAACATCCGCACTTCACAATCGACGTGGCCGGTGCAGCCCAGCGGCTCGTCAATATGCTCAAACCCGAGATGCTCATACAAGCCAATCGCCTCTTTCAAAAAAGCGGTGGTTTCCAGATAGCAGCGTTTAAAACCCTGCTCGCGGGCGTAATCCATCGCCATCAGCGCCAGCTTTTTCGCCAGCCCTTTGCCGCGCGCCGAGGACATAAAGTACATTTTCTGTAGCTCACAGATATCGGACTCGCTACACGAGAGCGGCGCCACGCCGCCGCCGCCGACCACTTCGCCATTTTGCTCAACCACCCAATAAGCGGAGCCAGGTTGGCTATAGAGCTCATAGAGTTCATCCAGATTCGGGTCAGCGACCGTATAGCCTTTATCGGCGGTCAGACCGTATTCCGCGGAGACCTGGCGGATAACATTGGCAATCGCCGGATTATCAGTGGCCGTGATGCGGCGCAGGGATAGCGTTAGGGTTGCGCTCGTATTCATTTGAAGACTCATTACATAATAATGACGGATGATGTTGTTAATAACACTGCGGGCGGGGAGAGTGCAAGCGAGGATCTTTCATAAAATAACGCCCCTTACCGGATGGGATAAGGGGCGGGAGGATTACAGCGCGGCGATCACTGCCTGCTGTTCAATCAGTTTCGCTTTCGCTTCTGCGTAGCCTTCCAGCTTCTCACGCTCTTTGGCGATAACCGCCTCCGGCGCGCGGGCCACAAAGCCTTCATTGGACAGCTTGCTTTCGATACGGCCGATTTCCGCTTCGACTTTCGCCACTTCTTTTGCCAGACGCGCCAGCTCGGCTTCTTTGTCGATAAGACCCGCCATCGGGATCAGCAGCTCGGCGCCGTCGATAATCTTGGTCACGGAAACCGGACCTTTATCATCGGCAGGCAGCACGGTGATGCTTTCCAGACGCGCCAGGTTCAGCAGGAAGCTGCGGTTGTCGTTAACACGACGCTCGGCATCTTTGCTGCAGCCGCGCAGCAGCAGTTCCAGCGGTTTACCCGGAGCGATGTTCATCTCCGCACGGATGTTACGTACGGCGACGATCGCCTGCTTCAGCCATTCGGTGTCGGCCAGCGCCGCTTCATCAACCTGAGAAGCCTCGTACTGCGGGAACGGCTGCAGCATGATGGTATCGGCGGTGATACCGCAGATTACTTTCACGCGCTGCCAGATGGTCTCGGTGATGAAAGGAATAATCGGGTGCGCCAGGCGCAGCAGACCTTCCAGCACGGTCACCAGAGTATGACGAGTCCCGCGCAGCTCCGCTTCGCTGCCACCGTTCATGACCGGCTTGGTCAGTTCGAGATACCAGTCGCAGAACTGGTTCCAGGTAAATTCATACAGGATGCCCGCGGCGATATCGAAGCGGAAGTTATCCAGCGCTTCGCGGTACGCTTTCACGGTCTGGTTGAATTCAGCCAGGATCCAGCGGTCGGCCAGGGACAGCACCATCTCGCCACCGTTGAAACCGCAATCTTGATCTTCGGTATTCATCAGTACGAAGCGGCTGGCGTTCCACAGCTTGTTGCAGAAGTTACGGTAACCTTCCAGACGCTTCATATCCCAGTTGATGTCGCGGCCGGTAGAGGCCAGCGCCGCCAGGGTGAAACGCAGGGCGTCGGTGCCGTGCGGCTCGATACCGTTCGGGAACTGTTTCTCGGTGCGCTTACGGATTTTTTCCGCCAGCTGCGGCTGCATCATGTTGCCGGTACGTTTCTCCAGCAGCTCCGGCAGGGTGATGCCGTCAACCATATCCAGCGGGTCAATGACGTTACCCTTGGATTTGGACATCTTCTGGCCTTCGTCGTCGCGGATAAGGCCGGTCATGTAGACGGTCTTAAACGGAACCTGCGGCTTGCCGTTTTCATCTTTGATGAAGTGCATGGTCATCATGATCATGCGGGCGATCCAGAAGAAGATAATGTCGAAGCCGGACACCATCACGCTGGTCGGGTGGAACTGACGCAGCGCGTCGGTGTTTTCCGGCCAGCCGAGGGTGGAGAAGGTCCACAGCGCGGAAGAGAACCAGGTATCCAGAACGTCTTCATCCTGACGCAGCGCGACGTCGGCGCCGAGATTATTTTCCTGGCGTACTTCGTCTTCAGTGCGGCCAACGTAGACGTTGCCCTGATCGTCGTACCATGCCGGGATGCGGTGACCCCACCACAGCTGACGGGAAATACACCAGTCCTGAATATCGCGCATCCAGGAGAAGTACATGTTTTCGTACTGCTTCGGCACGAACTGAATGTCGCCATTCTCAACGGCTTCGACTGCCGGCTTGGCCAGCACGTCCGCACGCACGTACCACTGGTCGGTCAGCATCGGTTCGATAACCACACCGCCGCGGTCGCCGTAAGGCACGGTCAGGTCGTGCGGTTTGATCTCTTCCAGCAGGCCCAACGCGTCGACGGCGGCAACCATCGCTTTACGCGCGGCAAAACGCTCCATCTTCTGGAATTCAGCCGGGATCTCGTTGGAATAGACGTCGGATTCATTGCCTTTGGTATCGTAGACTTCCGCGCTTTCGCGGATGTCGCCATCAAAGGTCAAAATATTAATCATCGGCAGCTGATGACGGCGGCCAACTTCGTAGTCGTTAAAGTCGTGCGCCGGGGTGATTTTCACGCAGCCGGTGCCTTTTTCCATGTCGGCGTGCTCGTCGCCAACAATTGGAATGCGGCGGTTAACCAGCGGCAGCACCACGAATTTACCGATCAGGTCTTTGTAACGCGGATCTTCCGGGTTAACGGCCACGCCGGTATCACCCAGCAGGGTTTCCGGACGTGTGGTGGCGACCACCAGGTAATCTTTACCGTCAGCGGTTTTCGCGCCATCGGCCAGCGGATAGCGGATGTGCCACATGGAACCTTTCGATTCGCGGTTCTCTACTTCCAGGTCAGAGATGGCGGTGCGCAGTTTCGGGTCCCAGTTGACCAGGCGCTTGCCGCGATAAATCAGGTCTTCTTTGTACAGGCGAACGAAAACTTCTTTTACCGCGTTGGACAGGCCTTCATCCATCGTGAAGCGCTCGCGCTCCCAGTCGACGGAGTTGCCGAGGCGGCGCATCTGGCGGGTAATGGTGCCGCCGGATTCCGCTTTCCACTGCCAGATTTTATCGATGAAGGCATCGCGGCCGTAGTCGTGGCGGGTTTTACCTTCTTCAGCGGCAATCTTACGCTCAACCACCATTTGGGTAGCGATACCCGCGTGGTCGGTACCGGCCTGCCACAGGGTGTTTTTACCCTGCATGCGCTGGTAGCGAATCATGGTATCCATGATGGTTTGCTGGAAGGCATGACCCATATGCAAACTGCCGGTGACGTTCGGCGGCGGGATCATGATGCAGAAGCTCTCCTGGCTTTCATCACCATTCGGTTTGAAATAGCCCTGCTTTTCCCAGTGCTCGTAAAGCGGCTGTTCGATATCTTGTGGGTTGTATGTCTTTTCCATTATTTCCAGGTTGCCGTGTTCAGGTTGAAACCAGCCATGCGGTACGCTTTATAGCGTTCGCGCGCCAGTTGTTTCAGAGAATCTTCGTAAGGGACAAAGTCTATCACTTCTGTGAAAGCGGTGGCAAAATCTGCAAAGTTTAGCCGCAGGCTGATAAGAATATCCCGCGGGCTGCTGTTGCGCTTTTGCGGCCAGGCAATTTCTACCGGCGCGCCGCCTCTCGGGCCTTCGCCCGCCAGGTTATGCGGCACAAAGCTCTCCGGCGGCCGCGTCCACAGCGCTTCGTCGAGGCGAATAGCCTGCTGTTCATCTTCACAGGCGATCAGGACGCGCTTGCCGTTGCGCCAACGTTCTGCGGCAATTTCACACACCAGCTGCTCGACGGCGCTGAGCTCGTCGACGATGGTGTCATTGTCCAGAAGATAGAACGTTGCGTTTTTCATATATGGGGCTTCTTGTTGTGGATTTAAATGCAAAGCCGGGTGGCGCTACGCTTACCCGGCCTACATACGGCATTTTTCCGTAGGCCCGGTAAGCGTAGCGCCACCGGGCATCAGACGGCAATCACTCTTCGCCGTTAAAACCCGCACGATTGAGCAGGAACTGCGATAGCAGCGCCACCGGGCGGCCAGTCGCGCCTTTGGCTTTCCCGGAACGCCAGGCGGTACCGGCGATGTCGAGGTGCGCCCAGTTGTACTTGCGGGTGAAGCGTGACAGGAAGCAGCCAGCGGTAATCGCGCCGCCAGGACGGCCGCCGATGTTCGCCATATCCGCAAAGTTGGACTCCAGCTGATCCTGGAACTCGTCGGCCAGCGGCAGACGCCATGCGCGGTCGCCGGCCAGTTCGGAGGCGCCGATCAGCTCATGAGCCAGCGGGTTATGGTTTGACATCAGGCCGGTGATGTGATGGCCGAGGGCAATCACGCAGGCGCCGGTCAGCGTCGCCACATCGATAACCGCTTCCGGCTCGAAGCGCTCAACGTAGGTCAGCACATCGCACAATACCAGACGGCCTTCGGCGTCGGTATTCAGCACTTCAACGGTCTGCCCGGACATGGTGGTCAGAACATCGCCCGGGCGATACGCGCGACCGCCAGGCATATTTTCACAGCCTGCCAGCACGCCGATGACGTTTAGCGGCAGCTGCAGCTCGGCAACCATTCGCATTACGCCGTAGACCGCCGCCGCGCCGCACATGTCGTACTTCATCTCGTCCATGCCTTCGGCAGGCTTGATGGAGATACCGCCGGAGTCGAAGGTCAGGCCTTTACCGACCAGCACGATAGGGCGCGCGTCTTCAGACGGGTTGCCTTTATACTCGATGACCGACATCAGCGACTCGTTCTGCGAGCCGTTGCCGACGGCGAGATAGGAGTTCATCCCCAGCTCGCGCATCTGTTGCTCGCCGATCACGCGGGTGATGACGTTCTTACTGTAAGTGTCGGCCAACTGGCGTGCCTGGGAAGCAAGGTAAGCCGCGTTACAGATATTCGGCGGCATATTGCCGAGATCTTTCGCCGCTTTGATACCGGCGGCGATCGCCAGGCCATGTTGAATCGCGCGTTCGCCGCTGGTGAGCTCGCGGCGAGTCGGCACGTTAAAGACCATTTTACGCAGCGGGCGACGTGGCTCGCTTTTGTTGGTCTTCAACTGATCGAAGCTGTACAGCGTCTCTTTGGCGGTTTCAACGGCCTGGCGAACTTTCCAGTAGTTGTTGCGGCCCTTGACGTGCAGTTCGGTCAGGAAGCAAACGGCTTCCATCGAGCCAGTGTCATTCAGAGTATTAATGGTTTTCTGAATAACTTGTTTATACTGACGTTCATCCAGTTCGCGCTCTTTACCACAGCCGATGAGCAGAATGCGCTCAGACAGGATGTTCGGCACATGGTGCAGTAACAACGTCTGGCCTGGCTTGCCTTCGAGCTCGCCGCGACGCAGCAGGGCGCTGATGTAACCGTCGCTGATTTTATCGAGTTGTTCGGCGATGGGGGAGAGGCGGCGTGGTTCGAAGACGCCGACCACGATACAGGCACTCCGCTGCTTCTCCGGGCTACCGCTTTTTACACTGAACTCCATGCACTATGCTCCTGAATCTTAAAGACAACAGTGGTGGCTACGGCTATACTCGTCGCCTTTCCAGTTGCAGATGCGTTGGCTACGCCTGCTTACCCCTGACGCTGGCTGATGCCGCTTTGGGGCTTCACAGTCCTGCCGCCTTTCTACAACTCGAAATCCATTGAGTATATAATTGCAAGCTTTCGTAACTCATGTCCGCTGTTGCGGTGACTTCGTGTTAATCTTAACGTTATTACGGCCTTGGTTCGTCAGAAAAGATCCTGATACGCAGAACCGATGAGTCATTTAATCTTAGCGATGTTTTCGACGACAAAAGAGAATAAATGACGTTTAAGCCATGAAACAAGCAATTTTCCTGCAATAAGACGGGTTTTTACGGGCGTATTTATAGTGATAATCATAAGATATCTGGTTCGTGAGACGCTGAAAAGCCAGTTGGCGATCCTATTCATCCTGTTACTGATTTTCTTCTGTCAGAAACTCGTCAGGATCCTTGGCGCCGCGGTAGATGGCGATATCCCGACCAACCTGGTGCTCTCGCTGTTAGGACTGGGCGTACCGGAAATGGCGCAGCTCATTCTGCCCCTGAGTCTTTTCCTCGGGCTGTTGATGACGCTGGGCAAACTGTATACCGAAAGCGAAATTACGGTGATGCACGCCTGCGGCTTAAGTAAAGCCGTATTGATTAAGGCGGCAATGATCCTCGCCCTGTTTACCGGCGCCGTCGCGGCAGTCAACGTGATGTGGGCGGGGCCGTGGTCGTCGCGCCATCAGGATGAAGTGCTGGCGGAAGCCAAAGCCAACCCTGGAATGGCGGCGCTGGCTCAGGGCCAGTTCCAGCAGGCCAGCGACGGCAGCGCGGTGTTGTTTATCGAAAACGTGAACGGTAACCGCTTTAGCGACGTATTCCTTGCGCAATTGCGGCCAAAAGGCAACGCGCGTCCTTCCGTTGTGGTGGCGGATTCCGGCGAACTGTCGCAGAAAAAAGACGGATCCCAGGTGGTCACTATGACTCAGGGGACGCGTTTTGAGGGCACGGCGATGCTGCGCGATTTCCGTATTACCGACTTCAAAAACTACCAGGCGGTAATTGGCCATCAAGCGGTAGCGGCCGATCCCAGCGACACCGAACAGATGAATATGCGCACCCTCTGGAAGACCGATACCGCGCGCGCGCGCGCCGAACTGCACTGGCGATTTACGCTGGTGGCGGCGGTGTTCATGATGGCGCTGATGGTTGTCCCGCTTAGCGTGGTGAACCCGCGTCAGGGCCGCGTGCTGTCTATGCTGCCGGCGATGCTGCTGTATCTGGTGTTCTTCCTGCTGCAAACGTCGATCAAATCGAACGCGGGTAAAGGCAAAATGGACCCCGCTATCTGGATGTGGGGCGTGAACCTGCTCTACTTCGCGCTGGCGGTGCTGCTTAACCTGTGGGATACGGTGCCGATGCGTCGTTTCCGTGCCCGGTTTAATAAAGGAGCGGTGTGATGCAGGCGTTTGGCGTACTTGACCGCTATATCGGTAAAACCATTTTCAACACCATCATGATGACGCTGTTCATGCTGGTGTCGCTCTCCGGCATTATTAAGTTTGTCGACCAGCTGAAAAAAGCCGGACAGGGCAGCTATGATGCAATGGGCGCCGGGCTTTATACCATTCTCAGCGTACCAAAAGATGTGCAAATCTTCTTCCCCATGGCGGCGCTGCTTGGCGCATTGCTGGGGCTGGGGATGCTGGCGCAGCGCAGCGAACTGGTGGTGATGCAAGCTTCCGGTTTTACCCGTATGCAGGTGGCTCTGGCGGTGATGAAAACGGCGATCCCGCTGGTGTTGTTAACCATGGCGATGGGTGAGTGGGTGGCGCCGCAGGGCGAACAGATGGCGCGTAACTACCGTGCGCAGCAGATGTACGGCGGTTCACTGTTGTCGACCCAGCAGGGGCTGTGGGCGAAAGACGGGCATAATTTTGTCTACATTGAGCGGGTGAAGGGCAATGATGAGCTGGGCGGCGTGAGCATCTACCAGTTTAACGATAACCGTCGTCTGCAATCAGTTCGCTACGCCGCTTCCGCTAAGTTTGATAATGAAGCTAAGATCTGGCGCCTGTCACAGGTGGATGAATCTAATCTCACCGATCCAAAACAGGTCACCGGTACGCAAATGGTGAGCGGCACCTGGAAGACCAAGCTAACGCCGGACAAACTCGGCGTGGTTGCGCTGGATCCGGATGCGCTGTCAATCAGCGGCCTGCATAACTACGTGACCTATCTGAAGTCCAGCGGCCAGGATCCGGGCCGTTACCAGCTCAATATGTGGAGCAAAATTTTCCAGCCGCTGTCGGTGGCCGTGATGATGCTGATGGCGCTGTCGTTCATTTTTGGCCCACTGCGGAGCGTGGCGATGGGCGTGAGAGTGGTTACCGGGATTAGCTTCGGCTTCATCTTCTACGTACTCGACCAGATATTTGGCCCACTAACGTTGGTTTACGGCATACCGCCGATAATCGGCGCGCTGCTGCCAAGCGCAAGTTTCTTCCTGATTAGCCTTTGGCTGATGATGAGAAAAGCGTAGTACAATAGAAGGGTGCGAAAGCACCCTTTTTTTTCGTCTTTGCATGGAGGCATTGATGTTTGGTAAATCCCTGATATTCATTCTGCAGGTCGCTGCCGGAATCTTGTGGATCCCGGATATTTTTATCATCGCCACCATCTTCTTCGGCGCGTTGCATCCAGAGTGGGCCAGCGGCTGGTTCCTGTTTGAAGGCACAGTTTTTCTGCTTATGCTGGTGTTTTTTATCTGGTCGCTGAAACGAGCGGATGTGCTGAGCCTGACGACGGGGCTGGTGCGTGCGGGCACAGCAGAAGAGCAAAAAGCCGATCGGGTGCTGTTTTGGTTCGATCTCAATGGCACGTTAGCGGGGGTTATACTGTCGCTATCGATATTCGCTTTTCTGTTTGCTTTCGTGGTGTTAGACAAAGGCCTGCCGCTATATCTTCATCAGGTTGCGGTGGTCGCCGTGCTGGCGCTGTGCTGGCACGGCAATCACCGCCTCGAAGCGCGCAAAAGCGCGCGGGGATATGGGGATTATGTTAAGACAACCCCCTGAGGCGACTAAGGCCTAACGCTTACGCTCACCGAGCCAACAAAGAATCCGGATGAGGCGCAGCGCGCCGCAATCCGGGGGCGGCATCCTTCTTACGCTAACGGCGCCTTCCGCCGAGCAGGCTTCCCAGCATGCCGCGGACGATCTGGTTGGTGACCTGACGTACGGCGCTTTTGGCCGCGGTCTGCACGATACCATCTCGTTTACCGCCGCGCGGGCCGGTAGTGCCGAACAGAATATCTTTCAGCCCACCGAGTAGCCCGTCGTCATCACCGTTTTGTTGACCTTTTGCCGGCGGTGCCGACTGCTGCTCTGTGGCGACCTGCACCCCTTTTTGCAGCATTTCGAAGGCCGACTCGCGGTCAATCTCTTCTTCATACTTGCCGTACAGCGCCGAGTGGTTAATCAGGCCATTTCGCTCATCATCGGTGACCGGCCCCATCCGTGAACATGGGGCGATGACCATTGCGCGCTCGACGACCGACGGGCTGCCTTTCTCGTCGAGGAAGGAGATCAGCGCTTCGCCGGTACCGAGCTCCTGAATGGCCTGCTCGGTACTGAATGCCGGGTTGGCGCGCATGGTCTGGGCGGCGGTTTTCACCGCTTTTTGATCCTTCGGAGTAAAGGCGCGCAGGGCATGCTGTACGCGGTTGCCCAACTGGCCGAGCACGGCATCCGGGATATCCGACGGATTCTGCGAGACAAAATAGACGCCGACTCCTTTAGAACGGATAAGGCGAATCACCTGCTCGATTTTATCCAGCAGTACCTGCGGCGCATCGTTAAACAGCAGGTGGGCTTCGTCGAAGAAGAACACCAGCTTCGGTTTTTCGAGGTCGCCGGCTTCCGGCAGGCGTTCGTAGAGTTCGGAGAGCATCCACAGCAGGCTGGCGGCGTACAGCTTCGGCATCTGATAGAGCTTTTCAGCGCTGAGGATATTAATCACCCCTTTACCGCTGGCATCGACACGCATCCAGTCCTGAATATCCAGCATCGGTTCGCCGAAGAAGTGCTCTGCGCCCTGCTGCTCAAGGGTTAACAGCCCGCGCTGGATAGCGCCGACCGACGCGCTGCTGATGTTGCCATACTGGTTCTGGAAGGCTTTGGCGTTATCACCGATAAACTGGGTGATGGCGCGGAGATCTTTAAAGTCCAGCAGCAGCAAGCCGCGATCGTCAGCAATACGGAAAATAATGTTTAGCACGCCGCTTTGTACTTCATTCAGGTTGAGCAAGCGGGCGAGCAGCAGGGGGCCGAGATCCGACACCGTGGCGCGCACCGGGTGGCCCTTTTCACCAAAGATATCCCAAACAACCACCGGGTTGGCATGCGGCTCCCAGTCGGTAACGCCGATTTTTTCCAGACGCGCCTGAAGTTTCTCAGAGCTCTGGCCTGCTTCCGCGATACCGGTCAGGTCGCCTTTCACATCGGCCATAAAGACCGGTACGCCGATCTCGGAAAATGACTCCGCCAGTTTCTGCAAAGTTACGGTTTTACCGGTGCCGGTGGCGCCGGTAATTAGGCCGTGACGGTTAGCCATTGCAGGCAGCAGATGCAGTTGTTTATCCAGCGTGCGCGCAATCAGCAGGGGTGAGCTCATGATCGATTCCTCCATTTATCCTGCGTCGATTATAGGCAACCTGACAGCAAAAAGATGGAGGAAATCGATAACTCTCAACGTTTAATCTCAGGCGCAGTGGCGCTGAATCAGCGCGATGCTCTGTTCAATCTCGCGGCGAATCTCCTCTTCGCGCCATGACGCCAGCTGCGGAGCGAAAGGCTCGAAGGCGTAATCGCCACGATATCCGCGGGCTTCAAGATGTTTTACCTGCTGGCAGGTCATCAGCCTATCTTGTGGTGTCAGCATGATGCGCTCGTTGTCGGTCAACTGTTCGCGCGGGCGGGGATCGTCAACGCCGGAGAGGTGAACCAGACCTATCTCAGCAACGTCCAGCTGGCTGAATTCCTCTTCAGCTTGTGGATAAAGATGATGATGGAAAGTATCAATTAACAGCTTAAACGGTACCTGGGCGTCACGAATGAGTGCCTGCGCCTGCGCCGCCGAGCGCAGTGAACTTTGTGGGAAGCCCAGCGGCTCGACCAGGCCCTGAACGCCATATTGTTCGAACAACGGCGCCAGCTCGCGCATAGCGGCAAGCGTTTCTTGCGGCGCTACAGCGGTGCCATCATTTAACGGGCACATCACCAGCGATTTGGCGCCAATGGACTGCGCCTCTTTCAGCAGCGACTCCGTCAGCTGACGTACTTCAGCGCTGTGGCGATTGAAGGGATAGACGGCGTTGATCGTCAGAATTTCAAGCTGGTATCGGTCGGCCAGCTTGCGCACCTGCTGGTGGGTTAGCTCATCGGTGACTTTACCGCTGGGTAAATCATTACGCAGCTCGACCTTACGCAGCCCGAGCTCGCTCACCAGACGGAAAAACGCTTCAATGCTAAGCGATGGCGCAATTTTACGATTGATACAGAAACGCTGCAGGGCAATGGCCATTTGACACTCCTGACAAGATGTTGACTGGTTTAGTTCGCTTGCCTGATAGTTAAAATGTTTATTTCATCATTGGCAATGGATGAAATGATGGTAGTTTGAGCACGATCGCAAAATAGTTGCTGCGCCATTTCAAAGTTTACATCAACGTTAACCGCAGAAAATCCCACCTTCACTACCGCTGCGATATGAAATCATGTAGAGAGAGGCTTGCTGAAAAATGCGACAGCTATCACCAAAGTGGAATTTCATTTTATCAGTTTATTGAAATATAAATTTCATTTTACTACGGTTATAGCACAGCACAATCAGCGACGGGCCGTAACTTGAACGGCCTTCTACACTATGAGGCGAGAAGATGACTATCACAGGTAACTTTATTGGTGGGAAAACGGTAACCAGCAGCAGCCGGGAAACGATGCCGGTGTACGACCCGGCCACTGGCGATGTGGTTCGCGAAGTCACGCTTTCCACCGCGCAGGAGGTTTCCGACGCAATCCAGGTCGCTCGCGACGCTTTTGACAGCTGGTCCCGTACCACGCCGCTGCGCCGCGCCCGCGTGCTGTTCAATTTTAAAATGCTGCTTGAACAGCACGTCGATGAACTGGCGGGAATTATCGTTAGCGAGCACGGCAAAGTGTGGTCCGATGCGTTGGGCGAGCTGACCCGCGGCATGGAAGTGGTTGAGTTCGCTTGCGGTATTCCGCATCTCATTAAAGGTGAGTTTTCTTCCGACGTGGGTACCGGCGTCGACAGCTATTCGCTCATGCAGCCGCTGGGCGTGGTGGCGGGGATAACGCCGTTTAATTTCCCGGCTATGGTGCCGATGTGGATGTTCCCCATCGCGCTGGCCTGCGGCAACAGCTTCGTGCTGAAACCACCGGCGCTGGCGCCGACCGCGGCGGTACGCATGGCCGAATTACTGAAAGAAGCCGGTCTGCCGGACGGCGTTTTTAACGTCATTCATTGCAGCAATGAAGATGCCGAGCAGCTTTATACCGACCCGCGTATTGCTGCCGTCAGCTTTGTCGGCTCCTCTGGCGTAGCGGAATATATCTATAAAACCGCCAGCGCTCACGGAAAACGCGTCCAGGCGTTTGGCGCGGCGAAAAACCATGCCATCGTGATGCCGGACGCCGATCTTGATGCGACCGTAAATGCCATCATGGGCGGCGCGTATGGTTCCGCAGGCGAGCGCTGTATGGCCCTGCCGGTTGTGGTGGCCGTCGGTGACGAGACCGCTGATAAGCTCATTGCCCGCCTGAAACCATTAGTCGAGTCGCTGAAAGTGGGGCCCGGCTGCCTGCGCGGCAAAGACGAAAACGAAATGGGGCCGGTAGTATCTGAAGCGCATCAGAAAAAAGTACTCGGCTATATTGATAAGGGCGTCAGCGAAGGGGCGTCGTTGGTGGTGGATGGCCGCAGGCTGCGCGTGGCCGGGCATGAGGACGGATATTACGTTGGCGGTACGTTGTTTGACCATGTCACTCCGGAAATGACCATCTGGCGTGAAGAGATTTTTGGCCCGGTGCTGGGGATCGTCCGCGTTGCTGATTACCAAAGCGCGCTGGCGCTGGTAAACAGCCACGAATTTGGTAACGGCAGCGCCGTCTTTACCAGCAATGGCCATACCGCCCGCGAGTTCGTTCATGATGTACAGGCCGGCATGGTTGGCGTCAACGTACCGGTGCCGGTACCAATGGCCTTCCATAGCTTTGGCGGCTGGAAGCGCTCGGTATTTGGCGCGCTGAACGTCCACGGGCCTGACGGCGTTCGCTTCTATACCCGTATGAAAACTGCCACCGTGCGCTGGCCGCAGGGGCAGCAAACCGTATCTGAATTCAGTATGCCGACGTTAGGTTAATCGGCGAAGGAGAACGCTATGTCGTTATTGGCTAAAGCGCAAAAAGAGGGACATATCCAGCACATCACCCCGCAGAGCGCGGGGTGGCATTATATTGGCTTTGATGTCTGGATGTTAAATCAGGGGCAAACCGTGACCCTGGAGAGCGGTGAACGTGAGCTATGTCTGGTTCTGGTCTCCGGGCTGGCCTCGATCAAAACTCAGCACGCCGATTTTCCCGACCTCGGTAAACGCATGTCGCCATTCGAGCGTACGCCGCCGTGGTCGGTCTATGTGCCGCCGCAGGATAAGGTCGAGGTCACTGCAGATTCCGATCTTGAGCTGGCGGTTTGCAGCGCGCCGGGCAAAGGCAGCTTCCCGGCGCGAGTGATACGGCCTGAGGATGTTGGCGTAGAGCATCGCGGTAAAGGGCGTAACCAGCGGCTGGTACATAATATTCTGCCGGATAACGCCCAGGCGGATTGCCTGCTGGTAGTGGAAGTCTACACCGAAGAAGGGGCGACCAGTTCCTGGCCATCGCACAAGCACGATACCGCGCTGCCGGGGCAGGAAACCCAGCTGGAAGAAACCTACTACCACCGTTTCGATCCGCCGCAAGGTTTTGCCTTTCAGCGAGTGTACACCGATGACCGCAGCCTGGATGCCTGTATGGCGCCCTATAACCATGATGTGGTGATGGTGCCGCGCGGCTACCATCCGGTAGCGGCGATCGCCGGTTACAACAGCTATTACCTGAACGTGATGGCGGGGCCGGATCGTAAGTGGCTATTTACCTGGGAAGACGATCACGCCTGGATCAACAGCGATCGCTATTCATAGTGCGCGATAAACGAGAAAAGCCGGGGATGTCCCCGGCTTTTTTGTCTGTTGATTGCCCCTGTTTACCGCTAGCGCAACGGGTAATCAGGCGCGGTGCTGCTGCGGCTCTTTGCTGCTATTCAATGCCAGCGATACCGCCAGCGTCTGCGCCAGGCACAGCGAGGCCACCTGTGAACGGAAACCATCGACCTGCGCTTCACGCACCACAAAGCACACATCACTGAAGGCGGCAAGCGGGCTTACCTGGCTATCGGTAATGGCGATTTGTCGCGCCTTGCGCTGGGCGCCAAGCTCAACCAGCTCCACCACTTCACGGGCATAAGGCGAGAAGCTCACCGCCACGACCACATCCTTCGGCCCCACCAGACTGAGCTGCTCGGTGAACATCCCGCCGAGGCCGTCGATCAGAAAGGCTTTGCGATCCAGATGGCGCAGCGCGTAGGTCAGGTAAGAGGCGACGCTGAACGAGCGACGCAGACCGATAACATAGATATTTTCCGCATCCGCCAGTAAATCTACCGCCCGGTTGAGATCTTCGCCGGAGGTCTGCATTGCCAGTTGCTGCAGCGCCTGGGTATTGACCATGCTGAACATGTTGAGGATTTCCGTCGGCGTTTCCGGCGGGGTTGTTTCGTCGTTAGTAGTCTGGCGGAACAGACGCGCGCGCTCGGTGTAGTTGGCGGTCTCTTCCATCAGATGCTGCCTGAACATCTGCTTCATTTCGTTAAAGCCGCTGAAGCCAAAGGCGTTAGCGAAGCGAATCAGCGTTGAGGGCGGAACGTCAGCCTGTTGCGCAATGGAGGCTACGGTATCGAAAGCAACGCTATTACTGTTATCCAGTATATAGCGCGCCACCTGCTTCAGACGTTTGCTGAGCGTGTCGTAGCGCCGTCTGATTTCATCCTGCAGGATGGTCAGTTGGGTCGGATTATTAGCCATAAGTTGCGCTCTGAGAAAATGGAAGGAATATGGCTTCCAGTGTACCAAATGAAGCGAATTTTTCATTTTTTGCGATGAAATACGCGATTCATTTCACGAAGAAACCGCAGGCCCGCCGCTTTCAAGGAAGTGGCGGGCCTGAAGGAGGTTAGCCGCGCGCTTCGCGCCAGTAGCCGATGAGCCGTAGATAGTTGCGTTTCACTTCATCGATTAGCGCTGCGTCATCCAGTTCGCCCTGCATCCAGCGGCGCGAAGGCTGGCCAAAGATGGTTCGGCCGACGGCAAAACCCTTGATCATCGGGTGCCCGGCCGCTTCGGCGAAACCTGAACGCAATCGATCCGATGGCGCATCCAGCCCCAGGAGCAGGATGCCCCGGCACCACGGATCTTCGCGCTCGATAAGCGCTGAGATCCGCTCCCACTGGGCGCTGGCCAGCGGCGGCAGCTTCCACCAGTCCGGCTGGATGCCCAACTGATAGAAGTGCTCCAGCATCGTGTGGTAGTGGCGTTCGTCTTTGTCCGGTCCGTTCTCCGGCAGGATCACTTCCAATAGCAGCTCGTGCCCGGACTTATTGCAGGCCTGCCAGACTTCCAGCAGCAGCGCATCCTGCTCGGCGCGCAGCGCCGCCGGGTCATCCGGGTGGTAAAAGACCAGGCATTTGACGACGTGCTCAAGCGGCCAGTCGATCAGCTGTGAGCCAATATTACCATGTTCAAGACGTAGCGGACGCGAGCTGGGAAGCTCAATCGGCCGACCGATCCACCAGCCTTTACCGGTAATGGCGTTAAGTGAACGTTGACCATAGGTACCATCGGCGAGGATGCCGCTGCGCCGATCCAGCCCGGCCTCTGTGGCGGCCGCCTCGGCGGCGGCCAACAGCAGCAGTTTGAGTTCGGGAATACAGGCCGGGTCGCGCCCGGTTTCTAATGCCAGATCCGCCAGCTGTTTACGATGGTCAAAGGCGAAGATACACAGTTCCGGCCACGGCTGGCGTCGGCTGGTCACCCGGTGCAAATGATTTAACCGCGCGTCGATATCCGGGCGCGGAACGGCATCGGCCCGCGATAAATAATCATCAAGCTCTACTTTTGTCGGCATCGCCGGCGCGCAGCCGTGGCGCGAAACCACTAAGGCGCCGCAGGCGTTGGCGTAGCGGCAGGCCTGCTCCCAGCCCTCATCGTTAAGCCAGCCGCGCAGTAGCCCGGACATAAAAGCATCGCCGGCACCGAGCACGTTGAGTACTTCGACGCGAACGCCTTGCTGCAACGGCACTTCGTCCCAGCTATCCGGGATGGCGCCCTCCAGCACCACGCAACCCATCGGCCCGCGCTTGCAGACCAGCGTCGCTTTGGTGGCATGGCGAACGTTTTTCAGCGCGGTGAGGGTATCGGTGCTGCCGCCGGCGATATGAAACTCCTCTTCAGTGCCGACGACTAAATCGAACAGGTGCAGAACTTCCTGCAACTGACGGGTCACCGGACCCGACTCAATGAAACGCGTTTCACCGTCGCCCAGCGAAGTAAGCCCCCACAGCACCGGACGGTAATCGATATCCAGCGCGGTACGCAGGCCGTGGCGGCGGGCGTATTCCAGCGCCTTCAGTACCGCATCGCGGGTATTGGCGTGTGAAAGGTGGGTGCCGGTCACCGCCAGAGCGCGTGAAGAGGCGATGTACTCCTCATTGATATCGTCAGGCGTCAGCGCCATATCGGCGCAGTTGTCGCGGTAGAAAATCAGCGGGAAGGTATCCTGATCCTTAATGCCCAGCATCACCAACGCGGTCAGCCGTTCTTTATCCGTGATCAGATATTCGGTATCGACACCTGCGCGGCGGAGGGTTTCACGCAGAAACCGGCCGTTGTGCTCATCGCCAACCCGCGCCAGCATCGCCGATTTTAATCCCTGAATCGCGGTACCAAAGGCGACGTTGCCCGAGGAGCCGCCGAGATACTTGGCGAAACTGGCCACATCTTCCAACCTTGCCCCTATCTGCTGGGCGTAGAGATCGACGGCCACCCGGCCAATACAGATGACGTCGAGCCGCTTAACTGCTGCATTCATCGCTAGGGTTTCCTTTTGCAAATCTGCTGCCAGGAGAAGGTCGCATGAGTGACGGTCTGCCGTGAACAGCCTGATGGTTATTAGTTATCTCTAGTTTGAGAAATAAATATTTCATTTTCAAATCTAATCGAAATTAAAAAACCAAAAGTGTGAAGGATCTACCACTCTGCGTGGGTACGCAGCTGCCCACCCATACATGCTGTCTGCGTCCCGCTTACCCATGTTCTCCTTTTTTTAATACCAATATTATCCATAATTTTCATGTAGATAATCTTGTTTTTCCTCTTTTGTTTGGAAACCTGCTCGCGAAGGAGATGTAAGTGAAACGTGTGAAATGGGTAGAGAGTTTGATCCTTCTCGCAAAATGAAACATTTCTTCTGTATTTGTGTTTAATGAAAAAAATGTTTGCCTATAATCCAAAAATATTCCAGTGGACGTTAACGGCTTTCCCGCACCTACGCCATCTTCTTTGGCGAGCAAAGCGCTAACTCACACGACAAATACTGAACGATAAGGATTAGGCAACATGGGCAAACTGAGACTGACAATGGCGCAGGCGCTGGTTAAGTTCCTTGATAACCAGTATCTGGAGGTGGACGGCGAAGCGCAGAAATTCGTGAAAGGGATTTTCGCTATTTTTGGTCACGGCAACGTGTTGGGCTTAGGCCAGGCGCTGGAAGAGAACAGCGGCGAACTGCGGGTTTACCAGGGGCGTAATGAACAAGGCATGGCCCATGCGGCCACCGGCTTTGCCCGTCAATCACTGCGCCGGCAGATCATTGCCTGCACTTCTTCCATCGGTCCCGGGGCGGCCAACATGATCACCGCCGCGGCGACGGCTACGGCCAACCGTATCCCGCTGTTATTACTGCCGGGCGATGTATTCGCCACCCGCCAGCCGGACCCGGTACTGCAGCAAATCGAACAGAGCCACGATCTGAGTATCACGACTAACGACGCATTTCGCGCGGTGAGTAAGTACTGGGATCGTATTACCCGTCCAGAACAGCTAATGAGTGCCTGCATTAATGCCATGCGAGTGCTGACGGATCCGGCGGAAACCGGCGCCGTCACCTTGTGTCTGCCGCAGGACGTGCAGGGTGAAGCCTGGGATTATCCCGAGTCCTTTTTTGCCCGCCGTGTCCACCGTCTGGATCGCCGTCCGCCAAGCGCAGCGCAGCTGGCGGATGCGGTAGCGGCAATTAAAGCCAGCCGTAAACCGCTCATCGTCTGCGGCGGCGGCGTGAAATATTCCGCGGCAGGCGAAGCGCTGGTGAGCTTCGCCGAACGTTACGACATCCCGTTTGCGGAAACGCAGGCCGGAAAGGGCACGGTGGTTTCATCGCATCCGCTGAACGTCGGCGGCGTTGGCGAAACGGGCTGTCTGGCTGCCAATTTGTTGGCGAAAGAGGCCGATTTGGTCATCGGTATCGGCACACGTTTTAGCGATTTTACCACCTCCTCGAAATGGATATTCCAATCCCCGGGCGTGCGCTTTCTTAACGTTAACGTCAGTAATTTTGATGCCTGGAAGCTGGACGGCATCCCAATGCTGGCGGACGCCCGTGAGGCGCTAAGCGCGCTCAGCGCAGCGCTGGAGAACGAGTCCTGGCAGGCAGGATGGGGCGCGCAGATTGCAAGCGTGCAGAGCCGGCAGATGAAAGAGACCCAGCGCGTCTACCAGGCGGTCTGGCAGGAAACGGATTTCGTACCAGAAATTGACGACCATATTGACCGTGAATCGGTTTATCGCGAATTCCGTCAAATCACGGATTCCACCCTGACGCAAAGCAGCGTTCTTGGCCTGCTGAATGAGTCGCTGGCGGCGGATGCGGTCATTGTGGCGGCGGCGGGCAGCCTGCCGGGGGATTTACAACGCGTCTGGCGCAACCGCGCGCCGAATACCTATCACGTCGAGTACGGCTACTCGTGCATGGGCTATGAGGTCAACGCCGCCCTCGGCGTTAAGCTGGCGCAGCCGCAGAGCGAGGTCTATTCGCTGGTCGGTGATGGCTCCTTCATGATGCTGCACTCTGAGCTGGTCACCTCCCTGCAGGAGCGGGCGAAGATCAACGTCATCCTGCTCGACAACATGGCGAACGGCTGCATCAACAACCTGCAGCTGGAACACGGTATGGATAGCTTCGGCACCGAGTTTCGCTACCGATCGGCGGAAAACGGCCAGCTGCAGGGCGGGCTGGTACCGGTGGATTTCGCCACGATTGCTTCCGGCTACGGCTGCAAGACCTGGCGGGTCACCACCCTCGATGAGCTTCGCCACGCGCTGGATGCCGCTCGCCGTGAAACCGTCAGCACGCTTATCGACATTAAAGTGCTGCCGAAAACCATGGTCCACAAATACGGTAGCTGGTGGAACGTCGGCGTGGCGCAGACGGCGTTGTCGGAACGTATCCGTAAAGTCGCTGAAATGATTAATGAAAAACGCGCCCAGGCGCGGGATTACTAACAAAGAACACGAACCCTGAACCCTACAGAACTACGGAGAGAACCATCATGTCACTCAAATTAGGTGTCATCGGCGCAGGCGCCATCGGTAAAGAACATATCCGTCGCTGCACCCAGGTCTTACAGGGGGCGACCGTGGTCGCCGTTTCCGATATCAACGCCGATAACGCCCGTGCGGCAGTAGCGCTGCCGGGCGTGCAGGCGGAAGTCTACGCCGACGGTCATGATGTGATTAAAGCCAGCGACGTTGACGCCGTGCTGGTGACCTCCTGGGATCCAACCCATGAAGAGTACACCCTGGCGGCGATTGAGGCCGGTAAGCCCGTATTTTGCGAAAAACCGCTGGCGATGAGCGCGGAAGGCTGCCGCCGCATCGTTGATGCTGAAATGAAAGCCGGGCGTCGCCTGGTGCAGGTCGGCTTTATGCGCCCGTATGATGAAGGCTATCTGGCGCTGAAGAAAGTCATTGACGACGGCGATATCGGCGCGCCGCTGATGCTGCGCTGCGCCCACCGCAACCAGTCGGTCGGCGAGAACTACACCACCGATATGGCGATCACCAACACCCTGATCCACGAGCTGGACGTGCTGCGCTGGCTGCTAAATGATGACTACCGCTCCGTACAGGTACGCTTCCCGCGCTCGACCTCCCATACCCATGCGCGGCTGAAAGACCCACAGATCGTCTCGTTTGAAACGAAAAAGGGCACCCTGATCGACGTCGAAGTCTTCGTAAATTGCCAGTACGGCTACGACATCCAGTGCGAAGTCGTTGGCGAAACGGGCATTGCGCGCCTGCCGGAACCGTCGGCGGTGGAGATGCGTAAAGCCGCCAGCCTGTCGACAGCCATCCTTACCGACTGGAAAGACCGTTTCATCAAAGCCTACGACGTCGAACTGCAGGCATTTATCAATGATGTGAAAGCCGGCAAGCTGCAGGGCCCCTCCGCCTGGGACGGCTATGCGGCATCGGTTGCCGCCGACGCCTGTCTGAAGGCGCAAGAGTGCAACGAACCGGTAGCAGTGTCGCTGCCTGAGTGCCCGGCATTCTACCAACGCTAAATCCTCCTTCACCGACGTAACGTTTCAAACAGGTAACGACGATGAAAATTGCTTTTGATGTCGATGTGATTCGCGATCTCGGGATCACCAGAATGGTTCAGCAGGTGGCGGAGTGGGGCTACAAATACATTGAACAGTCGCCGCACCCGCAGATTAACCCATTCTACAAACATCCGCGCGCCAGCCGGGAGATCATGGCCGAGTATAAGCAGGCGCTGCGTGACAACGGCGTTGAACTCTCCTCGTTCATCTGCGTTTATCGCTGGTCCGGCCCGGATGAGCTGCGCCGTCAGGCGGCGGTGAAGAACTGGAAGCGGCTCATCGAAGTAGCGGTAGAGATGGGCGTGCAGGTTATCAACACCGAATTTTCTGGCGATCCTAACCAGCCGGAAATTTGCGAAGAAATGTTCTACCGCTCGATGGAAGAATTACTGCCGATATTCGAACGTGAAGGTATCCGCGTCGAAATCCAGGCCCACCCGTGGGACTTCTGCGAAGAAAACAACGAGACGGTGGATATCGTGAAGTCCTTCCGTAGCGACAACGTGAAGTACGTCTACAGCGTGCCGCACACCTTCTTCTACGACAAAGGTAAAGGTGAAGTCGAGAAGATGCTGCGCTATGCCGGTCAGGACCTGTCGCACGTGCTGATTGCCGATACCCGCAATCACACCAAACACTGCCGCTATATCGTTAATCCGCCGGGCGTTGACGCCGCCGTACACCAGCACGTCGGCGTCGGCGAGGGGGATGTCGATTTCGATGCTCTGTTCCGCACCCTGCGCGATATGCGCTTCGCTGAACAGACCTTCAAAGTTGGCGGTGAACCGATCGTCTGCACCTCGCTGTTTGGTTACCCGGAAAAGATGAAATACCAAGCCGTGGAAACGCGTGAACTTATCGAACGTGAACTGCTGCGCCGGTAAGGCGCGGCGGCAGGAGCATCAAAATGAACAAAGACAACGTCAAACTGGCTATCGCCCCTATCGGTTGGACTAACGACGATATGCCTGAGCTGGGGAGCGAAAACACCTTCCAGCAAACGGTCAGCGAAATGGCGCTGGCCGGGTTTACCGGCAGCGAAGTCGGCAGCAAATATCCGCGCGATCCGGCGGTGCTGAAGCCGATGCTGGATATTCGCGGCATGCAGATTTGCAACGCCTGGTTCAGCACCTTCTTCGCGAATGGCCAAAGAGAAAAAACCATCGATGAATTCGTTAACCACATGAATTTCCTCCATGCGATGGGCGCGAAGGTGATTGGCTGCTCTGAACAAAGCGGCAGTATCCAGGGGCTCGATAAACCGATTCTCGGTGATGTAAAGCCGTGCTTTAGCGATGAAGAGTGGCAGCGGGTAGCTGAAGGTTATAACGCGCTTGGCAAGCTGGCGGCAGAGAAGGGGATGCAGGTTTGCCTACACCACCATATGGGCACCGGCATTCAGACTACCGCGGAGATCGACAAGTTTATGTCGCTGGTGGACGAACGCGTCTTCCTGCTCTACGACACCGGTCACGCCTGGTATTCAGAGGGCGGCGAGGCGCCGATGCTGGCGATCCTGAAAAAATATCTGCCGCGCATCAACCACGTGCATCTGAAAGACGTCCGCCCCGCGGTAATTGAGCAGGTGCGCCGCGAAGGGCTCTCATTCCTCGACGGCGTCAAGAAAGGCACCTTTACCGTACCGGGAGACGGCGAAATAGATTTCCGTCCGGTCTTCCAGTTGCTGGATGACTACGGCTACAAGGGGTGGATGGTAGTGGAAGCCGAACAAGACCCTGCGCTGGCGAACCCCTTCGAATACGCCGTAAAGGCGCGTAAGTACATCCGCGAAACGGCAGGAATCTGATCGTTGATGCATTTCGGGCCACACAGCTGCGTGGCCCGCTTTTTCTAAACCTCAAGAGAACCACACGAGAACGACACGTCCGTGAGGCAGGAGGCCTCTGTATTCAGACAAGAGCATATCTTCCCCCTACAAGGTAGGTTACTGGAGTCTTCTATGTCACAGGAACAATATCTCACACTCAATAAAGCGTCGGGGCCGAATAGCGACGCCCCGGCAACACCGTTTGTTAAGATCGTTGCGTTGATTGCGACCTTAGGCGGTTTACTCTTTGGCTACGACACCGGGGTGATTTCCGGCGCCCTGCTGTTTATGGGTAAGGAACTGCACCTCACGCCGTTTACCACTGGGCTGGTGACCAGCTCGCTGCTGTTCGGCGCCGCATTCGGCGCACTGCTTTCTGGCCATCTGGCCAGCGCCGCAGGCAGAAAGAAAATCATCCTCTGGCTGGCGGTGATCTTCGCTATCGGCGCGGTGGGTACTGCCCTCGCGCCGGACGTCAACTGGATGATTTTCTTCCGCCTGGTTCTCGGCGTAGCGGTTGGCGGCGCGGCGGCAACGGTGCCGGTATATATCGCTGAGATGGCGCCGGCCAACAAACGCGGGCAACTGGTTACGCTGCAGGAACTGATGATCGTCTCCGGCCAACTGCTGGCCTATATCTCTAACGCCACCTTCCATGAGCTGTGGGGCGGTGAAAGTACCTGGCGCTGGATGCTGGCGGTGGCGACGCTACCAGCCGTGCTGTTGTGGTTTGGCATGATGTTTATGCCGGATACCCCGCGCTGGTATGCGATGAAAGGCCGACTGGCGGAAGCGCGCCGGGTGCTGGAGCGTACGCGGCGTAAAGATGATGTCGAATGGGAGCTAATGGAGATTACGGAAACTCTCGACGAGCAGCGCAATCTTGGTAAGCCAAAAATTCGTGAAATCATGACCCCTTGGCTGTTTAAGCTGTTCATGATCGGTATCGGCGTGGCGGTTATTCAGCAGCTTACCGGCGTTAATACCATTATGTACTATGCGCCGACGGTGCTGACCTCGGTCGGTATGACCGATAACGCCGCGCTGTTCGCGACCATTGCCAACGGCGTGGTTTCGGTGCTGATGACCTTTGTCGGTATCTGGATGCTGGGGAAGATAGGCCGTCGCCCGATGACCATGATCGGCCAGTTCGGCTGTACTGCCTGCCTGGTGTTTATCGGCGCAGTGAGCTACCTGCTGCCGGAAACGGTCAATGGACAGCCGGATGCGCTGCGCGCCTATATGGTGCTGGCGGGAATGCTGCTGTTCCTGAGCTTCCAGCAGGGGGCGCTGTCGCCGGTGACCTGGCTGCTGTTGTCGGAAATTTTCCCAACCCGGATGCGCGGGATGTTTATGGGCGGGGCGGTGTTCTCAATGTGGATTGCCAACTTCCTGATCTCGCTGTTCTTCCCGATACTACTAGCGTGGGTCGGCCTCTCCGGAACCTTCTTTATCTTTGCGGCAATCGGCATCTTCGGCGCGATCTTCGTGATCAAATGCGTGCCGGAAACGCGCAACCGCAGCCTTGAGCAGATCGAGCACTATCTGCGCGAGAAGCTGGATACCAGCCCGGCGGGAAAAGCCTACGCGCGTAAATCCTGGGCTTCGTCGCAGGCGGATAAAATCTAAGGCTTCGACAAAATCTCCCCGGCGCATTCTACGCTGGGGGCGGTTGGTCACCCGGCCTGGGCGTTTACGCCGCAAGCCGGGCGCCCCGCTACAGACCTGCGCTACTTCACTTCTCCCAGCGCAGTCTTATCAACATAAGGTTTCATTAGCGCGTCAGCTTCCTTCTGCGCCGCCTGTACCGCGGCTTCCGGCGTTACTTTGGCATCGTTGACCACCGCCGCCAGCTGGTTCTCCATCGCCTTACGCACGGCGACGGTCTCCCAGGTGGAGTACCACGGATGCGCGTACTTCAGCTGTTCAAGGGCGATCGCTGCTCGTGGATCCTGCTGCAGATAAGCTTTCATCTCCGGCGTATCGTAAGAAGCCTTACGCGGCGAGAAGTAGCCGGTAAAGCGGCTCCATGCGCCGTTCACCTGCGGGCTCACCAGATAAGTCAGGAACTGGTAGGCCGCTTTCTTCTGCGCGTCGTTGATGCCTTTAAAGCTCACAAGGCTGGCGCCGCCAATCGGCACCGCGCGCTGCTCTTTGGCTGGTAGCATGGCGACCCCGAGTTCAAAATCTTTACTGTTCTCGCGCATAAAGCCCAGTGCGCCGGTGCTGAGCATCGCCATGCCAAGTTTGCCGGAGAAGAATGAAGCGCTGATCTGCTTCGAATTCAGTACCCCGGAAGGCATCACTTTGTCTTTGTAGATCAGATCCTGCCAGAAGCGCAGAGCGCCGATAGCGGTCGGCGAGTTGTAATAAACCTCACCCGGATAGTCTTCATTGAAATATTTACCGCCGTTGGCCCGCACAAGCGCCGAGAAGATCCAGCCGCCGTAGTCGTCGTTGGTCGACGGCAGCATGATCCCCCACTGGCCTTTGCTCTCGTCGGTCAGCTTTTGGGCATCAGACAGCAGCTCGGCCCAGGTCTGCGGTGGTTGCGCGATCCCTGCTCGATCGAACAGCGTTTTGTTGTAGTAGAGGATTGGTGTCGAGTTATGGAACGGGATCGCATAGGTGGTGCCCATCACCTGGGCGTTCTTATGCATCGCGGGCCAAAATTCCTTTTGCAGAAAATCGCCGGCCTTTTGATCGCCATATTTAAACAGCTCATCCATCGGCAGGATCTCATCCTTCAGCGCCAGATCGGTGGTGAAGTTGGCGGACATGATCACCAGCGCCGGGGGTTGCCCGGCCTTCTGTGCGGATTCGGCTTTGATCTTGGTGGTGTCATAGTTGCCGGTGAAGATGCCGCGCACTTCGACATCCTGCTGCGACTCGTTAAAGGCTTTAATGACGCGTGTCATCTCCATCGTCAGCTTGCCGTCTACCGGAGCCGGGAACATGAAGTCTATTTTCTCTTTCGCCAGCGCCGCGCCGCTCAGGGCGAGGCTGAGCCCAACCGTCAGGGCGGTGAGGGGGTTAAACATGATTACACTCCATCAGTAAATTATGCTGGGTCTCAGCATGAAAAAGATGCACATCGGCAGGCGAGAAGCCGAGGATCAGCGATTCGCCTTTTTCAGGTACCGTGCCGCGGTGGCGGCGGCTAAAGCGCAGGGTGCCGATCGGCGTGCTGACGTGGAGCAGATAATCGGCTCCCATCAGTTCTCGTTGCAGGACGGTGCCCGGCAGGCGCAGATGGCCTTGCTCCACGCGGTCGGTAATATGTTCCGGGCGAATGCCCAGCCAGACGCGGGTCTGGCTGCGGTAGTACGGCGGTAGCGGATGGCGTAGTTCGCCAAGCTGAACGTTGCCGTCAACGCAGGGGAGCGATAGCAGGTTCATCGCTGGCGAACCGATAAATCCGGCCACGAACAGATTGGCCGGGTTGGCATACAGATATTCTGGCCGTCCTACCTGCTGCACGTGGCCGCCGTTCATCACCACGATGCGGTCGGCCATCGACATGGCCTCGGTCTGATCGTGGGTGACGTAGACGGTACTGGTTTTCAACTGCTGGTGGAGGTCCATAATGCTGTCGCGGACTTCGCTGCGCAGGCGGGCGTCGAGGTTGGACAGCGGTTCATCCATTAAGAACAGCCGCGGATTACGCACGATCGCCCGCGCCATCGCTACCCGCTGCCGTTGGCCGCCGGAGAGCTTCGCCGGTTTGCGATCGAGCAGCGCCTCCAGCTGCAGCATCTGCGCCACTTTATCTACTCTCGGCTGCCAGCCGCTTTTCTCTTCCTTGCGTACCTTCATGCCGAAGGTGATGTTGTCGCGCACAGAGAGATGTGGAAACAGCGCATAGTTCTGGAAGATCATCGCAAAATTGCGTTCGCGCGGCGTGGTGTCGGTGATGTTCTCATCATGCAACCAGATTTCGCCTTCACTGACCTGATCCAGCCCGGCAAGCAGGCGCAGCAGGGTGCTTTTACCGCAGCCCGACGGGCCGACCAGCACCACAAATTCACCTTCGTGGATATCAAGCGACAGCGCGCTGAGCGCCGGTTTACCGTCGAAATGTTTACTGATGTTTTGCAGACTGAGCATGGCGGTTAGCGCTCTTCCGTTGGACAACTGATGTTTTCGTCATACAGCCACGGCCCGGCGTAGTGGGCCAGCGAGTGCTGGTAGCTCACCCACTGTTCGCCGACCTGGCGGTGCATCAGGCACGAAGCCGGGGAGAGATCGTAGTACGGGCGAGTGTCTTCGTGGCAGTACGGTACCTGATGGACGGTGCCGGGGAGGGTGGAGATCAGCGCCTGGCGATACTGGGTCATGGTCAGGCTATGGTTATGGCCGCAGAAGATGCGCGTCAACGACGGGAAACGCTCCACCAGCGCCAGCAGACGGTGGCCGTTTTCGCAGGCAATCGGGTCCATCTGCGCGTTGCCCAGCGGCAGCGGCGGGTGGTGCATAAACACCGTGGCCGGTTTGTCGCCGCCGTCGAACAGCTGCGCTTCCAGCCAGCTAATGATCTCGTCGGTCAGCCAGCCTTTTGAAGTGCCGGCGCGGCTGGAGTCGATAAACAGCAGGCGGGTAGCGAAGTCGTCAACCGCATAGCGCATATTATTGGCATCGCTACCGAGCTGTGGGCACAGCGGCTGCAGGTACTCCAGAAACAGCGCTTTATCATCGTGGTTGCCGGGGATGAGATACAGCGGATAGTTCAGGCTGCCGAGGATCTGGCGGGCGACCTGATACTCCTCCGGACGGCCGCAGTTGACGATATCGCCGCTCACCACCACCGCATCCGGGCGTTCGCGCAGCGCGTTAAGTTGAGAAACCACATCAGCATTGGCGGCGTTGACGTCGATAAAGCCGTACAGCTTCTCGCCGCGGCTGCGGAAATGGGTATCGGAAATGTGCGCTAACAGCATGAATAACTCCTTATTTGATCCCGGAGAAGCCGAAGCTTCGCAGGAACTGTTTCTGGAAAAGGATGAACGCCAGCATCAGCGGCAGGCAGACCATCAGCGTCCCGGCGCCGATGGTGCCCCACTGGCCGCCGGATTCAGCGCCCATGGCGAAAGAGACCAGCCCGACCGTCAGCACCTGCTTATCGGGATCGTTGAGCATCATCAGCGGCCACAGGTACTCGTTCCAGTGGTAGGTAATGCTGACGGTGGCGAAGGCCAGCACCGATGGCCAGGACATCGGCAGCAGTACGCGGAATAGCACTTGCCACCAGCGGCAGCCCTCCATCAGCGCCGCCTCTTCCAGCTCTTTCGGGATAGCGAGGAACGCCTGGCGCATCAGAAACACGCCGAACGCCGAGGTGAAGTAGGGCATCATCACGCCGGTCAAAGTGTTGAGCAGGCCGAAGGTTTTCAGTGTCAGCATGTTCGGCACCATCATCACCACCGGCATGATCATCAGCTGGACGAGAAACAGCAGAAACAGCGTTTTCTTGCCGCGAAATTCGTGGCAGGCGAAGACGTAGCCGGCGGTGGTGATGGTGAGTAGCTGCACGAAGAAAGTGCCGAAGGTAAAGATAAGGGTGTTGGCGTACAGGCTCAGCCAGTCGGCGCTGTCCCAGGCGTCGCGGAAGTTATCGAGGGTCAGCGGCAGGCGAGGCAGCAATGAGGCCATATCTTCGCCGAAGGTGGTGGCGCTGAACGAGGTCGTCAGCATCCAGATAAACGGGCTCACCCATAGCAGCGCCAGGCAGCACATGATTACCGTCAGGGTAAAGGGCTGTGAGCGACGCAGGCGCAACCACAGCGGACGCGAAGCGGCGGGCGTGCGGACCATCAGCGGCGAGATGTCAGCGCTCATAGTGGGCTCCTTTTTCCAGCAATTTCAGGTTAATCAGCGAGAAGGCAAACAGCCCGGCCAGCGTCAGGAAGGTGGCGGCGGAGGCTTTGCCGAGGTCGTGGGTATCCCAGGCGAGATTCTGGATGTAATAGAGCAGCACGGTCGTGGCGTTATCCGGCCCGCCGCGCGTCATCACCGCGACGTGATCAATCTGGGTAATGGAGTAAATCAGCGCGGTGGTGATAACAAAGCTCAGCGTCGGGCGCAGCAGCGGCAGCGTGACCTTAAAAAACACCTGGGTGCGGCTGGCCCCTTCCATCAGCGCCGCTTCCCGCGTCGAGGCCGGAATGCTCTGCAAGCCGGCGAGGAAAAATAGCATGTAGTAACCGGCGAACTTCCACACGCCAATCAGCGCCAGCGCCAGAAGCGCGCTGTTGCTGCGCCCCAGCCAGTTGTTGTTCTGAGGGCCAAATAGCTTCGCCAGATAGTGATCGAGCAGGCCGAGGCCGGGCATAAAAATAAACAGCCACAGCGCGGCGGCGCTAACCATCGGGATAATCATCGGGAAGAAAAAGGCGGTGCGCAGCCAGCGGTTGACGCGGTGATTCTCGCTCAGCGCCACCGCCAGGAGCAGGGCGAGCGTCACGCCGGGTACCACCGTCAGCAGGATATAGAGCAGATTATTGACCAGCGATTGCCAGAAAACGCCGTCGGCAAACAGGCGGGCGAAGTTATCCAGCCCGACGTACTGTGCGCCGTCGCTGGCCATGCGGGTATCAAACAGGCTGTCATAGACCGAACGGCCAAGCGGAAACCAGGTAAACAGCAGTAAAAACAACAGGGAAGGCGACAGTATCAGCCAGGGGAGCCAGCGCTTATTCATGGTGACGGGCGTCTCGTTCAGGCGTTTATGGAAGCCCGGATTGTGGGAAGCGATGACTACAGAGGAATGGCGGGGAGATGACGGTTTGATGAAGCAAGGAGAAAAGCGCCGGGCGCACGGGACGCCCGGCGATAAATACCAATCAGAAGTCGGCTTTTAATACCGCGCGATAGCGGGCTTTGCCTTCGCGCACGTGTTTCAGCGCTTCGTTAATTTGCGACATCGGGAACAGTTCGGTGGTTGGCGCCACTTTGCTACGCCCGGCGAATTTCATCAGCTTACGCAGTTCGGAAGGATTACCGGTCGCCGAGCCGGAGATGCTGCGGTCGCCGCCGATAAGGGTAAAGGCCGGTACCGGGAACGGCTTCATCACCGCGCCGACGGTGTGGAAGTTGCCGCCGTAAGCCAGCGCCTGGAAGTACGGCTGCCAGTCGAGATCCACCGCTACGGTGTTGATGATCAGATCGAACTGACCGGCCAGCGCGGTTAACGCCTGCGGATCGCGGCTGTTCACCACGCGATCGGCGCCCATTGCCAGCACTTCCTGCTCTTTAGCCGGGTTGGAACTGAAAGCGGTCACTTCCGCCCCCATCGCCCGCAGCAGTTTAATGGCGATATGGCCGAGGCCGCCGATACCAATCACGCCGACGCGGCTGGTGGCGGTCACGTGATGGGTCAGCAGCGGTTTGAAGACGGTAATGCCGCCGCACAGCATCGGGCCGGCGGAAGCCAGATCGATGCTCTCCGGCAGCGGGATCACCCATTGCCAGTCGGCGCGCAGCTTATCGGCGAAGCCGCCGCGGTTCATGATGGTCGGTACCGAGCCTTCCAGGCAGTTGATCTGATTACCGCTGATACAGGCGTCGCAGTGGCCGCAGCTCCGGGCCGTCCAGCCGATCCCGACCTTCTGACCAATCTTCAGCCCTTTATCCTGCGCCGCGCTGCCCAGCGCCGCCACCCGGCCAATCACCTCGTGACCGGCGACCAGCGGGTAGCTCGACATGCCCCATTCGTTGTCGATCATCGACAGGTCCGAATGACAAATCCCGCAGTACTCCACTTCGACTTCGACATCTTCCGGCAGCAGTTCGCCGGCATCGTACTCCCACAGCGACAGATCGGCGCCCGCTTCTTTGGCGGCGTAACTTTTAATGATGCTCATGTTTGTTTCCTTGGGGTTGGCGTAGTAACGAAGAAAGTGTAGAGCATGGCAACAGGCGTCGCTTGGCATTAGGAGGGGTGGATAAGCGGGCGGATCAGCCGCCCGGGAGACGGTCAGCGGCTGGCAAGCGGCCACTGATTTAGGCGGATACCGCGCTGCGGCGCGCTCTCGGCAAAATCATCCAGCACCGCCTGCACATCCGGGTCAAGATAGCCGACGTTATCGTGCTCGACGATCACCACGCTCTTTTCCGGAATTTTCGCCAGCAGCGCCAGCAGATGTGGATTGTGTAAAAAGGTCAGGTTCTGCTGGATGCGCAGCACGTAGTGGTCGTCGTAGCGCGCCAGCTGCAGCGAATGGCGATGGCTACGCCAGATGCTGAACGCCACCTGGGTGGCGAGACCAATCCCGATCCCCGCCAGCATGCCGAAGCCGATAATCCCGCCAATGGTGGCAAGGAAGGGGACGTACTGTGCGGCGCCCTGGCGGAACTGTTCAATGAACAGCCGCGGCGTCGCCAGCTTATAGCCGGTGTACAGCAGCACGGCAGCGAGGCTGGCGAGCGGGATTAACGTCAGCAGGCCGCTAAACCACAGTCCGCAGATCAGTAGCAGTACGCCGTGGATAAAGATCGACAGTTTGCTCTGCGCGCCGTTGCTGACGTTGACCGAGCTGCGAACGATGACCGCGGTGATCGGCATCGCCCCGAGTACGCCGGAGAGCAGGTTGCCGACGCCCTGGGCGACCATTTCGCGGTTCGGCGAAGGCGGCGGATTTTGCGGACGCAGTTTTTTCAGCGCCTCCTGGCTGAGCAAGGTTTCGAGGCTGGCGACCAGCGCGAGGGTTAGCGCCACCACCCACACCGACGGATTACGCCACGCGCTCCACGCAGGAGACTCCAGCTCGCCCAGCAGATCGCCGAGGCTACCGAACTCTGGCAGGGTAATGCGCGGCAGGGAGGCAAGCTGCTGCGGCGCGGCCTGGGTCATTAATACGGTGGTGGCACAACCGAGCAGGACAGCGATCAGCGGGCCGGGGATCCAGCGCAGGCTCTTCACCCGGCGGATAAGCGGCGAACCCCACAGCCATAGCACCAGCAGGCCGCCCAGGGCGACGGCGATAGCACTGAGGGAGAAGGTGGCGTTGCCCTGCGCTATATCGGCGAGCCCGGTCTCTTCTGCGCTGCCAAGCGCGACGGGGATCTGCTGCATAATCAGCAGGATGCCGATCGCCGCCAGCATACCTTTGATGACGCTGGCGGGAACCAGCGAGATAAAGCGCCCGGCCCGCAGAACGCCGAACAGCAGCTGCAGCACGCCGGCCAGCACCAGCGCCATCAGGAAGACGGAGAAGGAACCCAGGGATTCAATGGCGGCGACGACGATGGTGACCAGTCCGGCGGCGGGGCCGCTGACGGCAAAGCGGGAGGGGCTGAGGGCGGTGACGACCAGGCCGCCGATGATACCGGTCAGCAGACCGACAAAGGGCGGTAAGCCGCTGGCCTGGGCGATGCCGAGGCACAGCGGCAGGGCGACAAGGAAGACGACAATGCCTGCGAGAGAGTCCTGACGAAGAGTATTCATGGGGCATGCTCCTGAGGTGAGAGGTGTTCGACGAGAGTGGTCAGATGGCCGGATGCCAGATCGTAGACGCAGCCGTGCAGGCTGAGCGGCCGTCCGCTGGCGAGCAGCGTCTGTACGGGGTCGCAGTCAAGCAGGCGGCTGAACTGGGCGCGAACGTTGGCCTCCACCAGGGCATTGAGCGCCGCGGCCGCGTCGGCGTCAGTGTCAGTGGGTGTCAGAGCAACGATATCACTCTGCAGGGTATCGCGCAGCGAGCCGATGCGGCGGGCCAGCGCCGAGGACTCGTGGGCCAGCGACATCTGCGGCAACGACAGCGCCGCCTGCACGCCGCCGCAGCCGTAGTGGCCGCAGAGCACCACCCGTTCGACTTCGAGATAGTGGAGGGCATATTGCAGTACGCTCATAAAGTTGTCGTCGGCGGGGTCAATCATGTTAGCGATATTGCGGTGGACGAAGAGTTCGCCGGGATGGCTGCCGGTGAGCACTTCAGCGGGAACGCGGCTATCGGAGCAGCCAATCCACAGCGAATGTGGCCGCTGCCCGGCTACCAGTTTTTCAAAATATTCCGGGTCATGCTGGCACTTCTGCAGCGCCCAGCTGCGGTTACGCGCCAGTAAAGGTTTTAGGGTAGTCACAGTCTTTCTCCTGAGTAAATTCACCGAGTGAAGATGTCCATCGAGACTCGTACAACGACTAGTAAAAATAGTATTTACCGGAACTTTCACGCCTGAGGAAAATCCTGGAATAAAGAGTGAAAACAAAACTTTTCATTAATGTAAAGTTATAAAAATATTGACGTAATTAATAAATTCTTAAGGATTGCGGTAATAAGAAAAAGCGATGGGGTAGTTTTTTCTGGAATATATAAATCAATTACATTAATTATTCTGGAATCTTATATTGAGTGCTCGAGGAAGCGTAAATGCTTATGGTTCGCGGCGATAAAACGTTGGCGCGATGAGGGTGTAATGTGAGATGGATTTGAGAAAAGTTGGGGCGGAATTGGTGATATGTCGGTCGTAGGGGCAGGGAAGCGAAGACCAGGGAGCCGGTTTGTTGCGCATTGATGGCTGAAAAATGTGACGCCGCACCGCTCGTTTATGGGATTACGCTGTTTTTTTCAACACTTAGCACTACTGATGCACGCTGTCGCTTGCATGGCGGCTATCGACAGGTATAATCCAAAACGTTTTCCGTATCCCTTCAGTGCCGAAGTGGCGAAATCGGTAGACGCAGTTGATTCAAAATCAACCGTAGAAATACGTGCCGGTTCGAGTCCGGCCTTCGGCACCATTAGTACTTCCAAGACCATCCGAGAAAGTCCGCCAAACCCTTTAAAATCAATGCTTGCAGCGATTTCTTCGTCCCGAGTTGTCCGAGGTAGTCCGTTGAAATCCGGATGTCATTGGGGGCATAATTGGGGGCATCTTAACTTCGATTAGAAATGTGCCCCCAAAATGAAGCTCAACGCCAGGCAGGTAGAGACCGCAAAGCCCAAAGACAAAACCTACAAAATGGCCGATGGCGGCGGTTTGTATCTCGAAGTTTCGGCTAAGGGGTCTAAATACTGGCGCATGAAATACAGACGTCCCTCTGACAAAAAAGAGGATCGCCTTGCTTTTGGTGTTTGGCCTACTGTGACACTTGCTCAGGCAAGGGCCAAGCGCGACGAAGCTAAAAAGCTGTTAGTACAGGGTATTGACCCAAAAGCCGAACAGAAAGAAGCTCAGGCCGAAAACGCGGGAGCATATACTTTTGAAACCATTGCTCGCGAATGGCATGCCAGTAACAAGCGCTGGAGTGAAGACCATCGATCGCGCGTTCTTCGCTATCTTGAGCTTTATATCTTCCCTCATATCGGTTCGTCCGACATTCGCCAGCTCAAAACCAGTCAGCTGTTAGCCCCGATTAAAAAAGTTGATGCCAGTGGTAAGCATGATGTCGCGCAGCGTCTTCAGCAGCGTGTCATGGCCATTATGCGGTATGCCGTCCAGAACGATTACATCGATTCTAACCCGGCTAGTGATATGGCTGGTGCGTTATCAACAACCAAAGCTCGACATTACCCCGCTTTACCCTCCAGCCGTTTTCCTGAGTTTCTTGCACGTCTTGCTGCATATCGTGGCCGTATAATGACACGGATCGCAGTCGAGCTTTCATTGCTTACTTTTGTACGCTCCAGTGAGTTACGTTTCGCGCGTTGGGATGAATTCGATTTCGATAAATCTCTTTGGCGTATACCGGCAAAGCGAGAAGAAATTAAAGGCGTGCGTTACTCGTACCGTGGCATGAAGATGAAAGAGGAGCATATCGTTCCGCTTAGTCGGCAGGCGATGATTTTGTTACAGCAGCTTAAGCAGATTAGTGGTGATAAAGAGTTACTTTTTCCGGGTGATCATGACGCAACAAAGGTTATGAGTGAAAACACGGTGAACAGCGCTTTACGTGCCATGGGGTATGACACTAAAACCGAAGTTTGTGGGCATGGATTTAGGACGATGGCTCGTGGTGCAATGGGTGAGTCAGGGTTATGGAGTGATGACGCGATAGAGCGACAATTGAGCCATTCAGAGCGTAATAATGTACGTGCTGCTTATATTCATACTTCTGAGCATTTGGAAGAGCGTCGTTTGATGGTACAGTGGTGGGCTGATTATTTAGATATGAATAAAATTAATGCCTTGACTCCTTATGAATTTGCACGAAAAAGTTAATAGATATTCTATCATATAGTACGAGGCTATTAACCTCGTACTGCTATTTTATTTTTCTTGATATTGACGGCCTAAAAATCTATGAGATTTGGTTAAAGTTGCTCTTCTATATTTCTCAATATCCAGTTTTAACTCATCTTTGCCTATTTCATTTAATTTGTCTATATTTAACGTCAATATATATTGAGCATCTTCCAAACAACTAGATTTTGATGAGATATAGTTAAGACTTTTAATTAATGTATCTCTATCAACATCAAAGATATTATCATGAATGAGGAATTTAGGATGTCTCACGAAAGTATCATGCGTTAGCAGTAATGACATGTCATATATGAAAACTTTTTCTCGTTCATTACTATGACTACCGTCATCAAATATTCGTAAGTCAAAATCAATAACACTACTCTTCTCGTTTGCGGAGATGCTAAATGAGCACTTTCTATTTTCCATGACATAATCATGAATAGCAGATACTGTATCGCTAAACTCTGAAATAGTTGGCTCTTGATGTGATATATCGATGTCTAACTCTACAACTCTAGCTGCTTTCTCAGCTTTTTTAGCTTTAGATTTAGATTCATATTCATCATATTTTTTAATGAGTGAGGATAATTGTGAAAGTTCCTCCAGCTTTTTCTCATATGCAAGAAACAATGTTTTAATGTTTCGGAGGTGACCGTTCTGTTTTATTATTGCAGTTTTTGAATTCAGCTTAACTGATATTTCATATATGGCTGTTTCAATTTTTTCAAGATCGGTTAAGATAGAGTCCTTACGTGCATCAATAAGAACACGTTGAAAATCATCAATTTTTTTCTTAAATCCCAATACGTCTTTTAGTTCTTTTCCAATATTATCGCCGAGCCCAGCCTTCAGCTTGTTATATAAGTCTATTACCTCATTTTCATCTATGTAATTATCCCCGACCAGTGCTTGTATTTTGTTGAGCTCTGATTTTAAAATGGCTTTTTTATTTCTTAAATTATCTAAGCTATCTTCGTAGATAACAATTTCATCTCGAACAAAATCAAACGTTTTATCGCCTTCAAGCAATTCCATCTCTTGCTTTATAATTTTTACTTGATAATCGAGGTCATTAACCTCAGCTCTGGCATTTGCAAGTTTTTTTCCAGAGTTGGATTCTATGTCATCTTTTATTTTTCGTTTTGCAATACTCAATTCAGATATTGATTTATTAATTTCCTTTATTTTTTTATACAGTTCTATGCTAATTCCGAAAAGGAAAAGGTGTGGTGCAAAATCAGGAGGAATTCTTGCTTTTGTATCGTAACAATCAATAATAGATTTAAACTCTGAACGTTCATCTCTAATCAAAGGGCCTAACATGCTTCTAAAAGTAGGATGTAGCTTTGACTTATTGTCTTGAAACATTAAAAGCGTCAGGAAGTTATTTACGTCATTAAGGGAGGTAAAACTCTTTTTAATTCCATTAATGAGTAGAGTGGGAGTATTTTCTTCTGAAATGCTTCGTTTTGCGATAATGTGATTTTTATTAATAAAGAAATCTAGGCAAACGTAGATCTCATCAGAGAAAACTGTGTTAGGGATTTTTGAAAGCCTGCTACGATTGTAATCCTTCATCAGTCCGAAGTTAATGAATTCTACAAGAAGCGATTTCCCTACGCCATTGGTTTTATTAGATGATTCATCCTTCTCACCTAATATAAGATTAATTCCTTTTTTGAACTCTACAGGTTCAAAACAAAAAGGTTCACTGTATAGTTTATTTATTCTTATCATTTCTTAAAACCACATAAGGTTCGTTAAAATCGATTAAATCAAGTGCATATAAAAAAATCATTCCGTAGTATATAGAACGCACACCAATTAGTCTATTCTTACGCAAGTTTTTTGCTAGCTCGAAAATGCTAATGCAGCCTCTATCTTCGAGTAGTCTTAATATATGTGAGCCGACTATAGGAGCTGATTTCTCGATTTGTTCATCTTTTGAAAAAAGTTTTAACATGGTGCTGTTACCTTATTAGGGAAAACATTGCATTTTATCATGTTATCTATGAGGTAGTATTGAATTGCTGAGTCATCATAATCAATGCCATTAGAAAGAAGGCGAGATGCATAATAGTCAGTCATTTTGTTTAGTGCATTTACAGGGTCACCATTACATTCATCTAAAGCTGTATTGCTAGCGCGTTTTAAATATGCTGAGAGTTTACTGATGTTTATTGTCCCGGAGTCACTTGAATAACTTATTTCATTCAAAATGCCTGCATAAGTTGTCATTAATGGAACGTATATCTCCATTAAATAATCTGCATATGCAGAGAAGCGTTTGTATATTTTTCCATTAGGATCAGGCTCTTCTTGAAAGCCGTTGCCGCTCTGAGGATGTTCATCTGTACTCAAGATTTTGATCATTTCTAAAATGGTTGTGACCTCTTTTGGTGCTTTTTGTGTTGGAGTATCAAAAATCTGAGATGATAAATAGTCACAAATTTGCTGTATTTTTGCAGGTGGCAAAGCCATTATGTTTTTTATTAAATCAGTATAATCTAAAACATCGTCTGAGATAGATATTGTGAATTTTTCGCCATAAGTTTTGGCATGATACTTTTTCTTTTTTGTTAAAATTAAAACAATTAACCTATCAATTTTCTTAACCTTATCAGTTTCTATGAACCCATTGACTGTTTTTTTGATTTTTGCAAAGTCTGGGGTTGATGTAACTTGAATGGCAAGCCTGTTTGTTTCATCAATAAGATCTATTGATTTTGCATTTGCACTAATGCTGTTTAAATTTACCAGCGATACATCAAATATCATATTTAGTAGTTCGCAGAAAAAATATTCAGCATGTATATTTAAATCCATTAAGTTCAAACTGGTATTTAATTCCACTTTATGAGCTAAAATCGCTAGTTTAGTGCTGATTTTATCAATATTCTCTTTTCGTTGTAACATGGGCTTGGTCCTAGTTGCGCCTGCTCAATACGAATAATGTTATCCATAATAAATATGAGGTCAGAAACTTACCAGCTATATTTGGCAATATTAAAATAATGCACCACAGTTGCGCGCAATGCTCTCCCCGCCACGCCTGCCCGCTTAAGGGGGGACTTTTAATGCAGGAGCAAAGGTGGCCCCTGCCCACGCCGCAACTGGCGCAGGCAGGGAATGCAGGGGCGGGAAAACGCATGCAAAACCATGCACCTTATGGATGCATGGCTTAATTCGGGAAAAATGACGGGATTTACGGGGATTTTTTGACAGGCTACTGCGCGGCCAGTTCGGTGCGTCGGCGGGCGTAAATCATGTTCTGTGCAGGGGTGAATGTTTCACGATTATCATCCCGAGACGGCGCGTCAGGCCTGTATCCGATGGCCGTTAAAATATCGCTGTCCTGTGCAGAATAATTAATGTCATTTCCTGCGGTTAGCCAGACGGAAAGAGCTTCACGGAGATATGCCATTGAACGGTCAAGCGCGCGGTTTTTTATCATCGCGGGCTGGTTTTTAATCCCCATCAGTTCTGGTGCCAGTGCGGCGGCCAGCTCTGCGCCGTTCTGCTGCATAAAATCATGCAGCCGGTTACGAATGCTGATGCACTGTACTTCCTCATGTGAGCGGATATAGCGACCGGCGGCCTGATTAATCTCCCATTTTTTTATATCGATGAGCTCACGCAGCGTCTGTAAGCGGCGCGAACCCGTTGCGTCGTCCAGCAATAAATCCCGATATTCCAGCTCTGTAGCGGCCAGTTCAGCTTTACGGTTCATCCACGCTGCTTTGTTCGTCTGACAGGCTTCGAACGCATTTTGTAAGGTCGGGCCAGTCATGATCGTCTCTCCTGATTATGGCTGAATGGCGAGCTGTAACACCCTTTCACTTTGCGGGTGGTTCTGGTTTTCGGCGGAGCGGGTTCGGCCTTCTTCTCTTCCGCAGGGGAGCGGATAATCTCAAAAATGGATTCATGGGTTTTGAACGTCGTTGAGCAATACACATTCTGGCACTGCAGATAGCTCTCTTTTACGTTCTCAGACATATATTTGCTGGTCCGGACGTGGGCGGCCTGACCACAATTAGGGCAGCGCATCATGACAGTAACCCCCTTGCTTTCAGGCTGGCTTCACGCGCCCTCATTTTGTCCTGCCAGACCTTACGCTGAACGGGCGTAGCCGCAACATCATGCTCCATATGCGGCAGCGTGGAGGCCGACAGCCCTGTTTTAAACAGCACCGGCTCATTGGTCAGACGGATACTGTAGCCCTTCACGGCCTGTTCAAGCCACGCTTTCACCTGCTGCATCACAACCTTTTCCGGTTCGATATATCCCTCGTGTCCGGTCGTATTAGCAAGCGGATTATTAAGGACCAGTATATTGAGTTTCATTGCCCTGACCAGCGCACTACAGGTGTCACGCAGGGCAGCATTTAGCTCATGCTCTGCGTAATGGCTGAGGACGCAGTGATGTGCCTGACGATACGTTCTGGCCGTCCGGTCGCAGGCTCCCTTAAAGTTGTCCAGCTCAAAAGACAGCACCTCAGCCATATTGTCACATTCCTGCACCAGTTCCCGACATGCCACGCGCGCCAGATGGCGTTGTTTCAGCTCGTCGGTAATAACTGCACCTCCGGCACGAAAGGCAGTACGCCATGCACCGGAATCATTGCCGTTTTCCTGCTCCAGTTCGTTTTTTTGTGCTTTTACCTGGTTGATGGCCGCCGTGGTTTCATCCATACGACTGGCACTGGCAAGATGCGCTGACCGGGCAACCTCAAGGCGTTCCATTGCGGGTTTCAGGTAGTCGGGAATGGCGGTGGTATCGGTCATGTCGGGTCTCCTCTTTGTTTCAACCTGAGGAGATTCTGCCGCGCCAGACACAACAACACGATTCATTGCCGTTGTGGCAAAAATGGCACAAAAAGACTTTAAAACCCGGCTGGCCAGAGAAAGGTCGCAGGAAAACCTTACTCACCGTTTGTTTTTTTACTTATAACTATTCACCACTGTTCACCTTAAATAAAAAAATAAGTAATACAGTAAGTTAAAGGGTGAACAGTTGAGGGGCTGACTGTTCACCGTCTGTTCACCACTGTTCACCCTTCAGTTTTTTCAGTTAGTTAGTTACTTAGACTTTTTTGTGATTAAAAACAATAAATATATAAACAAAAGTAATCAGCAATGGGCCACCGGTTTGCCAACGTTTGCCAAAAAACGGCCAACGTTTGCCACTGTATAAAAATCGCTCTGTTGTGTGGTGGAGTACTACAAAATGACTTGTTGCCCTGAGGGAAAATATTCACAAAATAGAGAGCTACCCAAAGCCGGACGGACACGCCCGGCACTGTATGGACTTTGTGAGGTAGCCCGATGCACACCGCTTTTTCTTCCCCGTCTTCTGCCCCTGCCGCGCCGCTGATGCCGGTTTCTGATACTGTTCATGAGCGTTTTATTCGTCTGCCTGAAGTTATGCATTTATGCGGCCTGTCTCGTTCGACCATTTACGACCTCATCAGCCGGGAAGCTTTCCCGAAGCAAATCTCCCTCGGTGGTAAAAACGTGGCGTGGGCGCAGTCTGAAATCAACGCATGGATGGCAGAGCGTATTGCCGAACGCAACCGGGGCTATGACGCATGATGATGAACGTTCAGCAAACAGCCCCTTTTTCTGGCTTGCTTCTTTTCGCCGTTTCCAGGTATAGTTTTCCCGCTGTCGCAAAATCGGCAGCCGGGCGTAGGAACCCGAGTTACTTCAAGGCGACACCAGACGCGCCATGCGTCTTTTTTTATGTCGTTGCTCAGGCACACCCATTTTTCGGGCTGTGGTGCTTATACCTTAGCCCCTGTCAGATAATGGTGGTCCGGGCGGGGCAGCCTTCGGGCTGGCCGGTTTCCTTGAAGGCCGGTATTCCTACCCCCGTTCGGGTCACCACCCATGAGCGTAGGAACTCCGGTGGTGGCATTTACCGCTACTTCAAGGAGGTTGCCCTTATGGCTACGACCCTCACCCCGTCACACCCGCAATTCGTCTTTGTGTTTGCCGCCGTTCGTCGTGCAGACCGTAAACCCCGTATTTGTATGCTCCGCACCGTTGCCGGTGATGAGCACGCCGCACGCCTTTCCCTCGTTCGCGATTACGTCCTCTCATTTGCTGGCCGTCTGCCGGTTGCGGAGGTGCGCGCATGAGACACACCACCATTACCGCCCGTGACCTCGAATGTCTGGAGCATATGCGCAATGTCGGCCAGCTCGTCAGCGACCTGATGCAGGTGCAGGACTGCGCCACCGTTCGTCGTGACCCGGCGCAGCAGTTACAGCTCACCTCCGTGATTTACCTCATGACCGCCCAGCTCGACGGCGTGGTTGAACGCTGCAATCAGCACTGGCTGACCGGGGAGGGCAACGTATGAAAATGCCATTACCGCCCGTATTACGCGCCGCGCTGTATCGTCGCGCCGTGGCCTGTGCATGGCTGACCCTGTGTGAACGTCAGCACCGCTACCCGCAACTCACCCTCGACGCGCTGGAAAGCGCCATTGCCGACGAGCTGGAGGGCTTCTACCTGCGCCAGCATGGCGAGGAAAAAGGTCGCCAGATTGCCTGTGCTCTGCTGGAAGATTTAATGGAAGCCGGACCACTCAAAGCCGCGCCGTCGCTGTCCTTTCTCGGGCTGGCCGTGATGGATGAGCTTTGCGCCCGTCATATCACGTCGCCGGTACTGCACTGAGGGAGAAAACAACGATGAAAATGAACGTAACAGAAACGGTAAAACAGGCGTGCGGCCACTGGCCGCGCATTCTCCCGGCGCTGGGTGTGAAGGTGATTAAAAACCGCCATCAGTCCTGCCCGGTGTGCGGCGGCTCTGACCGTTTTCGCTTTGACGATAAAGAGGGGCGAGGCACATGGTTCTGCAACCAGTGCGGCGCAGGTGACGGGCTTAAGCTGGTTGAGAAAGTATTTGGCGTGTCGGCCTCCGAGGCCGCCGGAAAGGTGAACGCCGTGACCGGCAACCTGCCACCGGTTGCCCCCGAAGTGATTGCGGCCGCAGAGGCTGAAACGGAGGCTGACCGCAAGGCGGCGGCCGCGCTGGCTGTCAGGCTCATGGAGAACACCCGACCTGCCAGCGGCAACGCCTACCTGACCCGCAAGGGCTTCCCCGACCGGGAATGTCCGGTACTGTCGGCCACACACAAAACCGGCGGCGTGACGTTCCGCGCCGGTGATGTGGTTGTCCCGCTGTATGACGATACCGGCGCACTGGTTAACCTTCAGCTTATCAATTCTGACGGTCTCAAACGCACCCTGAAAGGCGGTCAGGTTAAAGGGGCATGTCACACCCTCGAAGGGAAAAAAGAGGCAGGAAAGCGGCTGTGGATAGCGGAAGGCTATGCAACCGCACTCACCGTGTATCACCTGACCGGTGAAACCGTCATGGTGGCTCTCTCGTCCGTGAACCTCCTTTCTCTGGCGAGCCTTGCCCGTCAGAAATCCCCGGCCTGTCAGATTGTGCTTGCCGCCGACCGTGACCTTAACGGCGATGGCCAGAGCAAAGCCGCTGCGGCCGCAGACGTCTGTAAGGGCAATGTTGCCCTGCCGCCGGTGTTTGGTGACTGGAATGATGCGTTTACGCAGCACGGCGAAGAGGCCACGCGGAAAGCCATTTATGACGCTATCCGGCCACCGGCGCAAAGTCCGTTTGATACCATGAGCGAGGCGGAATTTACCGCCATGAGCGCCAGTGACAAGGCTCTGCGGGTGCATGAGCATTACGGCGAAGCGCTGGCGGTGGATGCGAACGGTCAGCTTCTGTCCCGCTATGAAAACGGCATCTGGAAAAATATCCCGGCCGCCACTTTTTCACGGAATGTGGCTGACTTATTCCAGCGCCTGCGCGCCCCGTTCTCATCCGGGAAAATTGCCTCGGTGGTGGAGACCCTGAAACTGATTATTCCGCAGCAGGATACACCGGCGCGTCGTCTGATTGGTTTTCGCAACGGGGTACTCGATACCAGCTCAGGTATATTCAGCCCGCACAGTAAATCGCACTGGCTGCGCACCCTGTGCGACGTGGATTTCACCCCGCCGGTCGAGGGGGAAACACTGGAAACCCACGCGCCGAACTTCTGGCGCTGGCTCGACCGTGCGGCCGGTAAAAATCTCCAAAAACGCGACGTGATTCTGGCCGCGCTGTTTATGGTGCTGGCGAACCGCTACGACTGGCAGCTCTTTCTCGAAGTCACCGGTCCGGGTGGTAGTGGTAAAAGTATTCTCGCCGAAATTGCGACCCTGCTTGCCGGGGAAGATAACGCCACGTCAGCCGATATTGACACACTGGAAGACCCGCGAAAGCGTGCCTCCCTGATTGGCTTCTCGCTTATCCGTCTGCCAGACCAGGAAAAATGGAGCGGTGACGGCGCAGGACTTAAAGCCATCACCGGCGGCGATGCGGTCTCGGTTGACCCGAAATACCAGAATCCATATTCAACGCATATTCCGGCGGTGATTCTGGCCGTGAACAATAACCCGATGCGCTTTACCGACCGCAGCGGCGGTGTGTCGCGCCGCCGGGTGATTATTCATTTCCCGGAGCAGATTGCGCCGGAAGAACGCGACCCGCAGCTCAGGGATAAAATTGCGCGCGAGCTGGCCGTTATCGTGCGCCAGCTTATGCAGAAATTCAGCGACCCGATGGCCGCCCGCGCACTGCTTCAGTCGCAGCAGAACTCCGACGAGGCGCTCAGTATCAAGCGCGATGCTGATCCGACGTTTGATTTTTGCGGCTATCTGGAGATGCTGCCGCAGACAAACGGGATGTTTATGGGTAATGCCAGCGTCGTCCCGCGTAATTATCGTAAATATCTTTATCACGCGTATCTGGCCTATATGGAGGCTAACGGGTACAGGAACGTGCTCAGCCTGAAAATGTTCGGACTGGGGCTGCCCATGATGCTGAAAGAGTACGGCCTGAATTATGAAAAGCGGCACACAAAGCAGGGGATACAGACTAACCTGACGCTGAGAGAGGAAAGCTATGGCGACTGGCTGCCGAAATGCGATGAACCCGCAGCGACATAACCCACTCCAGACCGGCTACAGCCGGTCTTTTTCGTTCAGGCAATTGCCATAGGGTGAACACTCCACTGCTCACCCTTCACCGTATATTCACCCTGTATCAATATGAAATTATTGATAAAAAATAAAAGGTGAACAGTGTGAACAGTAAAACCGGAAAAAACTTTTTATCCCCCCGTGTATCGCCTGACCGGGCGCCCCCAGAACGAGCAAAACGAACAAAGGTGAAGAGTCGACTGTTCACCCTTCACCAACTCATCACCACTTAACTGCATGATATAAAATGAGAAATAATCGAGGTGAACAGTGTGAACAGTTAAATGCAAAAAAACTTTTTTTTGGGGATTGAGTTCCGGTTAGGATCCGGATTTCGGATCCTAACCGAATAGGGCGTTAATCTTTAATTTGCTAGCAATATCAGATAGCTAAGTTTGATATGCTCAAAAAAATCGTTGGGGGCACAAAAGGGGGCATATTACTTACGTTTGACTTTAATGTTATTATAGTTCAATTGGTTATGAAGTGATTTGAGTCCGGCCTTCGCACCAAAAGCATGTAAATGGACCTCAACTGAGGTCTTTTTTTATGTCTAAAATCCGATATTTACCCACTTTTCCCGCTATATTAACTCTCTCAAGGTCAACCGACATCAACGTACATCTACCAACACCTGTTGGTACAGATGATGGTATTTCCGATTCGATAATGCTTGTACCAACAGGGAGGGGATAAGCATGGCTCTAACAGATATCAAAGTCAGAACAGCCAAGCCAATGGATAAGCAATATAAGCTGACCGATGGCAACGGTATGCATCTTCTCGTCCATCCTAATGGTTCTAAGTACTGGCGTTTGCAGTACCGTTTTGACGGCAAGCAAAAGATGCTGGCACTTGGGGTATATCCTGAAATCACATTGGCGGATGCTAGATCACGCCGCGACGAAGCGCGTAAGCTGTGGCGAATGGCGTCGATCCAGGAGACAAAAAGAAAAGTGATAAGGTTGAGCAGAGAAAAGCCCATACTTTTAAAGAGGTGGCGATTGAGTGGCATAGCACCAATAAAAAGTGGTCTGAAGATCATGCCCATCGTGTGCTAAAAAGCCTGGAAGATAATCTCTTCGCAGAGCTCGGGGAGCGTAATATCACGGAATTAAAGACTCGCGATTTATTAGCACCTATTAAAGCCGTGGAGATGTCTGGACGTCTTGAGGTTGCTGCCCGTCTTCAACAGCGAACCACAGCAATCATGCGTTATGCTGTGCAGAGTGGATTGATTGATTATAACCCCGCTCAGGAGATGGCTGGGGCAGTTGCTTCTGGAAACAGGCAACATCGTCCGCCACTGGAGTTAAAGTGCATCCCTGAGTTACTTGAGAAAATAGATGGCTATACCGGCAGGCCGCTAACCTGCTGGGCAACAGAACTTACTTTGCTTATCTTTATTCGCTCCAGTGAGCTGCGTTTTGCTCGCTGGTCAGAGATAGATTTTAAAACGTCAATGTGGACAATCCCGCCGGAACGAGAGCCTATTCTAGGAGTGAAACATTCTCATCGCGGTTCAAAAATGCGCACACCGCATCTGGTTCCGCTTTCTAAGCAGGCATTGGCGATCCTGAAACAGATAAAACAGTTTTGTGGGGAGCACGAGCTGATTTTCATTGGCGATCACGACCCGCGTAAACCCATGAGTGAAAACACGGTTAACAGTGCCCTACGGGTTATGGGTTACGACACTAAAGCTGAGGTTTGCGGTCACGGCTTTCGTACAATGGCCTGTAGTTCGTTAATTGAGTCAGGGCTATGGTCGAAGGATGCGGTTGAAAGGCAGATGAGCCATATGGAACGCAATTCGGTGCGGGCGGCGTATATCCATAAAGCGGAACATCTGGATGAGCGCAAGTTGATGTTGCAGTGGTGGGCTGATTTTCTGGATGCGAACCGGGAGAAAGGGATTACGCCGTTTGACTATGCGAAGATCAACCGGGGAGCAGGTCACAGGAGGAACATATCAAAAACAGGCAGATACACAATTTAAATTACAGTCTCTTTCATCGATTTTTGTCCATTATGATGACACTCTATATTCGTATTGAAATCACAGTAATACAGTGCATTTTTTAGTAATATTTAACCTATTGATTATTTCAAGGAATAATGACCGTTGAAATTTGCACAAGCCCTCAGCATTCTCTCAAAGTCTTCACCGTATGCGGTCAGTACCGAGAGAGAGCACTATCAAGATCACCTCGTTGGATTCAAGAGATACATATACATCACGACAGATATAGAAGCGGATTTTAAAAAAGCACTCCTATCTGCTAAGTCCAATCAAGTCATCTTCCTATGCGGAAGTAGTGGTGATGGCAAGTCTGAGATCTTGACGCAGTACAGCCAAAAGCACAAAGTGACTCATGACTTCCATTTGGATGCGACTCACAGCTTCAATCCAAGCCAGACAGCCATTCAAGCTCTTGATCAAAGATTCACCCAGTTCAAGCAAAGTCATAAACCACTTGTTGTGGGTATTAACGTTGGTATGCTCGGCAATTATGCAGAAGAAGGTTCCAAAGAGCATAGCGACATCAAAAAGGTGCTCAGAGACTTTCTCTCTCGTAAGCGATCAGCAATTCCAAAGCAGTACGTATTCTTGGATTTTGAAGACTATCCAAAATTCACCTTCAATGCTGAGGGCTGTGCATCAGACTTTGCAGAAAAATTTCTAAAAAGATTGACAGCACAAACGCTTGAGAATCCTTTCTATGCGCTTTATGACAAAGAGCTCAAATCTCTAGGTCATACTCGCCTGACGGCAAACTATGCGCTGCTGAGTCGCCCTTCAGTTCAGGAATCTCTGATCGGCTTATTACTCAAAGCCCGTCTTATCAAAGATCAGTTCCTCACGGCCCGAGCGTTACTGGATTTCATTTTCCAGTTGCTCGCTGCGGATGGCTACTTGTTCGACAACTTGTTTGCAGGCAGTGATAACGAGCTGTTATCCCGTATACAGGGTTTTGACCCAAGTAATCTGCACACGCGCACCGTCGATGAGTTTGTGCTTCAGCATGAGCTGGGCATTGAAGATGAGCGTTTCAATGCGTTTAGATCTAAAATTAACGAGCTTGGTTTTTACGAGGTAACCAAAGCAACGTCTTTTCTTCGCCTTTTCTATTTGCTTCGGGGTGACAAAGAGCTCAGCAATGAGTTTGTAACGCCTATCCAAAACGAGTTCACAAACAATCTGGTAGAAACCTATGCATCTGTCTGGATGCGACATCGTGATTTCGATGGTTCAGGAAAGATGCGCAAACTGCTTGGCAGTTTCTACAAAGAAACGCTGATCGCAGCGCTTCACCGCTATTGTAATCGTCATGCCCCAACACTCGACAAAGACGAGTATTTAGTTTCTGAGCTTAATGGCTACAAAACGGCGGTGTCTCTTGAAGTTAAGGCCGATTTTTCAGCAATACAAAACAGTACACTCGAAAAAATAGGCACCTTCAATGTGTATCTGAAAGTCGATGAACAATCGCTTAAGCCAATGCCAATTAGCGTCAAACTACTTGAGCTTTTGGTCAAGATTGGGCAGGGGTATCGCCCTAACAAGCACGACAAAAATGCTGTTTTGTTACTTGATGAAGCATTGGAACAGATGCTGACAGTAGCTAAGCAAAAAGAGACCTTTTTTATTCTCAAGGGTGATAAGCGCTACAAAATCGTGAAAGAAGAAAGTGACTATTTTGAAGTGAGTGGTATGCACTAATGACGACCGATAATTTCACATTACCGATAAAGGCCGGTTTGCCACAAACGGTAGCTGATAAGTTCCAAAATAAGAATACGTTGAGCAGTTACATTCCCATTCGTACGCAAGGCAATGATTTTGACTGGTCATCAGTCGTGGGCTTAGTCCTGCGTGGATTACTTTGTAAAAAAATAGAAAAGTACAATTACCAAGATTTTACTGCGGATTGCAAAAACAACTTACAAAACAAATTGGGTGAAGAGGCATTTTGGAGTGTACTTGAAGATATGTATTTCACTAATGAAAATATATTCTCGGTAACCCCTGAGTTTCTGTTGTTTAAGAGCCAGAAGAGTCAAGATAACAAGTACACGCGCGACATGCGAATGGCATCCTTGTTTATTAACTTACTTCAAGGACAGCAAATTGAACGATTTGAATCTAACTTGAACTTCCTCGAAGAGGAGTTTCTTAAAACGCTTTTAGACAAAACAAAGTCAGATCGTGACAAGGACTTCCAAGTGACCGAGTCACCATATTTGCCCTATATAGCAGAGGCGTTTCAACGTGACCTCGAGTTTTTAACTGGTTATCCGAAATACCTGTTGGATGAGTTCGAGCGTTTCTTGGCATTCTATGGCTTTGCTTACACGGCTCAATTAAGCCTATCGTTGTCGGATTGGAAAACAGGTGAAGCCCCAACCGCGAAACCGCTGTATTTCATCATGGATCATGAGCGCGCCAGCAGTGAACGTATCCATATCAAAAAGCACGGTTACAAGCTTTTTAGCGAATCGTCTTTCAAGCTGTTTCCCTTCCTCTCTATGCTGGAAAATCTTCAACCAAACCCAGAAAAATTAAAAAAACCTTTGTGGCAATTGGCAAAGGATATTAAGAGTTCAGAGCGGAGTGATCTAGCTGGGTATATTGAAAATTACGCAAAAATGTTTCGCCACAACAGAAAACTTGAAACAGCAATACCTGAAAAAGCAGAAACCGCAATTGATTGGTTGGAATATGCTTTGAAGCTTGCTGAAGAACAGTTCAGAGACCCTAAAACCGACCGTCCGGGGACTATCAAAAAATATATTAAAGCGGTTGAAGAAAACATGGCTACTGGCTTCGTGCAAGCTCGTGGTCGCTCTGGTCGGGTGTTAGTACTCACTCAAGACCACATTATTTTGCTTACTAACCTGGTGGTGGGTAAGGAAGAAAAGCTTCGCTTCCATGAGCTGATAATTGGCTTACAGCAAAGGGGGATTTTTGTTGATAAGCAGACAGAACAAGAGCTTATTAAGTTCTATGAGCGAATTGGCAACGTTGAACGCATGAGTGATAGTGGAGATGCAGTGTATGTGCGCAAAACAATTTGAATCGTTTCTGGTTGAGCAGTTTTTACTGCACGCGAAAGGAAACATCCGCGCAGGCTATCGCTACCAGTTTAACTCTCCTGACCATGCTAATAGTCAGCGACTTTTCGATGCGCTCTTAGCGCGAAAAGGAGGAGAGAGCGAAGATCGCAATGGTGTAGCGCTGAGCTATTTAGACCTAGAAGACTGCAAAGTGGTGCCAGTGCTTCATAGCGAAGATGCGTGTGAAACGGGCTTTACCGAAAACTACATCTCTAATTTGCGTGACGAAATAGCAAGCCAGGAAGGTCCGTTGAAGGGCTGTGCACTGGTGGTGATTCACAATAGTCGCCTAGATACTCTCATCAACTCGGCGGAAGATCTTGGCCAGTCTGGCCAGGTGTGGAGTCCAGGGAACATCAAATTCGCTCTTAGTGGCTTTATTGAGCAATCTGACAAATCTCGAGACGTTTCGCTTTGCCTTTTGGACGACCAATTTGACGCGATTTTGGAAGATGGTGCGACCATGTTTGGTTTCGAGTCTTTATACAAGGCAGTTGAGGATGGCGAGCTGTGTTTCAGCGAGCTAGGCATGTTTGAGGATCCTTTTGTTGCTGAATTATCGGGCAATAAAAAACAGATCAAACAGCGCCTAGAAGAAAACCGTACGCTTTACCAAGAGTTGTCGTTTGAAGTAGAGCATTTTGGTCAGCAACTCGAAGAAAGGCTGAAAGGCTTTAGTAGTAGGTTTATCAAAGAACATTTTTCTGACGATGGTTGGAAAGATGTGGAGTTTGAAACTTATCGAGAAGAGATAAAAAGGAATAAGATTCAGAACCTTAAGCATGAAGGTGAAGACGAGACCAATAATGCGCAAGTGATTGGTCGCTACCCAAAAGAAACTAAAGCAGGATTGCGTGACCGTCACTTGATTATTGCACTGGAAGAAGGGCAAAGTGAGTTTGAACTTAAACTGAGCTTTTCTGGCATCAGCGATTTAAGAAAAGAGCAGTTTAAAGTCTCGCCAGCGAATGCACTTGGCAAACAAGAAGTCATCAGCACGCGCCTAACTAGTAAAGGGGCAAACGCTACTCTAGCAGCTAGTTATGCCAATGAGCCTTTGTTTTTCACGCTAGCATTGAAGCGTGACAATACCTCTGAACACCATAACTTCCGTTGCTTGGTTGTCAGAAAAGGCGAGTTTCACCTCGAGGCATTCAAAAACATTTTCGCCGTTGAGCCTTCAAAAAAACGCCTTACCTTGAAAACGGTAGACAACAGCTTGGTTATTAACCCGGCGCTAACTGCAAACCGAAGCCTAGATGATGTCGGTGAAGTGGTTGACCGCGCAGAATTTGGTGTTGTCGATTTTGAATCTTTGGCCAACGAGTCAGAAGAAATCAGCTTTGTGGTGAAATCAGGTGATAATTCCCTGACATTTTATATTGAGGGTGAACAGGTAGAAAGCAGCCTGTCCTTCCCATTGCTGCTTAACCAATCTCGCTTCCACAAATTGTTTGACGATCACGTGTTTGGCGAGCTTTATCCGAGTAAAGACGTTGTCGCGATCGATCATAGTGAATTTCGCGTCATGGAGCCGCGCATTAGCCTACTTCGTTGGGAAGAGTGTTTCGTTCAGCAAAAGCAAGTCTACCTAGCGGAATCCAACAGCATGGCGTTGGAACAGTTAAGGTCTATTGATGACGGTCTTCACTCAGCATACCAAGCACTGTTTGACTATCTAGCGAGCCGACGAACAACTATTTCGTTGGTTTCGTGGGGGCCTATATTTACGGCACTCGTGAAAGCGACCGTGGATGCATTCCTTGATTATTTCAACGCGATCCCAACTGGTGGCATGCTTACCAAAGAGCAAAAGCTTGTGATGCAAATCGGTTTGGTTCGCGAGAATGGTGAAGAATATTACTCGCCATTCCACCCAATGGTGTTGGCTTACTACTTAAATCTTTGTAATGAAATGCAAAAAGATGACAGCTTTGCTGACTTGCCAACTGTCACGTTCAATCGCTTGGGGCCAAGTGGACTGCTTCCGTATGTCTATCATCCCAAGCATGGGTTTGCCTACAACCAGCAAGTAACAGAAAACGGGTTTTGGGTTAAAAGTGTCCCTCACCAGAAAAGTTGTCTGAAGTTCGTTCGCAAGCTGGTTAAAGAAAAGATCAACGAGTTCCAAAAAGCGTTTCTCCACTTGTTTACCGGCTCAGAGAAGAGTGTGTTGGTGAATGCCGTGAATCAAGATCGTGCAGAAGAGTTATTCCTCGGTTTGGTTGACTATGTAAAAGATAACCTCGATAAAGCGGCATCAATTCATGTCAACCTCTACGATGATGAGCTGGTTTTCAATGCATTTGACCAGTTTGCAGAAACGTTCAATTACGAAGAATTAAAGTCTTGGTTGGAATTGGACCGAGAGAAAGTGCGAGAAAATGCCGACACCATTATCGATATTCTGCGAACCCGGCTAACTTACAGCAAGTTTACCAATGCTCAAAGTGAACGCGAAGGGCAAGCCTACTCGCACCTGTCTTTTTTCAGAAACAACGACAACGTGAAGTTAACGACCTTGAGCGTTGACGACATGCCTAGTGGTATTGCGTGTGATGGTCTGCTGACGGGCGACGCTTCTAAAAGTGATGAAGGCTCATACTTCACTGCATTTGGTTTGCAAAACGTTCAATATAGTAACCAACCACACTTGGAAATAGCGAAGTATGTTGGCTCGTTAATAGAACCAGCATTTAAGCCCAGCACACAATACACGGGGGCCAATGCTCCTGCTCTTGCGGTCAGTGAAGACTTTAAATCTCTGCTAGCGCGCTCTTATGACAGCTCGATTTGGACCACCATCATCGACCCGAAAGTGACGCTAGACTTCTTCCACGCCAATCAATGTATCGTGCTTATTCATTATTCTGATCAGTACACCAGCTCAGCCAGCTACGATGCGATAACCGTGACGGCACAGCGTGGTTTGTTCGAAAGGGTGGTTGCACAAAGTGGCGGCAAGCAGATTAACGAGTTCAATGCCTTCAATGGTGATTGGCTACTGAAGATGTTGACTTGCAACGACACCATTCGCAAAGAGCGAACTGGCATTATCGGCGCCTATAAATTTGCGACGTGTCTGGTGCACCAATCTGATATCACCTGGGTTCCGCTCTCAGTTGGTGAAATGATCCGCGTGTCGGGTAACATCGGCCTGAAAATGACCGACAGTGACTTCTCACGCAATGTGCAGAGATATAAAAAAGGCGCGATTTCAGATGATATACTGCTGGTGGGCTTTAAAGAGGGTAACCTTTATTTGCTTCCTGTCGAAGTGAAAACAGGCTCCACGCCAGACTACAAAAAAGCAGTACAGCAAGCGAATGAGCTTCGCCGCTATCTAACAGAGCTTTTGAGCGACGAGACACTGGCGTCGAAGCTATACCGAGGCTTGTTTATCCGCCAAGTGTTGATGCAAATCGACAAATACCGTCTGTACAACGTATTCAGCAATGACTATTTCGAAGCCCTGCTGGCAGAGAAAGAAGAGTGGCTACGCGGTAACTACGCGATTGCGGAACTTGAGAACTATCCAGCAGGTCTAGTGGTTAGCCACCTTGAAAGCGGAAGCTGTTTCGAACCTGGCTATAACATGCAGGATGGCGTGTTGAAGGTTGACCTTCCTATGTCTTTGCTGCCTTCACTGGTGCAACACCCGCTTCAAGTATTAATGAACGAAAAGGACATCGCACAGATCTGCCATGTGCCGGCGGAGTATATGTTGGTGGGGCAGACAGCTTTGAAAAAAAGAGAGTCGCTCGTTCCATTAGACGTTGTGGTCGATAAGCCAGAGGATTTAAAACCGAACCTCCAAACAGAGGAGCCGTCAAAGTTAGCTGCAGAGCCAACCCCAGATTATGCGAGTGAATGCCGAGTTGAAATTGGTCAGAATACGCTTACCGGCGAAAAAGTTTTCTGGGAGTACGGGCACAAGGATTTAGCAAACCGTCACCTGATCATTTTTGGTAGCTCAGGGCAGGGTAAGACCTACTGTATACAAGGTTTGTTGATGAGCTTGGCCGATGCTCAAATTCGGTCGCTGGTGATTGATTATACAAACGGATTCTTGCCGAATCACCTTGAGCCGGAGTTTATTGAACGAACAAATCCTAAATCCAATATTCTTTGTAATGAGCCATTTGGTATGTCGCCATTTAGAGCTCAAAAGCAAGATTTTGGCGGGATTTTTCTCGAAGAGAAGCCTCATATGGTGGCTGGAAGGGTAGCCTCTGTTTTTAACAAGGTATATTCGACAATTGGTGAGCGCCAGATCGCAGTGCTCAATGAAGTGATTGAATCTGGTGTCCAACGATATGGTAGTGCTTATAGCTTACAGAATATGTTGGATGACCTAAACGAGGAAGAAACTGCAGGACCAGCACTTGCAAGCAAGCTGGCTCCTCTTGTTAAGTCTAACTTGTTTTCATCTGACAGTGATAAAAGTTGGAATGATGTGTTTGAGAGTGAACACCACCGCTCAACAATTATGCAACTTGCGTCGCTTAACCACGATATTTCAATGCTTTGTACTGAGTTTTTACTTTGGGATCTATACTCCTACGCATGTAGTTACGGTAGTAAGGAAAAACCGATTCCTATTGTATTGGATGAAGTGCAGAATCTCGATCATCGCTTGGAGAGCCCATTGGGCAAAATGTTAACGGAAGGACGCAAGTTTGGGGTATCCCTAATTCTGGCGACTCAAACGCTAAGTATGCTGCGTAAAGATGAGCAAGATCGTTTATTCCAGGCGTGTCACAAGCTGATTTTTGCACCAGCAAAAACAGAGACAAAGACGTACGCGAAAATTCTTGAACTGAGCATGCCAGGTACAAAGCAGGCTGAGTGGGAAAAGCAACTAGGAGACCTATCCAAAGGACAGTGTTTATCAGTTGGCTACCATTTGGATAACGGTCAGTTGAAGATGAGTGTTAAGAAAGTGAAGGTTTCCTCCATGTTATCCCGCCTAAACAATTCTAAGGGTTGAGCCTGGTAGGTCTATGGATCTTAGCTTTCTGAAAAATTTAGTTAATTTCGTGCTGGCGGCGAGGGGACTAAAGGGCCCCTCATAATCCTTTGATGTTGTTATATGCACTGGTAATCCCCCCTGCATTAAGGTTAGGAGAAAATTCTACTTATGCCTGCATCGATTTTTCGGGGGGATTACCATATGTCAGATCAAGTCGCGACTAATACAGATTACCGTTGTTAGTGTGCCATTTTCATGCTTTGTTAGCAAAGATGGGGTGAATATCGACTTATTATTTTCCATTATTTGTATACTCCATATACAAAATCTTTTACCGAGCGATAGTTTCTTAACCCCGCAATCCCATCCTCAACATGTGCTGCCCAGGCTTTAATCATATCCTTCTGCGTCATCTGTGGATAAAGCATCTTCAACACCAATTCTGTAGTCTGTAATGTCTCCCCCAGCCACGTAATTTTATCCAGTACCAGCGAGCCATCCAGCTTCTTGGTATCCCGCTCAGGCGAATAACGGAACTCGCTCTCTACCGAACGGAAAAATGCCAGTCGAGCAGCGACATTGGGCGTAATCCCTGTATATCCTTTCAATTTTTTAAGCTGCTCTTCAGTCTGACGACTAAGCACCATTCGATTCGGGAGCATCAGATCGCCTCCTTAGTTAATTCCCAGAAATAGCCAGGTTTCAGTGCAGACGATTTGGTATGTGCATTAAACACAATCTCATAAGCATGAGAGATATCATCACGCAATTGATCAACAAAATAACGCTCATCCACTTCCGTATCAGTAGATAGCAGCACTACCTGATGGCTGGCAAACGGGAAATAGTGGTTAATCAGTTTATCCCGATGCTGAGAATCCAGACGTCCTAATGGCGTATCGATAATCACCGGTAAATCACGGCCTGAGGTTTTTGCTAAAGCCTCAAGAATAGCAATTGCATAAATTTGCTTTTCACCGGCAGAAAGCAGCTTACGTTTTATGACGGATCCTTGTTCATCAATCAGCTCTACGTCAAACGTCTCTGGGTTAATGTGCGCACTAAGTTGTAAATCTTCTTTACGGGCCAGTTTGCGATAGGCTATTTCGAAATTCGCTGACAGTGTTTTCACTCTTGCCTGCGTTAATACATCACTGTATCGATCGAGTAAATTAATCGTTTCTTGAGCGTTTTTAAAGGCGCAACTCAAGCCATGCTGACTTCGGGCAACATCATGCATTTTTTGTACCTGACGAACGCAATCCAGTTGCTGTTGCTTAATTCGTTTAGCATCTTCCAGCAATGAAAGATATTTTTGCCGCTGTTTTTCACGTTGCTTATCCAGTTCGCGTAGCTTCTCAAAGAGCTCCATTAACTGGTCGTCTTCCGGGGCGCGGGCAATATTTGCAGCAGCCTGCTCTAACTGCTGTTCAGTCTCTGATAACTGGGTACGGTAAAGATCGAAGCGTTGCCATGCCTTTTTGCTGTCTTGTTCAATCGACTGTTGGAGCATACCGGCTTCACGTTCAGAGATATCAAACAGCAAATCGCCTTTAGGCTTAGTTGCCATATACTCTTTTAGATTATCGGTAATCGCTTCATCTGCTATTTTGCCAGTTCCCTCAGAACGAAATGCAATATCATTTCTGAGTTGCGTTAAAAACTGGCTCAGCTCTTTTTCAAAGCTTTTTGCCTGTTTAATCTGCGTTTCATCAGTAATTTGTTGCAGTAAACGAGACAAAATAGTGGGTGCAAGCGCATAAGGTAGCGGCCCATCACATTCCTGACGCAGTGCTTTTTCCAGACGTTCCTTATCTTTCAATAACGCATCAACTTTCTGCTTTTCCTGCGCTTTTGTCTGGGCAAAAGCCCCCCCCTGAGCATTTAGCAAACCTTCATAACGGATAATATCTTTAGAAATAAACTCAATCCGCGATTTGGCAAAATCGGCTCTTTCCAGTATCTCTTCAGTCTGGCAGGCCAATTCTTTACTTTGTTTTTCAAGCTCTGCAATCTGCTGTTGTTGAGAACCCACCAACTGGCTGGATTGCTGGCGCTTAACAAAAATCATTAAGTCATTACGCAGTTTGGATATCAGATCCAGACCTAATAAACGGCGCACTGCGGTACGCAAAATATTGCCGGATTCATCTTCCGCCAGCTCCGCAATTTTCTCGCCATCAAAAAAGAACAGATCGGCAATGCCATGCGGGATTAATTCATTAAGAAACCCCTGGCACTGATCGTAATCCAGCTCACTGAGTGGCTGTCCATCCTGTTGCAGAGATAGGCGATCTTTCTTACCTTTTTTCCAAGTTCGCGTAACGGTAAATTCCGCTTCATGGCCGCCCTTATTATAGGTAAAGGTCAATTCGACAGCGGCTTCCTCAGGTTGTTCAATATCGTACGCACCGTTGTGAATTAACGAACTAAGTTGCTCGACATATTCCTGTTGTTGAGTGGCAAGGCCAAACGCCAGCCGACCATATAGTGCTAGACGGATCGCTGATAGGATCGACGTTTTCCCTGCACCGTTTAAACCACCAAACAGTACAATAGGTCGTGGATTCAAATCGTGTGGGCGCTTTCTGGGGGCCAGATCAATGGTATGAGTACCGTTAAATACCCGAAAATTATGTAACACTAGTTGTTTAATGAGCACGTTCGTTTTCCTCCTCGACTAAAACAGAGGATTCACTGGCATCGACAATTCTTCGTTGTAGAACCTGAAGTTCAGCTTCAAGCCTGGTGACTTCTTCCTGGTGAATATCCCGGTCGTTACGTTTTTGTAGTGCTGCTTGTTGCTGCTGGATCTCTTCGAGACTACCCCAGTCCTGTTTTAGAATGGTACCGAGTTTGTCAAAAATCCCCTGACGACGGCTTAGCCCTTCCATTGACACTTCCAGTTCAATCAGCTTCATGACCATCTCGGGTGCAACGTCAAATCCCTGAGCTATCTGTATCAACAAATCTGCATCGCTGGCGTCAAAGCGCGACTGATCGTCCACTACCCAGTCTAAATCCTGCTGATACACTTCTCGGTAAATACCCGGTAGCGTGTCATACCAGTCTGGTTCATTAGGATCTTTCAACCATTCCTGACGGATAGCATGCAGCTCCGGTTGGGTAATTAACGTAATCGTATGGCCTTGAGCATTTAAATCACGCTCGATTACCAGCAGCTCTTTTAGCCACTGCTGGCGATACTTAAGCCAGTAGGGGCCAGGAACATGTTTACGCTCGGCACTAATTTCTTCGCCATCTTTGGCATACTGATAACTGACCTTGCCAGTACGACGTTTATAGTTGCGAAACGTGTCTTTATTTACTGGATCGGTGGTAAATGCCAGCAGATCACGGTATTTAAGCAGCGGAGACATCCATTCTTCGCCATTCTTGATCAGGCTCTCCATCGCTTTATCTTTGGTGACCACGGTACAGGTCCAGCAGCCAAAGCGGGAGTTACCACAAGAAGGGGTACTTTCATCGATCACCAGGGGACACTCACCCTGAGCGGAAGAGTCCATATATAGCGTCCACAGAGGACGGTTGTTTCCACCCCACGGGCTTTCCCACTCATCAATATCGTCCGGGGCATAGCGGAACGCGCCGCGCAGCAGTTTCCAGACGTCTTCGACATCCCAGGTATCAATAGGGGTATAGATAAACGCATTTGCCAGCGTGGTATGTCGGGCCAGGCGTGAGCCATCAATTTTGTGCTTTGCGATGACCTGTGCACGGGAGGCACTCTCACTACTACGTGAACCCAGGACAACAATCACTTCATCAAACTGGCTGACCTTATCTTTAATAAAGTCACTCACCGGATTGATTTTCATGCGCTCAGTGCACCAACGGAAACTCCGGGTTGGAGCCGGATAACCTTTACCCAGTAAATTGACCCAGAAGGTTTCATTCGTTTTAGGCGTTACTGCGTGTTGAGTGATTGGCAGGTCATTACGCTTTGCGCCTGCCTCAATCTGCAACATCGTTTTCTTAATTAAATCAACTACCACAGGCGTTTCGACCAGCGTATCGGACGACACCACAAAAACATCTTTGTTGCGCATTTCCGGAGGCAGGCCAAGCAGAGCCAGATACACCAGCGTAATTACGGCAGAAGAATCTTTCCCGCCGCTGTAGCCAATTACCCACGGACGATTATCCGCACAATAAATTCTTTGAACCTCAGCAACATATTCGGCCAGAGGGCGTCCAGCGAACTGCTCCTGATTAATAAAATCTTCATATTCGGCCAAATCGTAGGCCTGAACTAATTTACTCATGAGACAACCATTTGAGCTTCAAGCTCCTGTTCTTCAGGAGTGAGGGGAAGTGACAACGCATGTTTTAGTGCATTACAGGTAAGTTGAATAGCAATGCTAGTCTTGCTGAGTTTTCCGTGTTGCATGGCACGTTTGACCATCTCGGGATTGCTTTTCCGCCAATCGAAACTTTTAAGAGCAATGAGTTTTACATGCCATTCGTGAGGCTCTTCCTGAATTAATGCTCGCCCAAGTAATCCCAGTGCCTGGAGACCTATACCGTGGGCGTGCACGTAATCTTGCCTTAACTGTGCTGGAGAAACCTCTTTTTTGGCAGCAAGTTGCCAATCTGGCATTACAGTGTAAAGCGTTTGCCAATAAAGGGCCGCGATATTTGTATTTTCTTCTATGTCACCAATCTTCGGGTCTTTGCCAAGAAGTGCTCGCGTAGCCTGTTTAATGCTGCTCAGTGTAAATAATTTGTTAGAAAGAGCACTGATACTCGATTTCTCAAGTTCTGTGAGCCCAATAAATGGCTCAACTGTCATTGCCAGGTAACGAGCAAGATTTGAACTCACATCGCGGTGATCATACAGCGCAGACAGAGACGGGCTAGGGCGGATTGCGTATTTATTTAGATCGGCAAACATTTGCTGGCTGCGTTGTAGGCCTTCATCAACGAAAAAGAGTACTGGAATATTATCCTGACCTAACTCTGGTCGCTCTGAAAGTGCATCTTCGATAGCTTTTCGACGATGCTGACCATCGTTAATGAGAATCTGCGCATCCATAGGGACACGCAAAGTACCAAGGTTATTTGAGCCAGAGTATTCATCAAATTGGACGTCTACAGCAATAGACGCTGTTAGTGCAGAAAAAACATAGTCTTTAGGGTTTTCCAGTAGATAGCGTACCATTTCTGGTATGCGTGACTTGTTCAATGTGCGTTGTGCTCTTAACTCTGGAGGTACATCTGTTTCATCAAAGCTAAAAATTTTGGGGATGATACGCATAGGGCAGGTAGCAATATAAAACGGTCTCCCCGCTTGCACCCCGCGGACTGCGGGAAATGAATAGCAATAGTCAGCGTCAAAGTTTGTCATGATTGAGTCTCTATTGTTCATTAGAACGCTTACGTAATATTTTACGTAAAATTATTTCTTTGATAAATGTTTTTTTTGATTTAAAGCACTTAGGAGTTCATTTTTGATACTGAATCAACTAATAGTACGTTGTTTTTAACGTAACAATCTATCTCTTGGGTAAAAATAAAGTAGATCAGTCTGTGGCTTGGTTTTAGCTCAGTTGGACGGTATACAGTTAACCCTCTTTTCTGAGTGGTTTTTAAGAAAGGCTACGTTATTCGTAGTCTTTAGTGAAGGGAGGGAGCTACGTTTTGCGTAGTTTTGGAATGGTGATCGGATTTTTACGTCAAAAGTCTGCAACGTGCTTAGGTCTAAAGTTACGTTTATCGTAGTATCCAATTAATTAAATAACTACGATTATCGTAGTATGAAAAAGTCAAACATATCTCTTCATACCTTTAGTAAGCGACTCAAAGAAATGCGTCTTTCTAGAGGATTATCTCAAAAACAGCTGGGTATCCTCGCTGGAATCGACGAGTTTGTTGCTAGTACACGTATCAATCGCTACGAAAAAGGTGTGCATCAACCGAGTTTAGATGTAGCCCGACAACTTGCTAAAGCTCTTGATATTCCACTGGCTTATCTCTATACGGATGATGATTTACTAGCAGATTTGGTCGCTGCTTGGGCTTCGCTAGCGCCAGAAAAAAAGAAACATATTCAATCAATTGTATATTTTTAATGCATCTAGTCAGTAGCGCCAGTAACGCTTGTAAAGATAGGCAGTAGCTGTGGCCCGGTAGCAATTAGTGCGTTGGTAAATTCAATTTGGGAATGCTATACGCAAAATGATACCCAGAACGGATTTGATTTCACACAATACCGCGACAAGACGTTTGCTTTTGTAGGGCAAAAAAGAGGAAACTAGATCGCCGCCTCGCTTCTATATTCTACTTTTATCATTACCCAGCCGAATGGTCTAAGCCATTCAGGAGGCGGTGACGACCATTGCAACGTATCATTTTTGATTAAAGGTAATCAGAATGTTGTCGATGGTAATTCAGACTATGGATTAATATATTAAACGGGTAAAATAATGTCCTGGCTTAATTCCCTTTTAGTGGCGCTTACATCGGTGGAACCCCATTGGGTACCTTTTACCGTGATCGGTCTCGTTACCTTTGCGTTCTTCTGTTTTATTTTCTTTTATTTGGTTAGAGCGGTCAGAATTGTTAATGGCCTAAAAAAATACACGCAATCAATTAACAGCCTTGAAAACAGCACACCTGAGGCTCAGCTTGAGCAGCTTAAGAGCCTGTTTCAGCGACCTGAACTCAGGCATGCTTGGAATGAGTTCGAAGAATCGTTGCACCTGCAGAGTGAACAGAGCAACGGGGAAGAGAACATTGTACGGGTTCGGGCGACAGCACCGAGTGCCAGTTTTTTCTCAGAGCAGCAACTTGTCGATATTCCTCTGAACACCGAATTCTTCAAACACCTGCCCGGTATTCTTACCGGTGTGGGGATTATCGGTACCTTCTATGGCCTGATGATTGGTCTCAATCACTTTGACCCCAGCACTCCAGAGCAGGTCTCCAGCAGCGTCAATAATCTGTTGCACGATGTGTTGTACGCCTTCCTGGGCTCAGCATTTGCTATTTTCGCCTCCATTCTTGTCACTTGGCTGGAAAAGCTATCCATCGCCAAGTGCTACAAATATCTGGAAAAATTCACCGCATCCCTCGACTCCCTGTATGACAGCGGCGTTGGCGAGGAATACCTTGCCTCACTGGTGAAGTCCAGCAATGAAAGCGCGACCCAGGCACGCCATCTGAAAGAGAGTCTGGTCACCGATTTACGCGATATGTTGTTGCATCTGGCCGAGAGCCAGAAAGTCGAAAATGAACGCCTTGCTAATACGTTAAGCGCAACTTACCGCGAGTCAGGTTCACAGTTTGCCGACCAGGTCAGCGGCGCGATTGAAAACAGCCTGAAGTCGCCATTGGATAAAATTGCCGGTGCGGTTCAGACCGCCAGCGGTGATCAAAGCGGCATGGTACAAAACATGTTGCAGGATGTGCTGACCGCGTTTATGGCGAAACTCGACACCACCTTTGGTCAGCAGTTTACAAACCTCAACGAAATGATGGGACAAACCGTTGGCGCCATTCAAACAATGCAAACCGGTTTCGCCACGTTATTACAAGATATGCGTCAGGTGAGCGATGATTCCCGCCAGGGCAGCGCGCAGCTCATCGAGCAACTGTTATCAGAGATGAAATCTGGCCAGCAAGCTATGCAGGCTGGCATGAATGACATGCTCAGTAGCCTTCAGGCCTCGGTGGCTAAAATTGGAGCAGAAGGTGAAGGTGCCGGAGAGCGAATGGCTCGCCAACTGGAAAAAATGTTCGCTGATAGCGAGGCGCGAGAAAAAGCCCAGGCAGAACATATGACCGCCTTTATTGAAGCCATTCAGAATTCAGTGCAGCAGGGACAAAGCGCCACAATGGAAAAAATGGCAGCCTCTGTCGAGTCGCTTGGTGAACAACTGGGTAGCCTGTTTGGGCAGATTGATAAGGGCCAGCAACAGATTTCAGCGACTCAGCAAGCGAATCAGCAGTCCCTTCACGAACAGACACAGCGTGTGATGAGTGAGGTAGACGATCAGATTAAACAGCTGATCGACACTGTTGCCAGCCAGCATCAGGGAACGACAGAAACACTTCGCTTGCTCGCAGAACAAACCAACCGACAGATTCAGGATATGCAAAACGGTGCGGACAAAATGCGTATGGCTGCCGAACGCTTTGAGCATGCAGGTGATCGGGTGTCAGAAGCAAACCACCTTACCGCTGACGTGCTGAATAAAGCGCAATCGGCAGGTTCATCACTCTCCCTTGCCACCAGCGAACTCACTTCCGTTGTGGCTGATTATCGTAACAATCGGGAAGCTGTTAGCAAATCCATTGCCATGCTGGAGCTGCTCGCCGCAAATACGCAGTCTGAACAAACCACGCGCAACCAATTCATCGCCGACCTTAAGCAGCACGGTGAACGTCTGCAGAGCTATAACCGGGAAGCACAGGCCTTTATGGAAAATGTCAGTGACGTGCTCGGGAAAGGGTTTGAAGACTTCTCCGAAGGTGTTTCACGCAGCCTGGATAAAACGCTGGGCAAACTGGACGTCGAAATGGCGAAAGCCTCTACTCTGCTCGCGGGTTCTGTCGAACAGATCGGAGAAAGCGTCAGCGAGCTTGATGATGTCCTGTCACGCGTTCGTGCCTAAGGGGTGACGGCTGATGTTTGGAAATGCATTTGGTGTTAAAAAACGCCGCAGCGATGAAGCGGAGAAACCATTCTGGATCTCCTATGCCGATTTGATGACTGCCATGATGGTGTTATTTCTGGTCGTTATGGTTGCGTCTCTGAGTTCCGTTACACAGCGTATTCAACGTGCAGAGCAAGGGGAAAAAGTTAGGGGGCAGGACATATCCAGATTGTGTGAGCGACTGGAGCTGCATGCTCGCAATGTTAACAAAACCATAGTGGTTGATTGCCACGATAACCGTATCAGTTTTGGCGAGGCCGGTCGTTTTGATCACAATCGTTTTTTCCTGAATGCCGAGGGGCAGAAAGCACTGCAGGATGTTGTTCCGTTAGTGTTAGACGCTGCTGATAGTGATGAAGGAAAAAAATGGTTTAAGCAAATCGTCATTGAAGGGTTTACCGACACAGACGGCTCATATTTATACAACTTACATCTTTCTCTACAACGTTCGGAATGGGTAATGTGTAGTCTGCTGGATAGCCGTAGCTCGCTGCAAAAAAGTATTTCCTCAGAACAACAGATCCAGATTCGCAAACTTTTCCTCGCGGGAGGGGTATCTTTCAATAACGCCAAGGAAAGCAAGGAAGCTAGCCGTCGCGTCGAGCTACGTATGCAGTTCTACGGTCTTAAAGATAAACGTGACAAGGCAAATGAGGTGGATTTTCCCCCTGTAGTGAATAAAGAAGTCTGCCAATTGGTAATGCCGCAATGACCCCCGCGCTGAATGCTCTTGCTCAACGTATTGCCACTAAGCTCTCTGCGAGTCAACGGGATGACCATTATCTGCATAATGATTTCCACGCGCTGGCCTCCGCTGCTTTCGACATGGAAAAGCGTTTTGATAAGGCAGAAAAAATCCCTTTACCGCCACAAGAAATGCGGCTGGCGGCTCTGCGTCGACTTCGCCTTGCACAAGAACTTTCGGAACGAGAGTGGCGGATGGTGTTTTATGGTCTCGCCGATAATGATCCGTCATATCCTGATCAGCCAATACTACTTGAGGATGATGCGTTTTTTCCTGAAGTAAACAATGCAATCAAAAAACGGCTTGAAACTAAAACCCTGAAACGCCGAGACTGGGCCGCACTCTGTTCAAGCTATTTTGCTTACCAGAACCCATCACCTGAGACCAACCCGCACTGGTGCGTACTGCGCGGTCATATCGCTCAGGGTTACCTGGTGGTGAAAGCGGCTATACGACGAGAAAAATCGTGGATGAAAACCATTGAGTTTTATCACGATATTTTTACCCCGCAGGCGGGAGGCGTGATCTCCAGACAGTTACTTGCGGGTGAGAGCAATTCGCTCTCGTCATTAGAAAAAATCGCGCAAATCCCTGATAGCAGTTGGTTGTGGAAACGTATTTTCACGGTGCTTTTAGCGCAACTGGACACACTCGATGATCCGCAGTTTCTGGACAAAATTAGCTGGTTGTTAGGCCTGGCTGGGCAATGGGTTCGTTTCCGTGATGACATCATGACGGCGACCCTGACTCGCTATTACCATTCTATATATCGCGATCAGCCTCATTCGGCTCTGAAGCAAGCTGCGCTGGAATACTGGGATAGCCCGCAACTGAAAAGCCAGCAGAATAAATGGCATCAGTATGTCTCTGAGCCGGTGGCTGCGATGGTCCGGGGCTGGCTGGCAAAACAAGATCTGATGCATTTCTTTGAATTGCTGCGCGGTAATGGCGATGTTGATCAGGCACGATTGCACTATTGGCTGCGATTCGCCAATCAGATGGGATTTACTCGTATTGTCATGGGTACTGATGCCTGGCAAGACCGTGGTAGCGATTTTGTGAAATTCCGCGATGAGAATAAAGGTCGGTTGAGCTATTTACGAGGTGGGCGTAGTCTCGATAACGCCATGATTATGCAGATCAATGATTATCTGTTCGTCGAGTTTTCAGGAACAGGCAATGCAATGTATGCCTATAGGATAGGACACGCGCCATTTAACCCTGAATCTCGTACCCTGGACATCAACCATCTAAAAGACCAGGGACGCTGTGTGATTCGCATGCCTCATACGCCACGAGCTGAGGGCTATAACAAGGTCCGTATCACAGGCTGGATGCTGAAATACGACGATGAGCTACGCAAGTTGGGGATTCGGTGGATGGCGGAAGAACCCGTCAAGTTTGTCGATAAAAAATCGTCCTCCCCCTTTTCTCTGTCTGCCATCAAAATCATCAATCCGTTGCGTGATACGGCTATACAGCACTTGGTAGAAGGTAGTTCTTGTATCGTCAGCGATAATCGACAAAAAGGTGGCGTGCTGTCCGTACAGCTCAGAACACCTGACGACACCATAGAAAGAGAGCTGTTACGACTAGGCTTTGCGCCTGTGACTAAAGAATCGCATCGTTACTGGATCAAATAATGCTGAAACGTCTGTTAAGTAAACTGACGGGAAACCGTCAGCAGATAGAACGCCACCTAAAGAATCAGTACCAGGTTGAAGAAAATGGGCTCAGTTTTCCGCAATCGTTGGTTGACGACCCAGAGCTTTGGGCTCTGGCATCCTGGCTTGAGCAACTGGCTGAAGAAGACTATCTGATATCACTAACAGACCGGTGGTTGTTGAGCTGGGACGCGCTGTATCGCCTGCTGGAGGATGAGGAACATGCCAGCAGCCTGCCTCTTATCGGTGTACCTGATGTACTGCCTTTACGCGCAAGCCTGTGTTCACGTGGCGCATTAAGCGATAGTGATTTTCTTGTCTGGATCGCTGATTGGGCTACGCTTCCAGCCCGCAAGCCGATCCGTTTCAGTCGTACCGGTGCCATCTTAACCCATGAAAATCAGCAATACCTGTTATCGCGGGAAAACTGGGCACTCTTACAGGCAACAGAACAACTCAGTGCGCAGCAAAATCAGACTCCTGGTGAAACCACTAACCAGTTGGGATGGGCCGCTATCCGCAAATGTGCGAAGCAAGCAGCCGCAAAATTTGATGATTATTTAGAAAAAACGCATGTCGTCAAACCAACTTCATTGTCATTACGTCTGCGTAAAGCAACGGTTGCCGATACTGCTGTTATCGAAATTGAGCCCCAGTTCGAGGACCAACCTGCTAACTGGCTGGGCAGTTTTGACAAGAACTCGCAGGTTCACGATAGCTACCGCATCCCTGGAGAGAATGGCGAACTCAGCCACGTCATCATCCCTCCCGAAGTGAAAGAAGTCCTGAATTCAATACACTCGATCCCAGGTCGTCGAGTGGCCGGAAGCGAAGCGCTTTCCTTTGTTCGCAATCCTTATACCTTCCTGGGTGAGGATGCCGCCAGTGTTATTGCCCCTGAAGAACATGAACAGGCACTGTTTGATGCCAGGATTTTCTTTCATCATTTCAGGTTGATACCGCAACTGAATGCGGAAAGTAAGATTGCAGAAGTTATGCTGGTACTTGAGCCTGTTTCACCTGTTCCCCAGCCAGAAATCACTTTTGTGTTCTCAGCCCCCTGGGAACTAGGTAAATTCGTACAGCAACTCGGTATTAGCGTCGCTGCACAGATGCCTGCCGGTTCATGGCAAGGTTACGAGCTGGAATTAAGTCAGTTCACTGAACAGCAGTGGCACGATTGCCAGGCACTGCTAACTCGCTGGCAGCAAGAAATTGAAGGAAAAGAATTTAGCGATGTGCTGGATATTGCGAAGTATGGCGATCGAGTGATTGGCATTGGTGAGTTTGAAAAAATATCCTCTCCTTGGCTGACTAAAGCGCAAAGCGAAAACTGGCTTCCTGATGACATCGATTTCTCCGCGTTTTCAGTCGAAACTCTGTCTGGCTGGCAACCTGAAAATCTTCACCATTTTGATGAACTGCAGGAGAGAATTACTCAGGCAGAAGCCGCTGGTGAAACGCATATCATCGCACCATGGAATGACAGCCAATTACCGTTGGATGCTGCTAAAACCTTCAGTAAGAACTGGGAAAAACAGCAAAGCACTGCAAATGAATCTCAAGGTAACGTTGCAGATAAAACGGCCCGAGCCGTACTCAAAATTGAGCAGAATATTGAAGAAGCGGCTTACATCAAACAGCGCCGCAATTCACTCCTCAATGCGCGTCATGCCGAACCTGAAATTCCTCTGAGCCTTAAAGAGCATATCCGACTCAAAGACCATCAACGTGAAGGCGTAGCCTGGCTCCAGCAACTCTTCCTTCGTTCACCTGAGGAAACCGCAGGTTGCCTGCTGGCGGATGATATGGGGCTTGGGAAAACACTGCAAATCCTGAGCTTCCTGGTATGGTTCATTGAAAAATTCCCGCAAGAACCGCCAAGTCTCATTGTTGCTCCTGTCTCTCTTTTAGATAACTGGGAACGTGAACTGGACAATTTCTTCTATACCGCAGGAATACCGGTATTGAAATTGTATGGCGAGACCATTAAAGCGGTGAAATATCCCAAACAGGCAATCCCTGCTCATCTACAGTCTCAGGGGATCAAAAACCTGCTTAAACCTGGCTGGCAGGGTGAGGCGAAAATCATACTGACAACCTACGAAACGCTTCGTGATCAAGAGTTTTCTCTGGCACGCCAGCCGTGGTCCATTATGGTGTGCGACGAGGCACAAAAAATAAAAAACCCAGCAGCGTTAATCACACATGCGGCCAACGCGGTACAAGCCAGGTTTAAAGTGGCATGTACAGGAACGCCAGTCGAAAACACACTTGTCGACCTGTGGAGCTTATTTGATTTTGCCCAGCCAGGATTGTTAGGGGCACTAAATGAATTTGGTAAACACTATGTTCGCCCCATCGAGAACGAAGATGGCCGCGATACAGAACGGCTGGAAAGCCTGCGTGCGCTGATAGAACCTCAGACTTTACGCCGAACCAAAGAAGAGGTTGCGCGTGATTTACCTCAGAAAATTGAAGTGGAAAGCTGCAAGCAACTGACATTGTCTGGCGTGCAAAAACAGCTCTACCTTTCGTCTGTTGCAAATTGGCAACAACAGCAAGCATTGAGCGAAGGGATGCAGCAGGCCGGAAGCGGTATGTTAGGTTTGTTACACCGACTGAAACTCATCTGTGCACACCCTGCAGTAGTTAATCCAGAGCCACGTTTTCGTGATAACTCACCCAAACTGAACTGGCTGCTGAAAATACTCGAAGAAATAAAACATACCTCGAAAGATAAGGTCATTATTTTTACGGAGCTTCGAGATTTACAGCGCGAGCTTCAACATGCAGTCCACCTAAAGTTTGGTTTCCGTCCTGTCATTATCAATGGTGATACTAGCACTAAAAGTCGAAGCCAAAACAGCCGCCAGCGCCTGATTGATGATTTTCAGGCTCAGCCTGGGTTTGGGGTGATTATTCTCTCTACGGTTGCTGTCGGGTTCGGCGTTAACGTTCAGAAGGCCAATCATGTTATTCATTTCACTCGCTGCTGGAATCCAGCCAAAGAAGATCAGGCTACGGACCGGGCGTACCGAATTGGTCAAACCAAAGATGTGTATGTTTATTACCCAACGGTAAGGGATGCGGAAATCACCACATTTGAAGAAACTCTGGATGACCTTCTTCTGCGTCGGCGTACTTTGGCCAGAGATATGCTGTGCGCAACACCTGAACTAAGCAGTGCAGATTTTGAGGGGGTTTTGAAAGGGCATAGTTAATCCTGAGGATTAGATTTTCATTGCTATGTGTGAACCGGCCGGGGGCAGCCCAAATACTTATGAGATAACATTCTCTTTATTGAGGCATGAAGCTGCTGGCATGCTTTTAGGGCCAATCACGGTGGGAGGAATAATGTATAGTGTTTGGTTCGGAGTTCAACGATGATTTCTCGCGAACAGGCTATTGCTATAGCTAAAGCCTATGCTGATACGAGTGGTCGCGGTTGGGATGAACATTATCATGAAGCCCAGCCGATGATGCTGGATGGCGAGCCGGTGTGGTGGGTGGCTACCACTGATTGCGAATATTCAACTGAGCAGCCATGGCTGATGGAACAACTTCCTAATCCTTCTCATTATTACATCAGTATGGTGAGTGCATGCTGTGTGGCCGTGGGATCAAGGGAGAACGATTATCAGCGGGTGGGCTAAAAGTAGTAACTGTCCCAGCCCTCATCTTCACTTAGTTACGATTCTTGCCAATCATCCAATAAACCTCGCGATCTACTTCTGCTTTCTCGTTAATAGTTTGCTTAGCCAAGATTCAACTAACCAACCCTACACCCCATATCCCCGATACAGCCAATATCCGCCAACCAGCACCACAACATTCAGCACGATGCTAATAATGAAATATGTTCTGAATGGCTGCTTCTGGGTTTTGTGGCGAAAACACTGCTGCCCGGCAATCGCGCCCGGCCATCCGCCAAGCAAGCCGAACGTCAGCAGGGTGGATTCCGGGATCCGGCTCCAGGCTTTACGGGCGGCTAATTTGTCGATGCCGTAGATAAGCCAGGTCAGCACGTTCGCCAGCAGGAACCACATGGCGATGGAATAGGGCAGCAACAGGCTGCCAACGGCGGCAAGGGCCAGCAGGAAGTAACAAAAATAACCGAGCTTCATACGATATCAACAGCGCTTAGCGGTGGCAGAGACGGCAACTATACCTGGTTTGCTGGCTGGCGGTAAGACGCCGATTGTTAATCGCGACAGGTCGACAACTTTACCCCTTGCTCCTTACCGGCAACCCATTTCCCGCGCCAACCTCCCCGGCTGCGTTTTTAAGGTTGCGGCAACGGCCGCCGGCAATGCTGACCACAGCGTCAAATGCGGACTGGTGCGGCGTTCGATCTCCGCGACCGTCACCTGATGGTCGCAAAAATTAGCATCGCGCGGCGTTGCCTGGTCCAGCACAAATGCCGCGTACTGGCCGCTCTGCGGACCATCATTGAGGAAAATAATCTTCCAGTAGCCGCTGGGGATCTCCACGCCCGGCGCGGCGGGCAGGGTGGCGATATGCCGCTCGAACAGCGGCCCGGTAACCGCATAAACCGCCGTCACCTCCGGGCGCTCGGCCAACGCGCGCTCCGCGTCTTCCAGCCGAGCCCATGCCCCCTGATTCAGCGCCGCTTCCTGCGGAGTGATATTCGACAGATAGTTCAGCGCAGGCCAGTCCTCCACGCCGCCGAGGCTCGCCAGCGGTGCCTGATGGCCGCGATCGACCGCCAGTAAGGTGTTGGCCCGGCGATAGTCGGCGGGCGCCAGGGTATCGGCTGCGGGTAAATCGGGGTCCTGCTTCCACACTCTTGCCCGGTTGCTGGCCTCGCTGGCACGGGTGATTTTATACGCTACCCAGTTGGCCAGTTTACGACTGGGGTTATTGTTCAGCGTGTAGGCCGCGCGGAAAAGCGTCTGTTGGCTGCCGCCGGTTGGGCAGCCAACTTCGCAATTATCCACCTTTACTGTCGCGGCATAGCTGGGTGATATCGTGCTCAGGGTGGAAAGTAATAACAGCAAAAATAAACAGGGTGGAAAAGGATTCAGGTTCATCGATAGCGCTCATTGAATTAAGACCCACCTTTTCTCCGCGTGATAAATACGCAGCCAGGGTGAGCAGGAAAATCAATGAAGCTAAAGGGAATAACGTCGAGTGAAGGCCGATTGGCGCAGAGGATGAGATAATATGAGAACGGGTGATGGTTAAATGAGGTAATTGCTTGTAGGCCTAATAATAAAAAAGCCCGCCGGTAAAATACCAACGGGCTTGCCTTTATTTATTCTCCGCGCTTGCCCCGATGCCGGTACAGCCACATCAGCTTATATGCCGCCGGAATGATAAATAGCGACAGCAGCGGCGCGGTGATCATCCCGCCAATCATCGGCGCGGCGATACGGCTCATTACTTCCGAACCGGCGCCGGTGCCCCATAAAATCGGCAGCAGGCCGGCGATAATCACTGCCACGGTCATCGCCTTTGGCCGCACGCGCAGTACCGCGCCCTGATACAGCGCCTCGTCGAGCTTATCGGCGCTGAAGGTCTGCGGGTTCTCCAGCGATGTCTCCGCCTCAATGGCATGGCGCAGGTACATCAGCATCACCACGCCAAATTCTGCCGCCACCCCGGCGAGGGCGATAAAGCCGGTACCGGTGGCCACCGACAGATGGAACCCCATCCAGTAGAGGAACCAGATCCCGCCGACGAGGGCGAACGGCACGCTGGTGATAATCAGCAGCGCCTCGCCGAAGCGGCGGAACGCCAGGTACAGCAGCACGAAGATAATCATTAGCGTCATCGGCACCATCAGCTTCAGCTTCTGATTGGCGCGCTCCAGCAGCTCAAACTGCCCGGAGTAGGAAACGCTGATGCCCGGCTTCAGCTTTACCTCTTTGCCGATGGCCTGCTGCAGATCGCGCACCACCGACACCATATCGCGGTCGCGGGCGTCGATGTAGATCCAACTGGTCGGGCGGGCGTTCTCGGTCTTCAGCATCGATGGCCCGGTAACGACTTTAACCTCGGCGACGTCGCCGAGCACGATCTGCTGCTTCAGCGGCGTAAGGATCGGCAGCTGGCGGAGGATCTCCGGGCTGTCGCGATAGCTCTGCGGGTAGCGGATGTTGATCGGATAGCGCTCGACGCCCTCTACCGTTTCGCCAACCATCGCGCCGCCGATGGCGGACGAGACGAACAGCTGCACATCGCCGACGGTCATGCCGTAACGGGCCGCCTTCTCACGCTGAATATCAATGTTGAGGTAGCGCCCGCCGACCAGCCGCTCGGCTAACGCTGACGTGACCCCCGGCACGGTGCGCGCCACCACTTCAATTTGTTCGGCGATGGCGTCGATATCGGCCAGATTAGTGCCGGAAACTTTAATGCCGATCGGGCTCTTGATGCCGGTGGAGAGCATGTCGATGCGGTTGCGGATCGGCGGCACCCACAGGTTTGCCAGCCCCGGCAAACGCACGGTTTTATCCAGCTCCTCGACGATCTTCTCCATGGTCATCCCCGGTCGCCACTGATCCTGTGGCTTGAGCTGAATCGTGGTCTCTACCATCTCCAGCGGCGCCGAGTCGGTGGCGGTTTCGGCCTTGCCGGTTTTGCCGAACACCCGCGCCACTTCCGGCACCGTCATGATCAGCTTATCGGTCTTCTGCAGCATATCCGCCGCCTGCGCAGCGGAGATCCCCGGCAGCGTTGACGGCATATACAGCAGATCGCCTTCGTTGATCTGCGGCAGAAACTCGCCGCCAACCCGGTTCAGCGGCCAAATTACCGTCAGGATCGACAGGAGCGCGATCAGCAGGGTAGTCTTCGGCCAGTGCAGTACCTTCAGCAGCAGCGGGTGATAAATGCGGATCAAAAAGCGGTTCAGCGGGTTGCTGTTCTCCGCTGGGATCTTGCCGCGGATCCAGAAGCCCATCAGGATCGGGATCACCACGATCGCCAGCAGCGCCGCCCCGGCCATCGACCAGGTTTTGGTGAAGGCCAGCGGGCCGAACAGTTTGCCCTCCTGGCCTTCGAGAGTGAAAATCGGGATAAACGACAGGGTAATGATCAGCAGGCTGATAAACAGCGCGGGGCCGACCTCCACCGACGCATCGGTAATGATTTTCCAGCGGATGTCGTTGCTTAGCTTCTCTCCCGGGTGCTGATGCTCCCACTCCTCCAGCCGCTTATGGGCGTTCTCAATCATCACGATGGCGGCATCGACCATCGCCCCCACCGCAATGGCGATCCCGCCCAGCGACATGATGTTGGCGTTGAGCCCCTGGAAATGCATCATAATAAAAGCGAAGCACAGGCCGAGCGGCAGCGAGATAATCGCCACTAGCGCCGAGCGCACGTGCCACAGGAACAGGGCGCAGACCAGCGCGACAACGATAAACTCTTCCAGCAGCTTGTAGCTGAGGTTGTCGATGGCGCGGTCGATAAGCTGGCTGCGGTCGTAGGTGGTAACCACTTCAACCCCTTCCGGCAGGCTGCTTTGCAGTGACGCCAGCTTCTCTTTGACCGCCGAGATCACCTCGCGGGCATTCTTGCCGGAGCGCAGGATCACCACGCCGCCGGCAACTTCGCCCTCGCCGTTAAGCTCGGCAATACCGCGGCGCATCTCCGGGCCGATCTGCACCCGCGCGACGTCGCCGAGATAGACCGGCACGCCGTTATCGCTGGTTTTCAGTACGATATTTTTGAAGTCGTCGAGCGTCTGCAGGTAGCCGCTGGCGCGCACCATATATTCGGCTTCCGCCAGTTCGACGGAAGAGCCGCCCGCCTCCTGGTTAGAGGCGTCCAGCGCCGATTTCACTTCACCGAGGCTGATGCCGTACTGGGTCAGCTTCATCGGGTCGACGACAATCTGGTACTCCTTGACCACGCCGCCCACCGAAGCAACCTCCGAGACGTTAGGAATGGTTTTTAGCTCATATTTTAAGAACCAGTCCTGCAACGAGCGCAGTTCGGCGAGGTCATGTTTGCCGCTGCGGTCGACCAGCGCGTACTCGAAGACCCAGCCAACGCCGGTGGCGTCCGGGCCCATTTCGGCGCTGACCCCGGCGGGCAGTTTGCCCTGCACCTGGTTGAGATACTCCAGCACCCGCGAGCGCGCCCAGTAAGGATCGGTGCCGTCTTCAAAAATCACATACACGTAGGAGTCGCCAAACTGCGAGAAGCCGCGCACCGTTTTGGCGCCGGGGACTGACAGCATGGTGGTGGTCAGCGGCCAGGTGACCTGGTTTTCGACGATCTGCGGCGCCTGCCCCGGATAGCTGGTTTTGACGATCACCTGTACATCAGAGAGGTCCGGCAGAGCGTCTACCGGGGTGTGGATGATGGTCCAGGTCCCCCAGATGCTGAGAAACAGCGCCGCCATCATCACCAGGAAGCGGTTGGCCACCGAGCGGCGGATAATCCATTCAATCATTGTTCCGTTCCTCAGTGCGCGTGGGCGGCAGGAGCCGTGACATCAGGAGCCTTCGCGCGCATGCGCTCCAGCGCGCCGGAGATATTGGCTTCCGAGTCGATCAGGAACAGGCCGCTGGCGACGACTTTTTCGCCCTCCTGCAGACCGCTGCGAATGGCCGTAACGCCATTGGATTCATGGAATGCCTGCACGATTTTCGGCACGAAGCGGCCCTCGTTATCTACGGTAATCACCCGCTGCTCGCTGCCGCTGTCGATCAACGCTTTTGATGGGATCAGCAACATTGGGGCGCTTTCGCTGGTCAGTTGCAGATAGGCGTTCATCCCCGGCTTCAGCGCTTCATCCGGGTTGTTGACCTGCAGGCGTAGCTGCAGGGTACGGGTGGCGCTATCGACGCTGGGGAGAATGGTCCATTTGTTGATGCTGAAGGTTTTGCCCGGCCAGGCGGGAACTTGAATGGCGAACTGCGAGGCGTCTTTAATTAGCCAGGCGATGGATTCCGGCACCGCCACGGTGACCCACACCGGGTCCATGCCCTGAATTTTCGCCACCACATTATCTTTGGCGATATTCATTCCTGCGCGCAGATCGAAGGCGGTAATAACGCCATCGATCGGTGCTTTGAGAGTAAAGCGGGTCTGGATGTTACGCGTGGTTTTCAGGCGGCGGATATCGTCATCTGGCATTCCGGCGAGGCGTAGACGCTCAAGGATCCCCTCGACCTGCGTGGCGGTGCCCCCGGTCTCCTGCAATAAAAGATATTCGCTCTGCGCTTCCACCCAGTCCGGGATGGTCAGTTCGATTAATGGCGTGCCTTGTTTCACTTTGTCGCCGACGGTCAGCGGATAGACTTTATTAATAAAGCCCGCCGCCCGCGCCTGCATAATCACGTACTGGTACTCGTTATAGCTGATGTTGGCCGGGAAGGTCTGGGCGTAGCGCAGCGGCCCGCGGGTGACCGCGGCGGTTTTTACGCCGAGATTCTGGGTCTGCGTCGGGTCGATACGCACCCCCGGCGCACCGGCGGCGGCACTCTCCTCATCGGCGTATTTCGGCACCAGGTCCATATCCATAAACGGCGATTTACCCGGTTTATCAAAGCGAGTATTCGGGTACATCGGGTCGTACCAGAACAGCACTTTACGCTGCTGCTCGGCCGCCGGAGCGGCAGCGTGGGTCGGCGTCAGTCGGGTATACAGCGCCGCGGTAAGCGCGCCGCCAACCAGCATGCTGCCGAGGATCAGCGCCGTATTTTTCAGTGTCAGGGATGCCATGTGTCGTCCATTCAGTTGTTGAGGTAGGCTACCGTCGCCGGGCCGTTATTGGGCGCGGATATCCTGTAACAGCGACAGATTGCCCTGCTGAACGAAGGTGAAGTCCACGCTGTCGCCATCCTTCACATTGTTGAGCTGCGTCTGCGGGGTGATGGTGAAGCGCATGGTCATCGGCGGCCAGTTCACCGCCGGGATGGCCTCGTGGGCGATAGTGATTTTTTTACTATCCATATCAATGGCTTTAATGACGCCTTTACCAGTGATGCTTTGCGTCTGCGCGGCGGCGGGTTGTTCATGCATCGCCATGCCGGCGTGCGGTTCGGCAGCTTGGGCCGCGAACACTGCGCCAGAGAGCAGGGTGAACAGGGCGATTTTAGACAGTGAATTCATAATCAAAACTCCTCGGGTTATTCCATCCAGCCGCCGCCGAGAGCGGTGAACAGGGTGATTTCATTCGCCTGACGGGAATAGTTGAGTTCCAGCAGGGTTTGTCGGGTGGTGAAAATGTCGCGCTGGGCGCTCAGGACTTCGATGTAGCTGACCGCGCCGTGACGATAGAGCGCAGTAGCGCGCTGCAGGGTGATATTTAGTGAAGCGAGATAGCGCTGCTGGGCGGCAATCTGATCGGCCAGGCTTTGGCGCAGGGCCAGCGCGTCGGCCACCTCCTTAAAGGCGGACTGTATTTTTTGCTCATAGTTGACCACCTGCTGCTGCTGGCGGATTTCCGCCAGATCGAGGTTGGCCTGATTACGCCCGGCGTTGAAAATCGGCAGTTCAATTTTGGGGATGAAGTTCCACATCGCGCTGCCGGCGTTAAACAGGCTGGAGAGCTCGCTGCTGCTGCCAGAGAGCGAGCTGGTCAGGGTAATCGACGGGAAGAAGGCCGCCCGCGCGGCGCCGATGTTGGCGTTGGCCGCCAGCAGGCTGTGTTCGGCCTCTAAAATATCCGGCCGCTGCAACAGGATCTCTGAGGAGAGCGACGGCGGCAGGGTTACGCCTTTCAGGTCCACCGCGCTGCTGGCGCTATCGTCCGGCAGCCGTTGATAGCTGCCGAGCAGTAGCTGCAGGGCGTTATTGGCCTGCGCCAGTTGACCTTGCCGTTTGGCGATATCGGCGCGGGTGCTTTCGATCATCCCGCGCGCCTGTTCCAGCGCCAGCACGGTGGTGCTGCCGGTCAGCAGCTGCTTTTCAACGAAGGCGTAAGACTGCTGATAGTTCTGCAAGGTGTCGTTCGCCACCTGTAGCTGCGCCGCCGCCAGCCGCTGGTTGAAGTAGCTTTGTGAAACGTTAGCAATCAACAGGATATGCACCGCGCGCCGCGCCTCTTCGCTGGCGAAGAAGTTCTGCCGGTCGGCCTCGCTAAGGTTTTTCAACCGGCCAAAGAAGTCGAGGTCGTAGCTGAGATTCAAGCCGGCGGCATAATCGCTGCTGGTGGTGGTGTCGCCTTTGAGCTTGCCGCCATAGGTGGTGCTGCCGTCGCCGTTAAGCTGCGGGTAGCGGTCGGCGTCGGTCACCCGGTACTGGGCGCGGGCTTCCTGCACTTTCAGCGTCGCCATCCGTAGATCGCGGTTGTTGGTCAGCGCGGTACTAATCAGGCTTTTTACCTGTGGGTCGACGAAAAAGGTGCGCCAACCGGTCTCCTGGTAGCCCGCCGTCGTGGTAACCAGTTTGTTCTGGCTGAGAGAGAACTGCTGCGGTACCGGCGCGGCGGGGCGCTGGTAGTCCGGAGCAAGTGACAAACAGCCGGTTAAGGCGAATATCACGCTGAGAGTAAGAAGCTTTATTGGGCGCATGGCGACAGACGGTTTTTAGCGATTTATCAATGGCGGATACTTTACGCAGCGGGCTCTGTTCAACGCGTGACAGGAAAATGACAAAGCTGTCATTTTCCTGATATTTCATTGCTATCCGGAGGGGCTCCTCTAAAATTGAATACCCGCACAGAGCGCGCGTGAAGGAGCCAGCCGTGAAGATTTTGATTGTCGAAGATGAGAAGAAAACCGGGGAGTACCTGACCAAAGGGCTTACCGAAGCCGGATTCGTCGTCGACCTGGCCGACAACGGCCTTAACGGTTATCACCTGGCGATGACCAGCGACTACGATCTGCTGATCCTCGATATCATGCTGCCGGACGTCAACGGCTGGGATATCGTGCGCATGCTGCGCGCCGCCAATAAAGGGATGCCGATCCTGCTGCTCACCGCGCTTGGCACTATCGAGCATCGGGTGAAGGGGCTGGAGCTGGGCGCCGACGATTATCTGGTGAAGCCCTTTGCTTTTGCGGAACTGCTGGCGCGGGTGCGCACTCTGCTGCGTCGCGGGGCGGCGGTAATAGTAGAAAGCCAGTTTCAGGCGGCCGATCTCAGCGTTGATTTGGTGAGCCGCAAGGTGACGCGCGGCGCGACTCGTATCACCCTGACCAGCAAAGAGTTTACCCTGCTGGAGTTCTTCTTGCGCCATCAGGGCGAGGTGCTACCCCGTTCGCTGATCGCGTCGCAGGTGTGGGATATGAATTTCGACAGCGACACTAACGCCATCGACGTGGCGGTGAAGCGGCTGCGCGCCAAAATCGATAACGACTTCGAGCCGAAGCTTATCCAGACCGTGCGCGGCGTCGGCTATATGCTTGAGGTGCCGGATGGCCGCTAAGCGCCCCTTTTCGTTGGCCACCCGGCTGACCTTCTTTATCAGCCTCGCCACCATCATCGCTTTCTTTGCCTTCACCTGGATCATGATCCATTCGGTGAAGGCCCACTTTGAAGAGCGCGACGTTCACGACCTCAAGCAGCTCAGTACCACGCTTGAGACGGTGCTCAACCATGCCGACTATCCGCAGGAGCGGCGGTTGGAGATCTTAAAAAACGTGATTGGCGGCTACGCTAACGTCTTTATCTGTCTGGATGATGCCGAGGGCAATATTCTGTTTCAGTCGCCAGACGGCCCGGAACTCAGCCATATTATGAGCACGCCGGGGCTGGCGATGAAGTTGCGCGACGGTAATGTGATTTCATGGACCGACCCGCAGCCGCGGGAAATGGTTCATGATAATCATCAAATGGAGACCCGCTCCTGGCGGCTAATCATGTTGCCGCTGGGCAAGCAGGCGGATGGTAAACCGGCCTGGCATCTGCTGATGGCTTTATCGATCGACTTTCACCTGCACTATATTAATGAGCTCAAAGCAAAGCTGATTTCCGCGGCGTCGATAATCAGCCTGCTGATCATCGCCATCGTGCTGTTTGTGGTCTATCAGGGGCATAAGCCGATTCGCCAGATCAGCCGCCAGATCCAGAATATTACCTCCCGGGATCTCGATGTACGCCTTGACCCACAGGCGGTACCCATCGAGCTGGAGCGGCTGGCGCTGTCGTTTAACCATATGCTGGAGCGCATAGAGGATGTCTTTACCCGCCAGTCGAACTTTTCCGCCGATATCGCTCATGAAATCCGTACGCCGATTACCAACCTGGTCACGCAAACCGAAATCGCCTTAAGCCAGAGCCGCAGCCAGCAGGAGCTGGAAGAGGTGCTCTATTCCAATCTCGAAGAGTTCTCGCGCATGTCGCGGATGGTCAGCGATATGCTGTTCCTCGCCCAGGCGGATAATAACCAACTGATCCCCGAACAACGGGCGCTGGATCTGGCCGAGGAAGTGAATAAGGTGTTTGAGTTCTTTGAAGCGTGGGCGGAAGAAAAAGAGGTGGCGCTGCGTTTTGTCGGTAGCCATTGCCGGGTGATTGGTGACCCGCTGATGCTGCGGCGGGCAATCAGCAACCTGCTGTCGAACGCGATTCGCTATACGCCGGCCGGGCAGGCGGTGACCATTCAGTTGAGCGAAAGCGCCGAGAAGATTCGCCTGGTGGTGGAGAACCCCGGCGCGCCGATTGCCGCCGAGCATCTGCCGCGCCTGTTTGATCGTTTCTATCGCGTCGACCCCTCGCGCCAGCGCAAAGGCGAGGGCAGCGGCATCGGTCTGGCGATTGTAAAATCGATTGTCAGCGCCCATCACGGCAGCGTGGCGGTGCAGTCCGATCTGCGCTCCACTCGCTTTATTATCGTGTTGCCGAAATATGCGCAATAACGGCTGAAAGCAAGCGGGCAGCGCCAGGCGGCTGCCCGCAGTATTGCCGTTCTCTTACTCTTCGAAATACCAGTAGCCCTGATTAATCAGGCGCGTCAGTTCGCTAACGAACGCCGGATTTTTCAGGCCGCTGCCGAGCTCTTCTTGACCTAACGAGGTATAGCGACATAGCGCATCGAGCGCGCCGGCATCGGTAGTGTCGAGTTGTTCGCTATGCACGAAGAAGCTGTCGCCGATATGCAGAACGCGCAGGCCGCTCAGGCGAGAAAGCTTTTCCCCGCCCAGCAGCGCATCGACCACTTCCTCTTCTTCATATGCCGGTTCCGCTGGCGCAATATCCAGCTCATGACGTGGCGTGGTGACGAAACTGCCGAACCACTGCTTGAAGTCTTCGGGTTGGCGAATCATGTCGATCATCATGTTGCGCAGACGGTCGAGTTCATACTCTTCAACCCAGCCCGGATGGTCGCGGCAGGTGAGGTCCGGATCGCTGTAGTGTTCCCCGCCGAGGTCGTTTTCCAGCACATAGTCGGCGAAGCTGCTGATCAGGTCGCGGCCGTTTGGCCCACGGAAGCCGACGGAGTAGTTCAGTGCCGTTTCGTGGGTCACTCCGTCGTGTGGGAATCCAGGCGGAATATAGAGGATGTCGCCCGGCTCCAGATCTTCATCAATAATCGGCGGGAACGGATCAACGTGCAGCAGCGCCGGATGCGGACAGAACTGACGCATCGGCAGCTTGTCACCCACGCGCCAGCGGCGGCTCCCCATGCCCTGAATAATAAAGACGTCATACTGATCGATATGTGGGCCAACGCCGCCGCCAGGAACGGAGAAGGAGATCATCAGATCGTCTAAACGCCAGTCCGGCAGTACGCGGAATGGGCGCACCAGTTCGGCGGCAGGCATATGCCAGTGGTTTACCGCCTGGGCCAGCAATGACCAGCCGTTTTCACCCAGCCCATCGAAATGTTCAAAAGGACCGTTGCTGGCCTGCCATTTACCGTTGACCAGGCTGACCAGCCGGCTATCGACTTCCGGTTCCATGGCTAACCCGGCCAGCTCGTCTGGCGTAATGGGGTCGATGAAGTTAGGGAACGCCTTCTTTAATACGACCGGCTGCTTTTGCCAGTACTTCTCTAAGAACTCGGGCCAGTTAATGTTGAGTTGATAAGCCATAGATTATTACCAGTAGGAAGAAACGGCTCTGATTATAGAAAGGAGGGAAAGCGTGGCGCTTTGTCATGGGTCAAGAGTGATGCTTAATTCACCATTAGCGTTGTGAGGGCGTCGGCAGAGCGAGAAAAATCACTTTTTCGCCAAAAACGATTTTGACTGTAACTACGCTACAAGCCGCATGAACACTGGGTTTTCGCATTTATATATCAAGAAGGATAAACGTGAAAAGTGTAATTAATGAGCGCTTGATAAGTTTTTTGTATTTTAAGGCTTGCTATATCTCAGCAGCTCCCTATAATGCGCACCCACTGACACGGCAGATGTGAATCACTTCACACAAACAGCCGGTTCGGTTGAAGAGAAAA
>ENA-OWRC01000048-OWRC01000048.1-human-gut-metagenome-genome-assembly--contig:-NODE-48-length-161013-cov-57.204768_pt1 | contig 161013 bp, 135 predicted proteins | sample MGYA00248268_ERZ651895 | MGnify/ENA primary metagenome ERZ651895 (study PRJEB26924, sample SAMEA4378242) | human gut metagenome | biome: human gut; feature: human-associated habitat; material...
GAACATCAGACAAAACGGGAGTTAAAATGAAAACGGTTTCGTATTGATTCATACTATTCGTTAATTAAATTATTAATAATGATTTTTTATTTGCGCGGCAAAGGTACGACTTTTTAATTAAGGAACCAAAGTTTCCCAATGATTTATACAATAAAGATTCTTAAAAAAGAAGAATTATCCAAGAACAGGCGCTTTCCATATTTTAATATACATGAAATATCGTATATTTGCAAAGTTGTTTAAACAATAATTACATGATAGAACAATTTAATTTCGACATTCAACTAATATTTGCCATCTTAAATGGGAAAGTATCTGCCGCCATCAACCGTAAGTTAATCCGCAACTTTCGGTTGAACGATATGGAAATCACCCCTGAACAATGGACCGTATTACTCTATCTATGGGAAAAAGATGGAGTAACCCAACAAGAATTGTGCAACGCCACTTTCAAGGATAAGCCCAGTATGACCCGCCTGATTGACAACATGGAAAAACAACATTTGGTGATACGCGTACCCGACAAAAAAGACCGCCGGACCAATAAAATCCATCTGACAGAAAATGGGAAGAAATTGGAAGAGAAAGCACGATTCATTGCCAATAAAACATTAAAAGAAGCCTTGCACGGACTTACCTTGGAAGAACTGAGAGTAAGTCAGGAAGTGCTTCGTAAAATATTCACCAACACCAAGGATTAATCACAGATTTCTCCACGGCTACCACGTACAAGAAAGCTAAAAATCATTACATTTGTCAAGCTTTTATAAAAGCCAGTATATATATGCTTGAATTTCCGTTTTTTTTCACGAAATAATTTTTTGAATAGAAGAATTATGCTTTAATTTGTAACCATGAATAAATAAACCATAAAAAGAAGACACACATGAAAAGCTTATTACAGAATTTAGGAGTGATATTAGTCATCATTGGTGCTGTGATTCTCATTGCAAGCTATGCAGTAGGTAATGTGAACAACAACGCCGTATTAGGAGGTTCTTTGACACTGGTTGTAATAGGACTAATTGCTTACATCATCCTGAACAAAAGAATTACAGACTGAATTTCCTCAGCCGACAAACAGCAATAAAAAAGCCTGAATTAAAATTCAGGCTTTTTTATTGCTCATTCGTGAACTATATCTCATTCACCTTCCGGAGTAATCAACTTATATCCCTTTCCGTGAATATTGATAATCTCAATCGAATCATCTTCCTTCAGATGCTTACGCAGCTTGGTGATATACACATCCATGCTTCTTGCATTGAAATAATTGTCATCAATCCAGATAGTTTTCAATGCAAAGTCACGCTGCAGAATCTCATTGGCATGTGCACAGAGCAAACCCAATAATTCAGATTCTTTCGTAGTCAATTTTGTCTGTTTGTCGCCGATAGACAAAATCTGTTTCTGAGTATCAAACGTAAAACGGCCAATTTTGTATACAGTACTTTCACGATTGCGTTTTCCGCGTACACGACGCAAAATAGCCTCAATACGGAAAGTCAGCTCTTCCATACTGAACGGTTTCGTGATATAATCATCTGCACCAATCTTAAAGCCTTCCAGTATATCTTCCTTCAAAGTCTTTGCCGTCAAGAAAATAATAGGCACTTCCGCATTCGCCTGACGAATTTCCTGTGCCAAGGTAAAACCATCTTTTTTCGGCATCATTACGTCAGTCACAACCAAATCATATTTACTCTTCAAGAAAGCCTTAAAGCCCACTTCTCCATCTGGGAAAAGATCGGCATTATAACCTTTCGCCTGTAAATATTCTCTCAAAAGCATGCCAAGATTCTCATCATCCTCGCATAACAAAATACGCAATTTGTCGTCCATATCTTATTCTTCTTTAAATAGTGGTATCGTAATTATAAACTTAGTTCCTACATTCAATTCGCTTTCTGCCCGGATAGACCCCTTATGGTCGGAAATAATCTTCTTTACATAGGCCAGTCCCAGACCGAAACCTTTCACATCGTGCAAGTTCCCCGTGTGAACCCGGTAGAACTTGTCAAATATTTTCTTCAGATTTTCCTTTTTAATGCCAATACCATTGTCCTCAATCGAAATACATAACTTGCCGGTTTCATTCCAAGTGCGAATCTTCAAGGCAATATCCCGGTCCGGATTCTTATATTTCACCGCATTATCCAGCAAATTAAAAATCACATTCGTGAAATGCATCTCATCCACAAAAATGACGGGATCTTGTGCATTCAGTTCCGCATCCAACGTACCGTTATTCTTTTCCACCTTCAACCGGAAAGTATTGACTACCCCATTGATTAATTCATGGGCATCAATTTCTTTCTTCTTCAGCGTCACGCTCTGCCGTTCAAACATGGACATTTGCAACACTTTCTCCACCTGAAACCTCAGACGCTTTGTTTCATCGTTAATAACACCGGATATATGCTTAAACATGACGGGCGATTTGCCTACCGCAGGGTCATTCAGCATCTGTGCAGCCAAAGAAATAGTAGAAATCGGCGTCTTGAACTCATGCGTCATATTATTAATGAAATCATTCTTTATTTCTGTCAGACGTTTCTGCCGGAAAATAATATAAATGGTGAAAATAAAAGTAATCAACAATACTACCGTAAAAATAATGGAAGGTATCATGAATTTTACCGAACTAAAGATATAGTTATCCAACGTCGGGAAAAAGATATTCACAAACCCCATTTTGGCTGGGGGATCCTTTTCAAAAATCAATCGCGAATACACCTTCTCGTCATCATGCACATAATCCGAACAGCGATACACTTCTTTTCCGTCCCTGTCTGTCACTGAAAAGTGATAAGGTATATCAATTCCGTTATTGAACAATTCCGTTTTCAAGAAATGATCCAGCTGCTTAAAGTTGATTCTTTCCTTCAGGGGTTTGTCACTTGCGGTATAAAGAATATTATAAACCACTTCGTCAAGCAATGCCCGCTGATATACATAACGTTCTTTCAGCACTTCCTGCAAAGCACGTGAAGTCTGCGGAATCGTTCTTCCGGTAGAAATCACCACCTTCGGCACATTGGCCGGACGGTTCATGATGGTTTTTAGTTCAAACGTAGAATAAGTAGAACCATCAGGAGCGGTAATCGTATATTGATGATGCTCTACCACGTTCTCTCCTGCATCATTTTTTTCCTGATATTGTCTCGATAAGAGTGCCGCCCGTTCCTGCGCTGCCACATCCTTTTCCAGATACTTTTTGGTTTCAACCAGTTCCAGATTATGTACAGCCTTACCCAGACTGCGGTTCACATTCTCTTCAAACTGACTGCGCCGCATTTTGACCATCTCTTCAATGTAACTTACCTGCAAATAGAGCAAGCTTAAAAAGGACAGTCCCATTACAACTCCTAATATCCAAATAGTAGACTTTTTCATACGGGCAAATTTAACAACCTCGCAAATAATTCACCAGCTACTTAACAAGCTTTAAAGCGGAGTTTGTTGTATATTAACCAAAATCCAGATTTTACCTGATAAAACATTCATCATCGTCACTTTTTCATCTACACACATTGCAAAAATAATAAAATATTAGACTAATAACAAATAAACAAGCTACTTTGTTTAAGCAAAGTTAAACAAAAAAGGCTGTGTTTTTTAAGAAACGCAGCCTTTTTATCTATAAAAATCACAACTAGCACTTATGCTTCGTCTTTTTCCTGTTCTTCAAATTCCTTCATCAGCTTAGTCTGTACATCCGTCGGAACCAGTTCATAGCTGGCAAACTTCATGATAAAGGAAGCACGTCCTCCGGTCAATGAACTCAATGCGGTAGAATAGTTCGACATTTCCTTCAAAGGAACCTTGGCACTCAACTTTTCGTAGCCCTTTTCGCTGGTCATACCCATAATCATACCACGACGTCCTTGCATATCGCTCATCACATCACCCAACTTATCGCTTGGCACGAATACTTCCACGTCATATATCGGTTCCAGAATCTTCGGACCGGCATTCTTGAAGGCTTCACTGAATGCATGACGTCCAGCCAACATGAAGGAAATTTCATTGGAATCTACCGGATGCATCTTTCCATCATACACAATGACACGTACGTCACGTGCGTAAGAACCGGTCAACGGACCTTGCTCCATACGGCTCATGATACCTTTCAGAATAGCCGGCATGAAACGTGCATCGATAGCTCCACCTACTACACTGTTCACAAATACCAGTTTTCCACCCCATTCCAAGTCGATAACTTCCGTACCTTTCACGTTCATCTTATATTCCTGTCCGTTGAACTTGTAGGTTTCAGGAGCTGGCATACCTTCATAATATGGCTCTACAATCAAGTGAACTTCACCAAACTGACCGGCACCACCCGACTGCTTCTTATGACGATAGTCGGCACGTGCAGCCTTGGTGATGGTTTCACGATACGGAATCTTCGGTTCATAGAACTGAATCGGCAATTTCTCATTGTTTTCCAGACGCCATTTCAACGTACGAAGATGGAATTCACCTTGTCCGTGTACCAGAATCTGACGCAATTCCTTCGACTGCTCCACTACCCAAGTCGGGTCTTCTTCCCGCATACGATTCAATACCGCCATCATCTTTTCCGTATCGGCCTCATTGACTGGCTTGATAGCTCTTGTATATTTCGGGTTCGGATACTTGATAAAGTTGAAACGGTTTTCACAATCCTTGCCGTTCAAAGTATTTCTGGTCTTTACATCTTTCAGTTTCACCGTACAACCGATATCTCCCGCACGAAGTTCATCTACCTTCTCACGAGTGGCACCTGCACACACATAAAGCTGTGCCATACGTTCCTTCGAGCCACGGTCAGCATTGCTCAAGTCGTCTCCTTCGTGAACCACTCCACTCATCACCTTGAAATACTGTACATCACCGATATGAGGTTCTACGGCCGTTTTGAAGAAATAAAGTGAAGTCGGACCATTCGGATCAGGAGGAACAGGTACACCGCGTGTGTTATGCACCACCGGCATTTCATCTACAAACGGAACCACGTTGCCCAGGAATTCCATCAAACGGCGAACACCCATGTCTTTACCGGCACAAACACAGAATACAGGGAACATCCCTCTGGCCGCCAATCCCTTTCGGATACCTTCACGCATTTCGTCTTCCGTCAGTGATTCAGCCTCAAAGAATTTCTCCATCAGGCTCTCATCATGTTCTGCAGCGGCTTCCACCAAAGTCTTATGCCATTCCTGAGCCTTTTCCATCTCTTCTGCTGGAATATCTTCTATAGTAGGTGCTCCACCATCCGGTCCCCAAGAATATTTTTTCATTAAAAGTACATCAATCAACGAATTGAAGTCGGGTCCTGTAGCCAACGGATACTGAACCGGAACAACCTTAGAGCCATAATTTTCTTTCAACTGTTCAAGCACATGGTCAAAATCACATTTTTCACTATCCAGCTGGTTCACCAGGAAAATCACAGGCTTACCCAGTTTTTCCGTATAACGGAAGTGATTCTGTGTACCCACCTCCGGACCATATTGCCCGTTCAGCAACAAGATGGCAGTATCAGTCACATTCAACGCGGTAATGGCAGCCCCTACGAAGTCATCGCTTCCCGGGCAGTCTATAATATTGAGTTTCTTCCCGTTCCATTCCACATGATATACAGTAGAAAATACTGAATATCCATATTCCTGCTCTACCGGGAAATAATCACTCACCGTATTCTTGGCAGTAATTCTTCCGCGACGTTTTATAATACCACTCTCATAGAGCAAGGCTTCTGTGAGAGTGGTTTTACCTGAGCCGTCATTACCGAGAAGGGCAATGTTCTTGATTTCGTTTGTCTGATATACTTTCATGGTATTTCAAGATTTAGTTTAGTAACGAAAGGATATGCTTTTCATATCTCTTATTTTTTAACGAAGCGCAAATTAGAGATTATAATTCAGAAAAACAATAAAAAGTTTCGTGTTACTAAACTATGTTTTCAGACATACTAATTTCAGATTCCTGCTGTCCTCCCACAAATTATCCGTATATTTACGCCCTCAAAACCTATTTTTACAGTTGATTGATTATGGCTGGAATCTATCTTCACATCCCCTTCTGCAAACGACGTTGCATTTACTGTGACTTCTTTTCCACTACTGAAAATGAAAAGAAAGAGGCTTATATCCAGGCTCTTTCCCATGAGCTGGAACTTCGGAAAAACTATCTGGATGGAGAAACTATAGACACCATTTACTTTGGAGGAGGTACCCCTTCCCAGCTGGAAGAAAAAGATTTTGCCCAACTGTTCGACTATATATATAAGGTATATTCCGTAGACCCTGAAGCCGAAATCACACTCGAAGCCAATCCGGACGATTTGACACCGGCATACGTAGACATGCTCCGCAACCTTCCATTTAACCGACTGAGCATGGGTATACAGACTTTTAAGGAAGACACCCTCCGCCTGTTGCGCCGCCGGCATACAGCCGCCCAGGCCCGACAAGCATACCGATGTTGCCGGGACGCCGGATTTCAGAACATCAGCATCGACTTGATGTACGGATTACCCGGTGAGACACTGGAGGACTGGCAGAAAGACCTGCAAACAGCCATCGATATGCACCCGGAACATATTTCCGCCTATCACCTGATTTATGAAGAAGGTACCCCCTTATGGAAGCTGAAAGAGACGCACAAAGTGGAAGAAACCGACGAGGACTTGAGCGTATCTTTATTCAAGGAACTGATTCATACCTTGAAAGCCCATGGATACGAACATTATGAGATATCCAATTTCTGCCAACCTGGGTATTACTCCCGTCACAACTCCAGTTACTGGACCGGGAAAAAATACCTTGGTTGCGGCCCATCGGCCCATTCTTACAACGGAACTTCCCGCCAATGGAATATAGCTTCCCTTTCCCAATATATACAAGGGATACAACAAGGAACACCCTGTCAGGAGAAAGAAGAGCTAGATCTTTATACTCGCTACAACGATTTTGTCATCACGCGCCTGCGTACAGCTTATGGAATCCCTACCGAGCTATTGAAAAGTACATTTGGAAAAACTTTATACGACTACTGTATGCGTATGGCTTCGCCTTATCTGAAACAAGGCCTGCTGACCTGGAATCATCATATTCTGAAGCTGACCGAAAAGGGAATATTTATCTCCGATGGAATCATGAGCGATCTGCTTTGGGTGGAAGATTAGATTTTTTAACATTTTCTTGTAGGGGATTTACTGTTTTTCTGCGTTTTCATAACAAACCCCTAAAAACAAATGTCATGGAAACTCAAAAAGTAATTCTTCCTTTCTTTTACGCGCTGTTCCTTCCGGACTTTCCTCAGGAAAACAAGTCCGATTCCCGCCTGACGGAAAACGATGAAAAATCACACTCCCAACCAACCCATTCGACACCTCAAATCACGTTGGAAAAGAAATAAATCACACAAGACAACTTCTTATTCATTCAAACTTACCAAAAAAATCCCGGAAAAAGAAGGAAGCACCACTTCCACCTCATTCCGGGATTCATCTTATTGCTTAATAAACGTATAAAGCCCCCTTATTTGGCCAGGCTGTACACAATATCCATAATCTGCTTGCCCAATTCTTCCGCAGCCTCCATAGTAGAAGCTTCTGAATAGACACGGATAATCGGTTCCGTATTGCTCTTGCGGAGGTGTACCCACTTGTCAGGAAAATCAATCTTCACTCCGTCGATATCATTGATTTCTTCGTTCTTGTACAATTCTTTCACCTTCGCCAGAATAGCGTCTACATCCGTTTCCGGAGTCAGATCAATACGGTTCTTGGCAATGAAATAGTTCGGATAAGTGGCCCGCAGTTCGCTTACCTTCTTTCCTTCATGTGCCAGATGACTCAGGAACAGAGCGATACCTACCAGAGCATCCCGTCCGTAATGAGATTCCGGATAAATCACGCCACCGTTTCCTTCTCCACCAATCACTGCATGAGTGGCTTTCATCTTGGCTACCACATTGACTTCACCTACCGCAGAAGCATTGTATTCCATGCCATACTTGCGGGTCACGTCACGTAACGCACGGGTAGAGCTCAAGTTGGATACTGTATTACCCGGCGTATGTTTCAACACATAATCGGCCACAGTAACCAATGTATATTCTTCTCCGTACATGGCTCCATTCTCGCAGATAATAGCCAGACGGTCTACATCCGGGTCTACAACAAAAGCCACGTCACACGTACCTTTCTTCATCAAACCCATGATGTCGCCCAGATTCTTTTCCAACGGTTCCGGATTGTGCTGGAAATCGCCTGTCGGTTCGCAGTACAACTTTTCTACGTGCTGTACACCCAGCTGTGCCAGCAACTGAGGGAGAATGATACCTCCCACTGAGTTTACACAGTCGATAGCCACGCGGAAGTTAGCCTTACGGATAGCCTCCACGTCCACCAGCTTCAATGCCAATACACTGTCGATGTGTTTTTGGTTATATGTATTGTCTTCACGGTATTTACCGAGATGGTCTACATCGGCAAATTCAAATTCTTCGGCAGCAGCAATGCGCAGCACTTCGTTACCTTCGGCTGCATTCAGGAATTCTCCATGCTCGTTCAACAGCTTCAGGGCATTCCATTGTCTCGGATTATGACTTGCAGTCAAAATAATTCCACCGCAGGCCCCTTCCATGGTTACCGCCAGTTCTGTGGTCGGAGTAGACGCCAGTCCGATGTTCACCACATCGAATCCCATTCCCATCAGCGTACCACAAACCACATTTTTTACCATTTCCCCGGAGATACGGGCATCACGACCTACTACAATTTTATTGCTCTTGATGGTCGTAGTTTTCCGAATCAATGTGGCATAGGCGGAAGTGAATTTCACAATGTCCAACGGATTCAATCCTTCACCAGCATGGCCGCCTATTGTACCACGAATGCCGGAAATAGATTTAATTAATGTCATAAATAAAAGGTTTTAATTATTTAGGTTATCTTGTCATGTTATAGGTTATCTCATAAAAGCAGGGATACACTGCCTGCGTGGCAGAAGCAGTTCCTTCACTGTGCGGTAGAATCAGTTTCACACGAGCAATTTTCTCTGAGTCATTCGTCCGCCCAGGCTTCAAGTAACGCAACGGAATCAGCCAACCAGAAGGTACAGCTACCGTGTTATACATCCCATACATACTATACGAATCACTGCGTGTAAATGAAGCGGAATAGGTTCCCCCACTGATTGTCAATTTAAAATCCTCTCCATTAATCGTATAAGAAGGATTAGCTACATGCATGTTAGCCATCAAAGTATCACCGGCTGTGAACCCCACATCCGTTCTGGTCTGAAGAGCCACTTCCACAAAACGGGCCACCATGTCATAGGTACCGTTTCCCAGCACTTCTTTACCCGGGCCACGGCTATCCACATGCATATACACTCCGCTTTCTTCCAGTAACACATATTCATTCTCCTTCGTCGTAGAATCTTGCGCTGCAAAATCCGCTTCCGAAATCACTTGGATATCATTCTCCACAATATACTTATTGATGGCATCCGCCTCTTCTTCCTTCCTTTCAGCGTATGTTTTCCCATTGTTACAGCTTTGCAAAGCAAACATCATCAGGCCCATCAAAGCCAAGAGCAAATAGTTTTTTTTCATATTACCTATATATCTTTTTACAAGGGCAAATGTAGTAAAATGTCCCCAAAACACTCTCTCTATTTTACCCAATTATGTCTAATATTGTTCAAGAATAAAATTTTTACATTAATTTTTCAATAACAGGCTTTCATATTTCACCAATGCCTGCTTAAACAAATCAATGGCTTCATCCATGCTGCCATAGAACTCTCCACCCGACGCGTTCAGATGACCACCTCCATTAAAGAATTCTGCAGCCACTTTGTTACAAGGGAATGCCCCTACCGAACGAAGCGATACTTTAATCATATTTTTATCCGTATCTTCCCGCAAGAACACAGAAAAACAGATACCTTTCATCTGAAGCGGCATATTCACAAAACCTTCCGTATCTCCCTTCACATATTGGAATTTGCTCTGTTCGTTCTTCGAAAGGCAAATCAGTGCCGAACGGAACTGCGGATACACCTGCATTTTCTCATACAACACATACCCCATCAAGCGAAGACGGCCTTCAGAGTAGGTATTGAACACCTTCCGGTAGATTTCGTCTTTGTCGATTCCCTTTGAAAGCAGTTCACCAATGATGAAGTAAATCTCACGGTTGTTGGAATTGTAGGTAAAACCTCCCGTATCCGTCATCATCCCAGTATAAATACATTCAGCACCCTCCAAGGTTATGTCATCAAAACATCCCAAACGGCAAATCAAACGGAAAATCAATTCAGAAGTCGAAGAGATTTCCGGATGGGAAATGGTCACCCGGCAGAAAGGTTCCGGATTCAAGTGATGGTCAATCATCACCTTCCGGCCCGGCGCTTCCCGCACCGCATCCGCCATCTGGTCAATTCGCGACAAGGCATTGAAATCCAAGCAACAAATCACATCGGCCTCCGCAATCAGCTTATTGGCAAACTCTGCATATTTATCATAACGGATAATGTCTTTCGCTCCGGGCATCCAGCGCAAAAAGTCGGGAAATGCATTCGGTACAATTACATTGACTGTTTTCTCATGTACCGACAGGAAATGATACAACCCCAACGAAGAGCCGAGTGCGTCACCGTCGGGAGAGACGTGCGTGACAATCACTATTTTATCAGCCCGATCGAAATAGGTTTCCACCTTATCGATATTGGCCTGAAGAATCACCTTTGACAACATATTCTTTTTCTTAAGCTTATACTTTTTGAAGGAGCAAAAGTACAAATTTATTTTCAGAAACTACAGTTCTATGGAATAAGAACCTTGCACAGAAAGGTCGGTATAAGATATTTTAAGTAATTGACATTCTTTTATCCACATTTCCCGGTAACCGTCGCTCAACGAAGCATCCAGAATGACCTTCCGGATGGCAAATAATTTGTTCAGATGTGAAGGTCGGCCTTTAAATCCCTTGCAGATATAGACATAATCCAATGGCAGGCGTCGCGATGCCTCACATGTATTCCACAACCCGTCCTTCAGGACACCAATACACAAGGAACCGATGCACATCAGTCCGGATTCAGACCTATGAGCAGAAACAATATGTCCTTTACGGGTATAGACCTCCGCACGGGAAAAATACAAATACGCAGAGTCCGGGCGCAGACAAGCCAGACAGACATTTATGGCAAACAGATTGCAGACCACCCCTAATGAAATCCAGTGCCAGGCCCTACGGTTGGTACCGGCCGACCAGCAAAGATAGAAGCAAATTAAGATTCCGGCCAACAGAAAAGCTTGCCCGGCAGACAAATAAACCGACGCAATCTGAGAACCAGACAAGCCCTGCACCCCTCTCATGGCTGCGTTGAGCAGCTGCGTCGTAACATCCAGTAGAGCCACAACCCCACTTCCTACCCAGGGAACCCAAGAAAAGCCCAAAGCCGTCAACGCCAGTATCAGGATACATATAGCCAGCGGAGAAACTATCAAATTAGCGAGCAGAAAATACGTCGGGAAAGTACCAAAATAGCAAAGAACAAAAGGCAAGGTACCCAGCTGAGCCGATGCTGACAAACAAAGCAGGTTCCACCCATAACGAAGCAAGCGGTTCCGTACCTGTAACAAGTGTGCACACAGCGGATAAAACGCCAAAATGGAAAATACGGCTGCAAATGACAACTGAAAACTGAGGTCGAACAAAAAGAACGGATTATAGCACAGCATCAAGAAAGCGGCCAGCACCAGCGAATGAAAACCAGAGAAACGCTCTTCGGTACAAAAAGAAGCCAAGGCATACAGGCTGAACATCACCACTGCCCGCATCACCGAAGAACTCAACCCTGAGATAAAAGCAAATCCCCACAACAAAGCCACCACCAGCAACATCCGTACCTGACGTCCATACCTCCAATAGGTCAGAGGGTACAACACAAGCAAAAGGAATCCCGAAAGAATGCCTACATGCAGTCCGGACAAGGCCAGCACATGACTGGCCCCTGCCACACTATACACTTGCTTCAAATCCGCACCCAACTCGCTCTTGTCTCCAATGGTCAGGGCCGAAACCACGGCCTGCACGTCTTCCTCCAAGTGCCAGCTCCGGTAAACTTCCACGACCTTCTGCTGGCAGATCCGGGCCTGCTGCGTCCACGTCAGTGTACGGGGACGGCCCGTACACCTCCAGTTACCAGCATACGCTAACCCCGTTCCGCTGACGCCTTTCCGCATCAAATACTCCCCATAATCAAACCCAGTCAGCGTTTTTTCCGAGAAAGGACGTGAAATCTTCGCATAAAAGCAAAGCGTGTCACCACATGCCAGCGGCCCTGCCAAAGAATCCGGCAGCCAAGACAGAAGAATGTTCCGGTCTATCCGCTGCCACCGTTTTCCACCGATGTGCCTTCCTTTCACATAAACTTCCGCCCGTAAGGTTTTTCCCCTCACTTCGGGTACCGTCTCCACAATTCCTTTATAAACCTGCGCTTCCTCCTCCCATGCATACCCTACACAATCCCGCTGGTAAACCACCAAAAGACCTCCCAATAAGAAAAAAGCCAGCCCGACTACTCCTCCGAAAAACCAACGCCATCGCCAGGAAAATCCTGAGAGCAGCGCCGTACACAACAAAAGGCATCCCACTCCCAATCCTGTCCAGAAAGGCCACACAATACCTTCCGGCAAAAACCTGTCGAATACAAAAATTCCGGTTGCCAGACATACGGTCAACCGGAACAAGGGATACATTATCCAAGAAGGTAAGTTCTTCAATATTTATTCTGCACTTTTCAACTGATGAATGGTCTCCAACATATCCGGTGCACGAAAGACCGAGTTTCCGGCCACCAGCACATCCACCCCCGCCTGTTTCAGCAAAGGCGCATTCTGTACATTGACCCCTCCATCCACTTCTATCAGAGTAGAAGCATGACAACGGGTAATCATTTCACGTAGCTGGGTGATTTTTTTGAAGGTATTCGGTATGAATTTCTGCCCGCCAAATCCAGGATTTACACTCATCAGCAGTACCATATCCACATCCGTGATGATATCCTCCAACATGGAAACCGGAGTGGCCGGATTCAATGTCACCCCTGCCTTCATCCCCGCTTCCTTTATTTGTTGCACCACCCGATGCAAATGTGGACAAGCTTCATAATGCACATTCATCATCATGGCTCCCAGGCCCTTCACTTCATGAATGAATTTTTCCGGCTGTACAATCATCAGATGCACATCCAAAGGTTTCTGGCTAAGCTCTGCCACATATTTCAATACAGGAAAACCAAACGAAATGTTGGGCACAAACACGCCATCCATAATATCCAGATGCAACCAGTCTGCCTCACTTCGGTTAATTTTCTCCAAGTCACTCTTCAAATCCGCAAAATTTGCAGAAAGCAAAGAAGGAGCTACTTTCATATCTTTCATTGATTTATTTTACTAATCTCACTTATGTACAACAAAGATAGGCATATTTTTCAATAAATCAACATTATTTGGTCACATTCACACGCAGTCCCAGTTGCAAATTGAAATTAAAAGGATGCTCCTTCCGTATCGTTTCCACTCCACTATGGTCATCAAAATAATAGGCCACACCTGGCTCTATATAAATTCCCCACCGTGAGGTAAAGTTCACCTGTGCGCCTGCAGCTGCCGCAACCGACCACTGCAAGGGTTTCACATCCAACGAAACATGTTCAGTCACATGACTTCCCCCATTGGTCACTGTCACCGTTTCCAATTTCCCCGATACACATTTTTCCATAGCTCCTCCTGCCGAAGCATAGATTGAAAGCCAGTTGTTTTTCCAAATGGAACGATGCAGTTTTACCGGAATCCCAATATAATGCAATTTCTGAGTTTCTTCCACATACGATTTAGAACCAGAATGGATATCAGAAGAAAGCAACGTATAATTCAGTCCTGTTTCCAATGCCCAATCCTCCTGAAAATGCCAGGCAACCGAAAAGCCAACCGTCACCGGCATGTGGTGTTTCACGCTGGTCTGAGGAGTCTGAATCGCATTTTCCAACAGTACCTGACTGTAAGCCAGTCCACTGTTTTCTGTCGGAGAGATAGGCGAAGCAGAAACCGTGCGATAAGCGGAGCGTGACACGAAACTTCCCATTCCGTCAAAAGTATTCAATGCACTGTAGGGCGTATTTCCCGCTCCCACTCCGATAGAGAAACCCGAAGATTGGAGTGTTTTTCCCTTTGCAGCCACGGCATTCTGTTTCATACGCTTTTGGTCGGCAACCCGTTGTTGCTGCAATTGACGATTACGGCTTTGCGTGGCCTGTACCGTTGTCCGACTCTGTTCAGGTCCCTCTTCTATCGCCTCTGCCGGATGTCCATTTTCCACCGAAGGCACTGACTCAACCGACAAAAGGTCGACCGTTTCCGGTATCCGTCCCACTTCTTCTTCCACACTTCTTCGCAGGGAGGCAGACGGCACAGCACGAATGGAAACCGGTTGTACGGAAGGTTGCTCCCCGCCGTTTTCCAGACCGAACGCATCCGCTATCCGCTCCTCGACCCTCACCGGTTCAGTTTCCGGTAAAGGTGTATTCCCCACCTCCACAGCCAGCTCCTGCTGTTGGAAATCAGCCTCCGGCGAAGACCAGAACCAATACGTCAAGGAAGACACCAGCAGCACCAACACTGAGGCAGCGGCTGCTACTTGCCAGCGTCTCCAGATTGGAATCACCTTAGGAGCTTTCTGCACCTCCAGCTCTCTGGACAGTGTATCCCAGAGACCTTCAGGAAGAGGTTCAGTATATCCCTCCATCCGGCTACGTAAATGATCAATCCACTCTTTCTCGTCCTTCATTACTTATAACTTCTTTCTATATTCATTTATTCTCTTTGCCAGCAAGGTCTTTGCCCGATAGAACTGAGAAGAAGACGTATGCTCGGTAATACCCAGCATCTGTGCAATCTCCTTGTGGCTTTTCTCTTCAAACACGTATAAGTTGAATACCGTACGATACCCGTCCGGAAGGTCCGCAATCATTTTCATCAATACCGACTGAGGGATGTCGCTCATGCCGTCATCCGACTCTTCCGTATCGGGCAGCTGCTCCATAAGCACCTCCTGCTGGGCCAGCTGATTCTGTTTCCGCAAATACCCCAACGCTTCATTCACCATCACACGCGACAGCCATGCTTTCAAAGACCCTTTTCCCTGGTAAGTAAATTGACCGATTGATTGGAAAATCCGTATAAAACCATCATGCAACACATCCTCAGCCGCTTCCCGGTCGCCAATGTAACGGAGACAAATGGCCATCAACGAGCCTCCATACAGCTCGTACAACTCCTTGCGAGCCTGATTGTCTGCCAGCTTGCATTTCGATGCCAATTCTTCTTCCGTCATATCCAGCTTATCGTGCTTTGATTAATAAATGATGCATGCACAAAAATACTGCACCTTTTCCGAATAAAACCTCGTTAAAAAGTTTTTTAACGAAAAGAAAACATTCTAAAAAAAAGAACAAAAGGGGTGACAAAAACACCTGATTGCCACCCCAGAATAAATATTTTTTCAGCAAGTTATTCCACAAAGGAATCTTCCACATGACGATAGCCACGCAGAAAATCGGCCACATCCATCCGTTTTTTTCCGGCCAGCTGCAACGACAACACACGCAGAAAACCGTCGGTTGAAGCAATATGGAAATAAGTTTTCTTGTCTGTCACCACCGTACCCGGTTTCAAGGAATGAGGAGTAAAAACCTTTTCCGTCTCAAAAATCTTCAACGACATGGGAACCACTTCTCCCTGATGCAACTCCGTCCATGCGGCTGGATAAGGAGAAAGCCCGCGCACAAAATCATACACTTTCTTCACCCCGGCATTCCAGTCAATACGGCAGGTCTCCTTGAAAATCTTCGGAGCCGGACGCAATTCTTCTGCCTTGGCCAACTGCTCTTGCGGAATGGTCTTGACATTGCCTTCCAAAATGGCATCCACGGTTTTCACTACCAGGTCACCACCAAGCCTCATCAGCTTATCGTACACCACTTCCACATTGTCTGTATCGGCAATCGGTATCCGTACCTGATCGATAACCTCGCCGGTATCAATTTCATGTTTCAGGAAAAAAGTCGTAATTCCAGTTTCAGTCTCTCCGTTGATGACAGCCCAATTGATAGGAGCGGCCCCACGATATTGCGGCAACAATGATGCATGCAGGTTAAACGTGCCCAGGCGAGGCATGTTCCACACCACTTCCGGCAGCATGCGGAAAGCCACGACAATCTGCAAATCCGCCTTCAAAGCCCTCAGTTCATCCAGAAACTCTTCGTTTTTCAGCTTTTCCGGCTGAAGCACTTTCAACCCCTGCGACACGGCATACTGTTTCACCGGGCTTGGCTGAAGCACGCTGCCATGCCGTCCCATCGGCTTGTCGGGCATCGTAATGACCCCCACCACCTGATAACCTCCCTCTACCAGCCGTTTCAAGCTTTCCACGGCAAATTCGGGAGTACCCATATATACGATTCGTAAGTCTTTCTTTTCCATATTTCTTGTTGTTGTTTATTCTGCTGAAAAGTCCACCATCACCTGGCGGTAGGTCGACAGGATACGCGACTTGGATACAAAGCCAATGTATTTACCCTCTTCGTCCACTACCGGAAGATTCCAAGAACCGGTTTTGTCAAACTTGTCCATCACTTCCTCCATGGAGTCCGTAGTAATGATACGCGCTTTGGGAGCTACCATGAAATTCTCCACATGGTACTTGTGATACAGTTCCTGACGGAAGATGATGTTACGGATGTCGTTCAGAATCACCACCCCGAGCAGTTCGTTGTGCACATCCACCACCGGAAACAAGTTACGAGCGGATTTTGAAATGGCTTTCACCATCTCGGCCAAGTCCATATCCGGACGCACCACTTGGAAATCGGTTTCAATCACACTTTCCATATTCATCATGGTCAGCGCCGCCTTGTCCTTGTGATGGGTAATCAGCTCACCGCTCTTGGCCAGACGCATGGAATAGATACTGTGCGGTTCGAATACGATAATGGTCAGGTAGGCGCATACAGACACAATCATCAGCGGCAGGAACAGGTCATATCCTCCGGTCAGTTCCGCAATCAGAAAGATACCGGTGAGCGGCGCATGCATGACACCCGACATCAGTCCGGCCATCCCCATCAGGGCAAAGTTTTTCTCCGGAATGTAGGTTCCCCCCAAATGAAACTCATTGCAGACATAGGAAAATACGAAACCGGCAATGCAGCCCAGAAACAGACTCGGTGCGAAAATACCACCACAACCGCCACCTCCGTTGGTAGCACTGGAAGCAAATACCTTAAACAGGATAATCAAAATCAAGTAAAGCACCAGCAAATGCGAGTTGCCATAGAACAGAGAGTTGTTCATTACCGTATCCCAGTCGGCCGAAGAGGTTCCGTTGAGCAACAACGAAATGGTGTCGTATCCTTCACCGTAAAGCGGCGGGAACAAGAAAATCAGAATACTCAACATCGCTCCTCCAATGACAAACTTCACGTATGGATTGTTGTAACGGCGGAAAATATTCTCAATCCAGTTCATGGAACGGGTGAAATACCATGCCACCAAACCGCAAAAGATACCCAATGCAATGGCGTAGGGAATACGCTCCAGCGAGAACGGATAATCCAGGTGAAACTGAAACATGGCTTCCGTACCCGTCAGCAGGTACGACACGGAAGCAGCCGTCACACTGGTAATCAGCAAAGGCAGCAGCGAAGCCATGGTCAGGTCAATCATCAGCACTTCCAGCGTAAACACGACTCCCGCAATCGGTGCCTTGAAAATGCCCGAAACGGCCCCGGCAGCACCACAGCCCACCAGCAACATCAGCGTCTTGTGGTCCATACGGAAAATACTTCCCAGATTCGAGCCGATGGCGGAACCCGTCAGCACAATCGGGGCTTCGGCTCCTACAGACCCACCACAACCGATGGTGATGGCAGAGGCAAAAATAGAAGACCACACATTATGCCGCTTGATACGGCTCTGCTTACGCGATATGGCATACAGGATTTTGGTCACACCATGGCTGATGTCATCGCGCACCACTTTACGGATGAACAGTCCGGTCAGGAAGATACCCACTACCGGATAGACCAAATACAGCCAGTTTACCCCCGTGGAATCGAAGTTCTCTGTCAAGAACTCCTTGATGTATTCCACCAGAAATTTCAGCAAAAAAGCGGCCAAGGCCGTAAAGATTCCTACCAGGAAACTTAAAATCAAGACGAACTGCTTATCTTTTATGTGTTTCTCCCTCCAATGAAGAAATCCTTGCAGCAGTCCGTTTTTTTCATCTACCACTTTCATGAAAGGAACAATTTATTCTCTAATAATCTTTACTACGCCCCCTTTGCCCAGCTTGATAATGCTGGACGGTTTCGGATGTCCGGTTTCTTCCCGGCGATAATCCACCACATAATCCACCGCCTGCTTGATTTCCTCGCTGATTTCACTAAACACTGCGGGAGCCGGCTGACCGCTGATATTGGCCGAAGTAGAGACGATGGCTTTGCGGAAACGGAAACACAGCTGTTTGGAAAACTCTTCGGAAGTGACGCGGATGCCCACACTTCCATCGGCTGCAATCAGATTGGGAGCCAGGTTACGTGCCCCGTCGTAAATGATGGTCAGCGGTTTGGTCGTCATTTCAATCAAGTCCCAAGCCACCGAAGGCACATCCTGTACATAAAAATCCACTTTTACCGGACTGTCCACCAACACCAGCATGGCTTTGCTGTCGGCACGCTGCTTGATTTCAAACACACGCTTCACCGCCTCCTCGTTCGTGGCATCGCATCCTATCCCCCACACGGTATCCGTCGGGTAGAGAATCACTCCTCCCTTCTGCATCACCTCGCAGGCTTTCTTAATTTCATCTTTCATCATAATATCTTTCGTTTTTGTGGTCAAAAAGTCTCTAAAAGCGATTTTACAAACAGCAAAAATACAAATGATTTTTAGGATATCCCAAGAATGTTTTGTTTTTTTGCAGAAAAGCTATCAGCCCTTCCATGAATACCGAACGGAAAATCATCCACATAGACATGGACGCTTTCTATGCGTCGGTCGAACAGCGCGACCATCCGGAGCTGAAAGGAAAGCCCATTGCGGTGGGACATGCGGAAAAACGGGGTGTGGTGGCGGCTGCCAGCTATGAGGCCCGCAAATTCGGGGTACGTTCGGCCATGTCGTCCCAGAAAGCAAAGAAACTGTGCCCGCAGCTGATTTTCGTGGAGGGCCGGATGGAGGTGTACAAAAGTGTATCGGCACAGATACACGAGATTTTCCACGAATATACAGACCTCATCGAACCCATCTCGCTGGATGAAGCTTTTCTGGATGTCACGAACAACAAGAAAGGAATTCCCCTGGCGGTGGATATCGCCAAAGAAATCAAGCAGCGTATCCGCCAGGAACTTCATTTAGTAGCTTCAGCCGGTGTATCCTACAATAAATTTTTAGCTAAAATTGCGTCCGACTACCGGAAACCCGACGGTCTCTGCACCATCCATCCCGACCAGGCTGAAGAGTTTATCCGGCATCTGCCTATCGAGGCATTCTGGGGAGTAGGCCCTATCACGGCCAAGAAGATGCACACGCTGGGCATCTACAACGGAGACACCCTCCGCCAATGTTCCCTGGAAATGCTGCAACGGCAATTTGGAAAGAACGGCCTCATCTATTTCAATTTCGCCCGCGGCATTGACGAGCGGCCCGTGGAAGCCGTCCGCATCCGTAAGTCCATCGGCTGCGAACACACGCTGGAAAAAGACCTTTCGGCCGAGATGGCCCTCATCATCGAACTGTATCACGTGGCACGTGAACTCATCGAGCGGCTGAAAGCCAAGAACTTCAAGGGAAACACCCTCACCCTGAAGGTGAAATTCGACGACTTTTCCCAGATTACCCGCAGCATCAGTGTCAAGCAGCCTTTGCAACGCCTGGAAGAGATTCTTCCTTTGGCCAAACGGCTGCTGAAGGGGGTGGATCACAGCCAGCACGCCATCCGTCTGTTAGGATTATCGGTATCCAATCCTCCGGAAGAAAAAGACGCAGCTTCCTCCACGGTTCCAGAACCCATTCAGTTGGAGCTGGAGTTTAAAGAGGAAGAATAAGAATTACCAGAGGTTAGATATAGAGGAATAACTTAAAAATCATCACGTTCTCTTTATCATAGGGTTCAGGAGAAACGCACTTGCGTTTCAAGTCAAACGCCTTTACGTTTTATTCCTAACGCACTTGCGTTTCAGGTAGAACGTCCTTGTGTTTCAACACAAACGCACTTGCGTTTTTGGACAGCGAGAAAACCAGAAAACCACCCCAGCCTTGACGGGTTGTCGGGGTTGGCAGGCATTTTTATAACTTCTATATAGTGGGTGTGGAAAAATACAACTTTTATATTTTTCCACACCTGTATATAGGAAGTTTAGAAAACCGATGCCAACCCGTCAACCCCGGCAAAAAACGCCTGAAAACGGCATAAAAAAGCGGTGCACATTTTCTGCCACCGCTCTCTTTTTGCTTTTATTAACCATTAATGTGTATGCACAATCTCTGTAGGTGCCTGCTCGGCATTACGCTTTTCGGTCTGTGTCACCACGTTGCGCGCCAGTTCCATAAAGGCCATACCGGTCATGGAATTCTCATCGAGGGCGGCAGGTGTTCCTGCATCACCACTTTCACAAATGCTCTGCACGATAGGAATCTGTCCCAGCAAAGGCACGTGCAGCTCTTCTGCCAAACGCTTGGTACCTTCCTTACCAAACAAATAATATTTATTTTCCGGAAGTTCAGCTGGAGTGAACCAGGCCATGTTTTCCACCAGACCGAGGATAGGCACATTCACCTTGTCGTTGGTGTACATGTTGATGCCCTTGCGTGCATCGGCCAGTGCCACTTGCTGTGGAGTGCTGACAATCACGGCTCCTGTAATGGCCAGGGTCTGGAGCAAGGTCAGATGGATATCGCTGGTGCCCGGAGGAGTATCCAGCACGAAATAATCCAGTTCGCCCCAGTTGGCATCGGCTACCAGCTGCTTCAGGGCATTGCTGGCCATACCGCCACGCCACAGCGTAGCCTGGTCAGGGTCTACAAAGAAACCGATGGAAAGCAGTTTGATGCCGTATTTTTCAACCGGTACAATCAGGTCGCGGCCGTTCACTTCTTCCGCATACGGACGGGCGTCTTCCACCTGGAACATTTTCGGAACGGAAGGACCGAAGATATCCGCATCCAGCAGACCTACCTTGTAGCCTAATTTCGCCAAAGCCACAGCCAGGTTGGCAGCCACCGTCGACTTACCGACTCCTCCTTTACCGGAAGACACGGCAATCACGTTCTTCACCTGCGGCAGCATCTTGCCCGGTTCAGGACGGGCAGCCTGCTTGCTCTCGGTGGCAATCGTCACTTCCACGTCCTTCGACACATAGGTATGAATGGCGGTTTCAGCCGATTTGACGACTGATTTCATGAAAGGGTCGGTAGGCTTTTCGAAAATCAGCGAGAAACTTACCTTCATCCCGTCAATGCGAAGATTGTCGGCCACCATCTCCGCTTCCACAATATTTTTTCCGTTGCCCGGATAACGCACCGTAGCCAGTGCGTCCATAATCAATTTCGGATAAAGTGTCATATCTTTTCAGTTTTGAATCATTTGCTTGTTTTCAGTCCGCTTCGCTTGCTCCGGTTGTAGCTCCGGTAATCGTCCAGTTCGATTTCCACGTCAGGTTCCTGCAACTCTCCTTCCTGCGGCAGACGGAACTGGATGTACTTGATGTTCAGTCCGCGGTCGAGCCACTGCTGTTCGTAATAGGTGCGGATGCTCAGGATGTCATCGTCCATGCCGGAGTGATACAAATCGTCGGTGATAAACTCCACCGGGAAACGATTGGCCTCCACCATGTACTTGGTGTAGGTAAACATGAAGTTGCTGTCCGTTTTCAGGTGTACCAGTCCGTCCGGAATCAGGAAACGGCGGTAACGGTTCATGAAATAAGTGGAAGTCAGCCGCTTGGTAGCCTTCTTCATCTGAGGGTCTGAGAAAGTCAGCCAGATTTCGCTCACCTCACCCGGCGCAAAGAAGCGGTCGATGATTTCGATGTTGGTACGCAGAAAAGCCACGTTCTTCAAGCCTTCGTGCAAGGCCTCAGTGGCTCCCGTCCACATGCGGGCTCCCTTGATGTCCACCCCGATAAAGTTCTTGCCCGGATAACGTCGTGCCAGTCCTACGGTGTATTCCCCGCGTCCGCACCCTAACTCCAGGACAATCGGATTCTCGTTCTTGAAGAAATCCTTGTTCCAGTTTCCTTTCATGTCGAAAGGTACCTCATCCACCACCGAATACGGATATTCAAACACATGCGGATATTCCGCCATATCTGCGAATTTCGCTAATTTTCCTTTTCCCATATTTTTCGTGAAACGTTTCCTTAATGCCCGCAAAGGTAAAGTTTTTCGATGGAACACACAACTTTACCCTCAATTACCCGAAAGAATCGGGAAACGAAACCGGCAACCGGCGTTTATATGGGAAAAAGAAAACACATGAACCTCAAAATACTATTTCCCCTGGTTCTGATTTTACTGGCTTTCGGCTGCAAAAAAGAAACCTCGGAAAAAATATCCTTCCCCTGGCACATCGAAGGAGCAGCCATCACTCCCTTTTCTGCCTCCTCACGCACTTACACATCCGAAAAAGAGAATATCCCCGCAGGAAGCAGCCTCACCCTTTACAGTCAAGGAGGACTACAGGCTGAAGCCGCAGAACTCTCCTACAACGGTACCCGGTGGGAAGGAAACGGCCTGCCGAAGTGGGAAAATACGTCGCAAAAAGCAACCCTCACCGCCTTCTGCCCTCCCTTTTACCGGAACCAGTCGGTTTTCTATCAGAATGGACAATTGTGCGACCAGCTCATTGCCCAGGAGGAATGCACCTACGGGGAAAACATCCACCTATCTTTCCGGCACCTGTTCGCCCAAATCCGATTTACCGTATCCTCCCGTCTGAATCAGCAACTCAGCCAGATGGAGTTCATTCCTTCCGTTTCCGTGACAGACATTAACCCGGAAACGGGAGAAGTCATCTGCCAGCCCACCACCACGACGCTCTGCATGGAGAAAAGCAAGTACCGGGAATATACCTTTCTGATTCCTCCTGCCACCCTGTCCATTCAGATACGGATTCACACGACCGACGGCACGATCTACGAAAGCACCTTGGAAAGCCATCCCTTCCAATCCGGCCATACCTATACTTGCCCCATCAAGATTGCAGGAGAAACCTTAGGCATCTCCTCTGTGGAAGACTTTATTGCCTTCACCCATTTAATCAATGGAGAAGCCTATGGACAGCGGAGCCTGGAGGAATTTGGTGAAAAGACGGGAGAAATCATGACCTATTACCTGAACGAAGACCTGACCTTTACGCCGGAGGAAGCATCCCGTGTGCAAATGATTGGGAAATACAAGAAAGGAGACTCCTCTGAAAAAAACATGTTCAACGACGTTTTCGACGGACAAGGACACTGTCTCAGCAATTTACGCTTTGAACAAGCAGTGGATGGGAATTACTATACCGGCCTTTTTAGCGGAATATCAACCAGCGGCACAGTCAAAAACCTGATTCTGAGACAAGCCGTCTACAACAAGGAAACAGACACAAAAAATGCAGCCTTTCTGTCAGGTTGCAACCATGGAGAAATCGACCACTGTATCCTACAAGACTGCACCATTGAACTCATTCCAGCCCAAAGCTGGTTCGGCTGTCTGACCAACTGGAACGAAGGCACAATCATGAACTGTCACGTGGACAACGTCAGCCTGAAAAATGAAATTCCAGAAGGAAATATAATTACCAGATACAATAAAGGGGGAAAAATCATCAACTGCGCCATCACCCGCTGTAACTTCAGCAAGGCCGCAACCAAAAGTGAAAACATCTGCAGCACCACCCAAAACGGAAAAATTCTAAATTGCTACCTCTACGGAAATACCAATAAAAAATATGCCGTCTGCATACAAGCACTCAACAGCCATATCCGTTGCTGTTACTACCCCTCCGGTTATGCCAGACCCGTGGGCGAAAACGATGCAGTCAATCTTTCTGATTCCATCATGCCATACGGCAGCCAGCAAGCCCTCACCCAGGAAAAGCTGCCTCAAATTCTCAACCAATGGATACTCGACAGCGGGAAACAATTCTTTCCCCACCTGACCTTCTATTGGTGGAAACAAGGGGAAACGCTGCCCGCCATACTCGTATCCCCATAATTTTTCTAAAAATAAAAGATGATATCCATAAATGTTGTATTTTTGCGCCAAATGCAAAAACCGGAATCATGAACAATAAGAAACTGATTATCGCGATTATCATACTGGCTGTGATTGCAGCCGTAGTATCGTTTTTTGCCGTAAACGAAGCACGCAAGAACAAAGAAATGAGCCAGCTTTTCGCGGTAGAAAAACAAGAAATGGAAAATGAATACAGCACGTTTGCCACCCAATACGACGAACTGCAGGTGCAGATTAACAACGACTCCCTGCGCGAGAAACTGGAAAGCGAAAAGCTGAAGACACAGCGCCTGCTGGAAGAGCTCCGCCAGGTGAAAACCAGCGATGCGGCCGAAATCATGCGACTGAAAAAAGAACTGAAGACCGTACGTGCCGTATTAAGAAGCTACGTAATGCAAATTGACTCCCTGAACAAAATCAATGCGGCTCTGATGCAAGAAAATCAGGAGGTAAAGACCAAATATTCAGCGGCTACCGCTCAGATATCCAACCTGTCACAGGAAAAAAAGAGCCTGAACGAAAAAGTGACCTTGGCCGCACAGCTGGATGCTACCAACATCCGGGTGCAGACCCTGAACAAACGAGGACGGGAAACCGACCGGGTGAAGAACGTCAAGAAGATTGCCATATCATTCACCATTGTCAAGAACATCACAGCGCAGACTGGCAACAAGACCCTCTACCTGCGCATTGCCAAACCGGACAACGAGGTACTGACCAAAAGCGCCAGCAACCAGTTCAAGTATGAGGACAGAAACATTGCTTACTCTATCAAGAAATACATTGAATACACGGGTGAGGAACAGACAGTTACCGTATATTGGGACGTAGAAGAGTTCTTGGCAGCCGGTACTTATCAGGTGTATATCTTTGCCGACGGCAACATGATTGGCCAAGGTTCGTTCAGAATGAAATAATCCGGAAAACATGAGAAAACGCATCCACTTTCTGATATACAGTTGCCTCGCACTAATGGGCTTTCTGTCTTCCTGCGGTGAAGACCGTTCAGGAGAATATTATGCCCTGATTGCCACAAAAACATGGATTTACGAGGTGATGCAGGAGAATTATCTCTTCTACGAAGACATCCCGGCCGAAGAAAAGCTGGATTTCTTCAAGAAGCCTGCGGAATTCCTGGCTTCGGCAGCTTCTTCCAAAGACAAAAAAAACGGTTATGTGTTTTCTCATGTCGATTCTGTACTCTCACGTGCCACCAGCACCTATCCCTGCTTCGGAATGGAAGCAACCTTGGTACGTACGGAAACAGGGACGCATGCGCTGCGTGTCTTATATATCCAGCCCGATTCTCCGGCACAGGAAGCCGGATTGAAACGAGGAGACTGGATCATTGCCGCCGACAATCAAAAAATCTCAGCCAACGACTATTCCACCTATATTTCTCAGCCTACGAAAGCATATAGCTTCACGTTGGGAAAATACAACCCGTATCCTGAAGACGTGGATGATCCGGAATTCAACTACATCGAATTCGATACGCTTGGTACGGTACAGATGCCGGCCCCACGTTATGTAGAAGAAAAAGACGTGCTCAAGACGGGCATCGTCTCTTCCGGAAGCCGGAAAGCCTTCTACCTGCTCTACAACGAATTCGACGAAAATACGGATTTGCTGAAAGAAGTCCTCTCGCAAATGAGCGGACAACAGTTTGACGACGTGATTCTGGACCTGCGCTACAATCCGGGAGGCTATGTAACCACGTCGCAACTGCTGAGTACGGCACTGGCTCCTGCCACTGCCATGGGGCAACCTTTCCTGCACATGACCTACAACGATAAGCTCAACAAGACAGAAACGTTGAATTTCGATGCCAGTCTGCTGCCGGGAGGAACCGGCCTCTCCTATCAAAACCTGTATGTCATCACTTCCGGCAATACGGCTTCTGCTTCCGAAATTGTCATTAACTGCCTGAAACCTTACATGGAAGGACGTCTGTTCCAAGTGGGAATGCCCACGTATGGAAAGAATGTGGCCCAGCAACTGTTTACCGATGAAAGGGCTCCAGGAATCGAACTGTGGCTTACCACCACTTACTTGAGCAACGCGCAAGGATACTACGATTATTTTACAAACGGACTCCTGCCCGATTTTGAAGCCGAAGAAAATTACGAGAACGACTTGGGAGATTTCGGCTCCGCAGAAGACGTGCTCCTGCAACCAATTTTATACAAAATGAATTACGGAAGTTTCCCGGCCACAAATACAAAAACAGGAGAAGAAGCCTCCATGCTAAGCCGCAGCCGTACCGAAAGACGGGTGCAAGTGCTGATAGACCCGATTGCACAAAAACCGCATCGCAATCTGATAAAATAATCATTACGACGCATTCCTAAAAATAAAGCTTATTTACCATTTCTTTTCAACAAAATGCTTGGACGATTTGTTGTAATGTCATACATTTGTACCGTTGCATAAGCAACCAAATAAAAAGTCAGCAACAGTGATGAAAAGAATTACAAGTTTACTCTTACTGCTCAGCACAATTCTCAGCAGTTACGCCCAGCAGGTACTTACCCTGGACAGCTGCCGGGCACTTGCCCTGGCCAATAACAAAGAGTTACGGATTTCACAAGAAAAGATAAATGCCGCCCACTATGAGAAGAAAGCCGCATTTACCAACTACCTGCCCAAGATTGACCTTACAGGGGGCTACATGCGTACGCAGAAAGAAATCTCCCTGCTAAGTGACGCGCAGAAACAAGCCCTCGGAAGCCTGGGCACCACCGTCGGCGGACAGCTCCAGCAAGGCATGCAGTCAGCCGAATTTCAAGCAGCCATGCAGCAACTGGCAGCCCAAAATCCCGGACTTGCCGCCGGCTTACAAGGACTCCTGCCCGGAGCGGTATCCGGACTGACCACCGGACTGAACAGCATCGGCCAGAGTCTGGTAGATGCTTTCCATACGGATACCCGTAACCTGACCATCGGAGCGGCTACCCTCACCCAACCTCTGTTCATGGGAGGAAAAATCATCGCCTACAACAAAATCACCAAATACGCCGAACGCCTGGCCGAATCGCAGCACGCCACTGGCATGCAGGACCTGGTTCTACAGACCGACCAGGTTTACTGGCAAATCATCTCGCTGGTCAACAAGAAAAAACTGGCTGAAAACTTCCTGGAACTGGTACAGAAACTGGACTCGGATGTAGACAAGATGATTGCCGAAGGCGTAGCCACCAAGGCCGACGGACTCAGCGTGAAAGTAAAAGTCAACGAAGCCGAGATGATGCTGACACAAGTGGACAACGGACTGAACTTGTCGAAGATGCTGCTGTGCCAGCTGTGCGGACTCCCGCTCGACAGCCAATTCCAACTGGCCGACGAAAGCATGAAAGACCTGCCGCTTCCCAACACCTATACCGAAGCGAACGTCAGCACGGCCCTGAGCAACCGCGAAGAGTTGAAGAGCCTGGAACTGGCTTCGGAAATCTATCGTCAGAAAGTCAACATCGCCCGTTCGGAGTTCCTTCCGTCGGTAGCCCTGACTGCCAATTACCTGGTGACCAACCCGTCGCTGGTCAACGGATTTGAAAACAAATTCCGCGGCATGTGGGCCGCCGGAGTTATCGTAAAAATCCCGGTATTCCACTGGGGAGAAGGTATCTATAAGGTGAAGGCTGCCAAAGCGGAAGCCAACATTGCCCGCTACAAACTGGAAGACGTCAAAGAGAAAGTGGAACTGCAAGTCACCCAGAACTCCTACAAAGTAAACGAATCGACCAAGAAACTGGCACTGGCCGAAAAAAACATGGAAAAGGCAGAAGAAAACCTGCGCTATGCCAACTTAGGATTTAAAGAAGGGGTAATCCCGACCAGCAACGTACTGGAAGCACAGACCGCCTGGTTCTCGGCCCAGTCTGGCAAAATCGACGCACAGATAGACGTCAAAATGAGTGAATTGTATCTGAATAAATCAATGGGAATTTTAAAATAACACTACAATATGGAAAAGACACAACGCAACAATATCATGCTGGCTTTCTTCACACTGTTAGCCGTGATTGTGATCGTGAGTATCATCGGATTCTTCACCCTGGGGAAAGGTCCTGAAATCATCCAGGGACAAGCGGAAGCCACAGAATACCGGGTATCCAGCAAGGTGCCGGGACGTGTTTTGAAGTTTTTTGTCAGCGAAGGAGACAAGGTAAAGGCAGGCGACACGCTCGCCATCCTCGAAGCGCCCGACGTCATGGCCAAACTGTCGCAGGCACAGGCTGCCGAACAAGCAGCCCAGGCACTCAACGAAAAGGCCCTGCGCGGTACCCGCAGTGAACAGTTACAGGCCGCCTACGAAATGTGGCAGAAAGCCAAAGCCGGACTGGAAATTGCCGAGAAATCATACAACCGTGTGAACCGCCTCTATGAAGAAGGGGTGATGACGGCACAGAAAAGAGACGAAGCCAAAGCACAATATGAGGCCATGAAAGCCACCGAACGCGCTGCCAACGCCCAGTACACCATGGCCAAGAACGGTGCCCAGCGGGAAGACAAAGCCATGGCAGCCGCCCAGGTGGAACGTGCCAAAGGAGCCGTAGCCGAAGTTTCTTCTTACGTATCGGAAACTTACCTGACCGCCGCAGCCGACGGTGAAATCTCAGAGATTTTCCCGAAGGTAGGCGAACTGGTAGGCACTGGCGCTCCCATCATGAACGTGACCCAGCTGGACGACATGTGGCTGACTTTCAACGTACGGGAAGACTTTCTGAAAGACTTTACCGTAGGTAACAAAATCAAAGCGTATGTACCAGCCTTGGAAAAGGATGTGGAACTTCAGGTGACCGTCATGAAAGACTTAGGAACTTACGCAGCTTGGAAGGCGACCAAGACCACCGGCCAGTTCGACCTGAAAACGTTTGAAGTCAAGGCAAAACCCGTACAGACGGTAGAAAACCTGCGTCCGGGTATGTCTGCCATCATTGAAAAGTAAAAATCACCATGTCGAAAACCACCTGTCAATGTTTTCTCCGGGTTGTACGACGGGAAATCCTTCGTATAGCCACCAAACCCATGTACCTGTTCTGCATGGTCATCGCTCCCGCGTTCTGTTTCCTGTTCTTCACGACACTGATGGGAAACGGGCTGCCGACCAATCTGCCGGCAGGGGTGGTGGACCTCGACAACACCGCCACGACACGTAGCATTATCCGCAACCTGGATGCCTTCCAGCAGACCCAGATTGTGGCACACTATCCGAGTGTGACGGAAGCACGACAAGCCATACAACGAGGAGAAATCTATTCATTCTACTATATTCCGAAAGGAACCACCGAGGAGGCTCTGGCTCAACGACAGCCTAAAGTATCGTTCTACATCAACTACTCTTACCTGATAGCGGGGTCTCTGCTCTACAAAGACCAGCGTACCATGTCGGAACTGGCCTCTGCCGCCATCGGACAGGCCACCCTGCTGGCCAAAGGTGCTACGGAAGACCAAGCACTGGCCTTCCTGCAGCCCGTGGTGATTTCCACGCACGCTCTGAACAATCCGTGGCTGAACTACTCGGTGTATCTGTGCAACACCCTGTTTCCGGGTATCCTGATGCTGCTGATTTTCCTGACCACCGTATATACCATCGGTACGGAACTCAAGGAAAACACGGCCAAGGAGCTGATGCAAATGGCCGACAACTCCATTGTCACGGCACTGACCGGAAAGCTGTTTCCACAGACGGTGACCTTCTTCATCATGGCCACCTTCTACAACGTATACCTGTATGGCTTCCTGCACTATCCGTGCAACAGCGGAATCTTTCCGATGCTGCTGGCCGGACTGCTGCTGGTACTGGCCTCACAAGCCTTCGGAGTCTTTCTCTTCGGGCTGTTCGGTTCCCTGCGACTGGCACTGAGTGCGGCTTCCCTCTGGGGAGTCATCTCGTTCTCCATCTCCGGATTTACCTTCCCGGTGATGGCCATGCACCCCACCCTGCAGGCGTTGTCCGTGCTGTTCCCCTTGCGACACTATTTTCTGATTTACGTGAACTTAGCGCTGAACGGTTACCCGATTATCTACGCCTGGCATGCAGTAACAGCCTTGCTGCTGTTCATGCTGCTGCCTTTCTTCATCCTGAAGAAACTGCGCACCGCCATGCTCCATTACGTCTATATACCTTAATACACTTGCAGTCATGAAAAAAGAATCATTACGACAAACCATACGACAAGGCTTTTCAGGACTCTTCCACATTTGCGCACAAGAACTGAAAGCGGTCTTCAAGGACCAGGGAGTGCTGATATTCTTCCTGCTGGTTCCTTTGGCTTATCCGCTGGTGTATGCATTCATTTACACGAACGAAGTGGTGCGTGAGGTACCGGTGGCCGTGATTGACCACAGCAATACCGCCCTGAGCCGTGAATTCATCCGCTCCATCGATGCCAGTGCCGACGTGCATATCCAATCCCACTGCGCCGACCTGGAAGAGGGCAAGACTCTGCTGAAAGAGACCAAGGTATACGGTCTTGTCTACATTCCGGAAAGCTTCGGCAAGGACATTGCTTCCGGAAAACAGACCACCGTGAGTGTGTATTGTGACATGAGCGGCATGCTGTACTACAAAGCCTTGGTGTTGGCCAGTACCAACGCCTCGCTGACGCTCAACAAACAAATCCAGATCAAACGCCTGGGGAATACCACCGAACGCCAGGACGAAGTCAGTACGGCCCCCATCGAATACGAAGATATCTCGCTGTTCAATCCACAGGACGGATTTGCCAGCTTCCTGCTTCCGGCCGTATTGATGCTGATTATCCAGCAGACCTTACTCTTGGGAGTCGGTCTCTCGGCCGGTACCGCCCGCGAAAACAACCGTTTCCGCGACTTAGTACCCATCAGTCGGCAATACCAGGGAACGATACGCATTGTAGGGGGAAAAGCCCTGGCCTATTTCCTTGTATATGCCATTGTGACGGCCTACATCCTGTGTCTGGTGCCAAAGATGTTCAGTCTGGTACAGATAGCCCAGCCTTCTACCCTGTTAGCATTTGCCGTGCCCTACGTGCTGGCTTGTATCTTCTTTGCCATGACCTGCTCCATCTTTATCCATCACAGAGAATCGTGCATGATGATTTATGTATTTACCTCGGTACCTTTGCTGTTTATCTCCGGTATATCCTGGCCGGGAGCAGCCGTGCCTGCCTTCTGGAAGGGCTTCTCTTATCTGTTCCCTTCCACCTTCGGCATCAATGGTTTCGTGCGAATCAACAACATGGGGGCCACACTACCCGAAGTACTGTTCGAGTACAAAGCCCTCTGGATACAGACACTGGTTTATTTCTTTACCACCTGCCTCGTCTATCGCCGGCAAATCATCTTGAGCCGCCAGCATGCCTTGGAACGTCTGCGTATGTGCAAACTGCGCAAACTGGCCTCAAAGGCTTCACAGGAACTTTAAACGAATCATTTTGTTCCTATTATCCGGTTTTGTATCGTTTGCAAAGCCGGATAATTTATTTTTATTAACGTCTGAGTACGAGCGAATACTATAGAATACTTGTAGCTTTGCGGATATTTACGAATGTAGTTATGAAACAGCTTATTTATTATATACTGGCCGGACTTGCTCTTCTCCAAGTTACTGTTCTGAAACTGCAAGCCACGACACTTCAAGAACAAAAACAACGCTTCCGCATCACCGTACTCAACACCGCAGGTGATCCCCAGCAGGGCATCATCCTGAGAGTAATCGGATACAGCAACGAATATACCAGCGACGAACAGGGACTGATTGATTTTGAGCAAATGATTGACAAAAACTACACTCGTACCGCCAATTTCTATCTCCCTTCTGACCGCAACAAGCCCCTCAAATCCCTGCGACTGGACCAAGCCGCACAAGACACAATCATCCGCATAGACCGTCCGGAAGATTTGGTTAAGTTCAAACAAAGCGGAAAAACCTTCACAGCGAGAGGCATACTGAAAGAAGGGGGAAGACCCATTCCACATGCAGAAATCAGCGTACAAGGTACAGGCAGACACACCTTCTCCAATAAGAACGGAGAATTTACCATCGAAGCGGACTACAGTCACGTGATTATGATCCGGGCAGAAAGCATGGAAAATAAATACCTCGACAGTGAAGCCTTTCTGCAACAGCCCGACCAGCCCCTGGAAATACACATGGTAAAGAAGGGGGCCGACCGGATTTATCATGTAGTGGAGACCATGCCGGAATACCGGGGCGGCATGAAGGAGTTTTTCAATTATGTCAAACGGAAAGCCCGTACGACCGAACTGGCAGAAAAGACCCAAAAGGAAGGAGCCGTCATGATTCAGTTTGTGGTAGAAAAAGATGGCAGCATCACTTCACCCAGTATCGTCAGAGGACTGGATGCCCGACTGGATACGGCTGCACTGGATGCAATCAGGGTGATGCCCGACTGGATTCCGGCAAAAGACCACGGCATTCCGGTACGTTGCAAATATTCCGTACCGGTACCGTTCAAGCGGCCTCAACCGGTCAAGTCAGCTTCTACACCGAAAGCTCCCCAGAAAGCGGTCGTTCCTCAAGACAGCCTCAAACAACTCCACCCTATTCCGGTGGATTCGCTCCAACGGGATACCACGCTACAAGCCGTACCACCAGCTCTGACAGACTCTTTGACGACTGATTCATTGCAGAAAGATACGACCCTGGTAGCACCGACCGACAGTCTCACGCTCAAACAAGGAACTCCTTCTTCCACAACTTCGGAAGCCGTGGAAGTAAAGCCCAAGAAACGGAACTTCCTGGTACGCTTTTTCCGCTGGCTCTTCGGAATAAAGGATAAAGAAACTCCGGCACAGAAGCCGGAAGAGCCACAGGAGAAACTTTCGCCTTCGGAGCCTGTCCCTGCTCCTCCGATTGCAGAAGAAAAAACAGATGTAAAACAAAAATAAGACAGTCATGAAAAAACTTTTCGTACTTTTTTATGCGCTGCTGTGCCTGATCAGTGTACAGGCACAAAAGGTGACCTTGCAAGACGTAGCCAACGGCACCTATCGCGCACAAAGTATACATGGATTGAAACCGATGCTGGATGGCGAGCACTACACGCAAATCAGCAAGGACCACAAGCGTATCGTCAAATATTCGTTTAAAACAGGTAAGGAAGTGGCTACTATCTTTGACGTGGCTACGGCCCGAAATCATACACTCAAAAGCTTCGACGACTACATCATGTCGCCCGATGAGAGCCTGATTCTGATTCAAACAGAAACGAAGCCCATCTACCGGCGTTCTTTCACGGCCGTGTACTACCTGTACAACGTGAAAAACCGTACCCTCGACCCACTTTCGAACAACGGTCCGCAACAGGTACCTCTCTTCTCACCTGACAGCCACCAGATTGCATTTGTACGCAACAACAACATCTATCTGATTAAACTGCTCTTCGGAAACAGCGAATCGCAGGTGACCAAAGACGGAGAGTACAACAAGGTGCTGAACGGTATCCCCGACTGGGTGTATGAAGAAGAATTCGGCTTCAACCGTGCCTTCGACTTCAGCGCCGACAGCCGCATGATTGCCTACATCCGTTTCGATGAAAGCCAAGTACCGATGTTCTCTTTCCCATGGTATAAGGGCATGGCACCGGAAAAGAAAGAATACGCCACTTACCCCGGAAGCTATAACTACAAATATCCGAAAGCCGGCGTATCCAATTCTAAAGTCAGCATTCATACGTTCGACATCAAGAGTCACGTAACCCGCAAGATGGAACTTCCCATTGATTCCGACGGCTATGTACCCCGTATCAAATTTACAGACGACCCCGAGAAACTGGCTATCATGACCCTGAACCGTCACCAAAATCGGTTCGACCTCTACATGGCCAATCCACGCAGTGCCATCTGCAAAGTGGCTATCCGCGACGAGGCAGAGCAATACATCAAGGAACAAGCTTATTCGGACATTGTTTTCTATCCGGAACACATCGTCCTGATGAGCGAACGCGACGGATATAACCACCTCTACCTCTACACCATCGGAGGTAATCTGGTGAAACAAATCACCAAAGGCAACTTTGAAGTCAAGGAATTCCTGGGATGGGACCAGAAAGCCAACGCGTTCTACTACACCAGCAACGAAGAAAGTCCGTTACGTACGGCAGTGTATAAAATTGACGGAAAGGGCAAGAAAACCAAACTGTCCACACGCACTGGTACCAACAGTGCCCTGTTCAGCAAGAACCTGAACTATTACATCAACACGTATTCCAGCGCCCAAACGCCGACCCTTATCACTTTGAACAACAACAAAGGACAGGAAATGGTGACTTTGCTCGACAACAAGGAACTAAAAAGCAAAATTGCCCAGCTGAACATGCCTACCAAAGAATTCTTTACCTTCAAGACCAAAGAAGGTGTGGAACTGAACGGCTGGATGATGAAACCTGCCAACTTCAACCCCTCTAAGAAATATCCGGTCATCATGCACCAATACAGTGGTCCGGGCTCACAGCAGGTACTCGACAAATGGGGTATCGGAAGCTTCAGCGACGGCGGCATGTTCGAAGCAGTGATGTGTGACAAAGGCTACATCATGGTTTGCGTAGACGGACGAGGCACCGGAGGTAGAGGCGCTGCCTTCGAGAAATGTACCTACCTCTCTATCGGCGTGAAAGAAGCCATCGACCAAGCCCAGGCTGCCAAATATCTTTCTACCCTGCCTTACATTGACGGAAGCCGTATCGGTATCTGGGGATGGAGCTACGGAGGCTACAACACCCTGATGTCCATGAGTGAAGGTTCAGGCGCCTTCAAGGCCGGAGTAGCCATTGCTGCCCCCTCCGACTGGCGGTTCTATGATACGGTTTACACCGAACGCTTCATGCGTACCCCGAAAGAAAATGGCGACGGATACAACAGTTCCTCTGCCATTGCCCGGGTACATCAGCTGAAAGGTAAACTGCTGCTCATCCATGGAAGTGCCGACGACAATGTACATTTCCAGAACTTCATGGAATACAACGAAGCGTTGATACAGGCCAACATCCAGTTTGAGACGCAGATTTATACGAACCGTAACCACAGCATCTTTGGAGGAAATACTCGCAACCACTTAATGAACAGAGTGGCAAATTTCTTCCTGCAAAACTTATAATGAACCCATCCAACGGATGACACTGGAAAAATACTTCCCGCGTCATCCGTTTTTTCTCTTTGCAATCTATCTTAACCACTATGACACACCTCAAAAAGCCTGAATGGCTGAAAATACAAATCGGCACCAATGCCCGATACACTGAAACCAAACGCATCGTCGATACCCATAAACTTCACACCATCTGCAGCAGCGGACGTTGCCCGAACCTGGGAGAATGCTGGGGAAAGGGAACTGCTACCTTCATGATTGGGGGAGCCATATGCACCCGTTCCTGCAAATTCTGCAACACCCTTACCGGAAAACCTCTCCCGTTAGACCCAGAAGAACCGAAACATGTGGCAGAATCAATCCAGCTCATGAAACTCAACCATGCGGTCATCACCTCGGTCGACCGCGATGACCTAAAAGATTTAGGTGCTGCCCACTGGGCCGCTACCCTCCGTACCATCCAGGAGTTGTGTCCAGGAACCACCATCGAAGCCCTGATACCCGACTTCCAAGGCCATGCCGACCTGTTGCAGCAAGTCATCGACACCCGTCCGGATATCTTGTCGCACAATATGGAAACCGTCCGCCGTATCAGTCCGCTGGTACGAAGCGTGGCCAACTACGACACCAGCCTGAAGGTCATCCGCCAGATTTCAGAGAATGGATTGAAGGCCAAGTCGGGCATCATGGTCGGACTCGGAGAGACACCCGCTGAAGTAGAAGAAACCATGGACGACCTGCTGGAGAACGGTTGCCGTATCCTGACCATCGGACAATACCTGCAACCCTCGGCCAAACATTATCCTGTGGCTGAATACATCCACCCCGACCAGTTTAAAAAGTACAAGGAAATAGGTGAAACGAAAGGATTTGAAATTGTAGAAAGCGGACCATTGGTACGGTCTTCCTATCATGCTGAAAAACATCTGAGGAAATAATGAACAATTCTCTTTTTCCGATTGTTCAAAATTTACAACAGGTATTCTTCAGTTATGAATCTATTGTTTAAATATAAGGACAAAATCGTATCGTTCGGACTGCTACCTATCATCATCACGTTGATAGGCTTGCATATTTTTCCCACTACCACCATGCTGGGAATTGGATTGGGCATCAGTATTGTGGGGGTATTATATGATGTACTGCGTCTGAAGGGACTTAATTTTTTTCTTTTGCAGGGTACCATCGGCATTGGGCTATGCTTTCTTCTAAGATTGTTTACAGGCTATGAGTACATACCTCATAACAGCCTGACCCCAACACTCGAATTTATGTTGCTGGTATGCGCATTCATTCACATTACAGCTCCCGAATTATACCGGAATTTCCTGAAAAAATTTCATCTCAATTTCACTTCCTCCTATCTATTGGAAGCTAAACTAATCGTCATACTCTCCAGTATTCATCTGCTTATTCTGTTTGCACTTCATAACAAGCTGACGCCCTTTTCGCCGGAAAACAACTTTGGAATCATCTACTTAATTCCCACGCTCATTTACATACTATGTCTGGTCATCAATATTATAGGAATAAAAATCGCAGCGACACAATCCCCTCAAGAGCAGCACATTATCCGTATTATCCCTATTTGTAACGGGAAAATCTACCTTACACCACATGTGAAAGATACGACAACCTGGGATGCCCCTATCAAATCACTGTTTGAGGGCCCACTACGGAAAAGCCAGCAGCACGCAAAACATATCATCCTAAAATCACACAAAGGTTCAATATCGCATAAGAAAATACATCCACGACTGATTCTCAGTTATCGGATACAAGGGATCATTCCTGCCTTTATACAACTATACATACTTCCTGTAAGCCAGGAAAATGAATTAACATTCCCCGGTGGACGGTTCTTTGAATGTGAAGACATTAAGAACAATCCGGAAATTTTCAGTCATGAACTGATGATTGAATGTGAACGCCTGCAACTGGTAGCACAAGTATGGAAAGAATTCAAATAAGAAAGTTCATTTATAAATCAGGAAGATACACGGAATCTTGTTCAAATCGGGCAGATGTCCTTTCCATTCCTTTACGGTCTTGGTTTTGATAAACTCTCCTTCGCACGTGATATTGGCAGCGATACACAGTTTCGTTTGAGGACGGCAGGTTCTCAGAATTTCTTCCAACATTTTATGGTTGCGATAAGGTGTCTCAATAAACAGCTGAGTCTGGTTCTCTGTATACACGCGTGCCTCCAGCTCTTTCAACCGACGGGTACGGTCAGCCGGTTCAATCGGTAAATAGCCATGAAAAGCAAAACTCTGTCCGTTAAATCCGGAGCCCATCACAGAGAGAATAATGGAAGAAGGTCCCACCAGAGGCACCACTTTCAAGTTACGGCGCTGGGCAATAGCTACCACATCTGCCCCCGGATCGGCCACTGCCGGACAGCCTGCTTCAGATATTACCCCCATTGACAGCCCTTCCACCAACGGAGACAGATAACCGGCAATATCCTCGGGAGAAGTATGCTTGTTCAAGGGATAAAAAGTCAGTTCGTCAATATTAATAGCCGCATCCACTTTTTTTAAGAAACGACGTGCCGAACGCACATCCTCTACTATAAAATGCTTTATTCCTGCAATAATCTCCCGGTTATAAGAGGGCAACACTTTTTCAATGGCCGTGTCTCCCAAGGTGACAGGCAGCAAATACAATGCAACTTCCATAAGGAAACTTCTAAATCAATTAGTTTAATTCTTTTGCGATGCTGGAACAATCCGAGTTTTCCAACAAATTCTTTATATTTATTTCGGGATGGCGCTTCATATATTCTTCCACCTTTTTCATACCCAGCCATACACCTAAAAAGGGAGGAATTTTCTGCCCTTTGAACGAAAGCCCGGTATTAGACGAGACAAAAGAACGGATTATCATAGGATCGGTAGCTTCCACATAATGTTTCTGCCTCATTCCTGCCCAAAGTTCATCCTCATATTGCTCACACCACTCCACTTCTTCCGGAGAATAACCTAATGCAATTTCTCCATCAACCTCGCCATCCAGAATTGTCTCCACAATCCATGCAATCTTTCCTCGGTATAACAAGATGTCCATCAAAGAACGATGTCCCTCCATCCATGGAAAAGGATACTGCCCCAATAGGTAAAAGGTAAAACAATCCGGTACAATATATTCCGGTGACATCGAGCGACGCTGGTTGGCGTAATAATATCTTTTATAAAGCGGGTATTCAGCCCCCATGTATTTATCCAGACTGATTCCCAATACACTGTCACCTACCACCACTGACTGGTTCAACGCAGAAATCTGCGTATAAATTTTCGGTACAAGCAAGTCTGGAATCTCCTTCCTCAGGTTTCTAAATCCACGGGTCAAATCTTTCTCAAACGGCCCCATATCCTTAAATTTCTCTTCCACATCTTCCATTAAATGAACCAAAATGGAATCAGAAAAATAAGTACAGAGACGCTCATTGATGTCGGGTATATTCACCGCTCCCAAATCCAGCACATCCTCTATCAGCAGACGAGTTTCCTGAGCAAATTCCGTATTCATCCGCTGCAAGGAAAAAAAACTGTTTTGCACGGTAGCCTCATACTGGAGACGGTCATATCGGGCTATTTTTATTTCTGAAAACGAAAAATCGTCTTTCCGCTCATCAGAATGACAAGCAGAAAAGACGATTATACTCAGTAATATAAAAATAAACCGATACATTAACGATTATCCGTAAATAATATTACCATTGGCATCCTTATATTCATCCAATCCTTTCTCGTAAGTAGCCATGGCTCTCAGACTCATTCCCACGCTAGAGAAACCACCGTCGTGGAACAAGTTCTGCATCGTTACCTTACGGGTCAAATCAGAGAACATCACAATACAGTAATCCGCACATTCATCGGCCGACGCATTGCCCAGCGGAGACATGCGGTTGGCAAAGTCGAACAGTTTGTCCATACCTTTCACACCCGAACCGGCAGTAGTCATAGTCGGTGACTGAGAAATTGTATTGATACGCACATGATGTTCACGACCGTAAATATAACCGAAGCTACGAGCAATGGATTCCAGCAAAGCTTTGGCATCGGCCATATCATTGTAACCATAGAATGTGCGCTGTGCAGCCACATAACTCAAGGCCAAAATAGAACCATACTCATTGATGGCATCCAGTTTCTTGGCAGACTGAATCATTTTATGGAATGATACGGCAGAAATATCCAATGTTTTTGCCAGCATGTCATAATCCAAATCATCGTATGTACGTTTTTTACGAACATTTGGAGACATACCAATAGAGTGAAGCACAAAGTCAATCTTGCCGCCCAACACTTCCATTGAACGTTTGAATACGTTTTCCAAATCTTCTACGCAGGTGGCATCAGCGGGAATCACTTCACAGTTCAACTTTTCCGCCAAAGCAGATACCTGCCCCATACGTACTGCTACAGGGGTATTAGATAATGTGATGACAGCACCTTCTTCTACAGCCTTTTCTGCCACTTTCCATGCGATGGACTGTTCATTCAAGGCACCAAAAATAATACCTCTTTTTCCTTTCAGCAAATTATAACTCATATTATTTTCAATTATAAATTCGGGGCAAAGATACAAACTTTATTTACATTATTTACATTTCTCCCGCCAAATTATCTAATCAGAAAAAAGATGTACATTTTTTTCATGGATAAAATCAAAAATTACAAGCTAATATTACAAAGAATGCTTATTTTTGCATCTTGAATAAAAAAAGGTTTTTCATAATATTATTTAGGTTAGAATTAGATTTATTATCCTCCTGCATGTTCTCTGTGAAGATAGCATGTTCAGGAGGATAATAACTTTTCAGAAAGCATGTATACGTTCATCAATTAAATACGGCCATATAGAAAAAACGGCCTTGACAGAACGTTCTGTCAAGGCCGTTTTTTCTATACTGAATTGACAATATCAATTATCTCTTACTTCCCATCCCAATGCGCTGGCTCCCAATACGGCCGCATCGGCATCCTTCAATTGAGAGAGCAACAGTTTGGTCTTTCCGGCATAAATCTTCAGCACGTTTTCATCAATTGCCTTCTGAATCGGCTTCATGATGTAATCGCCCGACTTAGCCAGACCACCGAACAGGATAATGGCTTCCGGACTGGAGAAAGCAATAAAGTTGGCCAATGCTTCTCCCAGGATACGTCCGGTAAATTCAAAAATATCCTGTGCCAGCTTGTCTCCCTTCACGGCTGCATCGTATACATCCTTCGACTGGATCTCATCTGCAGGTACGTTGCGCAACAAGCTAGGTTCTGTACGCTGTACTAAAAACTCACGGGCTGTACGAGCTACACCGGTAGCCGAGCAGTAAGTTTCCAGACAACCTTTACGTCCGCAACCACATGGACGACCGTTACGGTCTACAATTACGTGTCCCAATTCACCGGCAAAGCCATCATGACCGTAAACCAACTGACCGTTGACCACGATACCGCTTCCTACGCCTGTACCTAAGGTGATCATGATAAAATCCTTCATACCGCGGGCCGCACCATACGTCATTTCCCCGATGGCTGCCGCATTCGCATCGTTTGTCAAGGCAGTGGGAATTCCCAATTGTTCTTCAAACATGGAAGCCAACGGAATAATACCTTTCCACGGCAGGTTTGGAGCAAATTCAATGGTTCCGCTGTAGTAGTTACCATTCGGCGCACCTACTCCCATACCTTTTACCTTTTCAGCTCCGCCAAACTGTGAAAGCAACGGAAGGAGCTTTTTACATACTGCATCGACGTAATCTTCGATATTTTCATATTGCTGAGTTTTGACAGAATCAGAAGCCAGCACGTTACCACGTGAGTCAACCACACCAAAAACGGTGTTTGTTCCGCCAATATCCATACCTACCACATAAGGTTTTTCCATGTTTATTGCCATGACATTTCTCTATTTAGGGTTAATTATCTACTGACAAAAGTAAATAATCGGTAAAAACAGAACAAATTTTTCACCCACTATTTTTTAAAACATATCACTTTTTCTACTTTTGTGAGGTACTATTAAAAATGAATTAACACAAACCCAATGATTACACTTAAAAACATTTACAAAACTTACAACAACGGTACTCCACTTCATGTACTTAAAGGCATTGACCTGCACATCGACAAAGGAGAATTCGTTTCCATTATGGGAGCATCCGGTTCCGGGAAATCCACTTTATTGAACATTCTTGGGATATTAGACAACTACGATTCAGGCGAATACTACCTGAACAATGTACTCATTAAAAACCTCAGCGAAACCAAAGCCGCCGAATACCGCAACCGGATGATTGGTTTTATTTTCCAGTCGTTCAACCTTATTTCGTTTAAGGATGCCATGGAAAATGTGGCTCTTCCTCTTTTCTATCAGGGAGTCAGCCGGAAGAAGCGCAACCTGCTGGCTATGGAATACCTCGACAAGCTGGGGCTGAAAGACTGGGCTCATCACCTTCCAAATGAAATGTCGGGTGGACAAAAGCAGCGTGTAGCCATTGCACGGGCCCTGATTTCCAAACCGGAAATCATCTTGGCCGATGAGCCGACAGGAGCTTTGGACAGCAAGACTTCGGTGGAAGTCATGAACATCCTGAAAGAACTGCACGACCAGGAAGGACTGACCATCGTCGTGGTTACCCATGAAAGTGGAGTAGCTAATCAGACCAATAAAATCATCCATATCAAAGACGGGGTGATAGAACGCATAGAAGACAACATCGACCACCATGCCTCTCCGTTCGGACAAAACGGATTCATGAAATAAATTTCCACCTCCATGACAGAATTGATACAAGAAATCTACGGAACCATCATGCGCAACAAACTGCGCACTTTATTGACCGGCTTTTCCGTGGCATGGGGTATATTCATGCTGATTGTACTCCTGGGAGCAGGCAACGGACTTATCCATGCTTTTGAGAACCAGTCGGAAGGCATGCTCATGAACTCCATGAAAATCTATCCGGGCATGACTTCAGAACCTTATAAAGGAATGAAAGAAGGGCGGAGCATTTACCTGAAAGAAAGCGACCGGGAACTGACGGCCTATTCTTTCCCCGACCATATCTTGGAAACGGGCGCCTCCGTCAGCAAGAGCGATGTCACCCTTACCTACGGCAAAGAGGCCCTCAGCATCGAGCTGGACGGGGTACTTCCCAATTATCCTTCCCTCGAAGCCATCAAGATAAAGGAAGGGCGCTTCATCAACAAACGCGACATAGAGGAAAAGCGAAAAGTCATTGTCCTCCATGAGAAGACGGTCAAGAACCTTTTCCCACATACCGCTCCTATAGGAAAATACCTTAATGCACAAGGGGTTTCCTATCAGGTGGTGGGTATTTACAAAGACCAGAACAGTTTCTCTCCTTCGGCACTGGTACCTTTCACCACCCTGCAAACCATCTACCAGAAAGGAGACAGCATTGACAACATCACGTTCACGACCCAAGGACTGGCCAATGAAGCGTTGAACGAAGAATTTGAAGCCGACTACCGCCGCACGTTGGGACTGAAAAAACAATTCTCTCCTACCGACGACGGAGCCATCTGGATATGGAACCGCTTCACCCAGTACCTCCAGCAACAGACGGCCACCCAGATTCTGCATACTGCCATCTGGGTAATCGGTATCTTTACCTTGCTGAGCGGAATCGTGGGAGTGAGTAACATCATGCTGATTACCGTCCGCGAACGGACCCACGAGTTCGGCATCCGCAAGGCACTGGGGGCCAAACCGATGTCCATCCTCTGGCTGATTATTTCAGAAAGTGTGGCCATCACCACTTTCTTCGGCTACATCGGCATGGTGGCGGGCATTGCCGTCACGGAATACATGAACCAGGTGGCCGGAAAACAGACCATGGACATGGGCGTATTCTCGATGACCTTCTTCGAGAACCCGACGGTCGACCTCTCCATTGCCATTGAGGCGACCCTGACCTTAGTTATCGCCGGTACGCTGGCCGGACTTTTCCCCGCACGAAAAGCCGCCAGAATCCGACCCATTGAAGCACTTAGAGCAGACTAACCATGAGACGATTTGACTTAGATACATGGGAAGAAATCCTTCTCACCATCACCCGCAACAAAACCCGGAGTTTCCTGACGGCTTTCGGTATCTTCTGGGGAATATTCATGCTGATATCCCTGATGGGAGGGGCAAAAGGCCTTCAACAGTTGCTTTCGCGCCAGTTTGAGGGTTTTGCCACCAACTCCGGTTTCCTGGGCGCCAACAAGACCAGCAAAGCTTATAAAGGATTCCAACAGGGAAGATACTGGGATTTGGAAAACAAAGACGTAGAACGGGTCCGGAAACAAGTCAACGAACTGGAAACCGTGACCGCTACCCTGGCCAAATGGGGCATCAACGCCATCTACAACGAGAATAAAATCTCGGGAACGCTGAAAGGACTGTATCCCGAGTACCAGAAGATTGAAGAACCGAACATCGTATTCGGACGTTTCATCAACGACATTGATATCCGCGACCAACGGAAAGTGTGTGTCATCGGGAAGCGTATCTACGAGAGCCTCTTCCCGGGAGGAGAAGACCCCTGCGGAAAATTCATCGAGGTCAACGGTATCTACTACCGGATTATCGGGGTCAGCATGGCCGTGGGAAACATCTCCATACAAGGACAATCGGAAACCTCAGTAGTTATTCCATTCACTACCATGCAACAGAACTACAACTTCGGACAGAAAGTACAGCTGCTCTGCTATACGGCCCGTAAAGGCTATTCTATTGGAGAGGTGGAAAAGAAAGTGGAGCAGGTGGTCAAACAGGCCCATCTGATTCATCCCGACGACGGACAGGCTGTGATTCTGGTCAATGCGGAAGCCATGTTCAGCATGGTAGACAACCTGTTCTCGGGCATTAAGATTCTGGGCTGGATGGTCGGACTAGGTACCCTGCTGGCCGGAGCCATCGGGGTGAGCAACATCATGATGGTCACCGTCAAGGAACGGACCACTGAAATCGGTATCCGGCGTGCCATCGGAGCCCGTCCCAACGATATTCTGTCACAGATTTTATCGGAAAGCATGGTCCTGACCATCCTGGCAGGCATGGCCGGCATTACCTTTGCCGTCTTCCTCCTGAACCTGACAGAGATGGGGACCTCTACTCCCACTGCACCCACCGAGTTCCAAATCAGCTTCTGGGAAGCCATCGGTGCCTGCGCCCTCTTACTCGTATTAGGCCTGCTGGCCGGACTGGCTCCTGCCTACCGGGCCATGAGCATCAAACCTATTGAAGCCATACGCGACGAATAAATAAAGCCACAAAACAAACAAAAAAACCAAAGTTCATTATGAAAAAGTACATCAAAATCATCTCACTGGTGCTGATTGCACTGATTTTCATCGGCACCTTCGTGTTCCTGTATCAGAAATCGCAGCCGAAAGACACGGCTTACGAAATTCTCCATTCACAGACCACAGATTTAGTACAAACCACCGTAGCCACCGGAAAAATTGAACCCCGCGACGAAGTACAAATCAAGCCGCAGATTTCCGGCATCATCTCCGAAGTATACAAGGAAGCCGGCCAAACGGTGAAGAAAGGTGAAATCATTGCCAAAGTCAAGGTTATTCCCGAACTGGGTTCCCTCAATTCGGCCGAAAGCCGTGTCCGTCTGGCCGAAATCAACGGCCGACAGGCAGAGACCGACCTGGAACGTATGGAAAAACTCTATAAAAGCAAGCTGGTGAGCAGCGAGGAATACGAAAAGACCTTGCTGGCTGCCAAACAGGCCCGCGAAGAATTACAGGCCGCCAAAGACAACCTGCAGATTGTCAAGGAAGGTATCACCAAGAGCAGTGCTTCTTTCAGTAGTACCCTGATTCGTTCTACCATCGACGGACTGATTCTGGACGTGCCCATCAAGGTGGGAAACTCGGTTATCATGAGTAACACGTTCAACGACGGTACCACCATCGCCACCGTAGCCGATATGGGCGACCTCATCTTCCGCGGCAATGTGGATGAAACGGAAGTGGGACGTATCCGCGAAGGTATCCCTGTGAAAATCACCTTGGGTGCCTTGCAGAACATGAAATTCGATGCCGTACTGGAATACATTTCGCCGAAGAGCGTGGAAAACAACGGAGCCAACCAGTTTGAAATCAAGGCAGCCATCACGGTGCCCGACAGTGTGACCATCCGCTCCGGATACAGTGCCAACGCAGAAATCGAGCTTCAGCGGGCCAACCATGCACTGACCGTACCGGAAAGTGCCATCGAATTTAGCGGTGACTCTACCTTTGTCTATGTGCTGACCGACAGCGTACCTACCCAGAAATTCATCCGTCGCCAAGTGCAGACCGGCATCAGTGACGGAGTAAATATCGAGATTAAGAGCGGGCTGAAACCCGATGAAGCTATCCGAGGACTCAAAAAAGAAATGTAAGCCATGAGAATCAACTTGAAACAACTGGCCGTACTCAGTTTCGGCCTGCTGGCCACAGGTGCCAGCCAAGCAGAGGAAGCATGGGACTTGACTCGCTGCATCGAGTATGCCATCGCCCACAACCTGACCGTCAAACAGCAGGAAGCTGCTCGCGATAAAAGTGAGGTGGAACTGAACACTGCCAAATGGAGCCGCCTGCCCGACCTGAACGGAAGTGCGTCTCACTCCTTCAACTTCGGACGAAGCTTGCAGTCTAACAACACCTACCAGAGTATCAATACCCAGAACACAGGCTTCAACCTGAGTACCAGCGTGCCCTTGTTTACCGGCATGCAGATTCCGAACAACATCGCCCTTTCCAAACTGAACCTGCAAGCGGCCACGGAAGACTTGAACAAGGCCAAAGAGGATATCAGCATCCAAGTGACCTCGGCCTACCTGCAAGTACTCTTCAACGAAGAGTTGGTAAAGATTGCCCGCCAGCAGGTGGAGTTGAGTCAGGAAATGCTCACCCAGAAAGAAGCCTACTTCCAGAACGGGAAAGCTTCGGAAGCGGAATTGTACGAGGCCAAGTCGCGCGTGGCACAAGACCAGCTTTCACTGGTACAGACCGAGAACGATTACCGTCTGTCTCTGCTCGACCTCAGCCAGCTGCTGGAACTGCCTTCGCCCGAGGACTTCCGGATTGTCAGTCCTGATATCCAGCCCGAACAACTGTTCGGTACCCTGACCTCGCCAACCGACATCTACAACCAGGCACTGCTCATCAAGCCTTCCATCAAGGCCGCACAGTACCGCCTGCAAGGCGCAGCCCGCAGCATCCGCATTGCCCAAAGTGCCTATTATCCCCAACTCAGTTTCGGGGCCGGCCTGGGCACCAGCTACTATAAAATGTCGGGCCGGGAGAATGCCAGTTTCCATTCCCAGCTGAAAGACAACTTCAGCCAATACGTGGGACTTTCGCTGAGCATCCCTATCTTCAACCGACTGAGTACCCGCAACCGCGTCCGCACGGCACGTCTGGAACAAACCACCCTGAACTGGCAACTGGAAGAAAGCAAGAAAGCGCTCTACAAGGAAATCCAGCAGGCCTACTACAATGCAGTCAATGCCGAAAGCAAGTACCAAAGCAGCCAGACAGCCGACGAAGCGGCAGAAGCCTCCTTCAAGCTGATGAAGGAAAAATATGCCAACGGAAAAGCCAATGCCACGGAATACAACGAAGCGCGTACCAACTGGATGAAAGCCGTGTCCGACTGCGTACAGGCCAAATACGACTACCTGTTCCGCACCAAGATTCTGGATTTCTACCAAGGCATTCCGCTCACATTGAACAAAGCGAAATAATCACTGATTTTCAATCAATTACATTTTACATTTCAAACGCAGGGACCACACAGAAAAAACGCAAGTACGTTTCAACTTAAACGCCCTTGCGTTTGAAGTAAAATGTACTTGCGTTTTATGTCAAACGTCCTTGCGTTTCAGTCCAAACGCAAAGGCGTTTTTTTAACCGAATAAATCGGGAATCATTTCCGGCAGATAACCACTCCGGATTCTCCACTCCTGCGGATACAGATTATTGGCCCGGTTGCCAATGTTCTTGGCAAATCCCAACACACTCCCCCGGTAAGTCAACGTGACATAGCCTTTCGATACCTCCGGCGGAAGCACTACTGCCTCTTTCCGCAAATATGCGATGGCCTGTTCATAAGTCAGTTCCGCTTGTGGGAACGTATCCCGCTGAAACGCCGTACTCATGGCCAGCGCATGCGAAGGCTGCCAGTCCCTTCCTTTCCATTCTCCGAGCGTGATTCCGGCATGCAACACCTTGAGCCGGCTCTTCAACAGTTCGTACACCTCTCCATAGGCGGCTGGAAAAGCTACCGCTTCCGTATCTTCTACTTTCAGTACATATTTTTCTGCCTCACATATCCAGTTCTGCATTTCCCGCAGCACCTGAAGCACCTGCGTTTTTCCTCCTTTTCCTTTCTTGGCCGATTTGCCCAACGGTTTCATCCGGGCACATTCCCGGTCCTCTTCCGACGTTTTCCGCAGCACGGCGAGGAACAAACCTTCTCCCGTCGTCTTATACGGCAGGAAACGATACACTGGAAATTCCTCCTCTGTCAGGTTTCCGGTAATGTGCCACTCCGGCTGCACTTCCAACGGCAAGACCTCGGCTCCCAGCTCGCGGACAATCCACGCCACATTGTCCTCATTTTCCTCCCGGTTGTAAGTACACGTACTATATATAAGTAAACCGCCCGTTTTCAGACAGGGCCATATATCGCACAAGATACGCCGCTGACGCTGCCAGCAGGTATCCACGTTGTCAATGCTCCATTCCTGCACCGCCACTTCATCCTTTCGGAACATTCCTTCTCCCGAACAGGGCACATCGGTCAGTATCACGTCGAAGAGCGGCCCCAGTTCCGTAAAGTCAGCCGGATCATTGTTCGTCACAATCACCTCCGGATGCCCCCACTTGATCAGGTTTTCGGCCAGCACCTGCGAACGGTTGCGCATCACCTCATTGGCCACTAACAGGCTGCCTTCCGGCAACACGGACCGGGCCAGCGTAGATTTGCCCCCGGGAGCCGCACACAAGTCGAGCATCACCACCGGTTCGTGCACATACTGACGGAGTGCCTGTGCCAGAAACATGGACGAAGCCTCCTGCACATAATAACATCCGGCATGAAACAACGGGTCGAACGTGAACGACGGCCGTCCGGACAAGTAATATCCTTCCGGACACCAGGGTACAGGCGTACTGTCGGCAGGAACGGAGGAACACTTATCCTGATTGATACGGATACTGACCGGCGTTTCCTTTTCCAAGGCTTCCGTCAAAGCGGCAAAGTCAGCCTCTCCCAACAACCGGCGGGTACGGGTGACAAAATCAGCAGGTAAATTCATGACTTTCGCAAAATTTGTTATGCCGGCAAAAATAAAAAAATTTAGCTACCTTTGCAAAAAACAAAAAATCCAATCATGAAACAATATCTCGACTTGTTGCACCGCATCCGTACAGAAGGCGTACGCAAAGACGACCGCACCGGAACAGGCACGATCAGCGTGTTCGGGCACCAGATGCGCTTCAACCTGGAAGACGGCTTCCCGCTTGTCACCACCAAAAAACTTCACCTGAAATCCATCATCTACGAACTGCTGTGGTTCCTCAAAGGAGATACCAACGTGAAATACCTGCAGGAACACGGAGTCAGAATCTGGAACGAATGGGCCGATGAGAACGGCGATTTAGGCCACATCTACGGCTATCAGTGGCGCTCCTGGCCCGGATACGACGGCAAATTCATCGACCAGATTTCGGAAGCCGTGGAAACCATCAAGCATAACCCGGATTCCCGACGCATTATCGTCAGCTCCTGGAACGTAGGCGACTTGGACAACATGAATCTTCCCCCCTGTCATGCGTTCTTCCAGTTCTACGTAGCCAACGGACGGTTGAGCCTGCAAATGTACCAGCGCAGTGCAGACACCTTCCTGGGCGTACCGTTCAACATCGCCTCGTATGCCTTGCTGCTACAAATGATGGCACAGGTGACCGGACTGAAAGCGGGTGATTTCATCCACACGCTCGGCGATGCCCACATCTACCTGAACCACCTGGAACAAGTTGATTTACAGCTTACCCGCACTCCACGCCCCTTGCCTACCATGAAAATCAATCCGGACGTGAAGGACATCTCCAGCTTCCAATACGAAGACTTCCAGCTGGAAAACTACGACCCGTGGCCGCACATTGCGGGAAAAGTATCCGTATAACCCACTCTAAAGAACAGAAATATGACCTTATCCATCATTGCCGCCATCAATCGGAAACGAGGCATCGGCTATCAGAACAAACTGCTTTACTGGCTGCCTAACGACCTGAAGCGCTTCAAGGCACTCACCACCGGACATACCATTCTCATGGGACGTCACACCTTTGAATCTTTACCCAAAGGCGCACTTCCCAACCGGAGAAATGTGGTACTGAGCAGACAAGATTTACACTTTGAAGGAGCTGAATGCTTCCACACGCTGGAAGAAGCCCTGAAATCCTGCAAGGAAGAAGAAGAAGTCTTTATCATCGGAGGGGCCACACTTTACACAGAGGCCCTCCCGCTGGCCGACCGTCTCTATCTGACCGAAGTGGAAGATGACCAAGTGCCCGCCGACACTTTTTTCCCGGAGATAGACCATAATGTATGGCACGAAAAAAGTAGAGAATGCCATCCGACAGATGAAAAGCATCTCTACTCTTATAGTTTCGTTGATTACGAACGTACCCAAAAATAAGCGTCACGCATCAATCGTCGTCATTCGCCAGATTCATGATCGGCATCTGGCGTTTGATGGCTTCACGGAAAGAAATGATGGTTTCCGAACGTGACAAGCCCAAGGGCTGAAGTTTGTCATGAATAATCTCCAGCAAGTGATGATTGTTTTTCGCATAAATCTTGATAAACAAGTCATACTGTCCGGTCGTAAAATGACATTCCACCACTTCCGGAATGTGCTTCAAAGCTTCCGTAACGGAATCAAACTGTTCCGGATCTTTCAAATACAAACCGATGTAGGCACAAGTTTCATAGCCTATCTTTTCCGGATCAATGATGAATTCTGAACCCTTCAGAATTCCTAAGTTCGTCAACTTTTGAATTCGCTGATGAATAGCGGCTCCCGATACATTACACGCGCGTGCCACTTCCAGAAATGGAATACGTGCGTTACCTGCAATCATGCGCAGGATCTGTTCGTCTAAAGTGTCTAATTGATGATGTCCCATCTTCTATGTTTTTGTATTCATGCAAAGGTAATACTTTTTCTTTATATAATCTCAATATTTATAACCTTTACTTGATTTTTAACATGAAATTTGTAGAAATACAAGGACTTATCTTCAACTTACACTTTTCATGTTTCACCCGCCACATCCAGCGGACAGCAAGCGCATCTTGTCTCAGAACTGGAACAAAGCAGTCAGTACAATACGGTTGTTCTTCACCAGATGCGTATCGGTTACACGGGCCTTTGCAGTATAATCTCCATACCAGGCACCGGTCCAGGTATATTCCGCTCCAATCTTCCAGTTCGGACGATTGTAAGTAAATTCCGCGCCCAAGGTGTTCAACTGGTCAATATCGGTTCCCGTACCCAGTACGCCGGTTACTTCCTTCGAAGCTCCCAGGTTCTTCAGGTATCCGGCAAAGATACCGCCACGGAACATACTTCCGTACATCATGTTCAACCAGGTATGGGATACGCGTACCGGCGTGTATTCCTGTTCTCCCGTACGGGCATCGGTAGAAGTAATGCCGTAACCTCCGATGGTACTGGCCTGAGTCAGGTTGGAGCCTAATACACTTTTGGCCGCCAGCAAAAAACGCTGGTGAGTATATTTCACATGAGCTTCAGCTGAAACTCCCGTAATACGTTCGCTCACCTTGTAGGTTTTTCCATTATATACCGACTGTGTACGTGGCGTAATGGAAGAAACGTGTACGCCTGCACCGGCCAGCAGGCCCGGACGTTTGTAGTCCATGCCCAAATAAAATTCCGGGGTACATCCGTTCTTGATGAAGCTCTGGTTTTTCTGTGTAGCCGTTGCTCCCGCTTCATTGGAAGACGGACCGACAGACAAATACTGCGACTGCCATACGGCAGCAGCCGTCAACACGAAATGTTTTTCCGTCAAACGGTAACGTACCTGCGGCGCACGGCTGAAAGGCTGATAAGGAGCTCCCATATTCAGGTTCAAGATATCAGGAGCCACATCTCCGTACAAAGGATGCCAGGTCTGCCCTACCAGCAACGCAGATTTTCCCCAATCGAGGTTGAAATACGCATGACGGATACGAATCAGCGAGTAGGTCGTTCCTGAACCGCGGAAGTCGATTTCCACCTTTGCTGAGGTCTTGGCCTTACCGAACATGGGGCCGGTCACATCCACTCCCAACCGAGTATATAAGGTATAGAAATTACCGTCGGGCTTTGCATTCATATCCTTTCCATCCGCATCGGGGGCCACATCCTTTGGATACATATAAAAAAGTCCGTCCACAGTCTCCGAATTGGAACGACTGTTATAAAACAAGTCTGTACGTACCTGGCCATAAAACTTATAGCCGAAATCTTTCTTCTGCGCCATCATCCCAGCCGAAACCGTCATCATAGCACACATTATAAAGAAACTCTTTTTCATTTGAAATCACTTTTATCCTTAACCGGCTGCAAAAGTAGCCATAATCTGCTGAACAGCCAAACAAAAATCCTTACAAGGAACGTACCCGGCGGAACCAACAGACAAACCAGACTGCTGCCACCAACGTACAAACTCCGCCAATGACATAGGAAATTTCTCCTCCCAATGAAAAGCCTTCGGGGGCAATGAACAAGTAAGTCGAGCAGACACTCGTCATGAACAAGGCCGGTATCAGGGTCACCCAATAATTTTTCCGGGTTCCCACCAGATAGGCCGTAATGGCCCACAACGTGAAGACCGACAGCGTCTGGTTGCACCAGGCAAAATAGCGCCAGATAACTTTGAAACCTTCCGCATCGCCAAAACTATAAATCAGCAAAGCCACCGTCACCACAAAAATGGGAATGCTGATGACCAGCCGTTTCCCGATGGAGCGCTGTTCCACATGGAAGAAGTCGGCTACAATCAGACGGGCCGAACGGAGGGCCGTATCGCCACTCGTAATCGGAGCTGCCACAATACCTAAAATGGCCAGGATACCTCCAAAAGCGCCCAACCAATCCTTGGAAATGTCGGTAGCTACCTTGGCTCCCGAATAGGCCACTCCCGTCACCTTGTCCACAATGCCGTTTTCCTGAAAGAAATACGTGGCAGCGGCGGCCCAAATCAAAGCCACAATGCCTTCGGTCACCATCGCCCCGTAGAACACCGGACGACAATGTTTCTCGTTGGTAATGCAGCGGGCCATCAAAGGCGACTGTGTAGCATGGAAACCACTGATTGCCCCACAGGCAATGGAAATGAACATCATTGGGAATATCGGGTTTTTCTCGTATTTCGTGCCGAAGCCTTCCCACATTTCCGGAAGCGCCGGACTTTTCACATACAACATCACCAGAATACCTACCGCCATAAACAACAAGGCAAACGCAAACAACGGATAGATGCGTCCGATAATCTTGTCGATGGGAAGCATGGTGGCCAGGATATAATACAGAAAGATGGCCACCACCCAGAAATACACATCCAAGGAAGCCGGCGTCATCCCCGCTAAGAGTTCAGCCGGACCGGACACAAACACCGCTCCCACCAGAATCATCAACAAGACGGTGAATACGCAAGCGACGTTTTTGGTCCGTACCCCCAAATAACGGCCGATAATCTCCGGCAAACTTTCTCCGTTGTTCCGCAACGACAATGTGCCGGATAGAAAATCATGCACCGCACCGGCAAAGATGGTACCGAACACAATCCACAGATACGAAGCCGTGCCGAACTGTGCACCCATGATGGCCCCGAAAATGGGACCTAAACCGGCAATGTTCAAAAACTGAATCATAAAAATTTTCCACGCGGGAAGTGGAATAAAATCAACCCCGTCCGTCATAGTCAGCGCCGGAGTTTTTCGGGCAGAATCAGGTGCAAACAATGTGTTAATGTATTTTCCATAAACCCAATATCCTACCACCAGCAAAATTAATGCGATAGTAAATGTGACCATATATTTTCGATTTATCTCTTATTTCGCCGCAAAAGTAATAAAAAGAAATAAAACGCAAGAGATAACGATAAATTTTATCACCCGAAGAAATAATATCCTTCTATAAAGAAATAAAACGCGCCCTATTTAAAGGACATAAAAAAGGCCTCGAAATAGCCACATTAGAAAACTGTATTTTCAATTTGCCTCTGCGACCAGCTTTGATTATATTTGCGGAAATTTTAATCAGACATGCGAATTCTCATCACTTTGCTATTGATAAGCAGCTTTCTTTTCGCACAGGCACAGCCCAAAGAAGAAATCCGTGCCACGTGGCTGACCACGCTCGGAGGAATGGACTGGCCCACCCGAAAAGCCAATTCCCCCAAAGGTATCGAAGCACAAAAACAAGAACTCATCCAACAGCTGGACGCGTTGCAGGCGGCCCATTTCAACACCGTACTTTTCCAGACCCGGCTTCGAGGGGATGTGATTTATCCTTCTGCGTATGAAACCTTTGCGGAAAGCCTGACCGGCCATACAGGAAAAAATCCCGGATACGACCCCTTGCAGTTTGCCATCGAAGAATGTCACAAGCGGGGCCTTGAGTTTCATGCCTGGCTGGTATGCATCCCTATCGGCAACAAACGGCAGGTTGGCCTGTTAGGGAAGGACTGCGTCGTCAAAAAGCAGCCCAAGCTTTGCAAGCAGTTCAACGGAAGCTGGTATCTCGACCCCGGCAATCCCGGTACGGCCGAATACCTCAGTCAGATAGCCAAGGAAATCGTCTCACGCTACGATGTGGACGGTATTCATCTGGACTATATCCGCTACCCGGAGCAAGGAGAAAAATTTCCCGACAAGGACACGTACCGCAAATACGGGAAGAAACAAGACCTGAAACAATGGAGAAGAGACAACATCACACACATTGTCCGGCGAATTTATACGGAAGTCAAGCGACTGAAACCCTGGGTCAAAGTAAGCAGTTCCCCCATCGGAAAGTTCAATGACACCCGGCGCTACTCCTCCTTCGGATGGAATGCCTATGAAACGGTCTATCAGGATGCCCAGAAATGGTTGAACGAAGGCATTCAGGATGCCCTTTTCCCGATGATGTATTTCCAGGGAAATCATTTTTATCCGTTTGCCCTCGACTGGAAGGAAAACAAGCACGACCGATGGATTGTACCGGGACTGGGCATTTATTTCCTTCACCCGAAAGAACAGAATTGGCAAATCGATGAGATTATCCGTCAGATTTATTTCACCCGACGCATCGGGCTGGACGGACAGGCTTATTTCCGCAACAAGTTCATGCTCGGCAATACCAAAGGAATACTGGACGAACTGAAAGGCAACTTCTATGTTTACCCGGCCGTGGTTCCGCCTATGCGATGGGCTTCACAGACTGCTCCCACTTCGCCCACCACCCCCAGCGTGAAACTGCAAGGAGAAAATGTCCAAATGACCTGGAAGGCCTCTGAAAGCCAGCCGGGAGGAATCTACTATCGCGTGTATGCTTCCGACACGTATCCCGTCGATACAGAGAAAGCCAAAAATCTGATTCTCTCGCGGACCGACAGTTGCCAGTACACGTTCACTGCCAACCCGTCACAAAAAGGAGGCATCTACTGGGCCGTGACGGCTGTCAACCGCTTTGGATTTGAAAGCGCCCCTTTGGCGTTGAATGCCCCAGCCAAAGACGAGCCTTCCATCTTATACGGACGACTCCCCGTGCTTCCGAAAGGCTATACCCTGATTGTCAGTGAGGCGACAGGAATCGAAATTCTCCGGACCACCCAGCCCGAGAAAGACATTCCTCGGAAAATCGGCAAAGGATTCTTCCGACTGAGCTTGCTGGCGCCCGATGGAAGCATTACCCCGGCAGGTGTCACCGTATACTGATGCATTTTATTCCGAAACGCATGGTAATAAAAGGAATATTCACTAAATTTGCACATTCAATTGAAACAAACAAACTTACTATACTCATGAGCAATCAACGATACATGCAGCGCGGCGTATCTGCATCAAAAGAAGATGTACACAACGCCATCAAGAACATTGACAAAGGTATTTTTCCGAACGCATTCTGTAAAATTATTCCTGATATTCTGGGAGGTGACCCGGAATACTGCAACATCATGCATGCCGACGGAGCCGGTACCAAATCTTCACTGGCGTATTTGTACTGGAAAGAAACCGGCGACTTGTCTGTATGGAAGGGCATCGCACAGGATGCACTGATTATGAACATCGATGACTTGTTGTGCGTGGGTGCAGTAGACAACATTCTGGTATCTTCTACCATCGGACGCAACAAGCTGCTTGTACCGGGTGAAGTGATTTCAGCCATCATCAACGGCACGGATGAACTGCTGGCCGAACTCCGTGAAATGGGAGTAGGTGTCTATGCCACCGGTGGAGAAACCGCCGATGTAGGTGACTTGGTCCGTACCATCATCGTGGACAGTACGGTGACTTGCCGTATGAAACGTGCGGATGTCATCAACAATGCCAATATCCGCCCGGGGGATGTGATTGTGGGTCTGGCCTCTTACGGTCAGGCAACTTATGAGAAAGAATACAACGGCGGTATGGGCAGCAACGGTCTGACCAGCGCCCGTCACGATGTGTTCAGCAAATACCTGGCAGAGAAATATCCGGAAAGCTATGACCATGCTGTACCTGAAGAACTGGTTTACAGTGGCAAACTGAAGCTGACGGATGCAGTAGAAGGTTCTCCGCTGGATGCCGGCAAACTGGTGCTGTCTCCAACCCGTACCTATGCTCCGGTAGTCAAGAAACTGCTGGATGCCCTGCGTCCACAAATCCACGGTATGGTTCACTGCTCAGGCGGTGCCCAGACAAAAGTGCTGCACTTCGTAGGCGACAACTGCCGGGTCATCAAAGACAACCTCTTCCCTGTGCCTCCTTTGTTCCGCACCATCAAGGAACAGAGCGGTACCGACTGGGACGAAATGTACAAAGTGTTCAACATGGGACACCGTCTGGAAGTCTACCTGTCACCGGAGCATGCAGAGCAGGTAATTGAAATCAGCAAGTCGTTCAACATTGATGCACAGATCATCGGACGTATCGAAGAGAGCGACCACAAAGAACTGATTATCCGTTCTGAATTCGGAGAATTCAAATACTAACCAGCTCTTACGATTATATGAAACCGCAAGAAAAGCAAGGATGTCTCATCAGTATCGGATTACTCGTCTTATAGGTTATCCTTTTCTATCTTAGCATTGAATTTGACTCCCCTTTTCTCAAAACGATAAGTTTTGGACTCCCAGGGTTTATTCTTTCCTTTGTTTTTGGAAAATACTTTGGTGCCAAAGAGTTTCAATGGAAAGCTAAAAGAGATTTAGCACTCATCTTGCTCGGTTTCATATTATTGGTTTTCTTTACCTGGATGGCCTATGGCAGATTATGGTAAACAAATACCTATCTCATCACTCAACTGTATAAGCATTCCATTAGAATGGCAGAAAACAATACATTATTAGAAAAATTAGACGGCTTGGTATCACGTTTTGAGGAAGTATCAACCCTGATTACAGACCCGAACGTGATAGCCGACCAGAAACGATACGTCAAACTGACCAAAGAATATAAAGAACTGGGCGACCTGATGGCTGCCCGCAAGGAATACCTGCAATGCCTCAACGGGCTGGAGGAGGCCAAAATGATGATGGCCGAGAACGACCCGGAAATGAAGGAAATGGCCCGCGAAGAAGCGGCAACCTGTGAAGCCCGTATTCCCCAGCTGGAAGAAGAAATTAAACTGTTACTTATCCCAGCCGATCCGCAGGATGACCGCAACGCCATCCTGGAAATCCGTGGAGGTACGGGAGGCGATGAAGCCGCCATCTTTGCCGGCGATTTGTTCCGCATGTATTCCAAATACTGTGAACGCAAAGGCTGGAAACTGGAAGTATCCAGTGCCAACGAAGGAGCTTCCGGAGGTTTCAAGGAAATCATCTGTTCCATCACCGGAGAGAAAGTATACGGAACCTTGAAATACGAATCGGGCGTGCACCGCGTACAGCGTGTACCGGCCACCGAAACCCAGGGACGTGTCCACACTTCCGCAGCTTCCGTAGCCGTACTGCCCGAAGCGGAACCCTTTGACGTGGAAATCAACGAAGGCGAAATCAAATGGGATACTTTCCGAAGCGGAGGTGCCGGAGGACAGAACGTGAACAAGGTAGAATCGGGCGTCCGCCTGCGTTACAACTGGAAGAACCCCAACACGGGTATCGTAGAAGAAATCCTCATCGAGTGTACGGAAACCCGTGACCAACCGAAGAACAAGGAACGCGCCCTGAGCCGTCTGCGTACCTTCATCTACGACAAGGAGCACCAGAAGTACATTGATGACATCGCTTCCAAACGAAAGACCATGGTAAGTACCGGTGACCGTTCGGCCAAAATCCGTACGTACAACTATCCACAGGGACGTATTACCGACCATCGCATCAACTATACCATCTACAACCTGGCGGCTTTCATGGACGGCGACATCCAGGACTGCATCGACCACCTGATTGTGGCCGAAAATGCGGAACGGTTGAAAGAAAGCGAATTATAAATAAAGGTGTATCATTTTACCCCTTACCGTGAACAATAAAGTCACATTATTAATAAAAGAATTATGAACAAACAGGAATTATTTGAAAACATCAAAAAGAAAAAATCTTTTTTGTGTGTAGGACTGGATACCGACATCAAGAAAATTCCGGAACACCTTCTGAAGGAAGAAGACCCGATTTTCACTTTCAATAAGGCAATCATTGATGCCACTGCCCCTTACTGTATCGCCTATAAACCCAATCTGGCTTTCTATGAAAGCATGGGCGTAAAAGGATGGATCGCTTTCGAGAAGACAGTGGAATACATCAAGAAAAACTATCCTGACCAATTCATCATCGCCGATGCCAAACGTGGTGATATCGGTAATACCTCGGCCATGTATGCCCGTACCTTCTTTGAAGAACTGAACATTGATTCTGTCACTGTAGCCCCCTATATGGGTGAAGACAGCGTAACTCCATTCCTCACTTACAAAGGCAAATGGGTTATCCTGCTGGCACTGACTTCCAACAAAGGTTCACACGACTTCCAACTGACAGAAGACAAAGAAGGCGAACGTCTGTTTGAAAAAGTATTACGCAAATCACAGGAATGGGCCAACGACCAGAACATGATGTACGTGGTAGGTGCCACTCAAGGACGCATGTTTGAAGACATCCGTAAAATCGTCCCCCACCACTTCCTGCTGGTACCGGGAATCGGTGCTCAGGGTGGTTCACTGGAAGAAGTCTGCAAATATGGTATGACCAAGGAATGTGGCCTGATTGTAAACTCCAGCCGCGCCATTATCTATGCAGATAAAACTGAGAATTTCGCCAAAGTCGCAGGAGAAGAAGCCCAGAAAGTACAGCAACAGATGGAAAAACAACTGGCAAACATCTTGTAACAAAATAATTTGCACACAACCATACAAGAAGTATAAAGTTCCTCATACACAACGGGACTTTATACTTCTTTTTTATTCTAAAATTCATACAAAAAGTCCTAATTCAAGAAGAATTTTGTACGTACACATAAAAATCAAAGGACATTTCCGGCAAATAATTGGCATTTTTCACGGATATATAAAAAAAAAATACGTAATTTGCATAATTAAGTAGTAAGTATGCTTTTTCAAGCAGAAAAGATTTGAAAAACAACCAGGAAAAAAAGGAACAAAAGATAATTAATATGGAGTTCTCAGCTAAACAAATTGCGGAATACATCCAAGGAACCATCGTTGGAGATGAAAATGCCAAAGTACATACCTTCGCAAAAATAGAAGAAGGCGTACCGGGGGCATTATCCTTTCTATCCAATCCAAAATATACTCATTACATCTACGAAACTCAATCAACCATCGTATTGGTAAACAAGGACTTTCATCCAGAGCATGAAATCAAGGCAACCTTGATAAAAGTGAACGATGCCTACGAAAGTCTGGCCAAGCTGATGACACTTTATGAAATGAGTATGCCCAAAAAGAAAGGAATCAGTTCGTTAGCCTCCATTGCTGAAAATGTAAAGATTGGAAAAGACGTCTATATCGGTCCTTTCGCCTGTATTGAAGAAGGGACTGAAATCGGCGACAACGCATACATACATCCACAAGTAACCGTGGGAAGTCATGCCAAGATTGGAACAAACACCATTCTTTATCCGCATGTCACGGTTTACCACGACTGCCACATCGGCAACAACTGTATCCTACATGCAGGAGCCGTCATCGGCGCCGACGGATTCGGCTTTGCTCCTGCACCGGAAGGATATGAGAAAATTCCCCAAATTGGAATTGTCATTATAGAAGATAATGTGGAAATAGGTGCCAACACATGCGTAGACCGTGCCACAATGGGAGCCACTCTCGTTCATCAGGGAGTCAAACTGGACAACCTCATCCAAGTGGCACACAATGTAGAAATCGGCAAGAACACCGTCATGGCTTCGCAGGTAGGAATAGCCGGATCGGCCAAAATCGGTGAATGGTGTATGTTCGGTGGCCAGGTTGGTGTGGCAGGACACATCAAAGTGGGTGACCACGTCACTGTCGGCGCACAATCCGGCATCCCAGGAAATACCAAATCTCATTCTACCTTAATGGGATATCCAGCCATCGATCCGAAACAGTTTGCGCGTTCCGCTGCGATTTACAAGAAACTTCCGGATATGTACGTAGAACTTGGACGCCTGCAGAAAGAAATCGAAGAATTAAAAAAACAACTAAATAAATAAACCCATGTTGAAACAACAAACCTTAAAAGGCAGCTTTTCACTCAATGGTAAAGGACTCCATACGGGAGTAAAACTTACCGTTACGTTCAATCCTGCCCCAGAGCACCACGGGTATAAAATACAGCGAATCGACTTGGACGACCAACCAATTCTGGATGCTGTAGCAGAAAATGTAGTAGACACTACCCGCGGAACAGTTTTAGCAAAAAACGGGGTAAAAGTTAGTACCGTAGAACATGCACTGGCTGCTTTATATGCAGCAGGCATCGACAACTGCTTGATTCAGGTAGACGGACCAGAATTCCCTATTCTGGACGGTAGCGCCAAAGCCTACGTAGAATGTATCAAGCGAGTAGGCATCGAAGAACAAGCTGCTCCGAAAGACTATTACATCATCAAGTCAAAGATTGAATTCCGTGACGAGGAAACTGGTTCATCCATCATTGTACTACCAGACGACAAATTCAGCGTAAATACACTAATATCTTACGACTCCAAAATCCTGACAAACCAATATGCCACGTTGGAGAACATGACTGATTTTCCTACTGAAATAGCTTCTGCACGTACATTTGTATTTGTCCGCGAAATCGAGCCACTACTGAATGCCGGACTGATTAAAGGAGGAGACCTGGACAATGCCATCGTTATCTATGAAAAGCAGATGACACAGGAAAACTTCGACAAGCTGGCTGATGTGATGGGAGTCCCCCACATGGATGCCAGTCACCTGGGATACATCAACCATATTCCACTGGTATGGCCGAATGAACCGGCCCGCCATAAGTTGCTGGATATTATTGGCGACTTGGCTCTCGTAGGTAAACCCATCAAAGGACGCATCATCGCAACCCGTCCGGGACATACCATCAACAACAAGTTTGCTCGTCAGCTACGGAAAGAAATCCGCTTGCATGAAATTCAGGCACCGATTTATAACTGCAACGAAGAGCCACTGATGGATGTAAACCGCATTCGGGAACTGCTTCCTCACCGTTATCCCTTCCAGCTGGTAGACAAGGTTATCGCTATTGGTGCCAACTATATTGTCGGCATCAAAAACGTTACTTCCAACGAACCGTTCTTTCAGGGACATTTTCCGCAAGAACCCGTCATGCCGGGTGTACTACAAATAGAAGCCATGGCACAAGTAGGAGGCTTGCTGGTACTTAATTCGGTAGACGAACCCGAAAGATATTCTACTTATTTCCTGAAAATAGATAATGTGAAATTCCGCCAAAAAGTTGTGCCAGGAGATACCCTGATTTTCAGAGTTGAACTGATGGCACCCATTCGTCGCGGCATATCTACCATGAAGGGCTATATTTTCGTGGGAGAAAAAATTGTCTGCGAAGCTGAATTTATGGCACAAATTGTAAAAAACAAGTAACATGATCAGCCCTTTAGCATATATAGACCCCGAAGCTAAAATCGGAGAAAACGTAGAAATAGGTCCTTTTGTCTTTATTGATAAAAACGTGGTGATTGGAGACAATAACGTCATCATGCCTAATGCCAATATTTTATATGGTTCCCGCATTGGCAATGGAAACCGCATTTTTCCGGGAGCTGTCATTGGAGCAGTTCCTCAAGACCTGAAATTCCATGGAGAAGAAACAACAGCCGAAATTGGAGACAACAATACAATTCGTGAAAATGTAACCATCAACCGAGGAACTGCAGCCAAAGGCAAAACCATTGTAGGCAACAACAACTTGTTGATGGAAGGCGTACATGTTGCTCATGACACCATTGTAGGAAGCGGATGCATCATCGGGAACCAAACAAAAATGGCAGGAGAAGTTATTATTGACGACAATGCCATTGTCAGCGGAGTTGTCCTGATGCATCAGTTCTGTCGAGTAGGAGGTTATGTCATGATCCAAGGAGGCTGCCGCTTCAGCAAAGACATCCCCCCTTATATCATTGCAGGAAGAGACCCGATTGCCTACTGCGGCATCAATATCGTAGGTCTTCGCCGCCGCGGATTTACAAATGAACAAATTGAAGCGATTCATAATGCTTACCGCATTATCTACAACAGTGGAAAAAATGTTACTGAAGCCATTGCACAGATAAAAGAGGAAATGACAATGACACCCGAAATTGCGTACATTGTATCTTTTGTAGAAAACTCGCAACGAGGTATCATCCGATAAAAAAGATTTTGTATATTTACCACATCAACCAAAGACAAACAAAAAATGGTATACAAATTTAGAATCATATCTGACGAAGTCGATGATTTCCTGAGAGAAATCAAAATCGACTCTGAAGCTTCCTTCTATGACCTGCACGAAGCTATCTTGAAATCCACAGGATACAAAGATGACCAAATGACTTCTTTCTTCATCTGCGACGATGACTGGGAAAAGGAAATTGAAATCACCCTGGAAGACATGGGTACAGGCAGTTCTGAAGAAGATACCTACGTGATGAAAGATACCCGTCTCAGCGAATTGCTGGAAGATGAAAAGCAGAAACTGCTGTATGTCTTTGACCCATTGGCTGAACGTGTATTCTTCATTGAATTGTCGGAAATCATTACCGGAAAAGATTTGGACAAAGCGGTATGTTCCCGTAAAAGCGGAGAAGCTCCCAAACAGACCATCGACTTTGACGAACAGATGAATACAAATGCTGCCCTCGACCTAGATGAGAATTTCTACGGCGACCAGGATTACGACATGGAAGACTTTGACCCGGAAGGATTCGACATCAACGAAGGAAGCGGAAATCCTTACGACGAAGACAAATATTAACCTTCGCTTTTTCCATACTCAATTTTATATCGCAAGAATGTCATCCTGGACCATCGTTCAGAATGACATTTCTTTTTTCCCTAAGACCCATCACTCATGAAAAAGCCCGTCCTCATTGTACTCATCGGCCCTACAGGAGTAGGAAAGACAGATTTAAGCCTTTCCATTGCAGAGCACTACCACACCCCGATTATCTCCTCCGATTCCCGTCAGCTCTACAAGGACCTGAAAATCGGTACTGCTGCCCCCACTCCCGCACAATTGGCGAGAGTGCCTCACTATTTTGTCGGGACACTGGAACTGACTGACTATTACAGCGCGGCTCAGTATGAAACGGAAGTACTGAAAAAATTGGACGAGTTGTTCAAGACACACCCCGTAGTAGTCATGACCGGCGGCTCCATGATGTACGTGGATGCCGTGTGCAAAGGTATCGATGACATTCCGACTGTGGACAAGGAAACCCGCGAACTGATGATTCACCGTTATGAAACGGAAGGACTGGAGGCGCTCTGTGCCGAATTGCGACTGCTCGACCCGGAATACTACCGAATTGTAGACCTGAAAAATCCCAAAAGAGTGATTCATGCACTGGAAATCTGCTACATGACGGGAAAAACCTATACTTCTTTCCGCACCCGTACGCAAAAGGAACGTCCTTTCCACATCGTCAAAGTCGGACTGACCCGCGACCGTGAAGAACTGTATCAGCGCATTAACCAACGTGTGGACGAAATGATGAAAGAAGGCTTGCTGGAAGAAGCCAAACGGGTATATCCTTACAAACAGCTTAATTCACTGAATACCGTAGGCTATAAGGAAATCTTCAAGTACCTGGACGGGGAATGGGAACTCCCGTTTGCCATCGAGAAAATCAAACAGAATTCACGGATTTACTCCCGGAAACAAATGACCTGGTTCAAGAGGGATTCCGAAATCACCTGGTTCCACCCGGAACAGAAAGAGGAAGTCCTGCGGTTCTTGGACAGCCAGGTCAACCTTGACTGACTTCGGAACTGTCTTCATCGGTCAACAAAAACTCCTTGCGGAACATCTCCACAAACAAGAGGAAGAGGGATACCATCAACGGTCCGAAAATAATGCCCATGAAACCAAACAGAGGAAGCCCGGCCACCACCCCGAAAATCGTAATCAAAGGATGCACATCGGCCATCTTCTTCTGCAAGATGAAACGAATCAGGTTATCACACTGAGCGACAATCAGTCCCCCATACCCAAACATAATCAAGGCACTCACCCAATTGCCTACAACCAAGAAATATACCGTAATCGGCCCCCACACCAGGACGGTACCAACAATGGGAATTACCGAAGCAAAAGCCGTCAGCATGGCACTCAGAAACGGATTGGGCGCATCGCAAATCAAGTAGCCTCCCAAGGAAATAAGCCCCTGGATAATGGCCAGCAATGGAATGCCGATGGCATTGGAGCGCACCATCAGCTGTACCTTTTTCAGCACCTCAACCTTATTTTCGGCCTTGAAAGGAAGCAGGGTGGAAATATAATGTTCCATGTTTTTGCCCTCATACAGCATGAAAAACATCAGCATGATAGCCACGCAGAGATTGACCAGCAAGTCACTGACCCCACTCATCACCGACTGCCCGATGGAAGAAGCCTGCGACACCAGGAAAGAAAGACTCTTCTCCGACATCACATCAAACCCTGTCCGGTCTTTGATGAAGTCTACCACTTCCCCAATCGGCCGGATAATGGCCTCCGTATCAAAATGCATCTTGGACACCTGGCTGACCAACGCCCAGGCAAACAAGGAAAGCGGAATCAGGATAAACAGAGTCACCCCAATGGTCACCAGCCACACCGCCAACGCCCGTTTCATCTTCGTCTGCAGCCAGAACGTAAAATTACGCAACAACAGGTAGAGCGTAAATCCACCTAAAATACCGTTCATGAAAGGCTGTGCCTGACGGAACAGCAGGTATCCCAGTCCAAGGATAAACACAACCAGCGAATATTTCCAGTATCTTTCCCTCATAGGCTCTTCGCAATTAATTTTCCTTTTCTTCCTCTTGCGGAATCCGGAAAGCCGTATAAAGCTCCAGCACCGCAGAGATAGTCAGACAAACAATCCATTCGTTCCGCTTCCAAAGCAACATCACTACGCCTGTCAACACCAGCAACATCGCACCGAGAAGCTGTTGGCGTCGCAAACGACGAATTACCACACTGCTACCCTTATATTCTGACACCAGCTGCACATAGGCAAACAGACAAGCACCCACCAGATACACATACGGAGCCCACTCCAGTTTCAGGAACTGAAGCACCAGTCCGATAAACAGTACGATAGCACCTGCCACAGCCAGGTTGTCTTTCATCTTCGCATTCATTTACTTGTCTTCCTCAAAAATAAAAATATCCTCGTTTTCCTTTTTCATCAGGTACTTTTCGCGAGCCACCTTCTCCAAGGCTTCCTTGTTGGAAGTAATCTCCTTCAGCATCTTGCTGTCTTCCTCATACTGCTTCCGGTAGCGCTCAATCTCCGTATTCAGCTGATGAATCTCCCGCTTGTGTGCCACACGGCGTATCAGGCTGTTCTCGTCCAGCACGCCAATGATTAACAGAAAGACTCCAATAGTCACCCAATATTTATGCCTCCCGATAAAAGCCCAGATATTAGCCAGTTTACCCATAAAAATTCCTACTTTATTACCTTGCAAAGATAGAAATTATTTCGCAGCAAGTCCATGACAAGAAAGAGATTTTATGTACATTTGCAAAAATATCAAGGAATCAAAAACGAATCAACTCATGGAAAATTATATCGTATCGGCACGCAAATACCGCCCGTCTACATTCGACACCGTGGTGGGACAGCGTGCATTGACCACGACCCTGAAAAATGCCATTGCCAACCACAAACTGGCGCACGCCTACCTGTTCTGCGGTCCGCGAGGAGTAGGAAAAACCACCTGCGCCCGTATCTTTGCCAAGACCATCAACTGCCTGCACCCCACGGCAGAAGGAGAGGCTTGCAACGAATGTGAATCGTGCAAGGCATTCAACGAGCAGCGTTCCTATAATATCCATGAGCTGGATGCTGCTTCCAACAACTCGGTAGAGGATATCCGTTCACTGATTGAACAGGTGCGTATTCCGCCACAAATCGGCAAATACAAGGTGTACATCATCGACGAGGTACACATGTTGTCTACGGCAGCTTTCAACGCCTTCCTGAAGACCTTGGAAGAACCGCCCCAGCACGCCATCTTCATCCTGGCCACCACGGAGAAGCATAAGATTCTGCCCACCATCCTCAGCCGGTGCCAGATTTATGACTTCAACCGCATCACGGTCAGCGACACGGTGGAGCACCTGGAGAATGTGGCCCGCAAAGAGCACATCGAAGCCGAACCGGAAGCCTTGAACGTGATTGCACAGAAAGCCGACGGAGGTATGCGTGACGCCCTCTCCATCTTCGACCAGGTGGTGAGCTTCACCAACGGGCACATTACCTACCAGAGTGTGATTGAGAACCTGAATGTACTGGACTGCGAATATTATTTCAAACTGACGGATTTCTTTTTGGAAAATAAAGTATCTGACTGTCTGTTGACCTTCAACGACATTCTCCGGAAGGGATTCGACGGCAACCATTTCATCACCGGACTGACGTCTCATTTCCGCGACCTGTTAGTGAGCCGCGACCCGGCCACCCTGCAACTACTGGAAACGGGGGCTTCCATCCGCGAACAATACCAGGCACAGGCACAGAAATGCACGCCGCAGTTTCTGTACAAGGCCATGAAGCTGTGCAACGACTGCGACTTGAACTACCGCCAGAGCAAAAACAAACGCCTGCTGGTGGAACTGACACTGATTCAGCTGGCACAGCTGACAGCCGAACCGGAAGACACGGGCAGTGGGCGTAGCCCTAAGAAACAATTATCTCCCGTTTTCCACACCGCACAAACCGGTCAGCCTGTAGCACAGGAGACCCACACGGCCACAACCGCCACAGCCGCCCCGGTAACTCATGCTGCTCCACAGCCTCAACCTGCTCCAGCCACGGCACAACCAGAACCCTATGCCACAACCTTGAAGCAAGCGAAAGTGCCCTACACCAAGGCCAGTCCGCTTCCGAAAACGGCAACCGAAAAAAAAGCACCGGTCTTCAAGGCAGGAAGTTTGGGGATGTCTATCCGGAAAGCACAGGCTCAACCCGCTGCTGCGGCTTCACAACCTGCTGCACAGCAAGCTTCGGTGGCACCTGCGGCCGACAACTGGGAAGACTATATCTTCAATGAAAAAGATTTAGGCTACTACTGGCGTGAGTTTGCCAGCCTGCTACCCAAGGAAGAAGCAGCCAATGCCGGACGTATGAGAAACATGCACCCGCATCTGCTGGCCGACCAGCATACCTTTGAAGTGGCTGTGGACAATGGCATGGTCCAGAAATACATGCAGCAGCTGGCTCCTCAGATAGAAGCCCACTTGCAAAAGAAGCTACACAACCGCAAAATCAAGATGACCACGCGGGTGAGCGAAGCCAATGAAAACGTACGGGCCTACAGCCACGTAGAGCGTTTCCAAATGATGAGCAAAAAGAATCCCAGCCTACTGAAACTCAAGGAGGCTTTTGAATTGGAACTCTCCTAAAAACTCATTTTATCCACATAACAACGGGCGGAGAAACCTCAAAATCAGTTTCTCCGCCCGTTATCTTTTATCTTTCAGCCACTTTTGGCTTACAAGTCATGATTCTTCATCCGATACTCGGCCAGTTCCTCGTACTTCGTGCCCGGACGACCGTAGTTGCAGTACGGATAAATGGAAATCCCTCCACGTGGCGTAAAGATTCCTGTCACCTCAATGTATTTCGGATCCATCAGCTTGATCAGGTCCTTCATGATGATGTTCACACAGTCCTCGTGAAAGTCGCCGTGATTACGGAAGCTGAACAAATACAGTTTCAGACTCTTGCTTTCCACCATCTTCACATCCGGCAGGTAGCTGATACGGATTTCCGCAAAGTCCGGCTGCCCCGTAATCGGACAGAGGCTGGTGAACTCCGGACAATTGAAACGTACCCAGTAATCATTCTCCGGATGCTTGTTCACAAATGCTTCCAGCACTTCCGGTGCATAATCCTGTTTATATACGGTTTTCTTGTTGCCTAACAAGGTCAGTTCGTCTTTTCTTTCCATAAATTACTTGTTTTGTTTTGAAGCCAAATATTTCTCCAGTCCCTCGCGGCGCAGCTTGCAGGCCGGACAATGTCCACAACCGTCACCCGGAATGCCGTTGTAGCATGTCAGCGTTTCGTTCCGCACCAAATCCAGTACGCCCAACTCATCAGCCAGAGCCCATGTCTGCGCCTTATCAATCCACATCAGCGGTGTATGAATCACAAACTGCTCGTCCATGGCCAGGTTCAGCGTCACGTTGAGCGACTTGATAAACGAGTCGCGACAATCCGGATAACCGCTGAAGTCCGTCTGTGAAACTCCAGTCACCAAGTGGAAGATTCCCCGTTCACGGGCATATACCGCCGCAATGCTCAGGAAAAACAGGTTCCGTCCCGGCACAAACGTATTCGGGAAAGAATCTTTCGGTTTCACCTCATCCATGTGGATGGAAGTATCCGTCAGCGAGTTTTTGCCCAGGTGTCCGATGAACGATACATCCATCACATCAAACTCCACGCCTGCCTTTTCTGCAATCTTGCGTGCCAGTTCCACTTCTTTTTCATGCTTCTGTCCGTAGAGGAAACTCAGTGCATGTACTTTCTTAAAATGCTTCTTTGCCCAGAAAAGACAGGTCGTAGAGTCCTGTCCGCCGCTGAATACGACAAGGGCCTCGTTCTGATTCATCATATCCTTTAAATTTCCTTGATTTTTAATACATTGTATGAGATGTGCTCGTCATAGACATCTGTATCATCCACTCGCTTGATGTACTTCACCACGCGTACGGTTACCGGCAGCACAATTACCTCATACAGGGTTTTGAGTACCACCTGTACCACCATCATCTTGGCCAGTTCACTCACCGGCATCAGTCCCCCGAATGCCAGCGGGAAGAAAATCAGTGAATCGGCTCCCTCTCCAGCTACGGTCGACAAAATGGCACGGGCCGAAAAATTCTTTCCATGGGAAGCCACTTTCATACGACTCATCACATACGCATTGATAAACGAACCTACTAAGAAGGCCGCCAGACTGGCTGCGGCAATACGCGGTGCCATACCGAACACGAAGTTGAAGCTTTCTTCTCCCTCCCAGAACGGAGCGGCAGGAAGGGCTACGGCCAGCTGTCCCATGGCCACCACCATGAAATTCATCAGGAATCCCATCCAGATAATCAGACGCGCCTTACGGAAGCCCCACACTTCGGCAATACAGTCATTAATAATATAAGAAATCGGAAAAACAATGAGTCCGGCGGTCACGGAAATCGGACCTAATTGTACGACTTTGGTTTCTAACAGATTGGCTGCCACTAGGCAGACACAAAACACAATGCCCAAAACCATAAAAGGCACTGATACGAGATTTTCTTTCTTCATCGCTCCTGTTTTTTACGTGGTGTTCTAGAATACACGACCGCTATTCACGGCATCGCATGTAAATGTTCTCTTTTAATCGGGCGCAAAGATACAAAGAATTTTCGGGACTGCCATGCAGTTTCCCTCACTTAATCACCTCATCCTGTTCTATAAACATCCAAACGCCAGTCTGTTTAACTTGTATCGTCCTTGAAAATTCTCTGTTCCACACCGCGGGATTTGTATCCCACACTGTGAAATATGTATCCCACACTGTGGTTTTTATATCCCACACTGTGGGACAGAGAAATCTCTTCGGAGAAAGACCTTAAATGCAAGGAGAAAAACAAATAAAAAATCGTACCTTTGTACATCATGTAGCTAAACTCATTCTATAGACAATGGTTCAAATACAGATTCATCAAAACACCTGCATACGTTGCAAAAAATGCGTCAGAATATGTCCTTCGGCGCTGTTCACCTTCCGTGAAGACAAAGGCATAGAGGTAAATACCGAAAACTGCATCAGTTGCGGACAGTGCGTGGCTGTTTGCCCGACAAACTCCATCGTCCATTCCGATTTTCCACCGGAGAGAGTCCACACCTTCGACCGGAACCAATTGCCTACTGCCGACCAGGTGGAACTGCTGATGCGTTCCCGCCGCTCCAACCGGGCGTTTTCCAAAGAACGGATTCCCGAAGAAACGTTACAACGCATCATTGAAGCGGCTCACCGCGCTCCAACGGCCACTAACGCCCAGGAAGTCAAGATGGTACTGATTACCCGTCCGGAAACATTGACGGAAATCAGCCGCCTTACCATCGGTACGTTCATGTCCATTGTACGTACGGTGGAAAATCCCTTGGTGAAACTGATACTGAAACCACTCATGCCCTCCAACTACCGTTACATCCCTGTGTTCAAGCAGCTGCAAGAAGAGTTTGACAAAGGAAACGACGGTATTCTTCGCGGGGCTGCAGCGGTCCTCTTCTTCTACACGGAAAAGAAAGCCCGTTTCGGATGCCAGGACTGCAACCTGGCCTACCAGAATGCATCGCTGATGGCCGAAGCCCTCGGTGTGGCCCAGTTCTACACCGGATTTGTATGCACGGCGGCCGGCATGAACCGGAAAAAAGGATTGCAGAAACTGTTAGGCATTGAAGGCTGTACCATCCATGCCGGCATGGCTTTGGGTATGCCTTCCTTCCGCTTCGACAAGTACATTGACAGAAAAGAACTTTCCTTGCAAAGAATAGACTAAACCTTAAAAGGCCATGACAAAGAATAACCAGCTGAGTGAGAAACTGAATTATACGGGAGCCAGCCATACCCCCACACACCTGCACCTTTGCACTTACAATGCCGAAAAAGCGGAGTTCTATCAAGGGGCTTCCATGAAAGAACTGGAGCCGCTTATCCAAACCGATGCCATCAACTGGGTCCAGATTCACGGGTTGCAGAACACACAGGTGATACAGGAAGTATGCGACTTTTTCCACATCAATTTCCTGACCACACAGGATATTCTCAACGCCGAACACCTGACCAAAATCGAGGAACACGACACCTACAACGTGGTCATTCTGAAACAGCTGTCAGCACATGAGGAAAACACTTACGTGCCGCAACAGCTCTGTATCATACAGGGAAGTAACTTCGTCCTGACCTTCATGGAACACGACAGTGATTTCTTTAATGAAATCCATACGGCCCTGAAGAACAACACCCTGAAAATCCGGAACCGTCAATCGGACTTCCTGCTCAGCGTGGCCCTGAACAGCGTCATGACCAGTTTCATGTCCATCATCTCCCGCATGGAAGATGAACTGGAAGACATGGAAGAATCGCTGCTCTCGCCTGAGACCCGGAGCGACCTGAAACTGGAAGACATACAGCCTTATCGAAGAAATGCCCGCCTCATCAAGAAGTGCATCCTTCCGCTGAAGGAACAGATGAACAAACTGTTTCATACGGACAACGTACTGCTCCACAAGGCCAACCGTCCGTTCTTTACCGATGTGAACGACCACCTGCAATTCGTGTTGCAGACCCTCGACGGCTGCCGCGATATGATTTCGGCGCTGGTCGACCTTTACCTGTCGAACAACGACCAACGGATGAACAACATCATGAAACAGCTCACCATCGTATCCACCATCTTCATTCCGCTGACCTTTCTGGCCGGTATCTGGGGGATGAACTTCGAATGGATGCCCGAACTGGGTTGGAAATACGGATACCTGATGGCATGGGGCATCATGCTCGTGACCGGCGTCGGAGTCTACCTGTTTTTCAAACGAAAGAAATGGTACTGATTTATCCACACCTTTAATTTACAGAATTATGCGCAAGAAAGAACTTTACCAGAAAGTCATTGAATATTTCCAGAAAGCCATGCCTGTGGCCGAAACCGAACTGCACTACAACAACCCGTTTGAATTGCTGATAGCCGTTATCCTGAGTGCCCAGTGCACCGACAAGCGGGTGAATATGATTACCCCTCCTCTCTTCCACGACTTTCCTACACCGGAAGCCTTAGCCGCTACGACCCCGGAAGTCGTGTTCGAATACATCCGCAGCGTCAGCTACCCGAACAACAAGGCCAAACACCTGGTAGGCATGGCCCAGATGCTGGTACGCGACTTTCACAGCACCGTACCCGACACACTGGAGGAACTGGTGAAACTGCCGGGCGTGGGGCGAAAGACCGCCAACGTCATCCAGAGCGTCGTTTTCCACAAGGCCGCCATGGCCGTCGATACCCATGTATTCCGTGTGAGCCACCGCATCGGACTGGTTCCGCGCTCTTGTACCACCCCGCTGGCCACCGAAAAAGAGCTTGTGAAATACATTCCCGAAAACCTGATTCCTACCGCACACCATTGGCTGATTCTGCACGGACGCTACGTCTGCACGGCACGTGCCCCGAAATGTGAGAGTTGTGGACTTAACGGGATATGCAAAGAGTCGCTGAAATCTGTAGCCAAATAACGAACTACCCACAAGAATGTAATAAATCAGAAAGATTAACTACACTCTTATGAGTCCCCTATACAAACCTCACTTTGAATAATAAAATTTTCCATCTGATATTAAACACTAAAATTATGAAACGAATTACTACCCTCTTAAGTACCTGTAGCTTGGTAAGCAGTGCTCTATTTGCACAAACCACAGACAAGCCCAATATTATTCTGTTCCTGGTAGACGACATGGGCTGGCAGGATACCTCCGTGCCTTTTTATGAAAATAACAAGACCTTGCTCAACGAGCGCTACCATACCCCCAACATGGAAAGAATGGCCCAAATGGGCGTGCGCTTTACGGAAGCTTATGCCTGTGCCATCTCTTCACCTACACGCTGCAGCTTGATGTCGGGCATGAATGCCGCCCGCCATAAAGTCACGAACTGGACACTGGAACTGAACCAGCAGACAGACGAAACAAGTGAGGTAATTGAACTGCCCGACTGGAATTACAATGGTATCCAACCGGCAGAATCCCATATCAACAATTCCACTCCCATCACCTCGTTTCCACAAATCTTAAAAGATAACGGGTACCGTACAATCCACTGTGGAAAAGCTCATTTCGGAGCCCGTACCACTCCCGGTGAAAATCCCCAAAACATGGGATTCGACGTAAACATAGCAGGAGGAGCCAACGGAGCTCCGGGCAGTTATCTGGGGACCAAAAACTTCGGAGAAGGAAGCCGATTTGCTGTCAAAGGACTGGAGAAATATTACGGACAGGATATCTTTATCACAGAAGCTCTTACCCGGGAAGCACTCCGGGAAATCGACAAATCAGTAGAACTTAAAAAGCCGTTTTACCTGTATATGTCACATTATGCCGTACACACTCCTTACGATGAAGACAAGCGATTTAGCGAAAATTACAGAGGGAAATACGACAAACAACTCCAAACAACCCTGAATGAACAAGAAGTGAAATATGCAGCACTGGTAGAAGGCATGGACAAGAGCCTGGGAGATATCCTTGATTACCTTTCCTCACACCCGCAAGTAGCCCAAAATACAATCCTGCTCTTCATGTCCGACAACGGGGGACTGGCACAGAGCCACTCTCGTCAAGGAATAGAGGACCGTGACCAGAATGCTCCTGCCCGGGCGGGAAAAGGTTCGGCCTTTATGGGAGGTGTGCGCGAACCGATGATGGTGTACTGGCCGGGAGTCACCAAAGAAAATACCACTTGCAAGCAAAGGGTAATTATTGAAGATTTCTTCCCTACCATTCTGGAAATGGCCGGCATAAAAAACTACACCACCCCACAAACAATTGATGGAAGCAGTTTTGTACATATCCTTAAAAATCCCAATAGCATTCAAGCTCGCACGCTTGTATGGCATTTTCCTAATTTATGGGGTGAATCACAAAACAAGGAAGAAGGGTACGGAGCCTATTCCGCCATCCTGAAAGGAGATTATCATCTCATTTACACCTGGGAGACTCAACAACTCAGATTATACAACATCTCCAATGATATCGGAGAACAAAATAATCTGGCAGCCCAGCATCCTGAGATTGTCAAGCAGCTGAGCAAGGAACTGTCCGATTATCTAAGAGAAAGAAACGCTCAAAGACCTTCTCTGAAAGCTACCGGCAAGCAAATTCCGTATCCGTATGAAGTATGTGCCAAGAAATGAAGGAGAATATTCTACTTATCAGAGATATAAAGAGAGAAACATGAATACGGTTATATTGTTCACGAACCTGATTGTGTACAATCCAAAACACAACGATTCAAATTTTAGCCCCACATGAACAAATTATCTTTTATACCTTTTATTTTATGTAGCACTCCACTCGCTCTTCATGCACAGACCATCCAACCTCCTAATATCGTCCTGATTCTGTGTGACGACATGGGATTTTCCGATATCGGATGCTACGGCAGTGAAATAAAAACTCCCCATATCGACCAGCTGGCTCAGGAAGGCGTACGCTTCAGCCAGTTTAAGAATACAGGAAGAAGCTGTCCGAGCAGGGCAGCCTTGCTGACAGGCAGATACCAACACGAGGTAGGAATGGGGTGGATGGCCGAAGTAGACGAACACCGCCCGGGATACCGTGGACAAATCGATAAAGAATATCCCACCATTGCCGAAATACTGAAAGCTGGAGGATACCATACTTATATGAGTGGAAAATGGCACGTCACCACTACCGGTGGATACGGTACCCCCAATGGAAGCTATCCGGTACAAAGAGGATTCGACCGATATTACGGCTGCCTGCATGGAGGTGGAAGCTATTATAAACCGGAACCAGTTTACAATGATTTGAAAAAAGTAACTGAACTACCAGACGATTATTATTACACCAAAGCCATCACAGACTCCGCGGTCAGCTTTGTCCGTGCACATGATTCCCGTGAGCCGATGTTCCTGTATGTGGCCCATTATGCGCCTCATCTTCCTCTACAGGCACCAGCAAAATACGTAGAGAAATGTATGGACCGCTATAAAGTGGGCTACGACGTATTGCGAAAACAACGGTTTGAAAAGCAGAAACAGTTGGGGCTGGTGCCGGATACGATGGAGTTGCCCATATTCCACAGAGAATTTGGTGGGAAACGCCCCACATGGGAGGAACTGACACCTGCCCAACAGGCACAATGGACCAAAGACATGGCCACGTATGCCGCCATGATTGAGATTATGGACGAAGGTATCGGCCAGCTGGTGGATGAAATAAAGAAGAAAGGCATGTATGAGAATACCGTATTCATCTTCCTGAGCGACAACGGAGCCACCAATGAAGGAGGATTCATCGGACAGCTGATGTCTGACTTGTCGAATACGCCTTACCGAAGCTATAAGAAATGGGTCTTCCAAGGGGGAACAAGTACCCCGTTTATCCTGACGTTTGGAGACAAAAAGAAGAATCGAATGAAAGGACAGGTATGCAATCAACCCGCCCACATCATCGACATTCTTCCTACCTGTATGGCCTTGGGACATGCAGACTATCCGAAGAATTTTTCCCATGCAGACCTTCCAGGTACCAACTTGCTTCCTGCCACCACCGGAAAGCCTCTTACAGACCGGACACTGTTCTTTGAACATCAGAGTTCGTGTGCCATCATCAAGGGAAACTGGAAACTCGTAAGGGCCGACCGCAACAGCCAATGGGAGCTGATTGACTTGTCGACAGACCCGTTTGAGACCCACAACCTTTCTTCCAAATATCCCGAAAAGGTAGAGGAACTGGAAGCCCAATGGATTGACTGGGCCAATACCCATAAGGTATTCCCTCTGGAAAACAAGACTTGGACAGAAAGAATCAATTTCTACCAGCAAAAGAATCCTTATCAAAAAGGCAATCGTTAACCTTCAATAAAATAGATACATGAGAAAATTAACCTTTTACACAAGAATCATCTTCTGTTGCATGATGGCATTTGTCACGCAACAAATTTTTGCGCATCAACCTGAATTTTCCACGGCTGGCTTCTTCGAACTGCCCAATACCGGAAGAACTGTCTACAGCATGAACCCGGCATGGCGCCTGCATAAAGGGAGTGCCGAAGGAGCTGAACGTACAGACTTTAATGATAAAGAATGGACGTTGGTTTCTTTACCCAACGGAATAGAATATATGCCATCGGAAGCCAGCGGATGTATCAACTACCAAGGAGAAGTGTGGTATCGCAAACACTTCACCCCCGAGGAGTCATGGAAGGGGAAACAACTTTTCCTTCATTTCGAAGCCATCATGGGAAAAGCCAAAGTGTGGATTAACGGACAACTGGTAAAAGAACATTTTGGAGGTTTCCTGCCTGTCATCGCCAATATCACGGAGTACCTGAACTACGGAAAAGACAATGTGATTGCCGTATGGGCCGATAACAGCAATGACCCGTCCTACCCTCCCGGTAAGCCACAAGAAACCCTCGACTTCGCCTATTTTGGAGGTATTTATAGAGACTGCTGGCTCATCGCACACAACAACGTATTCCTTACAGACCCCAATTACGAAAACGAAAAAGCAAGCGGAGGACTCTTTGTATCCTTCAACCAGGTATCGGAACAATCGGCTGAGGTGAAACTGGATGCCCACATCCGGAATATGTCAGCCCAGTCTTTCTCCGGGAAAATAGAATACCAACTGTTCGACCCGACACAAAAACTGGTAGGTCAAGCCGACAAGTCTTTCTCTGTAGGCAAGGGAAAGGCCCGTCAGACTTCGCTCGTGCTTCACGTAAACCAACCGGAACTTTGGGAACCGGATGCTCCTGCTTTGTATCAGCTGCACGTGCTCGTGAAAGATAAAAAAGGAAATGTCATCGACGGGTACCGACGTCGTATCGGTATCAGAAGTATCGAATTTAAAGGGAAAGACGGATTCTGGCTGAACGGAAAGCCCTATCCTTATCCACTGATCGGTGCCAACCGCCACCAGGACTTTGCCGTCATCGGCAACGCACTTTCCAACAGCCTTCACTGGAGAGATGCCAAGAAATTGCGCGATGCAGGACTGAGAGTTATCCGTAATGCCCATTATCCGCAAGATCCTGCCTTCATGGATGCCTGTGACGAACTGGGTCTCTTTGTCATCGTCAATACTCCAGGATGGCAATTCTGGAACGATGAACCTATTTTTGCCCAGAGAGTTTACAGCGATATCCGCAACATGGTCAGAAGAGACCGGAATCATCCTTCCATCTGGATGTGGGAACCGATTCTGAACGAAACTTGGTATCCGGAAGATTTTGCCAAGAATGTAGTAGATATCCTCCACGAAGAATATCCCTATCCTTACTGCTATGCCGGATGCGATGTGACGGCAAGAGGACACGAATATTTCCCGATTCATTTCACTCATCCGTTGAATGGTGCTGGAGGAGCTTTCAATACAGATAAAATGGATCCGAAAATCTCCTATTTTACCCGCGAATGGGGCGACAATGTAGATGACTGGAACTCACACAACTCGCCCAGCCGTGTCAACCGCGCTTGGGGAGAAGTCCCTATGTTAATACAAGCGCAGGGATATGCCAAGACAGATTACAAGTACACCTGCTACGACGCACTGTACCGCAATACACGCCAGCACATGGGCGGTTGCCTGTGGCATTCCTTCGACCATCAGCGCGGATACCATCCAGACCCGTTCTATGGAGGTATCATGGATGCCTTCCGCCAGCCGAAACTCTCTTATTACATGTTCTGCTCGCAGCGTCCGGCTGAAAAGAACGACAAACTGATTGCTGAAAACGGTCCCATGGTTTTCATTGCCAATGCCATGACACCGTTCTCTCCGAAAAATGTGACCGTGTACAGCAACTGTGACGAAGTGCGACTTACCTACTGCAAGGACGGCAAGCAATACACTTACAAGAAAGAAACAAACGGAGAAGGAATGCCCTCACCGGTTATCACCTTCGAGAATGTATGGGACGTCATGCACGACAAGGCTCTGGCCAGGGCAAAAAAACACGATGAATCTTATCTGCTGGCAGAAGGACTTATCGACGGAAAAGTCGTGGCTACCCATAAAGTAATGCCTACCCGCCGCCCGTCTAAAATTCTGCTTTGGGCCGACAACGAGCAAACACAGACCACAGCCGATGGTTCTGACCTGATTACCGTAGTAGCAGCCATTGCCGATGACAATGGAAACATCAAACGGCTGAACAATTACCACATTCAGTTTGAAATTGAAGGACCGGGTGAATTGGTGGCCAATAATGAGACCTTCACCAACCCTCGTGCGGTACAATGGGGAACAGCTCCCGTACTGGTCCGGGCAAAGGCACAAACTGGCAGTATCAAGATAAAAGCGTCTGTAGTATACAACGGCATTCATACTCCTGCGCCTGCCGAACTGGTCATCCAGACCGTAAAGGCTGCGCATCCGTTTATTGCTGATGCAAAAGAGTTGGAACTATTAAACAAACAAGTCTCAACAAGTCCACAAAGCTTTGCTCCATCGAAACAGGTAACTGACGATATACGTAAAGCGCAGGAAGAGAGCCGATCCAAGCTCAAAGAAGTGGAAAAGCAACAAAGTGATTTTGAATAAAATCATCCTCTGAAAAAACAAAAAGAAGGCTGTCTCTTTGAGATGGCCTTTCTTGTAACTACAAAGAGACGGGCAAGTTCTAACTTTACACAGCCAGAACTTGCCCGTCTCCTTTTTATGTTGAATATTCCTCTAATTAAGTCAAGTAATCCAATTCCTTCCGCATACTCATCAGTTCTTCCCGGATACGCTTCAGGCGTTCTACCACATTGGCTGTCTGCAAGGTTTCTTCCCGGTTCTGTTTCAACCGCTGTTTGGCCCCTGCCAGCGTCATCCCTTTTTCCTTCACAAGGTGATACACCAGCCGAATGTTTTCGATGTCTTCCTTCCGGTACTGACGGACATTCCCTCCCGTCTTCTTGGGAGAAATCATCGGAAACTCCTTTTCCCAATAACGCAACAGGGATTCATTCACATCGAACATCTTTGCCACTTCACTGATGGAATAATATAGTTTCAGTTCTTTTTCTGTTTTCAAAGCCATACAAAACCTCTTTTTTAATCAAATACCCTACCATGGTTCGCTGCCAGTTCTACCATTTTCTCATAATCATCCGCATTCAAGTCCATGAAATAATAGTTTACAGGATTCACAATCTTTCCTTTGACACGAACTTCGTAATGCAAATGAGGCCCCGTACTCTTACCTGTAGAACCGACTTCTCCAATTACCTCTCCACGGGCTACATTCTGCCCCACCCGTACCTCAATCTTATTCAGATGGGCATAACGGGTGACGTATCCGAAACCATGGTCGATGATGATACAGTTGCCATAAAGTCCATCCCATCCAGCCTGTCTCACCCGTCCGTTACCGGTAGCATAGACTGGTGTACCTATATTGGCCGAGAAGTCCATACCGGCATGGAATTTCACGGTCTTATAAATCGGATCCACACGCATACCATAGCCCGAAGCCGTCTGCTTCAGGTTTTTATTGGAAACCGGTTGTATGGCAGGAATACACGCCAACATTTTATCGTGCTGCTTGCAAAGCGCTACGACCTCATCGAATGACTTCGACTGTGCATAAATCTTCTGTTCCAAATCATCCATCTTCTGCGAAGTATGAATCACCAAATGACTGTTGGCCATATCCATCAGTTCTTTGTAGCGCTCATTATTTACTGTAGCCGAACGCTGCTCGTCAGGCAGCGGATCCGCCTGCATCATGACCCGATAAATGTTATCATCACGCTGCTGCAAACGTTGCATGACTCCTTCAGCCTCATCCAAACGGGAGGATAAAATGGTATACTGCGACAAAAGCCGAGAATTCTCCGTACGAAGGTCCTTTTCCGAAGGCGACCCGAAAATCCACAACAGCAAGATAAAGCTTCCAGCCCCTAATCCCATTCCCACAAACAGTTGCCTGAGATAGCTCAAAGCACGCTGCCGCATGGTGGGATAAATGCGGTCGTAAGTACGTGTTTTCGGATTGTAAATATAATAGACTTTACGCATGTCGTTCGATTTTGGAAAAATTTAAGCAACAAAACATCAAGTTTTTGCACCAAACATACAGACAAAAATAATAAAACCGATTATCTTTGCAAATCAATTTTGAGAATATTAACTACAAGACAATATAACGACTATGTTGACAGCAAATGAAATCCGCGACTCATTCGTCAAATTCTTTGAGTCAAAAGGACATCAGATTGTGCCTTCTGCACCGATGGTCATCAAAGACGACCCTACGCTGATGTTCACCAATGCCGGTATGAACCAGTTCAAGGATATCATACTTGGCAACCATCCAGCTAAATACAAACGTGTAACCGACTCACAGAAATGTTTGCGTGTGAGCGGAAAGCATAATGACCTGGAAGAAGTAGGTCACGATACGTACCACCACACCATGTTTGAAATGTTGGGTAACTGGTCGTTTGGCGACTACTTCAAGAAGGAAGTGATTGGTTGGGCTTACGAATACCTGGTAGAGGTATTGAAGCTGGACCCGAAAGACTTATATGTCACCGTCTTTGAAGGAAGTCCGGAAGAAGGATTGGCTCGTGACGATGAAGCTGCCGGTTACTGGGCACAGTATTTCCCTGCAGACCATATCATCAATGGAAACAAGCACGATAACTTCTGGGAAATGGGTGATACAGGTCCTTGTGGTCCGTGCTCTGAAATCCATATCGACTCTCGTTCAGCCGAAGAAAAAGCAGCCGTTCCGGGACGCGAACTGGTAAACAAAGACCATCCGCAGGTGATTGAAATCTGGAACCTAGTGTTCATGCAATACAACCGTAAAGCCGATGGAACACTGGAACCGCTTCCTGCAAAGGTTATCGATACAGGAATGGGATTCGAACGTTTGGTACGTACCCTGCAAGGCAAGACTTCCAACTATGATACAGACGTATTCCAGCCTATCATCAAAGTGATTGGCGACTTGTCTGGCAAGAAATATGGCGATGATCCGAAAGTGGATGTAGCCATGCGTGTAGTAGCCGACCACATCCGTACCATCGCCTTTTCTATTACCGACGGACAGCTGCCGTCGAATGCCAAGGCTGGTTATGTAATCCGTCGTATCCTGCGCCGTGCCGTACGTTATGCCTATACTTTCCTGGGACAAAAACAAGCTTTCATGTATAAACTGGTTCCGGTACTGGTTGAAAATATGGGAGGTGCTTATCCTGAATTAAAAGCCCAGCAGCCGCTGATTGAAAAAGTGATGAAGGAAGAAGAAGAATCCTTCCTTCGCACACTGGAAACAGGTATCCGCTTGCTCGACAAGACCATGAATGAAGCAAAAGCTGCCGGAAAGACTGAAATCAGCGGAGTAGATGCCTTTACATTATACGATACCTTCGGATTCCCGTTCGACTTGACCGAGCTGATTCTCCGTGAAAACGGTCTGACAGCCGACGTGAAAGGTTTCGAAGCAGAAATGCAGAAACAGAAACAGCGTGCTCGTAACGCGGCTGCCGTAGAAACAGGCGACTGGGTAACCTTGAAAGAAGGTGAAACCAAATTCGTAGGCTACGACTACACAGAATATGAAACCAGCATCTTGCGTTACCGCCAGATCAAACAGAAAAACCAGACCCTCTATCAGATTGTATTGAGCGAAACTCCGTTCTATGCAGAAAGCGGTGGTCAGGTAGGTGATACTGGTGTACTGGTCAGCGAATTCGAAACCATCGACATCATCGATACCAAGAAAGAAAACAACCTTCCAATCCATATTGCCAAGAAATTGCCGGAACATCTGGATGCACCGATGATGGCTTGTGTGGATACCGACAAACGTGCCGCTTGTGCTGCTAACCACTCTTGTACGCACTTGCTGGATGAAGCCCTCCGTCAGGTATTGGGTACACACGTAGAACAGAAAGGTTCTTTGGTGACACCAGATTCTCTGCGTTTCGACTTCTCTCACTTCCAGAAAGTGACTCCGGAACAGCTGCGTGAAGTAGAACACTTGGTAAATGCCAAGATTCGTGAAGACATTCCTTTGACAGAATACCGTAACTTGCCGATTGAAAAGGCAAAAGAACTGGGTGCTATCGCCTTGTTCGGTGAAAAATACGGTGACGAAGTGCGTGTCGTACAGTTTGGTTCATCCATCGAGTTCTGTGGAGGTACGCACGTATCGGCTACAGGAAAAATCGGTATGGTAAAAATCTTGTCAGAAAGCTCTGTAGCCGCAGGTGTACGTCGTATTGAAGCTGTAACCGGTGCCAAGGTAGAAGAAATGTTTGATACGGTACAAGATACCATTAACGACCTGAAAGCGTTGTTCAACAATGCCCCTGACCTGAAGACAGCCATTACCAAGTACATCGACGAAAATGCCGGCCTGAAGAAACAGGTAGAAGAATTCATGAAAGAAAAAGAGGCCTCTGTAAAGAACAAGCTGATTGAAAATGCCAAAGAAGTCAACGGCGTGAAAGTCATCAAAGCCGTGCTTCCGATGCCGGCCGATGCAGTGAAGAACATTGCCTTCCAGTTGAAAGGACAAATTCCGGAGAATCTGTTTGTGGTAATCGGTAGTGTATTCGAAAACAAACCACTGCTCACAGTCACCATGAGCGATGACCAGGTGAAAGCCGGACTGAATGCCGGACAGCTGGTACGCGAAGCTGCCAAACTGATTCAAGGTGGTGGTGGTGGACAACCTCACTTCGCCACTGCCGGAGGTAAAAATTCGGATGGTCTGACCGCTGCTGTAGACAAAGTGACAGAACTGGCCGGATTCTAATCCGTCGCACCAATAGCAACTCTATGTATCATAAATCCTCCTCATTCCCCTAAAAGGGGCAATAAGGAGGATTTTTTATGCCCATTTCCTTCTATGCGACCGAAGTTTGGCTGAACAGGACTTCCCATACTGCCGTTTTTTTCGTACTTTTGTTGCTGTTCTATTCTATCAAACAGACAACTATGCCCCAAGATAAATATACCCTCATGACCACGGCACCGGTACCACGCCTCATCCGTGGATTGGCTGTTCCGACCATCATCAGTATGCTGGTCACCTCTTTTTATGTCATGGCCGACACCTACTTTGTCGGGAAAATCAATACACAGTCTACCGCAGCCGTGGGTATCTCCTTTTCCATCATGGCCATTATCCAGGCATTCGGTTTTTTCTGTGGGCATGGTTCGGGCAACTTTATCTCCCGACGGCTGGGAGCACGTGACTATCAAAGCGCGGAAAGAATGGCGGCTACCGGTTTTTTCTGTGCCTTCTTCATCGGCTTTCTGATTGCCCTAGTCGGATTACTCTTTCTGGAACCGATCTGTGTGGCATTAGGCTCCACTCCCACCATCCTTCCATACGCTAAGACGTATCTGGGCATTATCCTGCTGGGAGCCCCTTTCATGGCCTCTTCCCTTGTGCTGAACAACCAGATGCGTTTTCAGGGAAATGCCGTTTATGCCATGATTGGCATTACGGTAGGTGCCTTTCTGAACATCGCCCTCGACCCGTTGCTGATTTTCGTATTCGACATGGGTATTGCAGGGGCAGCCTGGTCCACCTTCATCAGTCAGGTATGCAGCTTTACCATTCTGATATTCATGGACCGCAAAGGAGAAAACATCCGTATCAATTACCGTTATTTCACCCCCACCCCGACTTATCTGAAAGAAATCGTCTATGGAGGCAGCCCTTCACTGTGTCGGCAGGGACTGGCCAGTATTTCAACCATCCTGCTAAACGTGGCAGCCGGTAACTTCGGAGATGCAGCCATTGCCGGAATGTCTATCGTTACCCGTATCTGCATGTTCATCAATGCTTTTGTGATTGGTTTCGGACAAGGTTTCCAACCAGTCTGCGGGTTCAACTATGGAGCTGGTCTGAACCGCCGGGTACTGCAGGGATTCAAGTACTGCGTGAAAGTGGGACTTATTTTCCTGGCCATCTGTTCCATCATCGGTTTTATTTATTCGCCGGAAATCGTATCCTGGTTCCGGAAAGAAGACCCGCAAGTCATCGCGGTAGGAGCTGATGCCTTACGCTGGCAGCTTATTACCCTCCCCTTAGGTGCATGGGTCATCCTGTGCAACATGCTTCTGCAAACCATTCGCCAACCCAAACGGGCCGTGGCCTTGTCGTCTGCCCGCCAGGGACTGTTCTTCATTCCGCTGATACTGGTTCTTCCGTATTTTCTGCAACTGCAAGGAGTGGAGATGTGTCAGGCCGTATCCGATTTGTGTTCGTTCCTGATGTCCCTCCCGTTGACCATTCCGGTATTGAAAACCCTTCGAACGGACCGACAGCCTCTTTCGAAACTCCCATCCTAAAACAATCGCTCATCCATTCTCCTCCCGATAATCCTTGGGAGTCATTCCTGTCATACGCCGGAAATACTTGCAAAAGAACGAAGCATTGGGAAAATTCAGTTCGTCAGCTATCTGATACACCAGCTTATCGGTGTGGCATAACATCAGTTTGGCTTCCTGCATCACAGCCTCATTGACCCAGTCCATCACCGTCCGGCCGCTGGCTTGCCGCACCAATGTACTCAAATAGCGGGAGGTCAGACATAAACGGTCGGCATAAAACGCACAGCTCCGTTCTTGGACGGCATATTTGTTGACCAATTCCAAAAAGCGATTGAACACTTCTTCCTGACGGCTACGTTTCTGTTTGCCCGCCTCCAATTCACGCCCTCTGAAACCGTCCGTCTGGTGAAAGACAAGAGAAATCAGGCTTTGTACGGATTCCTTTGGAAACGGCCGGTCGTGGACCACCTCCCACAACAAGGCAAAAATCTGCTCCATCCGCCGACTCTCCTGCTCAGTCAATGAAAGATGCAGAAACAGTCTGCCTTGCAAATAAACCTGCAACAATTCTTCTTTCTGCCAGCTTTCCATCAGGCTGTTGGAAAAAGCCAACATCGCCAAATCCAAATCAGACGACATGTATAGAAATTCGAATACGGTTCCGGGAGACACTACCAGAAAATCCCCCGCCTTAAACCCCAGTTCACGCAAATTGATGCGCAGACGAAGCGTACCGGCACGAAAATACACCACTCTCCCTTCCGTCAGACGGTAAGGCTGCCCTTCCACAGACAGAAAACGAACCACATCGGCTATTCCATGAATGGAACGGAGCAATCCCAGTTCCGGAATCAGAAAACGACAGGCATTGTGACTTTCCCCCACCCGTTCACGCATTTGCCTCAAGGCCAGCAACAACAGACGATTCGATTTCATTTCACATACACAATTTCCCGCAAAGATAATATTTCATTCGATTTTCGGGTTACATACAAGCCATTATCGAACAAAAAGAACATTCCGTCACACATATAGGACCGAAAGATATCATAAAATCCCCGTATCTTTGTCTAATTACCTCAACAAAGATTGAATGCGTATGCTACGAATGTTTCTCTTCTTGTGCGTATGGGGCTTCAGTCACATCGTCCATGCACAAGTCACATTGGAAGATTGTCGGCAGAAAGCCCGTGAGAATTACCCGCAAACCCGGCAATACGACCTGCTCCGCCTCTCGGAAGAATATACCTTATCGAATGCAGGAAAAGGCAACTTGCCACAGATTAGTTTGAGTGGAAAAATATCTTATCAAAGTGAAGCCACCACCTTCCCTTTTGACATCCCCGGACTTGATAGCAAAGGATTGCCCAAGGACCAATACCAGGCAATGATTGAAGTCAGACAAAACCTGTGGGACGGAGGAAAAATCCGAAACCAGAAAGCCCAGATTCAGGCCGCGACAGAGGAAAGCGAACGACAGCTCGACAACAGTCTGTATGCACTGGAAGAAAGAGTGGACCAGGTTTTCTTCGGTATTCTCTTACTCGACGAACAACTGTCACAACACACGTTGCTCGAAGAAGAACTAGCCCGGAGCCTGAAGGATGTACAAGCCTATCGCGCCAACGGCACAGCCAATGACGCCGATGTGGATGCCGTGCAAGTAGAAATCCTGCAAACCCGCCAGCAACGCATCCAACTGGAAAGTAACCGCAGTGCCTACCTGTGCATGTTGTCTCTGCTGACAGGGGAAGAGCTTCCGCCACACACGCACCTCCAACGGCCTGAGGCTGTCTTGGAAACGACCGGCATCGTCAATCGTCCTGAACTCCGTTGGTACGAAGCACAGGAGCAGAGCGTTTCCGTACAACGAAAAGGATTACAGACCGGTTATCTCCCCTCTTTCAGCCTCTTCGCACAAGGAGCCTACGGCAATCCGGGACTGGACATTCTAAAAGACAAGTTCAGAGCCTACTATCTAGTCGGTGCCCGCTTTACGTGGAATTTCGGAAGTCTGTACACATTGAAAAATGACCGGAAAAAGCTGGATAACCAGCTCCAGAAAATCCAAAGCGAACGTGATTTGTTTCTGTTTCATACCCACCTGCAGCTGGCGGAAGAGGACGGCACCATCCAAACCCTCCGGCAACAGATGAAAGAGGACGAAGAGATTATCCGGCTGCGGAAAAACATCCGGCTTTCTGCCGAGGCCAAAGTGGCCAACGGTACCCTGAGTGTCAGTGACCTGCTAAAAGAAATCACGGCCGAGAACCTGGCCCGGCAGGCAAAAGTGCTCCACGAAATCCAACTGCTCATGCACCTGCATCAGCGAAAACACCTCACCAACTAATTTTTATTTACCAACCGTTCAAAATATTCCGAATATGAAAACAAAATATGGATTCCTCCTTTTTGCAGTATACTGTCTCACCGCCTGTGGAGAAAAAGACGACTTTGATGCGACCGGTACTTTTGAAGCGACCGAAATTGTGGTCTCTTCCGAAACCACCGGAAAACTGTTCTACCTGAATGCTGAAGAAGGGATGCACTTTACCCAAGGCACTGAAGTGGGGCTGGTGGACACCGTACAGCTCTACCTGAAAAAGCGTCAGCTGGAGGCACAGATGAAGTCCGTGGAAAACCAACGCCCCGACATTCACCGGCAGATTGCCGCCACCAAGGAACAAATCGCTACCGCACAACGGGAACGCAACCGGGTGGAAAACCTGCTGAAAGCACAGGCAGCCAACCGCAAACAGCTGGATGACTGGGACGCCCAACTGGCGGTACTCAACCGGCAACTGGAAGCGCAGGTATCGTCTTTGGGAAACACCACTGCCAGCCTGACGGAACAAAGCTCATCGGTAGCCATCCAAGTAGCACAAATCGAAGACCAACTCAAGAAATGTCATATCACCGCCCCGATAAGCGGAACGGTTCTGGCCAAATATGCCGAACCGGGAGAACTGGCTACTCTCGGAAAACCGCTGTTCAAGATAGCCGACACGGAACACATCTTCCTGCGGGCCTACGTCACTTCCCGGCAACTGGCCTCCGTAAAATTAGGAAGTGAGGTCACGGTATTTGCCGACTTTGGCGATGCACAACGGAACACCTACCCCGGCAAAGTGACCTGGATTTCCGAAGAAGCCGAATTCACCCCGAAAACCATCCTGACCGACGACGAACATGCCAACCAGGTCTATGCCGTCAAGATTGCCGTCCACAACGACGGGCACATCAAACTGGGTATGTACGGCGAAGTCAAATTCTGAAAGGAGGGCACAAATGGAAACCCTTATTGAAGTCAGCCACGTAAGCAAAAGCTACGGAAAGGTACAGGCCCTGCGCGACGTATCTTTCCAGGTGAAGCAAGGCGAACTGTTCGGCCTCATCGGTCCCGACGGCTCCGGAAAGAGTACGCTCTTCCGCATCCTGACCACTCTACTGAAGCCGGACCAGGGAACGGCTCATGTACTGCATGCCGACGTACTGGCCGACTTCCGCACCATCCGGCGAAGCGTAGGCTACATGCCGGGACGTTTCTCCTTGTACCAAGACCTGACCGTGGAAGAAAACCTGCGTTTCTTTGCCACCGTCTTTCACACCACCGTAGAAGAGAACTACGAACGGATTCGGCCGATTTACGAACAGATTGCTCCCTTCAAAGACCGGCGAGCCGGCGCCCTGTCGGGAGGCATGAAGCAAAAGTTGGCATTGTGCTGCGCACTGGTCCATGCTCCCCAAATCCTGTTTCTCGATGAGCCGACCACCGGAGTAGACCCTGTATCCCGTCGGGAATTTTGGGAAATGCTGGCCCGTCTCCGTCAGGAAGGCATCACCCTCGTGGTATCCACCCCTTTCATGGATGAAGCCCGACGATGCGACCGCGTGGCCTTCCTGTATGAAGGAGAAATCAAAGGTATCGACCGACCGGAAACCATCCTGACGCGGTTCAGCGACATTCTGTGTCCTCCCGGACTGGAGCGAAAAGCGGCAGTCGAAAACGCCGCCCCCCTCATCCAGGTAGACAATCTGGTCAAACGGTTCGGCACTTTTACCGCCGTCGACCACATCTCTTTCTCGGTACAGCGGGGAGAGATTTTCGGCTTCTTAGGAGCCAACGGAGCCGGAAAGACCACTGCTATGCGCATTCTCTGCGGCCTCAGCCTGCCTTCCGAAGGGAAAGCGGAAGTAATGGGGTTCGACGTCCGGACACAGAGCGAGGAAATAAAACGACGAATCGGCTACATGAGCCAGAAGTTTTCACTGTATGAAGACCTGACGGTCCGCGAGAATCTCCGCCTGTTCGGAGGTATTTACGGAGTCAACGCCAAAGAAATTGCGACACGCACCGAAGAGACCTTGCGGCGTATCGGCCTCTACGAGGAACAGCATACCTTGGTCCGTTCCCTGCCCTTAGGCTGGAAACAGCGACTGGCCTTCTCGGTAGCCATTTTCCACCGCCCGGAACTGGTTTTTCTGGATGAACCCACCGGAGGCGTAGATCCCGCCACCCGTCGCCAGTTCTGGGAACTGATTTATCAGGCTGCCGACCAGGGAATCACCATTTTCGTCACCACACACTACATGGACGAAGCAGAATATTGCGACCGCATTTCCATGATGGTGGACGGACACATCCGCGCCCTGGATACTCCCGACGGACTGAAAACCCGCTTCCAAGCCCGAAACATGGACGAAGTGTTCCAGAAACTGGCCCGTGAAGCCCAACGGGGAGATGCGGCTTTTACTCACACACAAACCGAACGACCATGAAACAGTTTATCGCTTTTGTCAAAAAAGAATTCCATCACATCCTGCGCGACCGGCGCACCATGCTGATACTGATAGGCATGCCGATTATACAGATTATCCTTTTCGGCTTTGCCATCTCCACCGAGGTGCGCAATGTCCAGACTGCGGTATTGGCTCCCTCCCTTCAGACGGATGTACGGAAACTGGTAGAGCAACTGGATGCCAGCGAGTATTTCACGGTGAAATATGTCGTCCAGTCGCCCGATGAGATTGAGCGGCTGTTCCGGCGCAACCAGATAGAGCTGGCCGTCATTTTCCCGTCCGACCTGCACCGGTTCCGCTTCAATTCTTCACAGATACAAATTTTAGCCGATGCCACGGAGCCCAACCTGGCAGTCACCCGGAGTACATATGCTCAGACCATTCTCCGACAAGCCCTGCAAACCATCCGGCCCGCTGACGCTTTCTCCTCCAAAGGAGGAACGGAAGGGATGCCGATTGTGGCCTACAACAAGCTGCTCTACAACCCGCAAATGAAGAGTGCCTACAACTTCGTACCGGGGGTTATGGGACTGATTCTGATGCTGATTTGCGCCATGATGACTTCCATTTCCATTGTCCGCGAAAAAGAGACTGGTACAATGGAAGTGCTGCTGGTCTCCCCTGTCAATCCGCTGTTTGTCATTCTGTCGAAATCCGTACCCTATTTCGTACTCTCCCTGCTCAACCTGACTACCATCCTGCTGCTTTCGGTCTTTGTGCTCGACGTGCCGATAGCCGGAAGTCTGACGGCCCTGTTAGGAGTTTCCCTGCTGTTTATCTTCGTATCGCTGGCACTGGGACTGCTGATTTCCTGCGTCACGCATACCCAGGTGGCAGCCCTGCTGGTCTCGGCCATGGTCCTGCTCATCCCGACCATTATCCTGTCGGGCATTATCTACCCGGTGGAAAGTATGCCGGGCATCCTTCAGGCCATTTCCTGCCTCATCCCGGCACGCTGGTACGTGGCAGCAGTCCGACGACTGATGATTGAAGGCGTGCCCTTTGTCTACGTGTGGAAGGAAGTGGCCGTGTTGTGCCTCATGGCCGTAGTCCTGATTGCAGCCACCACCCGCAAATTCAAGAACCGACTGGAATAAACCGCAAGCTTATGATGTTACGCTACCTGATAGAAAAAGAGTTCAAACAACTGAAACGCAACCGTTTCCTGCCCCGCCTCATCCTGCTGTTTCCCTGCGTGATGATGCTGGTGATGCCTTGGGCCGCCACACTGGAAATCGAGGACTTGCGCATTGCCGTCATTGACCACGACCAAAGTCCCTCGTCCCAACGGCTGGTACACCGCATCGAGGCTTCCCGTTACTTCCAGCTGACTGCCCTGCCTGCTTCTTACGCACAAGGCCTGAACGCCATTGAAAAAGACCAGGTGGACATGCTGCTGGAAATTCCCCGGGGATTTGAGAAAGACCAGGCCCGCGGCGTCAGTCCTTCCACCCTGATTGCCGTCAATACAGTCAACGGTACCAAAGGAGTACTGGGCAGCACCTACCTGCAACAAATTCTTAATCCGCAGCCCTCACCCGCCTCCGTGCGCTACCAGTTCAATCCGTACCTCAACTACAAAGTGTTCATGGTGCCTGCCCTGATGACCATGATACTGGTACTGCTCTGCGGCTTCCTGCCGGCCCTGAACGTGGTCAGCGAGAAAGAAGCAGGTACCATCGAGCAAATCAATGTCAGTCCGGTGAGCCGTTTCACCTTTACCCTCGCCAAACTGCTGCCCTACTGGGCCATCGGATTTGTGGTACTGAACCTGTGCATGCTGCTGGCCTGGCTGGTCTACGGACTGACACCCGAAGGAAACATCCTCACCATCTATCTGGCCACGCTGATTTTCGCACTGGTCATGTCGGGGCTGGGCTTGGTCATCTCCAATTACTCTTCCACCTTACAGCAAGCCATGTTCGTCATGTGGTTCTGCATGCTGATTTTCATTCTGATGAGCGGATTGTTCACTCCTATCAGCAGCATGCCGGAATGGGCACAATACATCACGTACCTCAATCCGCTGCGCTACTTCATGGAAATCATGCGCATGGTCTATCTGAAGGGCAGCCACATCGGCGACATCGGCTTCCAGCTTTCCATGCTCTCCACCTTTGCCGTTCTGCTATATGTATGGGCCATCCGCAGCTACCGCAAGCAGCAATAAACAGTTCGATATTTGACTTTTTACCTTGACACGAACGTGCAACGACCTCATCACGTTCGTGTCAAGGTCTCGTCACGTCCGTGTCTACCTCTCGTCACGTTCGTGTCGAGGTATTTCCGCAAAGGAATTTCCCTAAAAATGCCCCTTGCAAGGTCCAGAATTGTAAGTCAGTTATTTCCACCTTACAGAATTATTCAGTAACTTTGCCCGAATCTCTTTTACATAGGACCCATTTGAATATGAGCGAAGATACTTTTGACAAGGACGAAAAGGAAACGGCAAACCTGCCTGAAAAAGAAGAACACTCTGACTACAAACCTGTATCGACCACCGACGAGGCGGTGAAGCACCAGCTGAGCGGCATGTACCAGAACTGGTTTCTGGACTATGCTTCGTACGTGATTCTGGAGCGTGCCGTACCGCACATCAACGACGGACTGAAGCCGGTGCAGCGACGCATTCTCCACTCCATGAAACGCCTGGACGACGGCCGCTACAACAAGGTGGCCAACATCGTGGGACACACCATGCAGTTCCATCCACACGGAGATGCTTCCATCGGAGACGCCCTTGTACAATTGGGACAGAAAGACCTGCTCATTGACTGCCAGGGAAACTGGGGTAACATCCTGACGGGCGACAGCGCAGCGGCTCCCCGTTACATCGAAGCCCGGCTGTCCAAATTCGCCCTCGACGTGGTGTTCAACCCGAAAACCACGGAATGGCAGGCCTCCTACGACGGAAGAAACCGGGAACCAGTCACCCTGCCGGTGAAATTCCCGTTGCTGCTGGCTCAGGGGGTAGAAGGTATCGCCGTGGGACTTTCTTCCAAGATTCTTCCCCATAACTTCAACGAATTGTGTGATGCAGCCATTGCCTACCTGCACGGAGAGGACTTTCAGCTCTATCCGGACTTCCAGACAGGGGGCTCCATCGATGTATCGCGTTACAATGACGGGGAAAGAGGAGGCGTGGTACGCGTACGGGCCAAGATTTCCAAACTCGACAACAAGACCCTATGCATCAGTGAGATTCCATACGGGAAGACTACCTCTTCTCTGATTGATTCCATTCTGAAGGCCATCGAAAAGGGAAAAATCAAGGTTCGGAAAGTAGACGACAATACAGCCGGAAAGGTAGAGATTCTGGTACATCTGACGCCGGGTGTATCGTCCGACAAGACACTGGATGCCTTGTATGCCTTTACGGACTGTGAAGTGAACATCTCGCCCAACTGTTGTGTCATCGACAACAAGAAACCGCATTTCCTCTCGGTGAGCAAAGTGCTGAAGAAATCGGTCGACAACACACTGGCCTTGCTCCGGAAAGAACTGGAAATACAACGGGACGAAACGCTGGAAACCTTGCATTTCGCCTCCTTGGAGAAAATCTTCATCGAAGAGCGGATTTACAAGGACAAGCAATTTGAACAGGCAGAATCCATGGATGCGGCCTGCGAGCACATTGACGAACGGTTGACTCCGTTTTATCCGCAGTTCGTGCGCGAAGTGACGAAAGAAGATATCCTCAAACTGATGGAAATCAAGATGGCGCGTATCCTCAAGTTCAACAAGGACAAGGCGGACGAGTTCATCGCCCGTCTGAAAGCCCAGCTGGAGGAGATTGACAACCACTTGGCGCACATCACGGAATATACCATCGACTGGTATCAGCACCTGAAAGAGAAATACGGCAAGAATTTCCCGCGCCGTACGGAAATCCGCAACTTCGACACCATCGTGGCGACTAAAGTGGCGGAAGCCAACGAGAAGCTCTACATCAACCGGGAGGAAGGCTTCATCGGTACGGGACTGAAAAAAGACGAGTATGTGTGCAACTGTTCCGACATCGACGATGTGATTATCTTCTACAAGGACGGAAAATACAAGATTGTACGCGTGTCCGACAAACTGTTTGTCGGGAAGAACATCCTGTACGTCAACGTATTCAAAAAGAACGACAAACGTACCATCTACAACGTCATTTACCGTGACGGAAAGGATGGGTATTATTATATCAAACGCTTCAATGTGACCTCCATCATCCGCGACCGGGAATATGACGTGACCCAAGGCACGCCGGGCTCCAAGATTGTCTACTTCACAGCCAATCCGAACGGAGAAGCGGAAGTCATCCGGGTCATCCTGCGTCCGACACCCCGCATCAAGAAACCGACCTTCGAGAAGGATTTCAGTACCATCCATATCAAAGGCAAGCAGTCAATGGGTAACCTGCTCACCAAAGCCGAGGTACACAAAATCAGCCTGAAACAGAAAGGCGGTTCCACCCTCGGCGGCAGAAAGGTATGGTTCGACCACGACGTGCTGCGACTCAACTACGACGGCAGAGGACAGTATCTGGGTGAATTCCAAAGCGACGAAAGCATTCTGGTGATTCAGAAGAACGGAGAATTCTATACGACCAACTTCGACCTGAGCAACCATTACGATCCGGATATCCTTTGCATTGAGAAGTTCAATCCCGACAAGGTATGGACGGCCGTACTCTATGATGCCGACCAGCAGAACTATCCGTACCTGAAACGGTTCACCTTCGAAGCGACCAACAAGAAACAGAATTTCCTGGGCGACAACAAGCATACACAGCTCATTCTACTGACTTGTCAGGTGTACCCGCGCATCCAAGTCGACTTCGGCGGACACGACAGCTTCCGAGATTCTCTTATCTTGGAGGCCAGCGACTTTGTGGGTGTCAAGAGCTTCAAGGCCAAAGGTAAGCGCCTGACCACTTATACCGTCGACCGGATTACCGAACTGGAACCAACCCGCATGCCGGAGCCTGAACCCGAAGAACCGGAAAAAGAGGAGGAAGACGGAGCTGAAGAAGAAGATATCCAAGAAGATGACGGACAAATGAAACTCTTTTAACCGCATGAAACGAATTATCTTTCTATTTTGCGCCTGCCTGTCTGTCCTCATGCTCCATGCACAGGAAGACAGTCTGCGTGCGAGCCGCTACGTGATGCGTTCCGTACTCTACGGAGCAGGCGTGAGCAACGTACTCGACACGTATCTTTCCCCACTGGAATACAAAGGACCGGAAGTACGTATCCTGCGCGAGAATATGCGCATGACCCGGCTAATGGGCGGAAACGTATCGGCACAGAATCTGTTGCAGGCCCATGTGTCGTACGCACACAATCCCAGTAAGACAGGCTATATGTATGCCGGACTGTTGAACTGGAGTTATGCTCTCCATTATCAGTTCCGGCTCAACGAGCAACTAAAGCTGCTGGCCGGCCCGACAATTGACCTGAACGGGGGATTCGTGTACAATACACGTAATTCCAACAACCCAGCACAGGCCAAGGCGTACGGTAGTCTGGGCATCTCCGGGATGGCCATCTACAAGTTCCGCATCGGCAATTATCCATTGGTAGCGCGTTACCAAGCCAACTTTCCGTTGCTGGGTGCCATGTTCTCTCCCGAGTTCGGACAGTCATACTACGAAATGTTCTCTTTGGGACATAAAGGAAAGAATATCCTGTTTACCTCACTCCACAACAGTCCTTCCCTCCGCCAGATGCTGACCCTCGACTTCCCTATCCGGAAGGTCACGATGCGTGTAGCCTATGTCTGCGACCTCCAGCAGGCCAAGGTCAACCACCTGAAATACCACACTTACTCACATGATTTCATGATTGGCTTCGTGAAGAATTTCTACTTGCTGAAAGGCAAAAACCGAATCACCATGCCTTCAAACGTTACTCCCTACTGATATGAAGATAATATATCATTTCCGCTTATATGGCCTCCTGCTGGTGCTGGCTTGCATCTTATTCTCTTCGTGTATCCGCGAAGACATACAGGGCAATACGCCGGAAGCCAACTTTGAATCGCTCTGGAAAATCATCGACGAACAATACTGTTTCCTGGATTATAAAAAAGAAGTGTATGGCCTGGACTGGGACGAAGTGCACACCCGCTATGCCAAACGGATTTCTCCATCGATGAGCTGGGAGAATCTTTTCGAAGTCCTTTCGGATATGGTCAATGAACTAAAAGACGGCCATGTGAATCTGAGCAGTTCCTTAGGTACCTCACAATACCGGGAATGGTTTGACGCCTATCCGCGCAATTTCAGCGACAGTATCCAAAGCAATTACCTCGGAAAGGATTACATCATCACCTCCGGACTTACCTATCAGATTTTAGACAACAACATCGGCTATGTATACTGTGAGAGTTTCTCTGACGGTATCGGAGACGGAAATCTGGACCAGATGCTGAAGAAACTGGAAATCTGCGACGGATTGATTATCGACGTGCGCAATAACGGAGGAGGCAGCCTGACTACCGCCCAGAAGCTGGCTGCCCGGTTTACCAACGAAAAGGTACTGGTAGGCTATATCCGCCACAAAACGGGACCCGGCCACAATGATTTTTCCGATCCGAAACCGGTGTATCAGGAACCGTCCAACAGCATTCGCTGGCAGAAAAAGGCCGTGGTGCTGACCAACCGACGTTCGTACAGTGCCACCAACGACTTTATCAATACCATGCGGCAGTTTCCCAATGTTATTACCTTGGGTGACAAAACCGGAGGAGGTTCCGGCCTGCCATTCAGTTCTGAAATCCCCAACGGATGGTCCATTCGCTTCTCAGCCAGTCCCATGTTCGACCCAGACATGAACCAGTTGGAGTTCGGTATCGATCCGGATGTAAAAGTGGATATGACCAGCGAAGACATGCAGCGGGGAAAAGATACGCTCATTGAAACCGCCATCAAATTGTTAAAGAATTAGCCCATAGATTTGGAGAATAGGGAAATTATTCCTACCTTTGCCTCCGCAAATGCAGAAATCGTTTTCTGTATGCGCGCCTGTGGCGTAATTGGTAGCCGCGCCAGACTTAGGATCTGGTGTCGTGAGACGTGTAGGTTCGAGTCCTATCAGGCGCACATCGTAAAAATGGATTTAATAAACACGTGTTTATTAAATCCATTTTATTTTGTCATACCCATTGACCATGCAAACCAGTCGCACAAAAGACCTCACTTCGGGAAATATCACCCAAAACATGCTTTGTCTGGCTTATCCGCTCATCCTCGGCAATTTGCTGCAGCAAGGATACAACATTGCGGATACACTGATTATCGGACAGGTATTAGGTGCCAACGCCTTGGCTGCCGTAGGGTCTTCCTACACGCTCATGGTGTTTATCACTTCCATCTTCATCGGTTTGTGTATGGGATGCAGTGCCTTGTTCTCCATGCGCTATGGAGCCAAGGATTATGGTTTATTGAAACGTACACAAGCAGCTGCTCTTCTCATTACGGGCATCGCTACCTTCCTCATTTTCACTTTTGCCATCAGCTGCATCCGTCCGATTATCCAATGGCTGCAGACTCCGAAGGAGTTACAGGGAATGACGTATGACTACCTGAAAATCACCTTTATCGGCATTTGGTTCGTCTATCTGTATAATTATTACGCCTACCTCCTGCGGGCATTAGGCAATACCTTTACCCCCTTAGTCTATCTGGCAATCTCCGTCGTTTTGAACATCGTACTCGACCTGCTGTTTATCCTTCGACTCGGCTACGGTATCGCAGGAGCAGCCACAGCCACGATCCTTTCACAAGCCGTTTCCGCCATCGGACTTTGGCTATACTGCTGGAGAAAAATTCCGGAAACACGGCTTACACGAAAAGACTTCAAGATAAACCGCCCCCTCGTCAAGCAGGTATTTTCGTATGCCTCGCTGACTTGCATACAGCAATCGGTCATGAACTTCGGGATCCTGATGGTACAGGGACTAGTCAACAGTTTCGGCACCTCCGTCATGGCTGCGTTCACCGCCGCCGTCAAAATTGATTCCTTTGCTTACATGCCCGTACAGGATTTCGGTAATGCCTTCTCTACTTTCACCGCCCAAAACTACGGAGCCGGCAGAAAAGAACGTATTCTGCAAGGATTCAAGAAAGCTTTCTGGATGACTACACTCTTCTGCCTGTTCCTCTCGGCGCTTATCTTTCTGACCGCTCCTTGGCTAATGCAGATTTTCATTTCACCGGACGAAAAAGAAATTATCCGGATTGGAGTAGAATATCTTCGGGTAGAAGGCAGTTTCTACTTGGGAATCGGTTATCTGTTTCTATGGTATGGCTTTTACCGAGCGGTATGCAAGCCTCATCTATCCATCATACTCACCGTACTTTCTTTAGGGACACGTGTAGCCCTGGCCTACCTTTTGGCATCCATTCCTTCCATTGGTGTACACGGTATCTGGTGGTCCATTCCTATCGGATGGGCATTGGCGGATATCTACGGACAAGCATATTACTGGAAAAAGAAGCGTTCTTTACTTGCCCCTCCCACCATTTCAAAATAAAAGGCACAATTACCTTTCCATCAAAGATAGAAAAGCAAGCCCCATCTAAGCATACCCGATCTCACCCATTTTCAGAGAGGTTCCTTCTATTCCCTACATATCCAAAAAAGAAAATACACAGAAAGTTGTTTGTACGTCACATCAGCCAGCCCTCTCCATAAAAATACAGAATAACCAGCAATAGAACCCTATCAACTCCAAGGTCCCCTAAAGGCATAAAAAAAGGCCGCCTCTAAAGAGACAGCCTTTTTCTTGTAAGTATGAAAAACTATTACTGACGCTGAGTAGCTGAATAGTTGATCTTCAAAGCGTATGCCTGACGAAGAGCCTGTTTTACTTCTGTTACAATACCCATCTTGGTATTTGCATCTACCTTCAGGGAAACAGTCATAAACGGTTTGTCTTCCTCTTTCATATTTTCACGTTCCTGATAGATGTAGTCTTGTACTTCTGAAGATTCAGCGAACTTATCATTCAACTGGATACGGTCGGTAGTACCCATCTTTTTCTGGAACTCCGGCATCGGCTTACCGATGTAGATGAAAGACACCAAAGACTTCTTTTCAAGCTTTTCCAATTCTGTAGCTTGCGGCACCTTGAACTGAACCTTTAACGTAACTTCACGCATGGTTGTTACAATCATGAAGAAGAACAACATGGTAAAGATAAGGTCCGGCAGAGAAGAGGTATTCAACTCCGGCATGCCACGCTTACCTGTCTTATTAAATTTTCCCATGATTATTTTCCTCCATATTTTTTAGGTTCTGCTTCAGAAATCTTCTGCGGATAATAGTCTGTAATAGCTTTCTGCTCGTCTTCAGAACATTCAGCGAATGATTTACCGAACTGAGACTGAGCCAGTTCGTTACGCAACTCATTGTAAGCTGCTACCAATTCGTTCTGAACCTGAATATACGCATTGTAGCTAGTACCCACGTCATTCTGTACAGAGATTACATGCTTTTCTGTAATCATTACGTCACCGAAGAACGGAAGATGTTTCAAGTGCTTTTCAGGCAAGTTCTCGTCGTTATTCGGGTTGGCAATGAATTCTTTTGCCTTTTGTCTCAACTGTCTGATGTCAGACCATTCTCCACCGACCATCAACTGGTCGTCCTTGTTCAAACGAACCTGAAGAACGTTTCTTTCCTTTACAATAATATCATCTTTCTGATCCTTGTTTTCAGGTGGAGGCGGCAAACGTCTCGCCAAACCACGGTCAGTATCCATTGATGTTGTAATAAGGAAGAAAATAAGCAACATGAAGGCAATATCGGCCGTAGAACTTGAGTTGATTCCAGGCACTGATCTTTTCTTTTTTGCCATTTGACTTACTCCTTATATTTTAATTAAACTTCAATGATGATATTATTTCTTCAAAATTCCAGACAAGTTGATCAATGTACCAAGGGCAGCCAAGCCGAACAGTACATAAGTAGAGTACAGCAGCATGTCTGTTACCTTCAACATAGTGACATTGGTATATTCTGTACCACCACCCATAACAACTGTTTCAGAAGAACCGAGGTTATAAGTTACAATCAGCAATACAACCAACAGAATCAATCCAATCAATGATTTGATAGCTCCTTTCGGATTATCTTTCAACGCTCCGCCAAACTGTGCAATAGCTCCTACAAGAGTTGCAATTACAGTTACCGCAAACATACCATACATCAGGTACATCAGGGCCGGAGTGTTAGCCGGTTCAACCAAACCAGCTGCATTTGTTTCGCTGTATCCTACTCCGTAGAACATGCCCAGCACTACGATAATCAGTGCGATGCATACGTAAAATACGTAGTATGATACTTTATATGATAATTTAGCCATTGTTCTTATTATTTTTTGTATTTCAAGTTGTACTTCATGATCATATCAAGCAATGTGATAGAAGAATCTTCCATCTGGCTTGTAATAGCTTCAATCTTAGACAGGATATAGTTGTAGAATACCTGCAGAATCAAAGCAACGATCAAACCGAAGATAGTAGTAATCAAGGCCACTTTCATACCACCTGCAACAACTGTCGGAGAAATATCACCAGCCTGCTGGATCTGGTCGAACGCCATAACCATACCGATTACAGTACCCAAGAATCCCAGAGACGGAGCCATCGCGATGAACAATGTGATCCAAGAGCATCCTTTTTCAAGGTAACCAGCCTGAACACCACCGTAAGAAACAACTGAACGTTCAACTACGTCCAAGCCTTCGTCGATTCTCATCAAGCCCTGATAGCAGATAGAAGCAACAGGACCACGAGTGTTACGGCAGATAGTCTTAGCACCTTCTACATCACCTTTTTCCAAAGCAGCTTCAACTTTAGCCATCAATTTCTTTACGTCTACTTCAGCCAAGCTCAAGTAAATGATACGTTCAATACAGAAAGCCAAACCAAGTACCAATGCGATAGCAACCAAAGACATAAAGCCTGCATCACCTTCGATGAACTTAGTTTTTAATTCCTTGTGCAAACCACCTTCTTCTACTACAGCCGGAGCTGCTGCATCGTCAGCTGCTGCTACTTCTTCTGTCTGAGCCGGAGCTGCGGTAGCTGTAGAATCCTGAGCCATAGCTGTCTGAGTCATTCCAAATGAGAGGACTCCCATCACTGCAAGAATTGCAAATAACTTTTTCATTGTGTGTCTAATTTTTAAGATTAATTAATTAATAGTTTGTTAATTGTTTTTCTCTTCTATTGCGGAGAGAACGGGATTCGAACCCGTGATACGCTTTTGGCGTATACACGCTTTCCAGGCGTGCCTCTTCAACCACTCGAGCACCTCTCCTTTTTCCAATATCGGGAACAAGTTTTAAACACCCAACCCCCTTTGATTGATTTCAGTCACAAATGTATTCTTTTTTTTCGTCTTACATAACATCCAAACTGCAAAAGTTTTCTTTTAGACCTGAAATTAATAAACTTTAAAAACTTTTCTCCGCATTTGTGAAGACTTTTAAAGCATTTTCCGAGGTTTGGGCCGCAATTTCCGACAAAGGTATGCCATAAATTTCGGAAAGGCGTTCGGCCACCTTCACCAAATAGGCACTCTCATTTCGCTTTCCTCGATAAGGTACCGGAGCCAGATAAGGCGAGTCGGTTTCGAGCACAATCCTATTTAAAGGCACATCTTTCAACACTTCCGGAAGGCTACTTTTCTTGAACGTCACCACTCCATTAATGCCGAGCATGAACGATTCATACTCCAACAACCGGGCCGCCTCTTCCGATGAACCAGTAAAACTATGAAAAATTCCCCGCAAAGCTGTCTGCTTGTAAGCGGCCAGAATTTCCAGCAATTCCGAATATGCCTCGCGGCAATGAATGATCAGAGGCAGGTCGTACTCCCAAGCCCAGTTCACCTGCTCTTCGAACGCCGCCATCTGTTCCTTACGGAAAGTCTTGTCCCAATACAAATCGATTCCCACTTCTCCGATACCATAAAAGTGTCGCGGGTCAGATGTCAGATATTGTTTCACTACCAGCAAACGTTCCCTCCAGTTTTCATCGACCGAAGTCGGATGAAAGCCAATCATCGGATAACAGCACTCGTGTGCGTCGCACAATTTCAGCATAGCCTCCACCGTAGTATCGTCAATGTTCGGCATGAACAGGCGGGTGACTCCTGCCTCCACCGCCCGAATCACTGCCAATTCGCGGTCCGCCTCAAACTCCTCGGTGTACAAATGAGTATGGGTATCAATCAGCGCATTCATCATCTTACAGTTTACGATCCATCAAACGGCAGACAAAAGCTTTCAGTTCTTCCTTGCGGACCGGTTCCACTTCCACCTGCTCCAACAAAGCCAAGCCTTCCTTATAATACGCATCAATACGGGCATTGCAACTATCAGCCACACCTACCTTATTATATATAGCCGTCACGGCCTTTATTTTTTCTTCCGGTGCATAGTCTTCCACGTGAAGCCAACCCAGCAATGCTTCCTTGTCATCTTCCTGAGCCTGTGCCAGCGCTGTAATCAGCATAAAGGTCTTTTTGTTGCAAAGGATATCTCCTCCGATTTTCTTACCGAACACTGCCGAATCGCCATACACGTCAAGGTAATCGTCCTGCAACTGGAAAGCCAGTCCCATCTTCACCCCGAAGTCATACAGAAGTTCCGCATCCTTTTCGGGTGCACCTCCCAGAATGGCTCCGATTTTCAGAGCGGCGGCCAACAGTACAGAGGTCTTCAGACGAATCATTTCAAGGTATTGTTCTACCGTCACATCCGTCAATTCTTCAAATTCCATATCCCATTGCTGTCCTTCACAAACTTCCAATGCGGTACGGCTGAACACCTCCATCACCTTTCCCACATATTCTGCCGGACATTGCTGCATCATGAACTGATAAGACAGAATCAGCATGGCATCTCCCGAAAGGATGGCCGTGTTCTCGTTCCACCGCTTATGTACAGTCGGTTTATTACGCCGCATGTCGGCCTTGTCCATCAAATCATCATGCAAAAGCGTGAAGTTATGATAGGTTTCAATGCCGGCAGCCTGCGGAAATATGCGTTCCACATCGTCCTTGTACAAATTATAAGCCAACAGCATCAACACCGGACGCAGGCGTTTTCCGCCCAGTCCCAACACATACTCTATCGGTTCATACAAACCCATCGGTTTCCGCTTATAAGAAAGCTGTCCGATGTACTCATGGATTTGCTGCAACAATTGTTCGCTGGTATATTGTTTCATGGGAATAAGTTTTAAAAAGGAGAAAAAAGAAAGGCTGCAAAAATGCAGCCTTTACTTCAATTTATAGTATCATTAGATTACTGCAACTTAAAGGTTACAGGCACGGTGTATTTCACACGTACAGCTTTACCACGCTGCTTACCTGGTTTCCATTTCGGCATCATCTTGATCACGCGGAGTGCTTCTTTATCCAGGTACGGGTCTACACTACGCATAACAACCGGGTCTACGATAGAACCATCCTGGTTCACAACGAACTGAATGATTACACGTCCCTGTACACCGTTTTCCTGTGCGATAGTCGGATACTTGATGTTCTTGCTGATGAACTTCAAACATTCAGCCATACCACCCGGGAATTCCGGCATCTCTTCTACAACCTGGAAAATCTGCTGTTCTTCCGGTTCTTCTTCTTCCACTTCTACCGGCACGTACTTGATTTCTACAGCTGTATTGTTATCTTCTGTAGACTGGATAGTAGATTCTTCTACATTTGCATTGTTATCTGCAATCTGCAGCACTTCTTCTACTTTCGGTGCTTCGGGAGGAGGTGGAGCTTGTTTCTGTTCCTCCTGTTCAGTGATAGGAATCATTTCTTCCTCAAAAGTCGGTTCGGTGATACCGGTATCGGTAGTGACTTGTTTATCACGGTCTGTCCATTCGAACGCAACAAACATCGCTGCCAAGATCAGTACGAAACCTACCAACAACCACGTAGACTTTTTGCCTTCGAGGTCCGCTTTCGGCGATTTCTTGACTTCCATAAATGTGTTTATTAAAAGGTTAATACTCTATACGCGACAAAGGTAACACAAATCTTCAGAAATACACCTTCCCGAAGTAAAAATAATGTAAAACAATGCATTTTTTTATTTCGCATCGGAATTAAACCAAAAACCCAACGCCAAATTCTCTGTTTCACACTGTGGGATATAAAAACCACAGTGTGGGATATATATTTCACAGTGTGGGATACAAATTCCACACTGTGAAACAGAGAATATAAAGAAGCAATATGCACTATACCCCGAAAGATTTCAAGGTTTATATCCAAGCCATTCCTCACCTCTATATAATATAAGGAGAATGCTAAAAACTTTACGCAAAAACATCCACTTACAAAGGATTTACACTATCTTTGCCCTAGTTCAATCCATTTTATTGAAACCAATCATGAAAAAAATTATCATTGCCATCGACGGGTTCTCTTCCTGCGGGAAAAGCACCATGGCTAAGGATTTAGCCAAAGAAATCGGTTACATTTATATAGACAGCGGTGCCATGTACCGGGCTGTCACACTTTATTGTCTGGAAAACGGGCTGTTCAATGCCGACGGCAGCATCCGCGAAACAGACCTGCGCCAGCAAATGGACCAAATCCATATATCCTTTCAGCTCAATCCGGAAACACAGCGTCCGATGACCTTCCTCAACGGGAAAAACGTGGAAGACCGCATCCGCACCATGGAGGTTTCCTCCCATGTGAGTCCGGTAGCCGCACTCGGTTTCGTACGTGAAGCGCTTGTACGTCAGCAGCAGGAAATGGGTAAGGAGAAAGGTATCGTCATGGACGGGCGCGACATCGGTACCGCAGTATTCCCCGATGCCGAACTGAAAATCTTCGTGACCGCCTCTGCCCAGATTCGTGCCCAGCGCCGCTACGAGGAACTCAAGGCCAAAGGTCAGGAAGCTTCTTTTGAAGAAATCTTGCACAACGTGGAAGAACGCGACCGCATTGACCAAAGCCGGAAGGTAAGTCCGCTGCGCAAAGCCGACGACGCCATCCTGCTGGACAACAGCGAAATGACGATTCCCGAACAGAAAGAATGGTTAAAGGAACAATTTGAAAAGGCCACTCATGCATCACATTGAAATAGATAAAGAGTCCGGGTTCTGCTTCGGAGTGACCACAGCCATCTCCAAAGCGGAAGAAGAACTGGCAAAAGGGGAAACCCTGTATTGTCTGGGCGACATCGTGCACAACGGACAGGAGTGCGAGCGCCTGAAAAAACTGGGACTGATTACCATCAATCACGAAGAGTTCGCCCACCTGCGGAACGTCAAGGTACTGCTGCGTGCCCACGGCGAACCGCCCGAGACCTACGAACTGGCCCGCAAAAACCAGATTGAAATCATCGATGCTACCTGTCCGGTAGTACTGCGCCTGCAAAAAAGAATCAAGCAGGAGTATAACATGACTCCCAGCGGCCGGGAACGGCAGATTGTCATCTACGGGAAAAACGGCCATGCAGAAGTACTGGGACTGGTAGGACAGACACAAGGAAAAGCCATCGTCATCGAAAAGCTGGAAGAAGTCACCAAGCTCGACATGACGAAAGACATCCGGCTGTATTCACAAACCACCAAATCGCTCGATGAATTCCGCCAGATTGTCTCCTACATCGAAGAACATATCTCGCCGGAAGCCTCTTTCCAGTATTTCGACACCATCTGCCGGCAGGTGGCCAACCGCATGCCCCACATCCGGGAGTTCGCGGCCAGCCACGACCTGATTTTCTTTGTCTGCGGACACAAGAGTTCCAATGGAAAGATCCTCTTCCAGGAATGCAAGAAAGTCAACCCCAACTCCTATCAGATTGACAAACCGGAAGAGATTGACAAGAGCATTTTGTCACATGCACATTCCATTGGAATCTGCGGAGCCACTTCTACGCCTAAATGGCTGATGGAAGCGTGTAAAAAAGTTATAATGAACGAATAATAAGAAAGAAATCCACCGCAAAATAGCTACATATTTTGTACTTTTGCCTTATAAAAATCAAACTAACAACTAACAATTATGGGAACTATTAAATGTATCGGTATTCTAACCTCCGGAGGAGATGCACCAGGCATGAATGCCGCAATCAGAGCCGTCACCCGTTCTGCCATTTACAACGGGCTAAAAGTAAAAGGTATCTACAGAGGCTACAAAGGATTGATTACAGGTGAAATCAAGGAGTTTAAGACTGAAAATGTCAGTAATATCATACAATTAGGAGGTACAATCCTGAAAACCGCACGTTGTCAGGAGTTCCGCACCCCGGAAGGTCGTCAAATCGCTTACGAAACCATGCAGCGTGAAGGCATCGATGCCCTCATCATCATTGGTGGAGACGGCTCTTTGACCGGTGCCCGCCTGTTGGCACAGGAATTTGACGTGCCTTGTATCGGACTTCCCGGTACCATCGACAATGACCTGTTTGGTACAGATACCACCATCGGTTATGACACTGCCCTGAACACCATTCTGGACGCAGTGGACAAGATTCGTGATACCGCGACTTCTCATGAACGTCTGTTCTTCGTAGAAGTAATGGGACGTGATGCCGGCTTCCTGGCATTGAACGGAGCCATCGCTGCCGGAGCAGAAGCAGCTATCATTCCAGAATTCAATACAGAAGTAGACCAGCTGGAAGAATTCATCAACAACGGGTTCCGTAAATCAAAAAGCAGCTCCATCGTACTGGTAGCCGAAAGTGAAATCACCGGAGGAGCCATGCACTATGCAGAACGTGTGAAAAACGAATATCCGCAGTATGATGTTCGTGTCACCATTCTGGGACACTTGCAGCGTGGTGGGCGTCCGACCGCTCACGACCGTATCATCGCCAGCCGTATGGGTGTAGCCAGCATCCAGGCTTTGATGGAAGGCCAGCGCAACGTGATGATCGGTATCGAAAACGACCAGATTGTATACGTACCGTTTACCAAGGCTATCAAGAATGACAAGCCGATTGACCGCGAACTGGTGAACGTATTGCATGAATTGTCTATCTGATTTTTCACTCACATTCACACATAAAAAAACCTCCTTTCCGGGTGTGCCCGAAAAGGAGGTTTCTTTTTGGTATTTCAATTTGCGACTCACTTGCGGCAAAGCTTCCGACGCGAACGCTTGTAATGGCTCCGTTTGTAACGTAACCAACGGCGACGAATCTGCCAGGCACTCAATCCGACAAACACCAGCAGAATCAAGATGACCAACCCACTGTTCAGGTTGTCTCCTTTCACGCGCGACCAGATTTCCAGTACGTCCACGGTCTTGTCGCCAAAGTCGCGTATCATGGCACAACGGGCTATCACCGACTTATCAGGATATTGGGTGTTACGTAATTTCACGTGACGAGCTTCCGGCCCGAAGAAATAGCTGGCATCCACTCCCTTGTCCAGTGTGGAGTCTATGCAGGCTTCCATGATTTCCGGAGCAGCAATGGAACTGACATAGCCGTTTTCCTCCATGTTGCGCAAGGCAATGTCCGGACGGCACAGAAAGTTGATGAAATAGCTGGCCGCTTTCGGATTTTTGGCATACTTGGGAATCACCCAGCCATCATACCACACGTTGCTTCCTTCCTCCGGCACAGTGTATCCCAAATCAACCCCTACTTCCGCAGCCTCCTCAATGGCCCACTGAGCATCGCCGCTCCAAGTCATGTTCATCCAAGCCTTGCCCTTGGTCATCATCTCTTTTCCAAAATCGGCTTCCCAGCCTGCCACATTGGGTTTCAGCAGTTTCAGGTACTTTTCCACCGAATCCATAGAGGCCGGTGAATAATCGTTCATCAAGCTGGCCACACTGCGGGTACTGTCTTTCAAGTCTTCGCGATGGGCGTACAGCAAAGCCATGCCATACGCATCACGATAGGAATCCTTCATCAGGATTTTTCCCGCATACCGCTTGTCCCATAGACAACCCCAAGAATGCAAATCTTGAGCAGAGACATATTTCTTGTTATACAACAGCCCGGCCGTACCCCACATGTAGCAAACCGCATACCGGTTGGCCGAGGGTTTACCCGGTATCGTCAATTTGTCAATCTGCTGGCAGATATAGGGAGCCACCCCTTTCATATAATTAGGAGAATGCGCAAAAACGGTATCGATGGGCAGCAGGAGTCCCTTGTGCAACATACGTTCGATGATATACTCCGACGGACAAACTACGTCAAAATCTTCATGCCCCTTTTCAATCTTCGTCAGCATGATTTCATTGATATCGAAAGTCTGGTACACAATACGGATATCCTCACCCGTCTGTTCCTTATAATATTGCTGGAAATCCTCCAATACTCCCTCGCCGATGTAATCGGCCCAGTTGTACACCTTCAGCACATTCTCGCGCGACTCATCCGTATTGTAACAGCTTGTCAGCAGGCAACACATGCAGAGCAAGGCCCACCAGTTCCACCTTTTCATCTTCTGTTTCATTTGTTCTTTGCCTTGTCGGCTCTACGGTTAATAATGATAAGCAATACCAGAATCACCACAAAAATAAGGGCAGACAACGGGCGAAGCTCCGGAGTCAGTCCTCCCTTTCGGGCATCTGCGTAAATATAAGTAGAAAGGGTTTCCAGTCCTTGGTTACCGATAGTGAATACCGTCACGGCAAAATCATCGATAGAGATGGTCAGTGCCAGCAGAAAACCGCTGATCATTCCCGGACGGATTTCCGGAATAATCACCTTCCACAAAGCCTGCATGGGAGTAGCCCCCAAATCGAGTGCCGCCTCATACAGATTCGGATTCATCTGCTTCAAGCGCGGCAATACGCTCAACACCACATAGGGCGTACAGAAAGTGATGTGTGCCAGCACCACGGTCGTGAAACCTTGAGTAATACCCAATGACACGAAAAGCAGGAACAAGGAAATACCGGTAATGATATCTCCGTTCAAAATCGGAATGGTATTGATAAAGCCCATGGCTTTCCGACTCCGAGCCTTTAAATTGTAAATACCGATGGCGGCCACACTGCCCAGCAAGGTAGAAACCGTGGCCGCAATGAAAGCGATGGCTACCGTATTGACCAAGGCATTCATCAGGGAATGATGGGCACTCGTATTACACAGCGAGCGATACAGATTGAACGAGAAACCAGTCCAGTTACCCAACACCTTGGCTTCGGTGAACGAATAAATCACAATAATCAAAATCGGGGCATACAGCATCAGCAACAACACCCACAGATAGGTCTGCATCAAGATCTTCTTTACCATACCTGTCCTCCTTTCTCCGAATCATTCTTATCGTCGGCACTAAACAAAGAGGTGGCGGCAATCAGGAAGAGCATGATCAGTGATAGTGCCGCTCCGTAGTTCCACAAGCTATTGTTGATATTCTCCTGTATGGTGGTACCAAACAGTTTGATGTTGTTCATGGTTAGCAGTTCTGCAATGGCAAAAGTGGAGATGGTAGGCATGAACACCATCATAATGCCGCTTACTACTCCCGGCATGGACAACGGAAGAACCACCTTCCAGAACACCTGGAACGAGTTGGCCCCCAAGTCTTGCGCAGCCTCCACATAGCTGGGATCCATTTTCTGAAGCGTATTGTAAATGGGATAAATCATAAACGGAATAAAGTTGTAAATCATTCCGAAAATCAAGGCTCCTTCGCCCAACGGAAGACTGGCAAAATCGAACAAAGCCACTGTAGCCAGCGTACGAATCAGGATGTTAATCCACATGGGAAGGATGAACAGCATAATCAGCGTACGGGAATAGCTGGAACGGCTCCGGCTCAGAATCCACGCCGCCGGATAACCTAACACAATACAGCCAATGGTCGTCAGCAAGGCAATGCCGATGGAATACACAAAGGTGTTGACGGCTTCTGGATGTGCCAGAAACTTCCGGAAGTTATCCAAGGTAATTCGGCCCATATCGTCCGTAAAAGCATAAATCACAATCAGGACCAACGGAATTATCACGAAGATGATTGAAAAAATCAGGTAAGGCAAGGTCCAGCTTCGCCGTGACAGAAAAAACAAACGCAGCCTGTTCATCGTTCCTCCTGTTTTACACGTACCCGGATGTCTTCCGGAGCGATGGATATCCCCACATGGTCTCCGTCATCCCATACGTCATTGGTATCGACAAATACATTTTCATCCCAATCCGACCAGACGGTCAGGTGATAATGGTTTCCTTTATAAAGAATGAATTTCACTTCTCCTGTCAACGTACCGTCTTCGGCATCGTCCTGCAGGTCAATCTTGTCAAAATCCACTTCTACCTGCACTTCACCTAAAGGTACTTTCTGCAAATCGACCGACGCACATTCGAAGGTACAACCCAGGAACTCCACATGCGTTTCATCCAGCAATTTTCCGTCGAACGTGTTGCACAAGCGCTCCTTTTTCATGATATGGATGTCATGAGGCTTCACCAGCAAACCCACTTCCATACCTGCCTCGAATGCATGATAATCCTGCACCACGAACTCATAGTCCTGACACAGCACCACCATTTCATAATGCACTCCCTTGAAAATGCATGACTGTACCACACCGCGAAGCTGTGCCATATCCGATACCGGGAAGATATACAAGTCTTCCGGACGAATCACCACATCCACCGGCACTTGCTCGCCAAAGCCCTCGTCTACGCATTCAAAGTCGCGACCGCAGAAATGCACCAGTTTGTCTTTCGCCATCACCCCGTTCAGGATATTGCTTTCGCCAATAAAATCGGCCACGAACGAATTGATGGGTTCATTGTAAATATCGGTAGGAGTACCAATCTGCTGAATACGTCCCTCGCTCATCACCACGATGGTATCGCTCAGGGTTAAGGCTTCCTCCTGGTCGTGGGTGACATACACGAAAGTAATGCCCAATGACTTGTGCATCTCCTTCAGCTCCATCTGCATGTCCTTGCGCATCTTCAGGTCGAGGGCTGCCAACGGTTCATCCAGCAACAGCACCTCCGGCTCGTTCACGATGGCCCGCGCAATGGCCACACGCTGCTGCTGTCCTCCGGAAAGCGAATTCACGTCACGATACTCATAGTCGGTCATACCCACCATTTTCAGGGCAACCTTGACCTTTTTCAGCACTACGTCTTTCGGAAGTTTCTTCAGCTTCAGTCCGAAAGCAATGTTGTCATACACATTCAGATGGGGAAACAATGCGTACTTCTGGAACACGGTATTCACCGGACGCTTGTGAGGCGGAGTCTGGGTAATCTCTTTACCCGCAATGCAGATAACTCCTTCCGAAGCTGTCTGGAAACCGGCAATCAGGCGCAGCAAGGTCGTCTTGCCGCAACCTGAAGGTCCCAGTATGGTTACAAACTCTCCTTTTTTAATGGACAGGTTGATGTTATCCAAGGCCGTTTTTTCACCAAAAAACTTCGATACGCCCTTTACCTCTATAATCGGTTTGGTTTCACTTTGCATGATTTCTTAAAATTGGTCCGCAAAGTTACATATTAATTCATTTTGCAGGATGATATCACCGGCTTTTCTTCTTTATTTTTATTCAGTCCACAAAGAATGTAAAAGAAACTACATATTTATGCAACATTTTCATTTCAAACCCGAGAAATACATATTGAGCAGTTTCCTAGCCGCAGAGAAAGAAGTGGCTTTTCCCTCCAACACTTCCTGTTCTTGCAAAGGCAATAAAGAGGCAATCTGCGGATTCTGATAAAAACTGTCGCGCAGATGCTCGTTGATGGTTTCATACATCCAGTATTTGGCTTGTTCATTCCTGCGGCGTTCAAAATAACCGTTTTTGCGGACAAAATCAATGTAGGCATAAATCATGTCCCAGATTTCCTTGATACCGATATTGTAAAAGCCGGAATAAGTCAGCACCTGAGGCGTCCAGCCCGATTCGGGAGCCGGGAAAAGGTGAAGGGCGTTGCGGAAATGAGTGGCAGCCAGCTTGGCTTTCTCAATGTTATTTCCGTCGGCCTTGTTGATGACAATGCCGTCGGCCATTTCCATAATCCCTCGTTTGATGCCTTGCAGTTCATCACCTGTACCGGCCAGCTGAATCAGCAGGAAAAAATCGACCATGGAATGAACAGCCGTCTCACTCTGCCCGACTCCGACCGTTTCCACAAAGATTTTGTCGAAACCGGCGGCCTCGCACAAAATGATGGTCTCACGGGTTTTACGGGCTACTCCTCCCAGCGAACCGGCTGAAGGACTCGGACGGATAAAGGATTTGGGATGTACAGACAGTTTTTCCATACGGGTCTTATCGCCCAAAATACTTCCTTTGGAACGCTCACTGCTGGGGTCGATGGCCAACACAGCCAGCTTTCCCCCCTTTTCTTCCAGTACATGCAAGCCGAACACATCAATTGACGTACTCTTTCCGGCTCCCGGCACCCCACTGATGCCGATGCGGATGGAATTACCGGAATAAGGCAGACATTTTTCAATGACCTCCTGCGCCAAAGCCTGATGCTCCGGTTTTACACTCTCCACCAGCGTCACGGCCTGACTCAACATGGTCACATCGCCTTTCACGATGCCTTCCACATACTCTGCAGCCGTGTACTGGCGACGTTTGGGTTTCTTTCTCAGTTTCAGATAAGGATTAACAATGGAGGGCTGTTCCACTCCTTGATTGACAGTTAACCCCTTATAAGCTTCGTTGTTCTCGGGGTGTTCCATACTTTATTTATTTATCGGACGATTTCAGCCGGGCTTTCACACGGATGGTAATCATCGGTTGGTTAGGGTCATTGGTAATCATCAAGACACGTGGAGAACCTTTCACGCGGGAAAGATTCTGTGCCAACACGGTAATCTTCATTTTGGTAGATTCTCCCGGTTTCAGCACCCTCTTGTTCAGTTTCACGGCCAAAGCCATACTGAACACCTGCATATCCTGAATATTCAAATCAGATTTTCCTGTATTCGATATGACAATGGTCTGCGATTTTTTCTGTTTGGGTTTCAGGTCTACAAATTCCAGTTCCTTTGCCGACAAGGTAATCTGGGGCGGATTATTCTTCTGCTGTTCCGTCAATTTGGAGAAATCGGGCAACAGTGCTACGGATACCGGAATTTCATTTTCACTTCCCACCTTGTCACCCGGGAAACGGGACAGATACACGGAAGCACGTGTAATACCCAGTTTCGGGAGTTTCTCGGAGTCCAGTGTCACCCGTATTTTTCCCGTCTTTCCACGTCCCAGCTTCTCCGGCTCAGCGGTAGCTTCCAAGTAGGGAGGAAGATGCATCAGCACAGGAGAGTAAGCCTTATTGGAAGTATTGGCAACCAGCAACTCAATCACCGGATGGTCACCTTTGTTCACTGATTTAAAATCCAATTCATCCAGGTTCAAGCGAATGGCTCCCACGGCATAGGGATGCGTAAAGGAGAAATTCTTCGCATCCGCTGTTACTTCTCCGTTGAAATCCAGATAAATCGGCATAGGCGAAGCATTGCAGTAGACACCCACATCTTTGTAGAAATGCCCGATAGCTTCCGCATCAAACACCACCGTAATTTCTCCCTTTCCTCCTGCCGGAACAGGTTCTTCTGTCCATTTCGCTTTGGCGCAACCGCAGGAGGTCGTCACATTGGAAATGACCAGTGGCTTGTCGCCCGTATTGGTAAACGGATAAACGACAGTGGCCGGATTTCTCCATAAGACATATCCCAAGTCCTTTGTCTGCATGTCAAAAGTGATTTTAGGCTGTGCAAACAAAGAAAAACAAGCAGCCATACACAACAAGAGAAGAGTATATATACGTTTCATTGATTTTATTCTTTCTAAATTATGGAAACAAAGATAAAGAGAAAACGGAAACAAGCAAAATCAAGCCTGAAAATTTATTCCGTCCAGACTTCTGTAGAAAAAAAGTCCGGGCAGGACTTCCCCACCCGGATTTGCTTATTCCACTTGAAGGGTACGCCCTTCTGTATGACTTCCAAACTCCGGTGCATATACCGACTGTAGAGTAGCCGTTCCAGCCTGATAGGTTCCTGCCCGGTCTATGTAGACCTCGTATTCTATCACGTAACTGCCTTTCCGCAGGTAGTCGATAAAGAACGAAGTGGCCGCGTCTCCCGGAGCCTGATAATATCCCAGCCCGTCTTTCCACACATAGCCGGATAATTGTTGCACAGGTTCCATGCAGGCAGCTCGCTCGTCTTTCAGGCTGACAAAATCCATATCCCGGTCGGTACGGAAAGTCAGACGGACGGTCAACCGGTCACCCACATGCAAGAAGGACTTCCGGCCCAAAGCCTTACCTTTATATATATACTCACGTGACACCTTCAAGCCGTCGCCTTCAAACTGCTGAACCCGGTCCATATCTTCCAAGTATTGGGTATAAACCGCTCCCCATCCGGCTCCTTTTCCCGTATGGCTTACTGTCAGTTTCTTCACATGGGTATCCTGCCCTGTCCATGTCTGACGGATGTATCCCAGTCCGTCATCCGGCGTCTCCAGCCGGATACCCGTCGCCTTTGCCTCCATCTTTCCAGTTTCTTTCAAGGCGACTCCATCGGACAACAACGCATAGAGGGCGTCTGCCGTAGCCAACGGAGTGCTCCAGCACTGCACCTGCTTCTGCTTCAGCAGCCAGTGCTTCATCTCGTTCAGCATCGTTTCATCCTTCTCCACCTGCTGAATGGCCTCCATGGCGGCCACCTGTGTCGGAATCCGGTATCCGTTCCACGCATACAAGGCTTTCGGAGTATCAAAATAACGTCCCATTTCCGGAGTGGCTACCGTGTATTCCTTGACGGAGTGTACCAAAATTTCTGCCTGCTGTTTCTTTCCCTGTGCCTGCAGAATACGGGCAATCAAGGCCTTCTCATAGATGGAGTATTCACTGGAGCGGTTTTCCAGTTTTGCCACCATATATTCCTTGGCTGCCTGCTGTAGCCGGACAGCCGCCTCTTTATCCAGCGAAACAATATACAAATATCTCACGGCCAGCTCACTGGGCAACTGAATTCCATTTTTCTTCGATTCATTCTCCTTGAGCTGCCGATACTCTTCGCAGAATGCCGTCTCCAAGTAATTCAACGCTTTCAGATACATATCCGACACACGCACCTCACTCATCACTTGCATGGATTTCAGACGGGCCAGCAGTTCCGTCACCTGCGTGGTGACCATCCGGCTTCCCAGCATGCCGCCGAACCAACTCCAGCTTCCATCCGACTTTTGCAAGGAATTTAGTTTCGTTACGGCCTGCTCCATCTGGTACTTCATCGTATTCAAGTCGAACAGTAGCCCTATCCGCTGCCGTTGTTCCTGCTCACTGGCCGCTTCCGCCAACCAAGGAGTTTCTGCCAGCAACAGATTCTTCAAATCCTGATTCTTTTCCAGCTCACTCCATAAGGTTTCTTTCTTCACGCCCTGCTTCCGCCAAGTATCAAATACCGTCTGAATCTGCGGGTTCAGTTCCACAATCTTCTGTGCCAACGCCTGGGCATAATACGCAGCCGCCCAAGAAAACGCATCGTCCTGCTGCGGATTGCCTACCAACGGAAGTGCCTGTACGGCATACCAGATAGGGTTGGAAGTCAATTCAATGGTCAACCGGCGGTTTTCGGCGGTCTTGCTCTGCCCGTTAAACCGATCCTTCAGGTCCACCTGCTGGGACTGTCCGGCCTCCACCTGCAACGACTGCGTCTCGGTCATCCATTGCTTATCGGTCAGCACAGGCAGGTAGTGCTGTTCACCGTCACTGAACTCACCCGCCTCTGCCTGCATCCGGCAAATCAAGACCTCACAATCCGTATTCACCGGGAAAGCAAAGCGTACACTGCCCGTTTCTCCAGCCTTTACGAAGAAGTCCTGAGCCGACTGATAGACTACGCTTCCATCCACTGGGTTCACCAGCTCCAACCGGGCCTTTCCTTTCACCTCCTCGGTGGATAAATTTATCAACGAGGCTGCCAGTGAAACCTCATCCCCCCGACGAAGAAAGCGAGGCAGGTTCGGCTGAACCATAAACGGTTTCTCGGTACGGGTTTCGGCCTGCATGAGTCCGTAATCCATGTCACGCGTATGCGCAAATCCCTGGAACTTCCACTGGGTCAACGCATCCGGTACGGTAAAAACCAGCCGTACGGTACCAGTCGAATCGGTCCGCAAATCGGGATAGAAGAAAGCGGTTTCCGCGAAATTTTCCCGTAAAGTCAAATCCGGCTCTGCCTCTATTTTCACTTCCTCCGACTGAAGTTCCACACTCTCTACACCATCATTTTGAGAGAATCCCTCTTCTGCCAAAGCCACATCCTCTTTCATCATCACATTCGGTGCCACTGCAGCTGCCTTCATCATGATTCCCGTACCTCGAACCATTAACCCGTTACGGGTAAAGTACCTGTACTGTCGCAAGGAAGGAATCCACAAGCGACTGTACAACTGCCAGTTGTCCGGCACATAGACAGAAGACAACGAATAGGCATAAAACGGAGAATAAGCCATCGCCACACTGTTCACCCGCTGGATGAACGGCATCACTGAAGGTGTGTAACGGCTGAAACTCAGATAAAAATTCCACGGATTATCCCACAGGCGGTCGAGCGAAGCATCATACAAAGTCGCCAACAGACGGGCATCTGCCGGTTTACCGGAAGCATCCAGAATCCGCATCGTCCAAGTTTCTTCTGTGCCCGGACGCAGACGGTCACGGAAAGTCTCCCATTTCAATGTCAGTTTCTTCTCAGGAACCGGACGCTTCAAAGCTACCTGCTTGGCATACCAGATACCCTCCTTCATAAACCCGAAGCTGACGGTGATTCCATCGCCATACTCCGGCTTCCAAGTATAGGAGAACGGGCGAATTTCCTCGTTCAACAGCTGGGCCTCGGACACCAGCATCCGATTTCCGCTATATACATGATAAAACAGATGTACATTCTTCTCACTGCTGCCCACGTACAAAGTCACCGGCCGGTCGGCTTGCAGTTCCGTACCGTCCTGATAGAACCATTCCACAGTCTTTATCGGAGGAACACTGTCACTCAAAGAGAAGAGTACCAATTCCTGTTCCGCGCGACAAAGACGTCCGTGCTCATCACGGGCAGATACATCCAACACGTATTTACCGGAAGCCAGCTGTTTCCACGCCTCCGGCAAAAAAGGCTGGCCCGACTTCACCGTATCCGACCATACCGTCTGCTCCTTCTTTCCAGTCTCCTCCAAGAGGTAAAGATGACAAGCCACCTCCAAGGCCACCGGCTGACGTTGCAAATTCAAGGCTTGCACCTGAATCTTCTCCAGCTTCTCACGAGCCACTTTTCCAGCCAATCCCTTTATCTGCAATCCGACAGCATGTTCACCCACCGGAAGTACCAGTATCCCTTGCTGGGTTTCTCCAGCCACATCCGTCACCTCCGCTTCTATCCGGTAACGATAAAATCCGTCCCATCCCAAGGAAACCTCCGTATCCGGACGCTCCAAGCAGACCTTCACCGCAAAGGTCCCGTCTGTCTGCGTCATCAGTTCTCCTTCCGCCAACTGCTTCTTTTCCGCATCCATACGCCAGAACCAAGCCTTCGAGCGAGTCAAAGTATAACGCACCTTACCGCCCTGTACCGGTGCTCCCGAGAAATTCTTCACCGTTCCCTCCAACGTCAGAGAGTCTCCCATGGTATAGGCTTCCTGCACCTCCTTCCAAGTCACCTCAAACGTCGGACGTTTGTACTCTTCCACCCGAACAGTACAAGAAGTCTTGTCCGATTCAATGCGGAAGGTTCCGGCCAATGTTTCCGTCGGCAACTGGAACTCCGCAGAAAATGCGCCAAAATCATCGGTCGTCAATTCCTTTCGGGCAATTTCCCGGTTATTGGCATCCCGCAAAGCCAACCACACAGCTACCTCCTTGCGTATCTGCACCTCATCCCCTTCCTGCGTATAGGCTACTCCAGACACATAGACCGTCTGCCCTTTACGGTAAAGCGCCCGGTCGGTAAACAAATCCATCCGGTTGGTCGCTTTCTGAGAACGGTTGACAGTCGACAAGACTCTTCTGGACCAATAAGATACCTCCATAAAATCATCTTTCGCAGTCCGTGCATGCATCCATAACCGTGTATTCATATCCGGAACCACGACCTTCCCTTGCTCGTCTGTACGATACGTCTTATATGCCGTATAATTGCCCGGCACCGGAATCGAATAGAACACCAATTCGGCTCCGGCCACCGGCGAACCGGTCTTCCGGTCCACCACATGGCATTCTGTCTGATTTCCTTCCATCGGGAAAGAAACCACCTGAAGTGAAGACAGATGTACCACATCATATCCTGTCTTATCCTTATAGCCATCGGGAACCGACTTCAACACATAAATCCCAGCCTCCGGCATCCAACAAGTCAAGACAGATACCGAATCCTTATAATCAGGTGTCTCCGGTAAGTCCAGCCGCACCTTGTCCACCAGTTTGCCATATTTCTTGATTAATGCTGCATGGTCCACACTATTGGCAAACACAGAAGAAGACGCCTTGAGATCCAATTTATACCATTCCAGCGTAGCCCCTTTCAAGTTCTTGCTAATGACACGAAGTTCCGTTTCTGTCTGCGGATAAGGCCGGGTTACCTGTACCGAAAGCGAAGGCATGTACACGATACGCTGCCTGTCTTTCAGGTCGGCGGAAAACTCCGAATTAGGACAACGCTTCAATCCCTCTTCAAGCACTTTCATTTCGGACACAAAATCCTGTTTCTGGTGATAAAAATCGGCCCAGCAGATATATACAGCCGCACAAGCATCTAATCCGGCATAGGTTTCCGTCCACGACTTCCACAAATCTACCGCCTGAGTGTCCGACAGCAATTGCGGATATCTCCATCCTCTGCGTTGCCAGCAACTCAACCGTTCCAAACGCGTTAACAGCTCGGCCTCACGATTGCGTACAGCCTTGTATTGTGCCAGCAACTTTTCATAATCCTCATACACGGCACATTGTGCCTCCTTACTGCTCCGCCCGTTCATCTTCAACTGATAAATGGCCTGACGCAACAGCAGGTCGTACATATTATCACCGAAATAACGTTGGCTCCATTTCCCAATCTCCGTCATCGGACGAAAATCCACGGCCGAAACCGACAACAAAACCTCTTTTTCTTTTACCGACTGATTGAAATAATATAACACGCTGTCTATCTCCTCGGGACTGGCTTCCAATTTATAAAATCCCGTAAGAAACATCAGTACGGCTTTCTGTAAAGGGTCGTTCTCCTTTATGGCCCAATCCTTCATGTACTGAAGTTCCTTTTGTAAACTATCCGGTGTCAGTTCCACCTGACACTCCACCCGCGAAAGATACGCTTTCAGCAACTGCGGAGTATTTTTCTCTTTCATAGCTCTTTCATAAATCTGATTCACCTGCGAAATCAGCGTCTGTGGCAAATCTTTTTTCCGAGCCTCTTCCACATCCTTCCACAAACTTTCGTAACTCTGAGCCACTCCAGCCAGTGGGAAGATAAAAGTCAGCCATCCGATAGCACATAGTAAGAATAGTCTGTTCATATCCTTCAAATTAAAGTTCCACATCGGTTGTTTCTTATAAAGATAAAGGAGATTTCTTAAATTACTGCATAATTTTTAATTAAAAGAAGCAAACAAGGCCACCGGAGGACACAAAAAAAGAGAACCAGATTCTCTACGAACCCGATTCTCTCCACATCTGTATTTTAAATCTAAAAGTTTATTTCTTTGGCGTATTCTCCAATGTAGCAATCAAGAAATCATAGAATTTCTTCACTGAAGGCACGTGGCAACGTTCTTCCGGAGTATGCGGACACTGCAACGTCGGACCGAATGAAATCATATCCAGTCCTGGTACCACTGCCCCGATAATACCACATTCCAGTCCGGCATGAATCACCTTCACCTCCGGTGCTTCTCCAAACTGCGCCTTGTAGGATTCTTTCATGGCATGCAAAATCGGAGAATTCACATCCGGTTCCCAGCCAGAATAGCTGCCAGAGCGTTCTACGTGCATTCCTGCCATAGAGAAGCAGCTTTCAATGGCCGTATTGCGGTAATCCTTCATGGATTCACGAGAACTGCGTGTCAGCACCTTGATGGTAGCTTTTCCCTTGCCGATTTCCACAATAGCCAGGTTGGAAGAAGTCTCTACCGTATCCGGAATCGTCGGAATAAAACGTTCTACTCCATCCGGGCACGCATAAATGGCATCCACCAGGTTATCACGGATTTCATCGGGCACCATCATCTTCGGCAAATCGATACATTCTGCCGTAAAGCTCAGGCTGTCTTCGATGGTGGCAAACTCATCACGCCATACCTGCTCACATTCACCCACGAATGCCAGTACATCATCCACTTCCGAAGCCGGCACAGTAATCACTACCTCACAGTCACGCGGAATGGCATTGCGCATGTTTCCACCTTCCCAAGATACCAGACAAGCCTCATCGTAAGCAATCACCTGGTTCATGAAACGTGCCATCAACTTGTTGGCATTGGCATGTCCCCAACCAATCTGAATGCCGGAGTGACCACCCCGCAATCCTTTCAAGGTCACCTTCAGCGCCACATCTTCAGGGTCAGTTTCCACTTCCTTGTATTCCAATGTAGCCGTCAGGTCTTCTCCACCTGCACAACCTATATAAAGTTCACCTTCTTCTTCCGAATCGAGATTCAAAAGGATATCTCCTTCCACAGTGCCCTGCTTCAAGCCGAAAGCACCATACATGCCCGTTTCTTCATCGGCCGTAATCAAGGCCATCAGCGGACCGTGTTTCAATGACTTGTCTTCCATAACTGCCATGATGGCCGCTACTCCCATGCCGTTATCCGAACCCAAAGTCGTACCTTTGGCCTTCACCCATTCTCCGTCTACATAGACCGGGATAGGATCGTTCTCAAAATCATGCTGTGTATGTTTGTCTTTCTGAGGAACCATGTCCATGTGAGCCTGCAGAATAACGGCCTTACGGTCTTCCATGCCCGGAGTAGCCGGCTTCCGATAGATAATGTTTCCGGCTTCATCCTGAAATGATTCCACACCTACCTGCTTACCGAAATCCAGCAAGAAGGCCTGAATTTTTTCCAAATGTCCCGACGGACGGGGAATTTGAGTCAACGAATAGAAATGCTTCCACACATTCTGCGGAGCCAAAGAAAGAATTTCGTTCATATTATTATCTGATATTTTATCCGAAAAGCAAATCACTTCCCGGCTTGTTTCTTATTTACCAGCGGCAAAGCCACAAGGCCATAAATACCTAGCAAAATTAATAAAAAGGTTTGAATACCATGCACCAACAAGGCAAATATTCCTGCATCATCTTTATCAACCCCATACATCATCATCATGGTGATGACGGCAAAATGCCACGGACCCGCTCCATTGGGAGTAGGCACAGCTACGGCAATACTTCCTACCACAAACATCACCAATCCCGGCATCCAGCCCAGCGAAGCGGAAAAATCAAAACAATAGAAGCTGACATAGAACTGCAAAAAATAGCAGACCCATATACCTATTGTATATAAGGTAAAGAGAAGCGGTTGTTTCACATGACGGAGGGAAAGGCATCCGGCCCATACATCGTTCAAGATGCTTCGCACTTTCGTGAAAATGGCCAACTTTCGTATCAGAAAGAAAACCAACACTCCTGCTGCAAACAGACAAGTTAGAGTAATGTAAAAGTTAGTAGAAGTGAAAAGTCCCGTAAAGAATCCCATGTTCGTACCCGTTTTCTCAAAGAAAGCCGCAAAAATACGCGACTGGAGCAACAGGGTCACCACCGTAATAAGTATCACACAAATGCTGTCGATGAGCCGTTCGGTAACGACTGTACCCAATGACTTGGAAAAAGAAACCCCGTCGTATTTTGCCAAGATACCACAACGGGAAACTTCCCCCACACGAGGCACCACCAAATTGGCCGCATAAGATACAAACACCGCATACACGCTGTTCGAAAGTTTAGGGTATTCCCCCAACGGAGCCAGTGTCAGGTTCCAGCGCCACCCGCGAAACAGATGTCCAAACACCCCGAACACCAGCGAAAAGGCCATCCAACCGTAATTCATTCCCCCATCGAGCACACTCCACACCCGCCGGAAGTCGAAATCATGGTAAGTCCACCACAGAATGGCAGCTCCCAGCACCAGTGGAAGCGCGATTTGGCAGGCTCTATTTATTATTTTTTTTAAACCTGTTCGTTCCAAAATCAGTCGGTATATAAAGATTTATATTTAACTTTGCAAGATACAAAGATAATACGAACATTTAAAACCTGAGGCATGAAATTAGTAAAACCTAAAAAGTTTTTAGGACAACACTTTCTGAAAGACCTGCAAGTGGCACAAGACATCGCCGACACGGTGGATGCTTGTCCATCACTTCCCGTTCTCGAAGTAGGCCCCGGAATGGGAGTTCTCACCCAATACCTGCTGAAGAAAGAGCGTCCGCTCAAAGTTGTGGAACTCGACTTTGAATCGGTGGCATATCTGCGTGAGAATTTTCCGCAGCTGGGCGACCACATCATCGAACAGGATTTTCTGAAAATGGATCTCCGGCAACTTTTCGACGGAAAGCCTTTCGTTTTGACCGGGAACTATCCTTACAACATATCCAGCCAGATTTTCTTCAAGATGCTTGATAACAAGGACCTCATTCCCTGCTGTACGGGTATGATTCAGAAAGAAGTGGCTGAACGTATTGCCGCATCCCCAGGGAACAAAACTTATGGTATCCTAAGCGTACTGATACAGGCTTGGTATAGCGTGGAATACCTGTTCACGGTGCATGAGCACGTGTTCAACCCTCCCCCGAAAGTAAAAAGCGCCGTCATCCGCATGACCCGCAACGAAACCAAGGAACTGGGTTGCAACGAACAACTGTTCAAGCAGATTGTCAAGACCACGTTCAACCAGCGGCGCAAGACACTCCGCAATTCCATTTCATCCATTTTGGACAAGGGAAACCCGCTCAGCGCCGACCCCATTTTCAACAAACGCCCGGAGCAACTGTCCGTACAAGACTTTATCGACTTGACGAACCGGGTGGAAGAAGCCTTGAAAACGTCCGCCCCTAATGCGGAATAACCCTGCACACGAGACTACAGACTACAATAAAAGAACTCATCTGAAACTTACGAGATGAACAGCGAAGATATCAAAACCGTCACCGAACTGATTGAGAAGAAAGACTCCGACCAGTTAAAGGAAACCCTCAAAGACTTGCATCCGGCGGACATTGCCGAATTGTGCAACGAACTGGACGCAGAAGACGCCCGCTTCATCTATCTGCTGCTGGACAATGAAACGGCAGCCGACGTGTTGATTGAAATGGACGAGGACGCACGAAAGAAGTTCCTCGAAATCCTCCCCCCGGAAACCATCGCCAAACGCTTCGTGGATTATATGGACTCGGATGATGCCGTTGACATCATCCGTGAAATGGACGAGGACAAACAGGAAGAAGTACTTTCACACATCGAAGACATCGAACAGGCGGGCGACATCGTCGACTTGCTGAAATACGACGAAGACACTGCCGGAGGTTTGATGGGTACGGAAATGGTGATTGTGAACGAGAACTGGAGTATGCCCGAATGTCTGCGCGAAATGCGGCTGCAGGCCGAAGACATGGACGAAATCTATTATGTATATGTAGTAGACGACGACGAACGCCTGCGGGGAGTATTCCCGTTGAAGAAGATGATTACCAGTCCGTCGGTATCCAAGGTGAAACATGTGATGAAAAAAGACCCGATTTCCGTCCACGTAGATACCCCCATTGAGGAAGTGGTGCAAACCATTGAGAAATATGATCTTGTAGCCGTCCCCGTAGTTGACAGTATTGGCCGTCTGGTAGGACGAATCACCGTCGACGACGTGATGGATGAGGTTCGTGAACAAGCCGAGCGTGACTACCAGTTGGCATCCGGTCTGTCGCAGGACGTAGAAACTGACGACAACGTGTTCCGTCAGACCACCGCCCGTTTGCCGTGGCTGCTAATCGGTATGCTCGGAGGTATCGGCAACTCCATGATTCTGGGAAACTTCGACACCACTTTTGCCGCCCATCCGGAAATGGCCCTTTACATTCCCCTTATCGGTGGAACAGGAGGAAACGTAGGAACCCAGTCATCCGCGTTGGTGGTACAAGGACTGGCCAACAGCTCACTGAACGCCGAAAACACGTTCAAACAGGTGCTGAAAGAATCCGTGGTGGCCCTTATCAATGCTACCATCATCTCCATGCTGGTATATATCTACAATTTCATTCGTTTCGGAGCTACCGCCACAGTGAGTTACTCCGTCTCCATCAGCCTGTTTGCCGTCGTCATGTTTGCCTCCATATTCGGCACGCTCGTACCCATGACACTGGAAAAGCTGAAAATCGATCCGGCCATCGCCACCGGCCCTTTCATATCCATTACCAACGACATCATCGGCATGTTGATGTACATGGGAATCACCGTATTGCTAGCCTGAAAATTTATCCAAAAAAACGCAAGTGCGTTTGGAGTAAAACGCAAGTACATTTTACTCCAAACGCCTTTACGTTTTAGATAAAACGCCTAAGCGTTTTTCTTCAAACGCAAGGACGTTTTCAATACGATAAAAATCCACTGAAAATTCTCTTATTTCTTCATATCTCTTCAAAAAAATCAGCTGCATTTTGTAGTTTTTGTCTGAAAAAGTATGAAAATCAGATTTTATTTCTTTAATTTGTAAGAGTCTTTTAAGAAACACACATATAAACAAAAGAAATTATACTCTTTAAAATCTATATACGATGGAAGTAAATGAAACCAACCGCCCATTAACCGAGGCTCCAATGGAAAATCCCGTTGAAGCTCTGGTTCCTACTGTGGAAGAAACCGAAAAGGAAACATACACCCCGAAACAGACACTGGAAGAAGTGGTGCAACGCCTTAAGGAAATCAATGAAAAAAATGACCTGACCGACAAACAGGAAATTGACGTACTCAAACAAACATTCTACAAGCTACAAAAGGCCAAACTAGAAGCGGCACGGAAAGCTTTCATCGATGAAGGAGGAAAGGCAGAAGAGTTTACCCCACAAGCAGAACCTGCGGAAGAGGAATTCAAAACAGTCATGAATGCCATCAAGGAAAAAAGGAATGCCTTGGCGGCTGCCCAGGAAAAAGAAAAAGAAGAAAACCTGACCAAAAAATTGGGCATTTTGGAAAGAATGAAATTCCTGACCGAATCGCAGGAAGATACCAATAAGATTTACGACGATTTCAAGAAACTCCAACAGGAATGGAACGAAATCGGACAAATACCTGCAGCCAAAGTCAATGAGCTCTGGAAAACATATCAGCTTTACACCGAAAAATTCTACGACATGGTGAAGCTGAACAATGAATTCCGCGAATATGACTTCAAGAAAAACCTGGAACAGAAAACCCGTCTTTGCGAAGCGGCTGAAAAACTGGCCGACGAACCCGACGTCATTTCGGCCTTCCACCAACTGCAGAAGCTTCATCAGGAATTCCGAGCCATCGGACCAGTGGCCAAAGATTTGCGCGAAGCCATCTGGACACGTTTCAAAACTGCTTCTACGGTAATCAACAAACGCCATCAGCAACACTTTGAGGAGTTGAAAGAGAAGGAACAGAACAATCTGGATCAGAAAACCGTGATTTGTGAGATTGTGGAAGGTATGGAATACGATACCTTTACCACTTTCGCCGACTGGGAGGACAAAACCAAGGAAATTCTGGCCCTGCAGGCCAAATGGAAAACCATCGGCTATGCCCCACAGAAAATGAACGTCAAGATTTTTGAACGCTTCCGCGCGGCATGCGACGAATTCTTCCGCCGGAAAGCGGCGTTCTTCAAATCGGTCAAGGAAACCATGGCCGCCAATCTGGAAAAGAAAAAAGCACTCTGCGAGAAGGCCGAAGCCCTGAAAGACAGTACCAACTGGAAAGAAACAGCCGAAATCCTGACCAAACTCCAAAAGGAATGGAAAACGGTCGGTCCGGTGGCCAAAAAGCATTCAGATGCTGTATGGAAACGTTTTATTGGTGCCTGTGACTATTTCTTCGAACAGAAAAACAAAGCTACTTCTTCACAACGCACAGAAGAAGTAGAAAATCAGGCTAAAAAAGAAGATGTCATCAAGCGGATGGCTACTTTGGAAGCTTCCGGAGCGGCCGATGAAGCCACCGCAGAACAGGTACGTGCCCTGATGAAAGAATGGAACTCTATCGGCTTCGTTCCTTTCAAGGAAAAAGACCGTCTGTACAAAGAATTCCACGGACTGGTGGACAAGCTGTTTGACCGCCTGCACCTGTCGGCCACAGAAAAACGCCTGAACAACGTACGTACCGGCGGCAATAAAGAAAGTAACCTTTATCGTGACCGTGAACGTTTGGTTCGCACCTACGAAGGACTGAAGAACGACATCCAGACTTACGAAAATAACCTCGGCTTCCTGAATTCTTCTTCCAAGAAGGGAAACACACTGGTGGCCGACATCACCCGAAAGATTGAGCGTCTGAAAAAAGACATGGAACTGGTACTGGACAAAATCAAAGCCATTGACGAAAGCTTGAAAGAAAAAGAATAAGATAAATGTATCCTACCCTAAAGAGGTCACTTCAAACCTGAAGAATGACCTCTTTTTTATTTTAAACCCTCTCGGACTTACTACGTAGCAATCCACTCATTACTCCGTAGTAATACTTCCACTACCAGATAGTAATTACAATCTTACCTTATAGTAAAATCTCTTCCAAATCATCGGGTACATACACTTTCCCCCCGAATTGCGAAGCAGCCTCCGCCGTATAACGTGCTTTCCGGGTAGCCAGTGTCTTGTCTTCCGTGTGATACAGCAACAGATTCTTTACCCCCAGCTGAGCAGCCAAACGGCCTGCATCGAGTGCTGTGCTGTGATGTTTCTCATAAGGTTTGAATCGTTTCCGGTCTTCGTACAGACAAAACGCTTCACACAGCAGCCAGTCGGCTCCTTCCACATAGTGGCGGTTGCATTCATTGTAGGGTTCATCGCCCAGGCAGACCAATGATTGCCCGTCGGGCAACGTGGCCCGGAAGCCAAACTGTTTCTCTTTGATGGAAGCAATGTCAAAACATTCCACCTCCAGACCGATGGCCTGAAACTTGCCCCCATTTTCTACTTCGCATAACAGGATATCTTCTCCCAGACGAGCGACAATTTTTTTCGGCAACGTCATCCGGCAAATCCAATCAAGTACCTTTACCACCTTCTCATGACCGTACACCCGCAACATTCCTTCATATTCACCTTTCTGAATGGCCTGAGCCACTACCCGAATCATCCATATCACTCCTAAAATATGGTCGGTATGAGCATGCGTCACAAAAATCTCATGAATGTGGTTCAAAGGGATATGAGCTTTCTGCAGTTGCGACAAGATACCGTTTCCTCCTCCGGCATCCACCAAAAAATAGTTTTCTCCACGGCAAAGTGCAAAACAGGTATTGTAACAGTTCACTACGGCAGCATTTCCCGTGCCCAGCATAATCAGTTTCATCGAATTTTCCATCATAATCTTTCCTCTAAAAAACTATACAAAGGTACAATTTTTTCTCTTTTGCATTTTTAACACATTCAAAAAATACCATTATCCCTACCTCATACAAGCATCGACCAAGCCTTCCATGACACGCCACCAAAAATACAATAAGTAGCCAACATCACCCCTCGTCTACCTTTCGCTTAAGCCCTTGAATATTCGCCACTTCAAGTTCATTGCAATCAGAAAAAGACTGAAACGAAAAATCACCCTGAATACATATTGTAGGAAATACAAAAACAAAGAATTACGATATTGTATATACTAAGATATTCATTCTATTGAACAATAAGCATTTACACAACCAAAAATGCGCTTGCATATCTCAATAAAAAAAACGTTCTTTGCAATGAAGACAAAAAAATGCTTATGGAATACACACGACAATTAGCCAACAATCATATCTCGGTAGACTGCGTAGTCATCGGGTTTGACGGAGAGAAACTGAAAGTGCTGCTCGTCAAACGTATGGGGGAAGAAAGTGGAGAAGTTTTCCATGACATGAAGCTTCCGGGAAGCCTTATTTATATGGATGAAGATCTGGACGATGCCGCCAAACGAGTACTTCATGATTTGACGGGTCTCAAGAACGTAAATCTGATGCAATTCAAGGCGTTCGGTTCCAAAGACCGTACCAAGAATCCCAAAGACGTACATTGGTTGGAACGGGCCGAGAAAGCTAAAGTGGAGCGGATTGTGACCATCGCCTATTTGGCCTTGGTCAAAATAGACAAGACTTTAAACAAGAACCTGGATGAATATAAGGCTGAATGGGTGGCTCTTGAGGACATCAAGGACCTTGCCTTCGACCACAACCTGATCATTGCAGAGGCCATCAAGTTCATCCGTCAGCACATCGAATTCAACCCGTCGTGCATTTTCGAACTGCTGCCGCGCAAATTCACGGCCCTACAGCTCCGGATGCTCTACGAAGTGATTCTCGGCAAACCGTTGGACGTACGCAACTTCCACAAGAAGATTTCCATGATGGAATACATCGTACCCTTGGAGGAATATGAACAGGGAGTATCCCATCGTGCCGCAAGGTATTACCGGTTCGACCGGAAAATCTACAACAAAACAAGAAGATAATCAAAAAACGATATAAAAATATGTATTTATTAGGTTATGACATAGGAAGCTCGTCAGTCAAGGCGAGTCTGGTAAACGTAGAAACCGGGAAATGCGCCGCTTCTGCTTTTTTCCCAAAAACAGAAGCCCCTATCCTTGCTGTCAAACAAGGATGGGCTGAACAAGATCCGCAAAGCTGGTGGGAAAATCTGAAACTGGCCACACAAGCTGTATTGACCACATCCGGAGCCAAGGCAGAAGAAATCAAAGCCATCGGTATTTCGTATCAGATGCACGGACTGGTTTGCGTGGACAAGAACCAGCAGGTACTTCGTCCTTCCATTATCTGGTGCGACTCCAGAGCCGTACCCTATGGACAGAAGGCTTTTCAGGAATTAGGAGAAGCACAGTGCCTTTCTCATCTGCTCAACTCACCGGGCAACTTTACAGCTTCCAAACTGGCATGGGTAAAGGAAAACGAACCGGACGTTTATGCGAAGATTTACAAAGTCATGCTTCCGGGCGACTACATTGCCATGCGACTGACCGGGGAAATCTGTACCACCGTATCCGGATTGTCAGAAGGTATGTTTTGGGACTTTAAGGAAAACAAGGTAGCAGATTTCTTGCTGGACTACTATGGTATCGACGCCTCCCTGCTGGCTGACATCCGTCCGACTTTCTCCGAACAAGGTAAAGTGACAGAAAAGGTTGCTGCCGAACTGGGACTGAAAGCGGGAACTCCGGTCACATACCGTGCCGGTGACCAACCGAACAATGCATTGTCATTGAATGTATTCAATCCAGGAGAAATTGCTTCTACTGCCGGTACATCGGGAGTGGTATACGGAGTGAACGGCAGTGTGAACTACGACCCGTTGTCACGTGTCAACACCTTCGCACATGTCAATCATACTCCTTCACAGACTCGTCTGGGTGTATTGCTCTGCATCAACGGTACTGGTATTCTCAACTCGTGGATGAAGCGTACACTCGCTTCCGACCTCAGCTATGCGGAAATGAACGAGGTAGCTGCTAAAGCTCCCATCGGAGCAGACGGTATCAGCATCCTGCCTTTCGGCAACGGAGCGGAACGAATGTTGCAGAACCAGGAAACAGGCTGTTCCATCCAAGGTGTCAACTTCAACCTGCACAACCGCAGCCATCTGTTGCGTGCCGCACAGGAAGGAATCGTATTCTCTTTCCGCTACGGCATTGACATCATGAAAGGGATGGGAATGGACGTAAAGAAAATTCATGCCGGACATGCCAACATGTTCCTGAGCCCGCTCTTCCGCGACACACTGGCCGGAGTAACCGGAGCGACCATCGAACTGTATGACACCGACGGTTCTGTAGGTGCCGCCAAAGGAGCCGGAATGGGCGCAGGCATCTACCGCGACCACGTGGAAGCTTTTGCCACACTCGACAAACTGGCGGTTATCGAACCGAAGGCCTCTGACACAGCCGCTTATGCCGACGCATACGCCCGTTGGAAAGAAAGTCTTGAAACTATCACAAAAAAATAATCATACATTAACTTTAAAAACAAAAATATTATGGCAACAAAAGAGTACTTTCCGGGAATCGGAAAAATCAAATTTGAAGGTGTAGAAAGCAAAAACCCGATGGCTTTCCGTTATTATGACGCAAACAAAATCATCATGGGCAAACCGATGAAAGAATGGTTGAAGTTTGCAATGGCTTGGTGGCATACATTGTGTGCTGAAGGCGGTGACCAGTTCGGTGGTGGAACCAAGACTTTCCCCTGGAAAGGAAATCCGGACAAAGTACAAGCTGCAAAAGACAAGGCCGATGCAGGTTTTGAGTTCATGCAGAAAATCGGTATCGAATACTACTGCTTCCACGATGTAGACTTGTGCGACGAAGCTGCTACCATCGAAGAATACGAAGCCAACTTGAAAGAAATCGTAGCTTACCTCAAGAAAAAACAAGAAGAAACAGGTATCAAACTGTTGTGGGGTACTGCCAACGTATTCGGTCACGCACGTTATATGAACGGTGCAGCTACCAATCCTGATTTCGATGTAGTAGCCCGTGCCGCTGTACAGATTAAAAATGCCATCGATGCGACCATCGAACTAGGCGGTACAAACTATGTATTCTGGGGTGGACGTGAAGGTTACATGTCACTGCTGAACACCGACCAGAAGCGTGAAAAGGAACACTTGGCACAGATGCTGAAAATGGCTCGTGATTATGCTCGTGCAAAAGGCTTCAAAGGAACCTTCCTGGTTGAGCCGAAACCGATGGAACCGACTAAACATCAGTATGACGTAGATACAGAAACCGTAATCGGATTCTTGAGAGCACACGGATTGGACAAAGACTTTAAAGTTAACATCGAAGTAAACCATGCCACTCTGGCCGGTCACACTTTTGAACACGAACTGGCTGTAGCTGTCGACAACGGCATGCTGGGTTCTATCGATGCCAACCGTGGTGACTATCAGAACGGATGGGATACTGACCAGTTCCCTATCGACAATTATGAACTGATTCAGGCCATGATGCAGATTATCCGTGGCGGTGGTCTGGGCAATGGTGGTACCAACTTCGATGCCAAGACACGTCGTAACTCTACCGACCTGGAAGACATCTTCATCGCACACATCGCCGGAATGGATGCCATGGCACGTGCTTTGGAAAATGCAGCCCGCCTGCTCGAAGAATCTCCTTACAAGAAGATGTTTGCTGACCGTTATGCTTCCTTCGACAGCGGTAAAGGAAAAGAATTTGAAGAAGGCAAGCTGACTCTGGAAGATGTAGTAGCCTACGCTAAGAAGGCAGGTGAACCGAAACAGACCAGCGGAAAACAAGAATTGTATGAAGCTATTGTAAACATGTATTGCTAATAAGCTAAGAATTTAGCGCTCAGCCGGCATGCCCGTCGGTGAAGTTTATCTTCCCCGACCGGGTATGCCGGTTTTCTTTTAAACTTTTTATTATGGAATACACAGAAAAAGGAAGCAGAACTTATCTGTTCTCCATCGTACTTGTAGCCGTTCTTGGAGGACTTCTATTCGGTTATGATACAGCCGTCATTTCTGGTGCAGAAAAAGGCCTTCAAGCTTTCTTCATGGGCGCAGATGATTTTATTTATACTGACACTTGGCACGGAATCACCTCTTCAAGTGCCCTTTTAGGCTGCATCATCGGTAGTGCCCTTTCCGGCTTTTTTGCATCTCGTTTTGGAAGAAAGTTTTCCCTCCTATTTGCAGGCATCATGTTTTTCTTGTCAGCCCTAGGTTCATACTATCCGGAATTTCTCCTATTTCCATACGGAACCCCCTCCTATTCATTGTTGGTGGCATTCAATTTCTACCGTGTCATTGGAGGCATAGGCGTAGGACTGGCTTCGGCCATCTGTCCCATGTATATAGCAGAGATTGCTCCGAGCAACATCCGAGGAACATTAGTCTCCTGGAACCAGTTTGCCATCATCTTCGGACAGTTGGTAGTGTATTTTGTCAACTTCCTTATCCTGGGCAACCACCTGAATCCTGTTGTAGAAATCGTAGACGGGGTAAACCGCATCATGAACCCGGAAGAAGCAGCCTGGACCATTGAAAGCGGATGGCGTCTGATGTTTGTCAGTGAAGCTGTTCCTGCCGGACTGTTTACCCTTCTGGTACTGTTTGTCCCTGAAACACCCCGTTATCTGGCCATGACCGGACGCGATGAAAAAGCCTTGTTTGTATTGAGTCGAATCAACGGACTGACACAAGCCAAAACAATCCTAAGTGAAATTAAAGCCACAGCGAATGAAAAAACAGAAAAGCTGTTTACATACGGCTGGATGGTAATCTTCATCGGCATCATGCTGAGCGTCTTCCAACAAGCCGTAGGTATCAATGCCGTACTTTACTTTGCTCCTCGTATCTTTGAAAGCATGGGTATGGGCAACCCAATGGTACAGACCGTTTTCATGGGCATTGTCAATATTCTGTTTACCTTACTAGCCGTCTTTACCGTAGAAAAATGGGGACGCAAACCCCTGCTGATTTACGGTTCCATCGGTATGGCAATCGGTGCACTGGGAGTGGCATTCAGTAATGCCGTTGCAGGACTTTCCCCCATGATACCTGTCATCAGCATCATGGTTTACAGTGCCTCGTTCATGTTCAGCTGGGGCCCGATTTGTTGGGTACTCATCGCCGAAATCTTCCCCAACACTATCCGTGGGGCTGCCGTAGCCATCGCCGTAGCCTTCCAATGGATATTCAATTTCATCGTTTCGTCTACCTTCCTGCCGATGTACAACATGAGCGCCGGAGATATGGGAGAAAAATTCGGACACATGTTCGTATATGGACTATACGGAGCAATCTGTATCCTTGCAGCCCTCTTTGTATGGCGGCTAGTCCCGGAAACCAAGGGCAAAACACTGGAAGACATGACACGTCTGTGGAAGACACGCCGGAAATGACCTTCAGAAACAAACATAAAAAAAGACATTCAGGAAAACCTCACTGAATGTCTTTTTTTGTAGCGGGACCCGGGATTGAACCGGGGACCTCATGATTATGAATCATGCGCTCTAACCAGCTGAGCTATCCCGCCATTCCATTAAAAAAACCGCCAGGCGTGGAAGCCACCCAACGGCTAAATCATTCTTCGTAGCGGGACCCGGGATTGAACCGGGGACCTCATGATTATGAATCATGCGCTCTAACCAGCTGAGCTATCCCGCCATCATTTCGTGATTGCGGGTGCAAAGATAGAGTAACTTTTTGAATTACGCAAATTTATCTTCTCTTTTTTACTGTTTTTCCACTGAAGAGTGTATAAAGCCTAAATCTACATTCACATAACAGGCTGTAAACAAAAACATTCCATTCCATCGGCAGAAAGCTAGCGTTTGTCTTACCATATATCCTAGCCTTTATTCCAAGTACCCACAGCAGAAAAAGTTCTAAAAAAATTTCTTCAATCACTATGGAGTGAACAAAAAAATACTTTAATTTGCCGCCGTTGCAAAAAAATACAAATAAAAACGCCAAAAACATCATGAAAAGAAAAACACAAATCGAATATCCACTGAACCCTTCATCCAGTGTCATTATATGGAACGCCATCAGTACCACCGCAGGCCTGCAACGCTGGTTTGCCGACCAAGTGACGAAAGAAGGAAAAACTTATACGTTCCGCTGGGGAAAGACTGAAACACGGCAAGCCATCGTAGTCAACAGCCGACCGGAATTCTTTATCCGTTTTCATTGGCTGGATGATGAGGAGGCCAAGAGCTATTTTGAGATGAAAATCCATTACAACGAACTGACTACCGACCATACACTGGAAATTACAGACTTCGCTGAACCAGGAGAAGAGGAAGATGTACGTAATCTATGGGATTCCCAGATAGAGACCTTGAAAAGAGTTTTCGGAGTATAAATCTATAAAATATACAAAACTTTATTTTGCTGTCCGTTTTTTGTGCTACTTTTGCATGCTGATAATTATGATACAGGAATGCTACGCATAAAAAAACTTGATATTTTCGTTTTAAAGAGTTTTCTGCTGCTCTTTTCGGGGACATTCTTTATCTGCCTTTTCATTTTCATGATGCAGTTTTTATGGAGATATGTCGACGAACTGGTAGGAAAAGGTCTGGAGATGAACGTGCTTGCCCAGTTTTTTTTCTTATCGGCACTGACTCTGATTCCTCTGTCTCTTCCACTGGCCATTCTGTTGGCTGCCCTGATGACATTCGGAAACTTTGGAGAACGCTATGAATTGCTGTCTATGAAAGCGGCAGGCATCCCTTTACTCCGCATTATCCGTCCGGTCGTGCTTTTCTGCATGTTTCTGGGAATCATGTCGTTTTTTTTTCAGAACGTAATCGGGCCTAAGGCACAGAAAGAGCTGTGGACCTTACTGGTTTCCATGAAACAAAAATCACCGGAAGTGGACATTCCGGAAGGAGTGTTTTACAGTGACATTGAAGGATATAACATCTATGTAAAGAAAAAAGACCGTGAAACAGGTATCCTGAAAGACGTCCTGATATACAATTTTTCCGATGGATTTGAGAATGCTCACATCATCTGGGCAGCAGAAGGAAAGTTGGAACTGACTGCCGACAAAAAACATCTGTACCTGCATCTGTACAACGGAGAGCAATTTGAGAACCTGAAATCCCAATCGGTCATCTCACGCAACGTTCCCTACCGCCGGGAAACATTCAAGGAGAAACACACACTGATTGCCTTCGATACCAACTTTGAAATGGTGGACGGCAATTTCCTGAACCAGCGTTCAGACATCAAAAATATGCGCGAGATTTCACTCGCCATCGACTCTCTGAGCATGTATGCCGACAGCGTAGGACATGCCATGTATTCGGATGCCATGAAAACAACTTACCGAAAACCGTTACTCACCAAAACTGATTCTACCAAAATCCAGACAGAACATCTGAGCATTATCAATACCGACAGCATTCTGAACGGCATGACGTCGGCACAGCGGTTGAAAGCCATCAACACCACCGAAATGCGTCTTTCCTCACTCATTTCAGAATGGAGCATGAAAAGCTATATGACAAGAGAGGCCGACGGAAACATCCGCCGTCACCAATCAGACTGGCACAAAAAAATCACTTTGTCACTGGCCTGTATCATCTTCTTCTTTATTGGTGCCCCATTGGGAGCCATCATCCGAAAAGGAGGACTGGGTATGCCAGTGGTAATTTCGGTCTTGATCTTTGTGCTCTACTACATCATCGACTCCGGAGCGACCCGTGTGGCCAAAAGTGGAGAGATGAACATTGTGCTGGGCACGTGGATGAGTACGATTATCTTGGCTCCACTGGGCGGATTTCTGACCTACAAATCCAACAAGGATTCTGTGGTATTCAACATCGATGTATATGTGGCTTTCTTCCGAAAGATACTGGGCATCAGAGTATCACGCCACATCTTCAAGAAGGAAGTCATCATCCATACTCCAGACTACGACCGAATCTACCAAGACCTGGACGACCTTTGCCGGAAGTGTGAAACCTACGAAAACACCCACAAGCTGTTGGGGCCGCCGAACTACTATCAGGTGTTTACAAACAACAAGCATGACGATGCCATCAAGGAAATCAGCCAGCAGATGGAAGCGTTGATAGAAGAATTGTCCAACACAAAAGACGGAGTTGTGCTGAACTTTTTGAACAATTATCCGTTCTTATCTATCAAAGCGCATAAGAGCGTGTCGGACAACCGCTGGCTCAATCTGCTGATTGGAATCATTGTTCCAGCCGGATTACTCATCTGGCTGAATATCTGGCGTTACCGGGTACGTCTGGACAAGGATCTGAAAACCATTGTCAAGACCAGCCGTGACATACAAGAAAGAATTAAAAAATCATTCTAAACTATCATATCATTATGGAGAAAATCAAACTGAATACAATTGAAGAGGCAATCGAAGATTTCCGCAAAGGAGAATTCGTCATCATCGTAGACGACGAGGACCGCGAAAATGAGGGCGACCTGGTGGTAGCTGCCGAACTGATTACCCCGGAAAAAGTAAATTTCATGCTGAAACATGCAAGAGGTGTACTTTGCGCCCCTATCACTATATCCCGCTGCGAGGAACTGGACTTGCCACATCAGGTGTCTAACAACACGTCTGTATTGGGCACACCGTTCACCGTAACCATCGACAAACTGGAAGGCTGTACTACCGGAGTTTCAGCTGCCGACCGTGCAGCTACCATCCGTGCACTGGCCGACCCGACTTCCAAACCGGAAACTTTCGGACGACCGGGACACGTGAACCCGCTGTATGCACAGGACAAAGGTGTACTCCGCCGTGCCGGACATACGGAAGCCTGCGTGGATATGGCCCGCTTGGCCGGACTCTACCCTGCCGCTGCCCTGATGGAAGTGATGAATGAAGACGGTACGATGGCCCGTCTGCCGGAACTGAAGAAGATGGCCGACGAATACGGCTTCAAACTGATTTCCATTGCCGACCTCATTGCTTACCGCCTGAAACAGGAATCACTGGTAGAAAAAGGAGTGGAAGTAGACATGCCGACCGAATACGGCCACTTCCGTCTGATTCCTTTCCGCCAGAAGAGCAACGGACTGGAACATGTGGCCCTGATTAAAGGCACTTTCGCCGAAAACGAACCGGTACTGGTACGCGTACATTCATCTTGTGCTACCGGCGACATCTTCGGCTCCATGCGCTGCGACTGCGGAGAACAGTTGCACAAGGCCATGCAGCAAATCGAGAAAGAAGGAAAGGGAGCCATCATCTACCTGAACCAGGAAGGACGCGGCATCGGCCTCATGGAAAAGATGAAAGCCTACAAGCTGCAGGAAGAAGGGATGGACACGGTAGATGCCAACCTTTGTCTGGGACATCAGGCCGACGAACGCGACTACGGAGTAGGCGCACAGATTCTTCGCGAAGTCGGTATCCACAAGATGCGTCTGCTCACCAACAATCCGGTCAAGCGTGTGGGACTGGAAGCTTACGGACTGGAAATCGTGGAAAACGTGCCTATCGAAGTGACTCCCAACAAATACAATGAACGCTACCTGCGTACCAAAAAAGACAGAATGGGACATACCCTACATTTCAATAAATAATCAAAACGTATGGAAACAAACAATTTAGTAAAAAATTATGCCAGCAAGGCTGCGCAAACCGCTTTGTTCCGCAGTGTATATCTCTGGATGACACTGGCACTGGTCATTACGGGCTTTGTAGCCATGTATGTGGCCAAATCGTACACCCTCATTGAAGCCATGATGCAGAACTCCATCCTGTTCTGGGGCTTGCTGATTGCAGAAGTAGCCCTGGTGATGTATCTTTCTGCCCGCATACACAAAATCAGCTTCACTACGGCTACCCTCCTGTTCATCGCTTATTCGGTACTGAACGGGGTCACGATGTCCGTACTTTTCCTGATTTATACCCTCAGTTCCATTGCCACTACCTTCTTTGTGACAGCCGGAACGTTCGGGGTAACTGCTTTATACGGCTATGTCACCAAGAAAGACCTTACCCGTATCGGCAGTCTTTGCCTGATGGGAGTCATCGGACTGATTATCGCCTCACTGGTGAACATGTTCCTCCACAACTCGATGATGGACATGATTATTTCCTACATCGGCGTGCTGCTCTTTGTGGGGCTCACCGCTTACGACTCACAGAAAATCAAGCGACTCCTGTCGCACGACGACATTGAAGTGAACGAGACCACGCAGAAAATAGCCCTGATGGGAGCCTTGACCCTGTATCTCGACTTCATCAACTTGTTCATTTATCTCCTCCGGATACTTGGAGACAGAAAATAAACCTTTTTCGAAGCTAATTTCTTTTATATATGGAAGAAATTAGCTTCTTTTGCAAAAAATTTCCAACTTTAATAACACAATAACATGAACCAACTTTCAGATCGTTTGAACAGCCTGTCGCCTTCGGCTACACTGGCTATGTCACAGAAAAGTAGTGAACTTAAAGCTCAGGGGGTTGACGTCATCAACCTGAGTGTGGGAGAACCGGATTTCAACACTCCTGACCACATCAAAGAAGCTGCCAAGAAGGCCATTGACGAAAACTACTCTCGTTATTCACCTGTAGCCGGCTATCCGGCACTGCGCAACGCCATCGTGGCAAAACTGAAAAAAGAAAACGGTCTGGAATACACCGCCGCTCAAATCAGCTGTGCAAACGGTGCCAAGCAGTCTGTCTGCAACACCATCATGACCTTGATTAACAAAGGTGACGAAGTAATCGTTCCGGCTCCTTATTGGGTGAGCTATCCGGAAATGGTAAAACTGGCAGAAGGTACTCCTGTCATTGTACGTGCCGGCATCGAACAGGACTTCAAGATTACTCCTGCTCAGCTGGAAGCAGCCATCACTCCGAAAACACGTGCGCTGATTCTCTGCTCTCCGTCCAACCCGACAGGTTCCGTATATTCTAAGGAAGAACTGAAAGGACTGGCAGAAGTCATCGCCAAACACGAACGTGTGATTGTAATTGCCGATGAAATCTACGAACATATCAACTATATCGGCAAACACGAAAGCATCGCTCAGTTTGCTGACATCAAAGACCGAGTAGTCATCGTCAACGGTGTATCAAAGGCATACGCTATGACGGGATGGCGTATCGGTTTCATTGCCGGACCGGAATGGATTGTAAAAGGCGTGAACAAGCTGCAGGGACAGTACACTTCAGGACCTTGCTCTGTATCACAGAAAGCTGCGGAAGCCGCTTACACGGGCACACAGGCTCCGGTAGAAGAAATGCGCAAGGCATTTGAACGCCGTCGCGACCTGATTGTGAAACTGGCAAAAGAAATCCCGGGATTTGAGGTGAACGTGCCGCAGGGAGCCTTCTACCTGTTCCCGAAATGCGACTCTTTCTTCGGAAAGAAAGACGGCGACCGTGTCATCAACAATGCGGATGACTTGGCTATGTACCTGCTGGAAGTAGGCCACGTGGCTTGCGTAGGCGGTACTTCTTTCGGTGCGCCTGAATGCATCCGTATGAGTTACGCCACTTCCGACGAGAACATCGTAGAATCTATGCGCCGTATCAAGGAAACTTTGGCTCGTTTGAAATAACAAGCAGAAAAAGAGACGATTACATAACAGCTCCGAAGATTTTTCGGGGCTGTTTTTTTATGCTTCAAAAAACGCACTTGCATTTGGAATAAAACGCACTTGCGTTTCAGATAAAACGTACCTGCGTTTGAGTTGAAATGTACTTGCGTTTTAACCGAAACGCAAAGGCGTTTTTACAGGACCTGATTTGACACCATATTCCCCAGAAAAAGGCAAAAAAAATAAGGGAATCCTTTAACAGGGTTCCCTTATTTTGTGTCATACAGACGATTCGATTATCCCAAGTGAATTGCTTCAGAAGGACAAACGTCAGCACAAGTTCCACATTCTGTGCAAGCGTCCGGATTGATTGAATATTTATCACCTTCTGAGATTGCGCCAACCGGGCATTCATCGATACAAGTACCGCAAGCGATACAATCGTCACTAATTACGTAAGCCATTGTTGTAAAAAAGTTAAGTTATTATTAGTCCTAATTTGATAGTGCAAAGTTAATCTTTTTCCTTTCAGTTGTCACATCCACTTTACATTTTCTATCTAATTCGGCACAATTTATAATTCGTCTAAATAGACTCAACGCATTATCGACTGGTATATTGCCTGTTGCATCCGGGTACGGATGTTGTACTTCACCAGAATGTTCGTTCCCAAGGCAGAAGGATACGTCCGGTTACTCAAGAACACAAAAACCAGTTCATTGTCCGGATCCACCCACACACAAGTGCCCGTATAACCAGTATGGCCAAACACGGAAGCGGGTGCTTCAGGCGTACACGGACTGTTTTCCGGACGCTCCACATCAGGCTTGTCGAAGCCCAGGCCCCTACGACTGGTGCGCGACTTCAAGGTAGTAAAGAGTTCACACGTGGCACGGCTCAGATATCTCCGGTCACCGCAAATACCTTTATCCAGCCACATCTGGGCAATCCGAGCCACATCGTGAGCAGTAGAGAACAAGCCGGCATTTCCCGAAACTCCGCCCATAAAGGCAGCGGCCTCATCCTGCACAAATCCCTGTAACGGTCCGCCACGCAGCAAATCGTCCTTGACAGAGGGTACAATCTGTTCTTTCTTGAACTTGCGCAAAGGCAGGAAGGCAGTATGCCTCAATCCCATCGGAGCATAGAACACACTGTCCAAGTACACATCCATCGGCATTTCTATGATTTTCTCCACCATCTCCTTCAGGAGCATGAAGTTCAGGCAGCTGTAGCGGTACGACCGCCCCTTCAACGGGGTTTCTACAATCTGCTTCACCACCTCCCGACAGAATTCCTTGTTCAGGAACAGGCTGTCGGACACTTGCAGCGGATAGTCTGCCGACGGAGTATTTGACACCCATTGCGGGTTGTACCGGAAATCAGGGCAGGCATACATGTTTTCTGCCAGTTTCAGCGTATGGATCTTGTCCGGTTTCTTACGGAACAAGGCTCCGTTACAAGACTTCATATCGATGGCCTCCTCATAAAACGGAAGGTAGGCTGGCAATCCGGATTCATGGAACAACAAATCCTGGATAGTAAGACGAGACTTGTCCGTTTTTTTCAATATAGGCAAATAATCCGATACCCGGTCGGTCAGCCCGAACTTGCCCTCGTCATAAAGTTTCATCACGGCCAACAGCGTAGCCGTCACCTTGGTCAGTGAAGCCAGGTCGTACAGGCTGTTCTCCTTCACCGGCATCCCTCCTTCATACGTATAGTTTCCAAAACATTTGTTGTACACCGGAAGTCCTTCCCTCAGAATCATGACATGACAGCCCGGATAGGCTCCCAACCTGATTCCTTCTTCCGCGATACTGTCAATATGAGAAAGTATGGAAGCATCCATACCCACGTCTTCCGGAACATATTTACGAGGAGAGTCCGGATCTATCGTGATTCCATCACCCGCCTTGAACAGCCCGGCCAATGGAATGGAAAGCCGTCCGTCGGCATACGCATTGCCTAAAAACAAATCGGCCACCTGACGCTGCACATAATCCTCATCCGCATGAGCCAAAATAACAGTGGACGCGTGTCGAACCACTTCAGGAATTTTCTCCAGCACCTTCATGTCGCCAAAACAGACCAAAGCCAGCGGTTTGTCTGCCGCCAGACTTTCCAGCAAAGGGACATAAGGCTCAATCTCCGCAGCGTGCAAAGCTACCAGTACCCGCTGTGCCGGACGCAAACGAACCCCGATTGCCTCCAGCGAATCCACACTCGCATGCAGCCAACTGACCGGAAATTCCTCACGCAACTGATGATAAAAAGGATATGCCTCCGACAAGGAAGAAGACACACTCAGCAAGACCGTCCCCGACACAGACAAATCGAGCGGAAGAAGCCCCAAAGAGTCCTTCAACACCGTCACAGCCGCCTTTGACAAGTTTTGCTGAAGTGCCAGCGACTCTGGAGTGTTGATTTTTGCTTCAAGTCCATCCATCGGTATCTCCTGCCAGGAAGAAAGTCCCAAGGCGTACTTGAACATCAGTACTTTCCGACATTTCCGATTGATTTCCTCCTCCGGCAAACGTCCTTTTTTAATGGCTGTCATGACCCCGTCAATTTCTTTCTTCAGATTTCGGGGAGCCAGCAGCACATCGTTTCCGGCAATCAGTGCCTTTGCGCAAACATCCTCATGTCCTGCAATGCCTTTCATTTCCAAAGCATCCGTCACCACAAGTCCGTGAAAGCGCAACTCGTCTATCAGCGTACGCATAATCACCCCTTGCGAGATGGAAGCAGGCTTATCGCCCAAAGTAGGGGCATGCAAATGACCTACCATCACGCCACCCACACCGGCTTCAATTGCTTTCTGGAAAGGATGCAACTCCACACTGTCTAACCGGTCACGGTCGAAATTCAGTTCCGGCAATGCTTTATGCGAATCAATTTCCGTATCTCCATGCCCCGGAAAATGCTTGCATACCGCCATCACTCCACCTGCTTCCAGTCCGGTGGCATAAGCCACCACCTTCCGAGCCACTTGTTTGGACTCACTGCCAAACGAGCGGAAATTAATTACCGGATTGTTAGGATTATTATCCACATCCGCCACAGGAGCAAAATTAACTTGTACTCCTATCAAGCGACACTGACGGGCCACTTCCTTTCCGTAAGCATAAATCAGCGAATCATTCTGCACACAACCCAATACCCGGTTGTAAGGAAACGAGGGCGTATTTTTCAGGCGCATACCCAGCCCCCATTCCCCGTCGAAAGTAATCATCAACGGCACCGAAGCACACGACTGGGCAAAATTGGTCAGCTGCACCTGCTTGCCGGCTTCCCCGCCGGTAAACAACAAGCCTCCGATAGCATAGTCTTCCACGGCCTTGCGCAGCACATTCTTAGTATACTGGTTCGTCACCGGCTGAAGCGTGTAGACAAACAATTGACCGACCTTCTGCTTCAAGGTCATACGGCCCATTTGCTCGTCCACCCATTTCCGGCAAGCCTCCGTGTCCTGAATCTGTTTTAAGAGAGCAGGAGCCTGTGCGAAAAGGCCAGTGACCATCAGACTGCACAACACCACACTCCACAAACTTCTTTTAATCATTCCATCTTCATTTTTTAGTTCTTCTGCATCTTCACAATCATTCTTCCGACAAAAGCCGCACTTTTCCCCATCTGCTGTACGGGTACCTCTACTCCATCCAAGTTCTTATAGAATTGCGGTACGTCGAAGAATGAATGAGAGTGTCCACCCAGTACAAGGTCAATATGACGGGTGTTTTCTATCAGTTCCACATCCGAGTAAGGTTCCCCTTTCCAACCCAGATGCGACAGGCAAATCACCAAATCACAATGTTCCTGATTCTTCAGCAAATCGGCCACCCGCTGTCCTTCGGCCACTGGGTCTTCAAACTTCACATTACCATAGTTGGCATGCGCCACCAGCCCGTCGAGTTCCGGACTCAACCCGAACACACCGATACGGATGCCTTCGCGTTCCAGCACAACATATTCCTTCACCAGCCCTTCGAGCACAGTCCCAGTCACGTCATAATTGGCGCACACAATAGGAAACTGTGCCATCTTGAACAGACGGGCCATATTGTCGAGCCCAAAATCAAATTCATGGTTCCCAATAGTGCCGGCATCATATCCCATCTCGTTCATCATCTTGATTTCCACTTCTCCCTTGAACAGGTTATAATAAGGACTCCCCTGAGAAAAATCGCCGGAATCGAACAACAGCATATCCTTGTGTTCCTTCCGTTGTTCCTTCACGAAGGCAGCCCGGCGCAAGATACCCGCTTTCCCTGCCACCACGGAATCCGGGAAGTAAGAAGCGTATGGTTCAATGCGACTGTGCATGTCGTTCGTGTGGAATATATACAGTTCTTTTACCGACTGAGCTGCCAGCACACCTGCCAGCAAACACATCAGCCATAAGCAATATATCTTTTTCATATCATTCTTCTATTTCAATTGGACACACTCACTTTGATTCTTCCTTCTACTTGTGCAGAGACAAACTGTCCTTTTTGCTCGCACTGTTTTACCGCATCGAGCAACAGTCCCCGCAGCAACGCATCCTTCGGAAGTGTTTTCGACTTTGCCTTCCGGAAAGCCATCATCCGGTCGTTTCCTTCGGCCAGGTAATCGATGGTAGCCACCGTGTAAAGTTTCTTTGGCTCAATCGGTCGTCCGTTGACCTTTGCCTCCAAGAGATTTCCTTCTTTGTCAATCTTTAATGAGGCCCCACTGAGTCCTTCGCCATGTACCGCCGCAATTTCCGTGAAAAGTTCTTTCAAGGTAGTCCCATCCATAGTCAATACACACAAGGCATTCTCAAAAGGAGCGATTTCATAAATAGTACCGTAAGTAATCTCGCCTTCCGGCATCGCATTGCGAATACCTCCCATATTCATGACCGCCACATCCGCAGGCTTGCCATTGGCTTTTGAGGCTGCCTGGCGGAGTACATCGGCAATCCAGTTCGACAACGGGGATTCCGGACGATACGACCTCATATCTTTTGCCGAATGCCCGATGACCGGCGACATGATACTGTCTACTTTCTGCTGATAGGGTTTCAAGATACTCAAAGCCTCCGGATCCGGATTCCGGTCATATTTATCGGTAATGGCTATCCGTCCGCCTTCTACTCCCACCAGTGAATAGCCCGAACTACAACCAGTTAGCAACCACCCGGCAAAGACTCCGAGGACCATACCTTTTACTAATTTCTTCTCTAAACAATTCATACACAAATCTATTTGGAGTCAAAAGTAACGAAAAAAGAAACACTGACAAAAGAATGACAAAAGCTATCCGGAAGAGTTCTCATTTTTTAATAAAATACGCAAGAAACATTTGGCTGCATCATAAAAAAGCGCTATCTTTGCACCGCTTTCGCGCAATCGCTGTCAAAGAAGAGTTACTTGATATGTTGCGTTGTAACGATCAAACAATTTAATTTATTACAAAACATGGATTTAATTAAAATTGCAGAAGAAGCATTTGCTACTGGCAAACAGCATCCTTCATTCAAAGCTGGTGATACTATTACAGTAGCATACCGTATCGTTGAAGGTAGCAAGGAACGTGTACAGTTGTACCGCGGTGTTGTTATCAAAATTTCAGGTCACGGTGAAAAGAAACGTTTCACTGTACGCAAAATGTCAGGCACAGTGGGTGTTGAACGTATCTTCCCATTGGAATCTCCGGCTATCGACAGCATCACTGTCAACAAAGTGGGTAAAGTTCGTCGCGCTAAATTGTATTATTTGCGTGCACTTACTGGTAAGAAAGCCAGAATTCAGGAAAAGCGTGCTAACGCGTAATTCAGTCTATTCCCTGAAAAAAAGACAAAATAAAAGAGCGTATCGGTCATCCCGATATGCTCTTTTATTTTTATGATTCATCCAGCATTTCCTTCAATTTCTTTTTCCCATAAAAAATACGACTCTTCACCAACCCTATCGGAATTCCTGTACGATTGGCTATTTCCAAATACTTGAATCCCTTCAATCTCATTGAAACGACCACCCGTAGATTCTCAGGTAATTCATCAACCACCTGACACACCTCTTTAAAACTATATTCATCATCTGCAAACTCCACAGCCCGGGCCATTTCTTCATTCACACCACTATCGGATAAACTCAGAAACAGGCTATATTTCTTCGACTTGCAAATATTGATGAAAATATTGTGCATAATAGTATATAACCAACCCTTAAAATTGGCATTTTCATTATACTTCTCTCTATTCTCCAGTGCTTTCAACAAGGTTTCCTGAATCAAATCTTCAGCATCCTCCCTTTGGGGAAACAGCAAATACGCATAACTGCGGAGTTTTCCCTGCAAGGATATCAGCTCCTCCTCAAAATCAAAACTTTCCATATCTGATCAAGACCTATTCTCTTATATATTATAATATATATATATATATCATCTTCTCTTCAACCCTTACCAACTTACTTATGCATTTCATATTTATTCCAAAGGCAACATCCTCCTCCACTCTTTCGCAAGTATCCGCAGCAATTCCAGGAAGAAATCACTGACATTCACCTCATCTGCATACAAATCAAAGGCCAAACAACGCAACGAGGAATCGTCCACTTTATAAGCCCAACTCAAAAAATCGTTCACCTGACGATGAAAATATTGCTCATGAGAAAAAAATGCCGCCAATGCCGCCATTGGCTCCTGCTTTTCTTGCGGAGTAAATACTTGCCCTTTCACGGATACCTCAAACCCTCCAGCCAGTAAATACGCGGTTATCTTGCCAATACGGTCAGCCTTCTTCTGCACCTGCATTCCCAACCAAGACGACAACATCGGCATGCTTTGTTCACTAAAATACAATTGGAAAGCCATGTAAACCCCGAAGGACCATATTTCATTATTAAGCTGCTCATTGACAACTCCTTCTATTCTTTTATTCATAATTTTTTTCTTTTTGACTCGAATTCACGATTCGGCACGACAAAACTGCATTATAAGAAGTAGATAAAATGACTTTTTGTCACATTCACCACATTAAATTCAGACAGAACGTCCATTCACCTCACTCTGACTCTTGAAATTTCATTTTTCAATTCAGGAGGGTTTAACAAGACTTCCGACAGCACAAATCCTTTTCCATATACGACCAACCACTTTTCTTGTCAGGAGATTCCATAACCATTCATCGCTCACCACCTATACCCAAAAGAAAAAATGGCACAAATTTTGTTTCAAAGATTTATGACAATACAAAACAAAAAGAAATAATAGAAGAGAAAAATCTGATTACAGAAGGAATCGCGATCTACAACATGAAATGCTTTCATATACAATCCAATTGTCAGCTTACTTCCCCCAAAAGCCGTTATTATAATAGTGAAGCGTGGGGAACTTTAGCATTACCTGTTCAGAAGTATCCCCATACTTGATAACTGAGTAATACATAAAGCCCCACGCCTATTATATAAATACATTTTCGATTCTGAACTGCAAATATTAATAGTCCGTGGAGCGTCTTTGTATTATCCATTGTTATCGTTACGAAATTGGGGATTTCCTGAACTTGTGGATAATGTCAAAACGCTTCTAATATTTTCTTTTCTCTCTTAGAGTAAGACAAATATACAAAATTTTTAAATCACACAGAGAAACGGCGCTATTATTTTTAGCTTTCACGCCAGAAAGCCAATTACAGAAACATTTAAAACAAAAAGAGAGAGTCACTTAATGTGCCTCTCTCTTTTTTGGTGATCCGCTTGGGGCTCGAACCCAAGACCCCAACATTAAAAGTGTTGTGCTCTACCTGCTGAGCTAGCGAATCAATCCTTGTTTGCATCGGTTATTCCCCGATTGCGAGTGCAAAGGTAGGAGTTTTTATCATAACTACCAAATATTACCTCTATATTTTTTCAATATTTTCTCGCTTAGTCACACACCAAACTGTTTTTCAGTCATTTATTATTCCGCTCTAATTTCAGCGCTTTCTGATAGCAGCAACGGCACAAAGGCTCATATTCCTCTTTTTCCCCTAACAGAACCCTTTTCTCGTTCGAAACAGTACGATGCGACACGTATGCCAGATTTCCACATTTCACACAAATGGCATGCACTTTCGTGACTTCATCAGCAATGGCACACAAGGCAGGTATCGGTCCAAAAGGAATGCCTTTAAAGTCCATGTCCAATCCGGCGATAATCACCCGGATACCCTGATTGGCCAGTTCATTGCATACCTCCGGCAATCCATCGTCAAAAAACTGTGCCTCGTCAATCCCCACCACATCAATCTCCGAAGTAAACAAAAGAATACTTGCAGAAGAATCAATAGGAGTCGATTTTATGCTATTATTGTCGTGCGACACCACATCCTCCTCCGAATAACGGGTATCTATGGCCGGTTTGAATATTTCCACCCGCTGATGGGCAAAGGTAGCCCGCCGCAAACGCCGAATCAACTCTTCCGTCTTCCCGGAAAACATGGAACCACATATCACTTCTATTCTTCCTCTCCGGCAAGTTTCTTCCCGGTGGTCTTCTGAAAATACTACCATATAGCCTAATTCTATAAAAACAGATGCAAAATTACAACGATAGGTTGAAACCACCGAAAAATCGACGTTTTTTTATTAATAGTGGCGAAAAGGACATATAAAGAGAAAACTTCTGTTAAATGTTTGATGAATCAGGCGCGTGAAGACGAAAACTTTTTACCTTTGCTTTATCACACATAAGAAAAGAAAATGGGTAAACTATATGTCGTACCTACTCCGGTAGGCAATATGGAGGACATGACTTTCCGTGCCATCCGCATCCTGAAAGAAGCGGATCTGATTCTGGCTGAAGATACACGCACATCGGGTATCCTGCTGAAGCATTATGAAATAAAGAATGCCATGCAGTCTCATCATAAGTTCAATGAGCATCAGACCGTGGAAAGTGTGGTCAACCGCATCAAAGGAGGCCAAACTGTGGCCCTGATTTCCGATGCAGGTACTCCGGGCATATCCGATCCCGGGTTTCTGGTAGTGAGGGAATGTGTCAGAAACGGCATAGAAGTGCAATGTCTCCCTGGAGCCACCGCTTTTGTACCGGCACTGGTTTCTTCCGGTCTGCCAGACGAACGTTTTTGTTTCGAAGGTTTCCTTCCACAGAAAAAAGGCAGAATGACCCGTCTGAACGGTCTGAAAGAAGAAACACGCACAATGATTTTCTACGAATCACCCTATCGGCTGGTAAAAACCCTGACGCAATTTGCAGAGATTTTCGGAGCAGACCGTGCGGTATCCGTATGCCGTGAAATCTCCAAAATACATGAAGAAAGCGTACGTGGCACTTTACAGGAAGTCATCGCCCACTTCACAGAGACTGAACCAAGAGGAGAAATCGTCATCATACTTGGAGGAAAAGAAAACTAAATTATAATTCTAAATTAAAAAGTTATGAGAAAGGTTGTTTTATCTGCTTTATGTGCTGCCGCATTATTGACAGCATGTAACAATTCCGGCCAGGACAAAAGCACATTGCAAGCCCAGAACGATTCACTGATGCTTGAACTTTCCAACCGTGACACAGAACTGGACGAAATCATGGGATCTTTTAATGAAATTCAGGAAGGATTCCGCGAGATCAATGAAGCTGAAAACCGTGTAGACTTGAAAGAAGGTACCCTCGAAAGCCAATCGGCTGCCGACAAAATAAAAGAAGACATCCGTTTTATCAGCGAAAAGCTGAAATCAAACCGAGAGCAGATTGCCAAACTGGAAGCACAGCTGAAAAACAGCAATTACCAGTCCGCACAACTGAAAAAAGCGGTCAAGAACCTAACTGCAGAACTGGCTGCCAAACAACAGCAAATTGAAACATTGCAGGCAGAACTGGCTGCAAAGAACATCCGTATTGCTGAATTGGACGAAGCTGTCATGGATTTGAACAAAAACGTAGATGAACTGAGCGCTGAAAACGAAGCCAAGACAAAGACTGTGGAGGCACAAGACCAAGCACTGAACACAGCCTGGTATGTATTCGGTACGAAATCGGAACTGAAAGACCAGAAAATCCTGAAGAAAGGAGATGTCTTGAAAGACAACGAATTCAACAAGGATTATTTCACACAAATTGATATCCGTAAGGAAAAAGAGATCAAGCTTTACTCCAAACGTGCTGAACTGCTGACTACCCATCCGCAAGGTTCATACGAACTTGTGAAAGATGATAAAGGACAATTGACCTTGAAAATCAACAATCCGAATGAATTCTGGAGCGTATCACGCTATCTGGTAATCCAAGTGAGATAAATTCAAATTTTATATTCTAAGAATCCTCTTATCAGCTTCTTCCATTCCATCAAGAAAAAAGATAAGAGGATTTTTTATTCCACAAAAAACTCCTCATTTCCATCATACGAGGTTCTGGAAATGAGGAGGCATCACATTAACTTCAAGGCACTAAGTACTTAACGATCAAGACGTTCTTTCAATTTGGCAAGCATATCTTTAGTCATCGCATCCAAGTCATATTCCGGTTTCCACCCCCATTCCTCACGGGCACAAGTATCATCCAAGGAATTAGGCCATGATTCGGCAATAGCCTGACGTAAGGGATCCACCCGATACTCCATCTCAAAATTTGGAAGATACATCCGAATCTGCTGATAAATAGTGTCCGGCTCAAAACTCATGGAAGCAATGTTAAATGAGTTCCGATGTACCAGTTTCGTAGGATCTGCTTCCATTATTTCGATTGCAGCCCGCAAAGCGTCTGGCATATACATCATGTCCATATAAGTGCCTGCCGCAATCGGGCAAACAAACTTTTCACCTTTTGCTGCCGAATAATAAATATCTACTGCATAGTCAGTAGTGCCACCTCCCGGAGGGGTCACATAAGAAATCAATCCCGGGAAACGTACCGAACGGGTATCGACTCCAAAACGTGTAAAATAATAGTCACTCAGCAATTCTCCTGAAACTTTTGTCACGCCATACATGGTCTTAGGACGCTGTATGGTGTCTTGAGGGGTCTTGTCTTTCGGAGTCCCGGGACCAAACGAACCGATAGAACTCGGTGTAAAGACGGCACAATTCTTCTCACGAGCCACTTCCAACGTATTGAACAGACCGCCCAATCCGATTTTCCAAGCCAACTGAGGTTTGTTTTCAGCCACGGCTGAGAGTAAAGCCGCCAGATTATAGATGGTATCTACCTGATATTTCGTTACCGCATCGGCTATTTGCTGCGAATTGGTTATATCCACAATGGCAGAAGGGCCAGATTCTTTCAGTTCTCCTTTTGGTTCTGCACCCGGAATATATCCAGCTACTACATTGCCAGTATAGCTCTTTCTCAAAAGCATCGTAAGCTCCGAACCTATTTGGCCGGTAGCTCCAATTATTAAAATGTTTTTCATTTACATGCTAGATTTTAAAATTACGAGGCAAATATACAAAAGTTATCATAGATAAAATAAAAATATGCTGCTTCTTTTTTCTAAATAAAAAAAATTGCATCTTTGCATAAGCAAAAACCTTAATATCAATATATGTATACAAATTTTAGAGATTTCCTGAAAAAGGAACTTGCCGACATCGAAGCTGCCGGCTTATATAAAAAAGAACGTGTTATAACCACTCCGCAGCGTGCAGACATCAAAGTCAACGCAGGAGAGGAAGTACTTAACTTCTGTGCCAATAACTATTTGGGACTTTCAGACAACAAACGTCTGATAGAAGCTGCAAAAAAAGCGATGGACACTCATGGTTACGGAATGTCGTCTGTACGTTTCATCTGTGGTACACAAGACATTCACAAAAAACTGGAAGCAGCCATTTCTGACTATTTCCATACTGAAGACACCATCCTGTACGCAGCTTGTTTTGATGCCAACGGTGGTTTGTTCGAGCCTTTGTTCACAGAAGAAGATGCCATTATCTCTGACGCACTGAACCATGCATCCATCATTGACGGCGTACGCTTATGCAAAGCCAAACGCTATCGTTATGCCAATGCAGACATGGCCGACCTAGAACGCTGCCTGCAGGAAGCACAGGCACAGCGTCACCGCATCATCGCTACCGATGGCGTATTCTCCATGGATGGAAATGTGGCTCCGATGGATAAGATTTGTGAACTCGCAGAAAAATACAATGCCTTGGTAATGGTAGACGAATCACATTCTGCAGGAGTGGTAGGACCTACCGGACACGGTGTAGCTGAACAATTCGGGGTATATGACAAGATTGACATTTTCACCGGCACATTGGGTAAAGCATTCGGCGGTGCCATGGGTGGATTTACCACAGGAAAGAAAGAAATCATAGACATGTTGCGCCAACGTTCCCGTCCTTACTTGTTCTCTAATTCCGTGGCTCCAGCCATCGTAGGGGCAAGCTTGGAAATGTTCCGTATCCTGAAAGAAAGCAACGCACTGCATGACAAGCTGATGGCTAATGTGGCTTACTTCCGTGACAAAATGATTGCTGCCGGATTTGACATCAAACCGACACAAAGTGCCATTTGTGCCGTCATGCTGTATGATGCAAAACTATCACAAGACTTTGCGGCCCGCATGCAGGAAGAAGGTATCTACGTCACAGGATTCTACTATCCGGTCGTTCCTAAAGGTCAGGCTCGTATCCGCGTACAGCTTTCTGCCGGTCATGAACAATGCCATTTGGACAAGGCTATCCAAGCCTTTATCAAGGTGGGAAAAGAATTAAACGTCATAAAATAACCTACTACTAAAAAATCACATTTCCGAAGAGGCTGTCTTTTCAAAGAATTTGAAAAGACAGCCTCTCTAGCATAATGCTTTACAAACGCCACATCACTTGTTTCTTTTACTTTTCACTCTGACTTTCCGGCCAGTTTACTAGGTATAACTTCTCTGTAGCCCGAGTAAAGGCAGTGTAAAGCCAACGGAAATAATCAGGTGAAAGCATTTCTTCGGTCATATATCCCTGATCCAAAAACACCCTTTTCCACTGTCCACCCTGCGCCTTATGGCAAGTTACCGCATAAGCATATTTTACCTGCAACGCATTATAATAAGGATCCTCCTTCATCTTTTTCATCCGTTCACGCTTTGTGGGCAAATCAGCATAATCTTCTAAAATGGCATAAAATAAACGGTCGTTCTCTTCTTTCGAGAGAGAGGGAGAGTCCGAATGCAAGGTATCCAGCAAAATTTTTACCTCCACTTCCAAATCATCATAATCCGGAAAAGCAAGAAGCACATCTGCAAAGCGGAATCCATACATCTCACGAACGCGACGAACCCGGCGGACGACAGCTACATCCCCATTGGCAATAAAATCAAGCTCCTTGCAATCTACTCCCCAGAAATAGTTGTTCTTCGCAATCATCAGCACATCCCCTCCATTCAACTCATCCTCCCGAAACAAGATACTGTTGCGTATCCCTTTATTATATAAGGATGCTCGTTTATTAGAACGGCAAATGATGATTGTTTCATCCAAACCGACATGATCATAACAATCATTAATAGCTTCTATCAGTTCATTACCCGGCAGGTTACAAATATCCGGAAATCCGTTGAAGCGAATGCGGGGATATTCAAAGAAATCCTCTTCTACAATACGCGACCTTAACTCAGTCGCATTCCACAAAATGCCCGACGCTTCCTTCTGACGCACTACCTCCGTAAGCACACATTCTGTCACGCCCAATCCATATCCCTGCAATATCGAAACAGAAAGAGCCGGGCTCTCTTCCTCCCCTATCGGCGGGAGCTGAGCTGTATCGCCCACCAGCATTAACCGACATCCCATCCCGTTATATACATATTGAATAAGGTCATCCAACAAACATCCGCTCCCAAAATGTCCGCCAGAAAGTCCTTCATTCGCAATCATGGAAGCCTCATCTACAATAAATAAGGTGTTACGATATAAATTGGGGTTAGAAACGAAATTATCGGTGTCATTTGAAAACACCTTCTGACGATATATCTTTTTATGTATTGTATAAGCCGGATGTCCGGCATAAAAAGAGAAAACCTTTGCAGCCCTTCCGGTAGGAGCCAGCAATACCGTCTTCCATTGCAATTGATCGAGCGTCCGAACCAATGCAGCTGTCAATGTCGTCTTTCCAGTTCCTGCATACCCTTTCATCAAAAAAACACTATCTTCCAAAGCCGACAACATGAAATTCGCAAAACTTTTCACCGCATTTTCCTGCTCTTCTGTTGGTTTATAGGAAAAATTTCGCTTAATTTGCTGCGATAAATCATTATTTAACATAAAGCCGTATAAAAAGTTTACCTAAGATTGACGTGGTTCAAGTAAATTATTTATTTTTGCGCTACGAATATAAACTAAAAAAACAATATTATCATGAAAACAGTTATTAATCTTGTGTTGGCCGCCTGTGTTATTTGCTTGGTATATATATGCTACGGCAGTATTATGGGCCCTATTAACTTCGACAATGAGAAAAAAGTCAGAGAAAAAGCTATTATCGCTCGTCTGATTGACATCCGTAAAGCACAGCAGGAATATCGTACTGTCCACAATGGAGCATACACTGCTAGTTTTGATAGCTTGATTGCCTTCGTTAAGACAGCAAAGCTTCCGTTCATCATGAAAGTGGGTTCTTTGACAGACGACCAGTTGAACAATGGAATGACTGAAAAGAAAGCAATGGACTTGATTAATAAAGCAAAGAAAACAGGTAACTGGAGTGAAGTAGAAAAAGAAGGTCTGCAGAACTTCCGTCGTGATACAATGTGGGTGGCCGTAATGGATACAATCTTTGAAAAAGGTTTCAATCCGGATTCTTTAGCATACGTTCCTTATGGAAATGGAGCTAAATTTGAGATGGCTATCCGTCAGGACACTACCAAGTCAGGTGCTCCTTTGAACTTATTCCAAGCTCAGGTAGGATATGATGTATATCTGAAAGGACTGAACGAACAAGAATTGGTTAACTTGAAAGACATGCAGTCTAAACTGGGTAAATATTGCGGTTTAAGAGTTGGTGATATCGAACAACCGAACAATAATGCAGGAAACTGGGAATAAATCTATGGCCCAACCCATTGATTTTAATAAATCAGAACAGTATATATTATCCATCCGTCTAAGTACGGATGGATTTTCTTTTTCTATCTATCACCCTCAACAGGAGAGTGAAGTCTATTTCAGCGCTTCACCTGTCAATACACAGCGGTCTATGGCTGCCAATATAAAAGCCTATTTGACAGAAACAGAAGAATTAAAACATCCCTTCAAACAGGTCAACATCCTGATTCACACCTCACGCTATACGACTGTTCCTTTAGAGTTATATGAAGATGAACAGACAGAACTATTGTTCTACCAGAATCTCCCTGCACAAAACAATGAAGTCATATTATGTAATATTTTAGGTAAAAGCAATGTCGTGATTCTTTTCGGGCTGGACAAGCTGACACATCTGTTCTTAACGGAACATTTTCCCAATGCCCGCCTGTTTGCTTCCGTCAGTCCGCTCGTAGAATACTTTTCACATAAATGCAAAGAGAATGAGGAAAGGAAACTATTTGCTATCCTTCATCCGGAAAGCATGGAAGTGATTGGATTTGAAAAAGAACAACTGACATTACTGAACTCGTATTCTACCCCCAATCTACATGATTCGTGCTACTACCTGCTCAATGTGTGGCAACAAGCCAGATTTGACCAAGAAAAAGACGCATTATATATTCACAGCAATGCACAAGCCACACAATGGAAAGAACTTCTCCTTGTGCTACAGAAATACATACGAAAACTCTTTATCATTAACCCCCAAATGGAATTCAACGACTCCGGCCTCAGCCGTATCAAACAAGTTCCATTTGACATGCTATCTTTAATTTCATGCGAGTAATCAGCGGAATATACAAACGAAGACGCTTTGACGTCCCCCATACCTTCAAGGCACGTCCTACCACGGATTTTGCCAAAGAAAACCTGTTTAACGTACTCAATAACTACATCGACTTTGAAGATGGAGTAACTGCCCTTGACCTTTTTTCAGGAACGGGAAGCATCAGCATCGAACTGGTATCCAGAGGCTGCGACCAAGTGATATCCGTAGAAAAAGATCCACAACATCATGCCTTTATCAGCAAAATCATGAAAGAAGTAAAAACAAACAAATGCCTTCCATTAAGAACTGATGTATTTAAATACATTGAAAAATGCGACATGCAGTTCGACTTCATCTTTGCTGATCCCCCGTATGCCTTGGAAAAACTATCCAGCATTCCTGATCTGATATTCCAACACAACCTACTCAAGCCTGAAGGGATTTTTGTCTTGGAACATGGCAAGAACCTCAGCTTCGACCAACACCCCTGCTTCTTTGAGCACCGCCACTACGGAAGTGTCAATTTCTCGTTTTTCAGAGCAAAGGAGCAAACAGACGAACAACCGACTCTGTAACCTTATTTTTCCAAGAGCGTTTTTCCCATACTCTGGCTGAAAGTAAGATACAATCCTTCTGGTCGGCCAAGAAAATCTCACGCAAAGCCAATGCCGTCTCCTTATCATAGAAGAAAGCATTGGCTTCAAAATTATGTTCAAAACTACGGAAATCCATATTTGTCGATCCTATTGTAGAAAGTTCATCGTCGGACACCATGAGTTTGGAATGCAAAAAGCCTTTCTTATACAAATAAATCTTGACACCTGCTTTCATCATTTCAGACAGATAAGAGAGAGAGCCCTTATGAATCAGCCAAGAGTCTCCCCTTTTGGGAAGCATGAGCCGGACATCCACACCAGACAATGCCAAAGTCTGTAACGCTGTCATAATCTCCTCATTAGGAAGAAAATAGGGAGTCTGCACATAGAAATACCGTCTCGCCCCACATATTGCCATCATCAACCCCTGCATAATGTCACGCCATTCACCTACCGGATCGGAAGTGACTATTTGTGCCAGCACTCTACCCTGAACCGGAATCTTCGGAAAATAAGTTTCAGATGTCAGTAAAGTACGGTCGATAGCATACCAATCAGTCAGGAAAGCAGTCTGCAGACCATACACCGCCTTTCCTTCCAAACGCACATGCGTATCCCTCCAGACTCCTTTCCTCAGTCCCTTCACATAACGTTCGGCCAGATTCATTCCTCCGATAAATCCCACGTTTCCATCCACAACCACAATCTTACGATGATTCCGATAGTTCACTTTGCTGGTAAACTGTGGAAAACGTACTTTCAAGAATGCCATTGCCTCAATACCCTCACAAAGCATCTGCTCATAGAAATCATGAGGAACTTTCCAGCAACCCACATCATCATACAATACCCGCACCTTCACTCCTGCACGAGCACGGTCGATTAAGGCATCGCGTACCAATCTGCCCACTGCGTCGTCTTCAAAGATATAGAATTCCATGTGAATGTGATATTGTGCCAGGTGAATGGCTCTCAACAAATCCGACAACATAGATACCGCATCCGTGTACACTGTCACCTTATTCCCTGCAAAAGGCAAAGCATTGTTGACCCGATTGAAAAAATCCATCAAACGCTGTTTCCCATGTTCACCTCCTACCGACAATTGCGCCTGATAAGCCGCCATCGGACGCTTGCTCAAACGGGCATATCCCTTCCGGCTAATCAACCGTTCCTTTCGCGTACTCCGCCCAAAAAACAAATAGAGAATCAATCCGGCAAGCGGAAGAAAGAAAAGTACCAGAATCCATGCCATGGTCTTTACCGGACTACGGTTATCAAGAATCACGACAAAGATGGTCGTCAGTATCACTGCAAAATAGAGGAAATAGGCTGCGGCCACAAAGATACTATTCCAGACTGCTACATCCATCAGACTTTGGTTTCCAACAAAAATACAAGTTATTTGGAAAAAGGCAAAAAAAATACCACAAAAGTAAGATACAACTTTTGCGGTATTTTTTCTTTCAGAATATCAGAATCGACGAGGTCCACGTCCTCCTCCAGGACCGAATCCCGGGCCCCCAGGACCACCCATACGAGGACCAGCACCTTTTCCACCAAATAAATTCAGGCGATAGATAAAGTGAACCATGCAATAGCTATAGATTGCATTGTACTCAGTATCACTTCGCATCGCTGCACTGATTACACGGCTGATGTTGCTCTGATTCCGCAGGATATCATAGAACTGGATGCTGACTGTAGCAGCATTTCCCTTCAGGAAGTCCTGCGAAATCTGCGCGTTCCAAATCAACTCATCTCGGTTCATGCTCGCATCAGCATATCCCCGACGTGAGTTCTGAGAAATATCAGTAGCAATAGACATATTCCAAGGCAGGCGAACATTCGTACTGGCACCATAGGAAAACTGATAAGTATCCATGTTATTCTCCTCCTGAAAACTGTTGCGGGAGTGTGTATAAGCCAACGAACCATTCAGCGAGAACTCCCACCAGTCATTCCGGTAAGTTCCTCTCAAACGCTCACTCAAAGAAAGCTGGCGTGTTTTGTTTTTATCTGATGTGCCCTGTGACTGCGTATCGCTCATATAACTTACAATATTGTTATAACGCGCCATAGTGAAAGTATTAATCGTATATTTCTTATTTCTCAAAGCTGTGTTCGATCCTAAAATACCAAACAGATTCCAGTTTCCATTGATATTTTCTGGCTGGGTAATTGTTCCACCAGTTGTCGGATCGTATGTACTACGGTTACTGATACTGTTCATCACGTTCTCAAACCGGAAGTGCGTCATGATACCCCGTTGCTTCTTCGTATCAAACGTATTATAGAAAGCCATGAAAGTATTCGTAAATGCCGGCTTCAACCCCGGATTTCCCCGACGGATATTCAGCGGGTCGGTCGTATCCTCAATCGGAAGCAAATCAGTCATACTCGGCTGAGAACTTCTTCCCCGATAGTTGATCCGCAACTGGCTGGTCTTAGAGAAATTATAACGGAAGTCAAAGGTCGGAGTAAAATTGAAGACATTACGGATAGCTACCGTATCCAGCTGATCCTTCTTATAAGTCAATTTCGATTTCTGAGGTTGGAAAGAGAATCCGGCATTCAAACGCATTTTTTCACGAATCCATCTCAAAGAAATATCCGCTTGGTGATTATAGTAAGTGTACTGTGCACTCTTACTGTTCTGTGTATCTAGCTCTCCCGTATGATCACCACCAAATCCTTGGCTAATGATCCAATCTTCAGGCATCGTATAAGTTGAGTTGTCACTCTTTGAACGCTTGTATTGGAAATTATAGCTGAACTGCAGAAAACCACCCTTGAAAATCGGTTCACTGTACGTGAACTGAGCACTATAATTATAATTCAAAGTTGGTGTAGTGATGTAACGGTTCAAGATTTCCATACGCTCGGCATCCGTTTTCTGGAAATATTCCGTTTCTGATTCGGAGAACTGCTCGCTCGAACTGTTCGTATAGTTATAGGTTCCACGGAAAGTAATGTTACGGCCGACTTTGCCCAAACGGCGGTTAATCATAGCCGAACCTCCTACATTGAAATCACTACTCTTTTGCAAACTGTTACGCGCGATTGCATTAATGATTGCCTCTTCCGGAATCAATGTAGACAAGTTCTCACCTGCATTCAGAATCTCATCGGTAGTATATCCCGGATCCTGATTAAACGTAAACGAATTGCTATTGCTTCCATTATTATTCTTTCCATAAGTCAGGCGCGGACGGATAATAACTGTAGTCATTGTATCCGGTTTCCACTCGATACGGAAATCAGCGGTCAACGAAGTGGTTTTGTTCCGGTTTGCTGTCATCGCATTCTTGAATGAACTACTTTCAGTAGATACAAAGGTTTCCGAAGCCTGCTTACTGATAATATCCGCATCCTTGTAATTGTAGTTCACGCTACCACCGGTTTCCAGCTTTTCACTCTGGGTACTAAAATTGAAGCCACCCATTTTGATGCTGGTCAATCCATTTTGTCCACCCATACGGAAACCTCCTCCGCCTCCTGGATAGCCATTGTCGTTTACATTGTTCATTGAACCAATCACCGTGAACTGGTTATTCCCCACAAAACGATTCAGCATCACCTTTCCACTGTAACGGTCTTCTGTTCCGGCAGCAAGATCCACATTGCCAAACCAACCTTTGTTCATTCCTGGCTTCACGCTCAAATCAAGCACCGTTTCCTCTTCTCCATCATCAATTCCCGTCACACGCGCCAAGTCCGACTGCTTGTCGTACGCACGTACCTTATCAATGATATTCACCGGCAAGTTCTTCATGGCGATATTCGGATCGTCAGCAAAGAATTCCTTCCCATCAATCATGATTTTCTTGATTTCCTTTCCATTGATAGTAATTTTTCCATTCTCGTCCACTTCAGCACCCGGCAGTTTTTTGACCAGTTCCTCCAAAGCCGATCCTTCCGGCACACGATAAGCAGAACTATTATATACCAATGTATCTTCTGCAGCTGTTACTTCCGGAGCCTGTGCTACCACCACAGCTTCCGCCAACATAATGGCATCCGTAGCCAGTTGCACCTTCCCCACATTTACCCGTGGAGCATTTCGTGTAAGTACCACCTGCTTAAAAAAAGGTGTATATCCAATGTATGAAATCTTCAACAAATATTTACCAGGATGCACTGATAAAGAGAAATGTCCATTCATATCAGTCACATTTCCCACTACCATCGAACTGTCCTTCACAGAAAGGAGCTGCACAGTTGCCTGAATCACAGGCGACTTGTCTCCATCATCTATCACCGTACCCGAAACGGTACCTCGGCTGCTTCCACTTTGTGCAAAAGCGGAAATGGCTACCCCAACCATCAGCAGCAATCCCAATAAAAATCGTTTCATTGCCTTTCCTTTTTCTTCCATTTGATTAATTGTACCTTTGACAATCATTTTGGAAAAAGGTTTAACTCTCTACCCCTATTTTTTATTTATTTTGCCGGAAATTTTTCTCAATCCGCGCTTTCTGCATCAAAAATTCCTTGCAGAACACATTAATCACCATGTAAACGATACCTACTGAATTGTCAGCTTCCTGTAAATTTCCATCATACGCCGACTTTATCAACATCACAACATAATAAATGCACCATAAATAGAGCGAAATTACCATCGCTTTCCGGCGGATAGAAAACGCTTCTTCATTTTCCTCCTTCATCCTGGCCAGAAAAATCATGAACAATGAAAGCCAGATTACTACTTTCATACTCAGTTTCACGTACAACAAATTTCCGTCGTTCACCTGTCCGAACATATACATCAATAAAGGCACAAACACAGCTAACAACAGCAACACATACCCCAATAAGCGGCACGAGGCCGGTAAAAATCCTTTCATAATCTAATTCATTTTTATTCGCACAAAAATACTTAATTGTAAGCCAACATCAGACTTCTTCTAACTTTTTTTCTAAATTTGCGTCTAAAACAAATACACTTATGAGTAAACAGGAAGTTATTATTTGCCAAAATTTCACAACGGAACTTAGCCAGAAGATATCCATACATTCATACGACAAGATTTTTATCCTGACCGACGAGCATACCTGCCGTTTCTGCCTGCCTTTGCTACAAGGCATTCCCAGCTTGAAAAAAGCAGAACAAATCGTCATCGGTCCGGAAGATATACATAAGAATTTAGAAACACTGGCCTACGTATGGAACCAACTCAGCAGCCGAGGGGCCACACGTCACACGCTACTGATTAATCTGGGAGGAGGAATGGTGACCGATTTGGGAGGATTTGCCGCTGCCACCTTTAAGCGAGGCATTGCCTATATCAATATCCCGACCACTCTACTCTCCATGGTCGATGCAGCCGTTGGCGGAAAGACAGGTATCAATTTCAACGATTTGAAAAATGAAATCGGTGCTTTTTATCCGGCAGACCAGGTTTTGATTGACAGTGAATTTCTCAGAAGCCTTGACATACAAAACCTGCTGTCCGGCTATGGAGAAATGCTGAAGCATGGTCTCATCAGCAACCAAGCACACTGGAGCGAGCTGCTCAAATTCGACTTTAACCAGATAGATTACTCCAAGCTACAAACCCTCATCGGACAATCCGTAAAGGTAAAAGAAGACATTGTGGAAAAAGACCCCTACGAGCAAAATATACGGAAAGCCTTGAATTTCGGACATACTATCGGGCATGCTTTCGAAAGCTTTTCCCTAAAGACGGAACATCCAGTGCTTCATGGTTATGCTGTAGCCTGGGGAATGGTTTGCGAACTCTATCTTTCCCACCTCCGTTGTGGCTTCCCCAAAGAAGCATTGCGCACTACCATCCAGTTCATCAAAGAAAACTATGGCAGCCTGTACTTCACCTGCGATGATTATGATACTCTCTACGACCTGATGAAGCATGACAAAAAAAATGTAGCTTCCGGTGTAATCAACTTTACCCTGCTGGGAGGAATTGGGGATATCCGAATTAATCAGACCGCCTCACAGGAAGAAATCTACGAACTGCTGGATTTTTATCGCGAAACGATGGGATAGGCCCCTTGTAACCCAACGGGCCTTTTCCTGACAGTCAAATTGAATTTTAAAATTGGACGAAATAATTGCGGAAAAAGTTTGCTTATTCCGAATAAAGCACTACCTTTGCATCCGCAATTCGGGGTGTAGCTCAGCCCGGTTAGAG